>Ga0307374_10007627_pt1 | contig 16388 bp, 15 predicted proteins | sample OX3MG_FD_202532 | JGI IMG/M metagenome (GOLD analysis project Ga0307374, IMG submission 202532) | Soil microbial communities from Risofladan, Vaasa, Finland - OX-3 | ecosystem: Environmental > Terrestrial > Soil > Coastal area > Acid sulfate soil | place: Finland: Risofladan, Vaasa | collected... | reverse complement strand
AACGATCGCGTCCTCGTCATCGAAGACGTGCTCACCACCGGCGGCTCGACGCGGGAGACGATGCAGGTCGCGCGGGCGGCCGGCGGCACGATCGTCGGTGCAGGCGCCCTCGTGGATCGCAGCGGCGGCAAGGCGTCGCTGGACGTGCCGTTCGCCGCGCTGCTGGACATGTCGCTGCCAACCTACGAGCCGGACCGCTGCCCGCTGTGCGCGAGCGGCCTGGCCATCATCAAGCCCGGATCGCGGCCGACGCCGGCCACCTGAGCGCCCGCGCGCCCGAGCGCCCGAGCGCCTGCCATGAATCGAACTCCCGTGCCCGCTTCCCGCACGCTCAAGCTGACGCTCGCGTACGACGGCACGGCCTACGTCGGCTGGCAGCGGCAGCTCAACGGCCTGTCCGTGCAGGCGCGACTCGAGGAGGCGCTCGCCCGGCTCGAAGGCCAGCCGGTTGCCGCGGCCGCCGCCGGCCGGACCGACGCCGGCGTCCACGCCGTGGGGCAGGTCGTCGGCGTGACGCTGGTCCGCCCGATGGAGGAGGAGGCGCTGGCGCGCGCGCTGAACGGGCTGCTGCCGGCCGACATCCGCGTGCTGGCGATCGAGCCGGTGCCGCCGGCCTTTCACGCCCGCTATTCCGCACGGGCGAAGACCTACCAGTACCGCATCATGAACGGCGGCGTGATCGGGCCGTTCGAGCGGCCGTACGTCTGGGCTGTCGCGCCACCGCTCGACGTCGCGGCCATGGCGGCCGCCGCGCGCCGTCTCGAAGGCCGTCACGACTTCGCGTCGTTCCAGGCGGCCGGCAGCGGCGTCCAGGACACGGTCCGCACGATCGCCTGGTCGCGCGTCCTCGGTGCGGAGGATCGGCCGGCCCCGGCTGCGGCCGCTCCGTGCGGATGGCTGCACGCCGGAACCGGCCGGCTGCTCGTCTATGAGATCACCGGCGACGGGTTTCTGCGTCACATGGTGCGCGCGATCGTCGGGACCCTGGTGGAGGTGGGGACCGGACGCCGGACGCCGGCCTCAGTGGACGAGCTGCTGACGGTGCGCGATCGCGCACGCGCCGGGCCGACGGCCCCTCCCCAGGGCCTGTGCCTGGTCCGGGTGGACTACTGACCGGCGGCGGCGCGGGGCGGCGCGCTTGCGGGTCTGGTCTAAAAGACTGTAACATTGAGGGTTACTTCACTCAGGAACTCCGGCATGTCGCTTGAGCAGCTTCTCGCCTGGATCCCGACCGGCTCGCCCGACGAGGCGCTCGCCCGTCAGATCAATCCGGACCTCCTCCCGGTTCACGTCGCCATCATCATGGATGGCAACGGGCGGTGGGCGGCGCGGCGTCATCTGCCACGGGTCGAGGGGCATCGGGCCGGCATCGAGTCGGTGCGGGACACCGTGGAGACGTCCGCCCGTCTCGGCCTGGGTGTGCTGACGCTCTGGGCTTTTTCGGTGGACAACTGGAAGCGCCCGCGCGCCGAAGTCACCACGCTGATGCGGCTGCTGAAGCGGTACCTGCGGCTCGAGCTCGGGACGCTGATGGCGAACAACATCCGCTTCCGGGTCATCGGCCGGCAGGACGAGCTGGCGCCCGACATCCAGCGCGAGCTGCAGATCGCGGAGGCGCGGACGGCCGGCAACACCGGCATGCTGTTCAACATCGCGCTCAACTACGGCGGGCGCGCGGAAATCATCGATGCGGTGCGGCGCCTGATGGCCGCCGGCGTGGCCCCGGCCGATCTCGACGAGCAGCGGTTCAGCGATTTTCTGTACACGGCGGGCCAGCCGGATCCCGATCTGGTGATCCGCACCAGCGGGGAGATGCGCCTCAGCAATTTCCTGTTGTGGCAGGTGGCGTATTCGGAGATCTGGGTGACGGAGACGCTCTGGCCGGACTTCCGGTGCCGGCATCTGCTCGACGCGATTCTCGCCTACCAGAAGCGCGATCGCCGGTACGGCGGCATCAAGCCTCCGGCCGTCGTCCTGGGAGCCAAGTGAGTCCACGTTCTGCCGTCCCAGCCTGCCGGCCGGACGCCACCGGAGCACCCGCGCGGTGGACGGCGCGCGGCGCCGCGCCTCGATCCCGATGACCCGGGTGCTGAGCGGGGCGGTGCTCGTCGCGGTGGTCGTCTCGGCCATCTGGTTTCTCGGCCCGATGCCGCTTCTGGTGCTGACCGAGGCGGTGCTCGTGCTGGCGGTGCATGAGTATGGCCGCCTGGCCCGTGGCTTGCAGCTGCGAATCCCGACCGTGGCCGCCGGCGCCGCCGCCATGCTGACCTGCGCGGCGGTGGCCGTTCCCGGCGCGCCGCTCGACGCGGTGCTCGTGGCGGCGCTCGTCGCGCTCGGGACGCTGTCGCTGGCCGAGCCGCCCGGACCGGCTGCGCTCGGCGAGGTGTCCGCCGCCCTGTTCGCGTCGATCTATCTCGGTCTGTCGCTCGGCGCGCTGGTGGCCATCCGCAGCCTCGCGGGGCGGGACGCGCTGCTGCTCCTGCTGGCGACGGTCGTGGTGAGCGACACGAGCCAGTACTACAGCGGCCGGCTGTTCGGCCGCCGTCGGCTGGCGCCGGCCATCAGCCCGGGCAAGACGGTCGAGGGGGCGATCGGCGGCTTCGTCGGCGGCGTCGCGTGCATGGTGGCGCTCGGACGATGGGGGCTGCCGGGCGTGCCGGCGGCGCCGCGTGCGCTGCTGGGGGTGGCGCTGGTCGCGCTGGGCATCGCCGGCGATCTGTTCGAGTCGCGGCTGAAGCGGGGCGCCGGCCTCAAGGACAGTTCCGCGCTGATTCCCGGGCACGGCGGCGTGCTCGACCGGATCGACGCGCTGCTGTTCGCGGCGCCGGCCTATTACCTGTTCGTGCGGTATGGCCTCGGGTTCTGGCGCGGCGCCGGCCCGGGCTAGGACGGATGCGGCGGCCGGCTGAGCGGACGCCGCGCGGATGGACGGACATGAAACGGATTGCGATTCTCGGGTCCACCGGATCCATCGGGCGCAGCGCGCTGTCGGTCGTCGAGCAGCAGGCGGACCGGCTGCAGGTGGTCGGCCTCGCCGGCGGGGCGAACGCCGGGCTCCTGGCGGCGCAGATCGAACGGTTCCGCCCGGCGGCGGCGGCCATGGCGACGCCGGGCGCCGTCGACGCGCTGCGGCAGCTGGCGCCGGCCGGGCTGCCGTCCGACATCGGCGTCGGGCGGGAAGGGCTGGTCGCGGTGGCCACGCATCCCGGTGTGGACATCGTGCTGTGCGCGTCGGCCGGGACCGACGGCCTGGAGGCGGTGCTGGCGGCGATCGAGGCGGGCAAGACGATCGCCCTGGCCAACAAGGAAGTGCTCGTGATGGCGGGCGCGATCGTCACGGCCGCGGCCGCGCGGCGCGGCGTGCGCCTGCTGCCGGTCGACAGCGAGCACAACGCCATTCACCAGTGCCTGCACGGCCGGGCGCCCGCCGAGGTGCGCCGGCTGGTGCTCACGGCGTCGGGCGGGCCGTTCCGCGGGCGGGCGGCGGCCGAGCTGCGGCGCGTCACCCCCGAGGACGCGCTCAGGCACCCGACGTGGCGCATGGGCCGGAAGATCACCATCGATTCGGCGACCCTGATGAACAAGGGGCTGGAGGTGATCGAGGCGCGCTGGCTGTTCGACATGCCGGCCGACCGGATCGACGTCGTCGTGCATCCGCAGTCGGTCGTGCATTCCATGGTGGAGTACGTGGACGGATCGGTCATCGCGCAGCTGGGCGTCACCGACATGCGGCTGCCGATCCAGTACGCGTTCTCGTATCCGGAGCGCTGGTCGGCGCCCGTGCCCCGGCTCGATCTCGTGCGGTGCGGCCGGCTGGAGTTCGACGAGCCCGACCGGGAGAACTTCCCGTGCCTGGGCCTGGCGTATCGCGCGCTGCAGGGGGACGCCGGCCTGCCCGTCGTGCTCAATGCCGCCAACGAAGTCGCCGTCGCGTCGTTCCTCGAGGGGCAGATCCCGTTCATGGCGATTGCCGAGCTGATCGCCGAGGCGATCGACGCCTACCGACCCCGGCCGGTGCAGACGCTCGCGGAAGTCCGCGGGGTGGACGCCTGGGCGCGGGCCCATTCCCAGGAGCTGGTCCGGCGCCTGGAACTGAAGCGATGAGGTTGTTCCGGTGATTACTCTGCTCGCCTTCGCGTTCGTCATCGGTGTGCTGGTGTTCGTGCACGAGTTCGGCCACTTCCTGATGGCCCGCCGCGTCGGCGTCCGCGTGGTCACCTTTTCGCTGGGCTTCGGACCCAAGCTGCTGAAGACCACGCGCGGCGACACGGAGTACTGCATCAGCGCCATTCCGCTCGGCGGCTACGTCAAGATGGCGGGCGACAACCCGGAGGAGGAGCGGAGCGGGGCGCCCGACGAGTTCCTGTCCAAGACGAAGTGGCAGCGGTTCCAGGTGCTCGTGATGGGCCCCGCCATGAACATCCTGCTGGCGGTCGTCCTCCTGGCCATCGTCCTGATGAACGGGGCGACCGTGCCGGCGTACCAGGACCAGCCGCCGGTGGTCGGGACGGTCGCGGCCGGCTCCCCGGCGGCGACCGTCGGGATCCAGCCCGGCGATCGGATCCTGTCGGTCGACGGCAACCGGGTGGACACGTGGGATGCGTTCTACACGGCCGTCGGCACGCATGCGAACCGTGCGATCCCGATCGTCGTGCTGCGGCACGGCCAGCCGATCTCCCTGCAGATCACGCCGCAGGGACGGACCGAGTTCGAGATCGGCGAGATCGGCGTCCTGCCGGACGTGCATCCGTTCATCCAGTCGGTGCTCCCCGGCGATCCCGCCGCACGGGCCGGCCTGCAGCCGGGCGACGTCGTGATCGCCGTCGACGGCAAGACGATTACGTTCGCGCAGCAGCTGTCGGCCGCCATCTCGCCGCACGCCGGCGAGCCGGTCACGCTGACCGTCGACCGGCACGGCGCCCGCCGGGACGTCCAGGTGACGCCGAAGCCGCAGGGGAAGGTCGGTCTGATCGGCGTGACGATCGGCGACGCGGTGAAGACGTTCAAACCCGGACCGCTCCAGGCCATCGGCCTGAGCTTCGAGAAGAACTACCAGTACTCGATCCTGATCGGCCAGACGGTGTGGGGGCTGATCACCCGCCAGATCTCGGCGAAGCAGCTGATGGGGCCGGTGGCGATTGCCCAGCTGTCGGGTGAATCCGCGCGCGCCGGCTGGATTGCGCTCTTCAGCCTGATGGCCTCCATCAGCCTCAACCTCGGCCTGCTCAACCTGCTGCCGATCCCCGTGCTCGACGGCGGGCACATCTTCGTCATGCTGCTCGAGGGGATCGCCCGCCGCGATTTCAGCGTCCGGGTCAAGGAGAAGATCTTCCTCGCGGGCTTCGCCTTCCTGATGATGCTGATGGTCACCGTCATCTACAACGACCTGACCCGCATCCCCTGGATCGACCGCTTCCTGCCGTGGAAGTGAGGCGGGCCGCCGGGTCGCGCCCATCCGGAACGGGCAGGCGGGCGCCCGGGGCGCGCCCCGCGGGGGTATGATGGGAAAGCGGCGTCAGTCCTCATCCTGACCATATCGACAGAGGTTTCCATGCGACGACTGCATTTCGCCTTCGGACTTGCCGTGGTGCTGGGGCTCGGCGTGGCCGCGCCGCGGGCGATGGCGCGCAGCGGGGCGCAGGCCGGTGTCGCGGCGGTGAGCCGCGCCGACATCCAGAGACTTCAGGACAAGGTCGTCGAGATCCGGCACGAGATCGTCAAGGTGCGCGGGACCGACGCCGTCACGGCCGATCAGCTGCTGACGCGCCTCGATCATCTGCACGACGACGTGATCTACCTGCAGGTCAAATTGCGCAAGGAAGGGCGGGTCACGCACCAGGAATACGGCGATCTGAACGGCCGTCTCGAGGACCTGCGCGCCGCGGTGCTCGCGGCCGGGCACCCCGCGCCGCCGCCCGCCGCGGCCCCGGCGCCCGCCCCCGCCGCCGAGGCGCCGTCATCGGTCTCCCGGCAGGTCTTCCGTGAGGTGCCGGTCGGCACCGAGCTCGATGCGCGGCTGGAAACGACGCTCAGTTCCGGCACGGCGGAGGTCGAAGACAAGGTCGAAGCGACGACCGAGGTCGATCTCAGCGGGAACGGCCGCGTGCTGATCCCGGCCGGCTCCGTCATGCGGGGCGTCGTGTCGGCGGTCACCAAGGCGACCCGGCTGGATCGCAAGGGGCAGCTCACGCTCAGCTTCGACCGGATCACGATCAACGGCGTGACCTACGAGATGCACGGCGTCGTGACGAAGGCGAGCGACGGGTTGAAGGGGGAGGCCGGCAAGATCGGGACCGGCGCCGGCGTCGGCGCCATCATCGGCGGCCTGCTCGGCGGCTTCAAGGGGGTGCTCGCCGGCGTGCTGATCGGCGGCGGCGGCATGGTGGCCGCCACGCCGGGCAAGGACGTCGAGCTGCCGGCCGGCACGATCCTCCGCGTGCGCATCGACTCGCCGCTGACGGTGGTGCCGCAGAAGAACTGACGCGGATGACGCGAGCAGCGAAAATCCGCCGCTCACGTCCTCAGGCTCTCTCGCATCGCGTCCCGTGCCGCCGCGACGGTCAGGTCGATGTCCTTGACCGTGTGCGCGGCCGACAGGAACCAGGCTTCGAACTGTGACGGCGGCGGATAGACGCCGCGGGCCAGCATGCCCTGGAAGAACCGGCCGTAGGCGGCGGCGTCGGCGGTGAGCGCCGAGCGATAGTCGCGCACCGGGCGGTCGGTGAAGAACGGCGTCAGGACCGAGCCGAAGGCGTTCACCTGCAAGGCGACGCCCGCCCCGCGCGCGGCCTCCGCCAGGCCGCCGGCGAGGCGCTCGCCGAGGCGGGCGAGGTGGCGGTAGAGCGCCGGCTTCAGCTGATTCAGGCTCCAGAGCCCCGCGGTCATCGCCAGCGGATTCCCCGACAGCGTGCCGGCCTGATAGACCGGTCCGGACGGCGCCACCTGCGCCATCAGATCCGCCCGGCCCCCGTAGGCGCCGACCGGAAGCCCGCCGCCGATGATCTTGCCCAGGCAGGTCAGGTCGGGTTTCACCCCCGCAATCCGCTGCGCGCCGCCGGCGGACGCGCGGAACCCGGAAATCACTTCGTCGAAGATGAGCAGCAGGCCGTGCGCGTCGCACAGCTGCCGCAGGCCGGCCAGGAAGCCGGCCGCCGGCGGCACGACCCCCATGTTGCCGGCGATCGGCTCGACGATGATCGCGGCAATCGTGCCCCGGTGCCGCTCGCAGAGCGCGCGGCACCCGTCGAGATCGTTGTAGTCGGCCAGCAGCGTGTCGCCGATCGCGCCGGCCGGCACCCCCGGGCTGGTCGGGACGCCGAGCGTCGTCGCCCCCGACCCGGCCTGGACGAGGAACGGATCGCCGTGGCCGTGGTAGCAGCCGGCGAACTTGACGATGCGGTCGCGGCCGGTGGCCGCGCGGGCGAGCCGGACCGCGCTCATCGCCGCCTCGGTGCCGGAATTCACGAAGCGGACCCGCTCGATCGACGGCATCAGCCTGCGGACCTGCTCGCCGAGCTCCACCTCGAGCGCCGTCGGCGCGCCGTAGCTCGTGCCGCGCCGCACGGCGGCCGTCAGCGCGCGCACCAGCCCTTTCGGCGCGTGGCCGTGGATGAGCGGCCCCCACGACATGACGTAGTCGACGTAGCGGTTGCCGTCGACGTCCGTGAGGCGGGCGCCCGAGGCGCTGGCGATGAACAGCGGCGTGCCGCCGACCGCCGTGAAGGCCCGGACCGGGCTGTCGACGCCGCCCGGCAGAATCTTCCGGGCGCGGGTGAAGAGCTTCGCAGACTGACGCGTGCGCAGACGAGGCATGGGGAAACGATAACACGGTCGTCGGTCTACGGCCTTCGGTCTACGGTCCAATCCGTCTCCAGTCGTCAGTCTGCGGTCAACGGTCCAATCCGTCTCCAGTCTCCGGTCTCCGGTCCTGGAACGGATCTGACGCAACGCATGGAGGAGAAGCTGGCCCTCGAACGAGCACCAGCCTCAGGACCGTAGACGGGAGACCGGAGACGGGAGACCGGGGATCATCGAAGCCCCCGCGCGGCCTCTCTCGCGTAGTAGGTGATGATCATGTCGGCGCCGGCGCGATGGATCGCGGTGAGCGTCTCCATCATGGCGCGCGGCTCGTCGATCCAGCCGTTGCGGGCGGCCGCCTTCAGCATGCTGTATTCGCCGCTCACGTGGTACGCCGCCGTCGGGTAGCCGAACTCCGCCTTCACGCGCGTGATGACGTCGAGGTAGGTGACGGCCGGCTTCACCATGACGATGTCGGCCCCTTCCTCGATGTCCTGTTCGACCTCGCGGAGCGCTTCCTCCGCGTTCGCCGGATCCATCTGGTGCGTCCGCCGGTCGCCGAATTTCGGCGCCGAGCCGGCCGCGTCGCGGAACGGCCCGTAGAAGGCCGACCAGTACTTCGCCGCGTACGACATGATCGCCACGCGCGTGAAGCCGCGCGCGTCGAGCGCCTCGCGGATGGCGCCCACCCGGCCGTCCATCATGTCGGACGGCGCCACGACGTCCGCCCCGGCCTCGGCGTGCGAGACCGCCGCACGGACGAGCTGGGCCACGGTCGGATCGTTCACGATCTCGCCGTGCTCGACGATGCCGCAGTGGCCGTGCGACGTGTACTCGCACAGGCAGACGTCGGTCATCACGACCGTCTCCGGCGACGCCCGCTTGATGGCCCGGACCGCCGCCTGCACGGGGGCCCCGGCCGCGTAGGCGGCCGATCCGATCTCGTCCTTCTCGTCGGGGATGCCGAAGAGGATCACCGCCGGCACGCCGTCGGCCCGCGCCGCCTCCGCTTCGCGGACGGCTTCGTCGACCGACAGCTGGAACACGCCCGGCATCGACGGCACTTCCCGCCGCACCCCTTCGCCCTCGCAGACGAACAGCGGGTAGATGAACATCTCCGGTGACAGCCGCGTCTCGCGCACGAGCGCCCGCAGCCCGGCCGACTGCCGGAGCCGGCGGTGGCGGCGGGAAAGCTGGAGGCTGGTGCGAATATCGATCGCCATGAAACACCCTTGTTCCCTGTGAGTCTGCGAACGCCCGAACGCCCGAGCGCCGAGCCCTGAGTCCCGAGTCCCGAGCCCCTACGTTCTCACCCCCGCATAATGCGCGACGATGGCGTCCACCAGATCCGGCACGGTGTAGCGGGCCGGCATGATGTCGGTCCGGATGCCGTACTCGGCCGCGGCGTCGGCAGTCACCGGGCCGATCGCCGCCACCAGCGTCGTCTGCAGCAGATCGGCCACCTGCTCGGCGCCGATCTGCCGCACGAAGCTCCGGACGGTCGACGCGCTGGTGAACGTGACGACGTCGATCCGCCGGTCCAGCAGCATCCGGTAGAGATCCGGCTGGCCCTCGGCGTCCGGCTCGACCGGCAGCGTGCGGTAGGCCTTGACCTCGGTGACGTCCGCGCCGAGCCGGCGCAGCTCCTCGGCCAGCAGTTCGCGCGCGATGTCGGCGCGCGGGAGCAGAATCCGGCGCCCCGTGAGATCGCCGGTGGCGGCCAGCGCCTCGACGACCGCCTCGGCGCGGTACTCGGCCGGCGTCAGGTCGACCTTGAGGCCGAGCTGCGCGATCCGCGCGGCCGTCGCCGGTCCGATGGCGCACAGCCGTACGCCCTTCAGATCGCGCAGGTCGCCCGGTCCGGCCAGCAGGCGCTCGAAGAACCGCGCCACGCCGTTCGCGCTCGTGAACACGATCCAGTCGAACCCGCCGGCGCGGCGGCACGCCTCGTCCAGCGGCGCCTCGTCGTCCGGAGGGACGATCCGGATGAGCGGGGCCTCGATGGTGTCCGCGCCGAAATCCTCCAGCAGCTCGACCAGCTCGCCCGCCTGCTCGCGCGGCCGCGTCACGGCGATGCGGCGCCCGAAGAGCGGGCGGGCGTCGAACCAGCGGAGATGGTCCCGCAGGCCGACCACGCGGCCGACCACGAGCAGCGCCGGCCGGCGCTGGCCCGGCTGCGCGGCCGCGGCCGCGATGTCGGCGAGCGAGCCCTGGATCGTCTGCTGGCCCGCGAGGGTGCCGCTGTAGATGAGCGCGGCCGTTTCGTCCGGCGGCCGGCCGTGGGCGAGGAGCGCCTCGGCGATGCCCGGCAGCTGGTGCGCGCCCGCGTAGCAGGCGAGCGTGCCGTCCAGGCGGGCGAGGCTGTGCCAGTCGACCTCCGGCAGCGTCCGGCCTTCGCCTTCGTGTCCGCGAATCAGGGTGACCGTGTCCCCGCCGCCGGGGTGGCTCAGCGGAATGCCGGCATAGGCGGCCGCGCCCACGTCGGCAGGCACGCCGGGAATCACCTCGAAGCGGACGCCCTGTTCGTGCAGGAACAGCGCCTCCTCGCCGGTCGTCCCGAAAACGAACGGATCGCCCCACTTGAGGCGCGCCACCCGCCGGCCCTCGCCCGCCTTTTCCAGCAGGAGGTAGCAGATCGCTTCCTGATCGAGCGGCTGCGGCGCCGTCAGGCCGACGTCGATCAGCTCGGCGTCCGCGCGCGCTTCGCGCAGCAGCTTTGGATGGACGAGGTGATCGTGCAGCACGACGTCGGCGGTCCGGAGGACGCGCAGGCCGCGTGCGGTGATGAGGTCCGGTGCGCCCGGGCCGGCGCCGATCAGAAATACCTGGGCGCCGCTCACGGCTGCAGTCCTTCGATGGCCGCCTGCGCGCGCCGCACCTCGGCCAGCAGCTCGCCGGCGCCGTCCTTCAGCAGCGCCTCCGCCACCCGGGCCCCGAGGCCTTCCGGATCGTCCTTCGGCCCGCGCGCGCGGTGGTGCAGGGCGCGGGCGCCGTCGATCGACAGGACGACGGCCCGCAGGTCCAGGTCGTCGCCGGCGGCCTGCGCCAGCGCCCCGAGCGGCATCTGGCAGCCGCCGCCGAGCGCGCGGACGAGCGCCCGCTCGGCCGCCAGCGCCCGAGAAGTCACCGCATCGTCGATCGACGAGACCGCGGCGTGCGTGCGGCCGTCGCCCGCGCGGATCTCGACGGCGATGATCCCCTGGCCCGGCGCCGGGACGCAGGCGGAGGCCGGCAGGGGGGCGGTGATGCGGGAGGCGAATCCGAGCCGGTACAGGCCGGCGGCGGCCAGCACGAGGGCGTCGTGCTGGCCCTCGTCCAGCTTCCGGAGGCGGGTGTCGAGATTGCCGCGGACGCCGGCGAACTGCGCGTTCGGCGCGAGGCGGCGCAGCTGGGCCACGCGGCGGACGCTGCCGGTGCCGATGCGCGGCGCGCCTCCCAGCGCGGCGACGAGCGCGTCGAGCGTGGGCGACGCCGGCACGGCGGCCCCCGCCGGCAGCACCAGGGCATCGCGCGGGTCCTCGCGCGGCAGCACGGCCGCGATTGCCAGCCCGTCGGGCAGCACGGCCGGCATGTCCTTGCTGCTGTGCACCGCCAGGTCGATCCGGTCGCCGAGCAGCGCGTCTTCGAGCTCCTTGACGAACAGGCGCTTGCCGCCCACGTCGGCCAGCGGGGCGTCCTGCAGCCGGTCGCCGCTGGTCTGGATGATGACCACCTCGCAGGCCGGGCCGCCGGCCGCGGCGATGCGCGCCGCCACCGTCCGGGCCTGGTACCTGGCGAGCTGGCTGCCGCGCGTCCCCAGGCGCAGGCTACTCATCGTCCGCTCCCGGGAAGGCGCGGCTCCGTCCGGGGTAGCGCCGGGCGCGGTGTCGATCGGCCGGGTCCCCGGCCTCGTCCGGCGGCGTGGCGGCGCCGGCCCCGTCGTGGTCGAGGTCGAACAGGTGGCTGACCGCGTCGGCGTACAGCGTCATCGTCTCGGAGTCGGGCAACGCCTTGAGCTGCTCGGTCGGGCCGATGAGGAGTTTCTCGACCAGCAGCCGCGTGATCTCGTCGACGCGGGCGCGCGCGTCGGGCGGCAGGCCGGCGAGCTTCGGCTCGAGCCGCTGCAGCTCCGAGCGCCGGATCGCCTCGAACCGCTGCCGCAGGGCGACGACGGTCGGCACGGCGCTGCGCGCGCGCAGCCACGCGGCGAACCGGCCGACTTCCTCGTCCACGATCGTCTCGGCGCTCGTCACTTCCCCTGAGCGCCGCGACAGGTTCTCCTGCACGATCGCCTGCAGGTCGTCGATGTTGTAGAGGAACACCTGCTCGAGGCTGCCGGTCGTGGGATCGACGTCGCGCGGCAGCGCGATGTCGATGATGAACAGCGGCCGGTTCCGGTGCGGCCCCATCGCACCGGCCACCTGCGCGCGGTCGAGGATCGGCGTGGCCGAGCCGGTCGCCGTCACGACGATGTCGGCCTCCGTCAGGGCCGCGGGCAGCGCCTCCCACGGCACGCCCACCGCCCCGTCGATCTGGTCGACCAGGGCGCTGGCGTGCGCGGCGGTCCGGCTCGTGATGACGATCTCGCGGATGCCCTGGCTCTTCAGATGAAGGGCGGTCAGCTTGCCCATCTCTCCCGCGCCGATCACCAGCACGCGCCGCCCTTTCAGATCCCCGAAGATCTTCCGGGCCAGCGAGACCGCGGCGTAACTGACCGAGACGGCCCCCTCCGCCAGCCCCGTCTCGGAGCGCACGCGCTTGCCGACGGCGAACGAGGAATGGAACAGGCGTGTCAGGAGCGGGCCGGCGACCTGCTCCTCGGCGGCGGTGGCGAACGCCTCCTTCACCTGGCCCAGAATCTGCGGCTCGCCGACCACGAGGGAATCGAGGCCGGATGCGACCCGGAAGAGGTGCCGCACGGCGTCGGCGTCGAGCTGGTCGTAGAGATGCGGCGACAGTTCGGCGGCCGGCACGCCGTGGAACGCGCTCATGAACGCCACCAGATCCGCCTTCGCGCGCTCGGGGCTCTCGCACGCGACGTACAGCTCCGCCCGGTTACAGGTCGACAGGACCACCGCCTCGCGGCTGGCGGGCCGCGCCGCGAGGGCCTGGAGCGCCGGCTTCAGGCGCGTCGAGAAATCGATCCGCTCCCGCATCTCGATGGGGGCCGTCCGATAACTGACGCCGACAAGCAGGATCTGCATGCGTTGAGAGGGCCCGGGGGCGGCCGCCGCCGGAGCGGCCGCGCCGGGGGGCCCGCCGTTCAGAAGGTGTGGCTCGTGGTCAGGAAGTAGCTGATCGGCACGAGATTCACCAGCACGATCACGAATCCGATGATGGAGAGCCAGGCGGTGCGCCGGCCGCTCCACCCCGACATGTGCAGCGCCACGACCTCGAACGAATAGACCGCCCAGCAGACCAGCGCGGCGAAGATCTTCGGATCGCCGAGCGACATCGCCTGCACGCGCGGGTCGGTCGGATCGATGATCCGCGCCTGCGCGGCCCAGATGGTCCCCACGATGATGCCGACCGTCAGGAAGATCCAGCCGACGACGACCGCGCGGCGGTTCATGACGTCGAGCACCTGCAGCGACGGCAGGCGCTCGTAGAAGACGCCCAGATGCTTGGCCTTGATTTCCTTGAACAGGAGCATGTACGTGACGCCGATCACGCACGCCAGCGCGAAGCTCGCGTAGGCGAACAGCAGCGACGACACGTGCACGCCGAACCACGGGCTGTGAAGGACCGCCGCCTGATCTTCGTGGCCCGGGTGCAGCGCCGGGATCGCCTGCATCACGACGATCAGCGGCAGGATGAACACGCCCATCGCCCGCTCGCCGGTGGTCACCTCGGTGTACAGGTAGGCGAGGGCCAGCAGCCAGACGAAGGTCGACACGGCCGGCGAGGCCCCCGCCACGGGAATGTGTCCGCTCGTGACGGTCTGCATCCCGATGATGAACGTGTGCGCCAGCGCCCCCGCCATCAGCAGCATCGTGGCGGCCCGGCCGGCGCCCGCCGAGCGGCGCGCGAAGTGGCGCCCGTAGGCCAGGGCGGCCGCCGCATAGAGCATCAGGGGGACGACATTCATCCGATGGTCACCTCGAGCCGCGCCCGGCGCTACTTCGTCGGCGCATAGTAGCCCGGCTTGGTCCGGACGATGGCGTCGGGCCGATCCACCTGCACCACGATCCGCCGCCAGGCCCCGTCGCGGAGCGGGTTGCCGGACGTGTAGCCGAGACGGTACTGACTCGACAGTTCCGTCGCGATCTGCTGGTAGACCGTGTTCAGGTCCTTCAGCTGCTCAGGGAAGAACGCCCGCCCGCCCGTCTGCGCCGCCAGCTGGCGCAGCACGTAGGTCGACTCGTCGTAGCCGCCCCGCGCGATCGTCAGGCCTTCCGGCGAGCGGAGTCCGATCGTGTAGATCGCCGTCTCCGATCGCTTCGCGAGATCGAGCGCCTCGTCGAACGTCACCAGGCTCGACGTGTCGTCGCCGTCCGACAGCAGGATGATCGCCTGGCGCCGCACGTCGTTCGGGTGCTCCCGGATCACCTTCTTCAGCTCGTTCAGCGCGATGTAGACGGCGTTGTAGAGCGCCGTGGAGCCGCCCGCCGACGTCTGCAGAATCGCGCGATCGAGCACCTGCCGGTCGTCGGTGAACGGCGCCAGTATCTGCACGCGGCTGTCGAAATCGATGACTTCGGCCAGATCCTGCGGCCGGAGCTGCCTGACGAAGCCGATGGCGGCCTGCTGCGCCGTCGGCAGCTTCTCCTCCATGCTGGCGCTGGTGTCGAGCAGCAGCGCCAGCGCGACCGGCAGCTTCGTCGCGTCGAAGTAGGTCAGGTTCTGACGGACGCCGTCCTCGTAGACCTGGAAGTCCTTCTCGCCCAGACCGGTGAGGTAATGTCCCGTCGGGTCGGTCACCGTGACGTTCAGCGAGACGACCTCGACGCCCGCCCGGAACGACGGCAGCTGCGACGGCACCTGCCGGGCACCCGCCTGCGCCTGGACGTCGCGCGGACCGGCGACCGCGAGCGCGCAGGCCGCCAGCAGGGCCGCGACCGCCGGGACCGGGCCGGTCCGTCCGCGACCGGGCGCGCGCCAGGTCACCGCTGCCTCGTCGGCCGAATCGGCGTGCCGCGGGCCACGAGGCCCGGGCGATCCACACTGACCGTGAACTTCGTCGGCGGAATCAGCGACTCCGGGTGCGCGTAGGTCAGCCGGTACTGGTGCGACAGATCGTCGGCGATCTGCATCAGGGTCCTGTTCAACGCCATCCCCGCCAGAATCTGATCGTGCCGTCCGCCGGTGATCCGCGTGCCGCGGTCGAGGACCATCGCCCGGTTGCGCGCCGAGGCGTTGAACAGGTTGGACGCCGGCGGGCCGACGACCACCGCGTCGAGCGCTGCGCCGCACCGTGTGAGCGCGTCGAGTACGCTCTGGTACTGCGGGTTGCTGAACTCCGGCCCGTCGGTCGTGATGACCAGGATGACCGACCGTGTGGCCGCCCGCTTCTGGAGGCCGTGCGACACCTCGACCAGCGCATCCAGCAGGTAGGCGCCGCTGCCCGGGTCGGGGAACAGCCGCCGCGCACCCTGTTCGAGCCGCGCGACGTTCATGGTGTAGTCGGTGAGGATCGTGGGGCGCGAGCCGAAGCCGACGAGGGTCATCGGATTGCGGCCGCCCATCCGGTGGATGAAAGCTTCCACCGCCGGGCGGAAGTCCTGCATGTACGGCCCGGCCGCCTGGCTCGTGTCGACCAGCACGGCGATGTCGATCGGATCGGTGGCCGGCTCGGCCCGCAGCACTTCACGCGGCACGCCGTCCTCGTACACCGTGAAGTCGGCCGCCGTCAGGCCGGTCACCGGCGCCCCCGCCTTGTCGAGGACGCTGACGTACATGCCCCGGTGGACGTCCTGCGCCCGCGCGGCCGGCGTCGCCGCCGCGGCCACGAGCATCGTCAGGCCGAGCACGACGGCTGGAGTCTGGAAGCTTCGCATGACGGAAGAGAGAGTCTTCGGTCAGTATAGGTCTCCGGTTTCGAAAGCGTCAAGCCGACGGTATGCCAAAAATCTTTAGGAATCTGTAAGTTGCGGAGATGCCGGTCGGCGGCGTACTCTCGCTTCCGAAATCGGTCCGAAGTCTTTAAGATGAGGAGATTGCCGATGAGCAGCCCCTGGCGCAGACAGCACGCCGAGACGTTCCGGGCGCTCGGCTCGGTCGGGGCCGTGGGGATCGCGTTCGTGCTGGCGCTGATCATCGGCTTCTGGGTCGGCCACGTCCTCGACACCTGGCTCGGCACGTCTCCCTGGTTCTCGATCCTGTTCTTCTTCTTCGGTCTGGCGGCCGGCGTCCTGAACGTGTACCGGACGATGGCGGAGGCCGGGGGAGGAGGCCGCCGGGAGGGGGAGAAGAAGCCGGGGCCGCGCCGTTGAGGCGGCGATTCGGCCGGCCCTGAAGGCCGCAGGCTTCCGGTCATGCTCATGCATGCGCACCTGTCCGAACCCGATCCGCGGCTCCGGCATCTCGAGCGCGAGGCGGTGGTGGCCTGTCTGGTCCTCACGGGGGTGAGTCTCGTGGTGGCGGCGGCGCCCGTGCGGGCGGCGGTGAGTGTG
>Ga0307374_10007625_pt1 | contig 16391 bp, 14 predicted proteins | sample OX3MG_FD_202532 | JGI IMG/M metagenome (GOLD analysis project Ga0307374, IMG submission 202532) | Soil microbial communities from Risofladan, Vaasa, Finland - OX-3 | ecosystem: Environmental > Terrestrial > Soil > Coastal area > Acid sulfate soil | place: Finland: Risofladan, Vaasa | collected... | reverse complement strand
GAGCGCGTACAAACCGGCCGCCGCAATCACGCCCGCCTGACGCATCCCGCCGCCGAGCCGCTTGCGCCACCGTCGCACCGAGTCGATCGTCTCTGTGTCGGCGGAGACCACCGATCCCACCGGAGCACCGAGGCCCTTGCTCACACAGACGGTCACGCTGTCGCACTCGTCGACCAGCTCGGCCGGCGTCACGCCCAGCGCGACGGCGGCATTGAAGAGCCGCGCTCCGTCGCAGTGAACCCGGAGTCCGCGGGAGTGCGCCGCTCGCGCGGCAGCATGGATCCGCGCCGCGTCGACTGCGGCGCCACCCCGGCGGTTGTGCGTGTTCTCGAGGCAGAGGAGCGTGGTCACGGGCTGATGGACGTCCGGCTCGCGAACCGCCGCGGTGACCGTCTCGGCGTCGGGAGTGCCGTCAACGCAGTCGAGGACACGAAGCTGGATGCCCGCGACAATCGCCGTACCACCCACCTCGTACACGACGAGGTGTGCCTCGGAGTCCGCGAGGACCTCATCACCCGGCCGGGTCTGCGCGGCCACGCAGGCCAGGTTGCCCATGGTGCCGCTCGGGACGAACACGCCGGCGTCCTTGCCGAGCAGTCGCGCCATCTCCTCCTCGAGACGTCGAACCGTCGGATCCTCGCCCCACACGTCGTCACCGACCTCGGCGCGCGCCATCGCTGCTCGCATTCCCGCATCGGGAACCGTCAGCGTGTCACTCCGGAGATCGACGAGGTCCGGCGCCGGCATTGCTCTCGCTTCGAATCATCTGCGCATGCTGCCGGATTGCATGCCTCGCCTGCGCCCGTGATTGTCGCAGCGCGCCGGCCAGACGCGTCCGATCGCGCCCCGACCGTTTGGCTTCGTACAGCGCGTCGTCGGCAAGACCAAACAGCTCGGCCGCGCTGTCCGTGTCCTCCGGGTACGCTGCCACTCCAACGCTCACCGTCAGACGCACCGGAGGGTGATCGGGAAGCTCGACGTCCGTGGCCGCGACGGCGCGTCGGATCTTCTCGGCGACCATGAATGCTTCCTGCGCGGAGGTGTTCGGCATCAGCACCACGAATTCCTCGCCGCCATAACGTGCGGTCAGGTCCGCGCGCCGGACGTTGCCGGCCACGGTCTTCGCGAACGTGGAGAGCGCGATGTCTCCAGCGTGGTGACCGTGACCGTCGTTCAGGTCTTTGAAGTGGTCGATGTCGAGCATCAGGATCGCCAGCGGAGCGCCCAACCGCTCGGCCAGAGCCACCTGCTGTCCGAGGGAGTCGATGAGGAAGCGATGGTTGTAGAGGCCGGTGAGGTCGTCGACGCTGGCCTGCCGCTGCACCACCGCGAGAAACCGGTAGCGCTCGAGCGCCAGCGAGATCTGCTCGGCGGTGGATGCGACCAGGTCCGTGTCGCCGGACGTGAACGCGCTCTGGGGACCGGCGGCTGCGAGGACTCCGTGAACGTGCTTGCCAAGACGCAGCGGCGCGACGCAGAACTCACGAACGCCGAGCATCGCCTCCGGCGCGGCCGTCGTGGCGCCAAGAATGACGGCCCCGAGACCGTCGTGGCGATATCCCTCACCAAGTGGCCCGTTCCCCTCGAGAAAACCCTCGAATGTGACGAGTTGCCTGCCGTCGGCGACCGCGAACGGATCGCTCATCTCCGAACCGCTCACGACGATCATCACGAGGTCGACGCCCATCGATCCGCGCAGCGCGGCGCAGACGTTGCCGAGTGCGGCGTCCAGCGGCTGTGCGAGGCCGAGCTCCACAGCGACGGTTGCACGTGTCGCGGTCGTGCGCATGGTCGAGCGGATCTGCGTGCGCATTGCCTCGAAGCTGGCGCCGAGCCGGCCGATCTCGTCCACGGATGCGGTGCGGACGGGGCGGTCGAAATCACCGTGCTCCAGCGCTGCGACGGCGCTGTCCAGACGCTGCAGCGGCCGGCGCAGATCGATCTGTACGACCACCACGATGAACAGCATCGCGACGAGGATCACGGCGAGGAGCAGCAGGAGCGATTGCGATCCCACCGGTGGACCGGCGAACGGGGTCGCGACAGCCAGCGTGAAGCCGGCTCCGACAGGTGCCGACGCGACGGCAAACTGATGGGCGCCGAGCGACACGATCGCCGGCCGGGGCGTCGACATCGCGGGGGTGAGTGCCGCTGTCAGCGACGCGTTGCTGCTCGCCACGGCGAGCGTCCTGTCACCGCGGATCAGGAGGACCCCGAGCGGATCGGACGCTGTCCCAAGGTTGCGCGCGATCGCGTTGATGAGCCCCGCCGACAGCGGACGAGCGACGAACGCCGTTGCCGTGGTCCCCGGAATCCGCGACGCGGCAACGAGCCAGGCGCTGCCGTCGGAGGATGTCACGGTGTTCACACCCGCGATCGCTGCGCTCACGATGCTGTCGGTGAGCATGCCCGCGGTTGGAGTCGTTCCCTGCACGGCCACAACGCCGCCATCGGCCAGCACCACACCGAGCACGTCGCCGGTGCCGATCACCGAACCGTCCTCAGCAAGGGTTGCCTGCACGGCGGGCGGGGCGCTGACGTCGTGATCGGCCGCGAGCTGCCGGCCGACATCCGCGATGAAGACGGTCAGCGACGAGCGCTGGCCGTCGATGAGACTGCCGGCGATCGACACCTTGTCGACGGCGCCGCTCACGGCCTGGGCGCGAGCGCTCGCCTCGGCGAGCATCAGCGGCACGATCGCGATGGCCGCGCCGGCAACCATGATCACCGCCGCGAACTTCAGTGAGAACGATGCACCCCGCCAGATGCCCCCCAACCATCGGACCCCTCGCATCGGCCGCTCTCAGCCGGAACGCCGAATGAGCACGAGCGAGGCAATCGCGAGAGCCGCCGCGACCAGCGCGGTCGAGATCGCGATGACCGAGACCGCCCCCCGGACCTGTCCGCTTGCATCGACGGGGCTGACCGAGGCAATGGACAGCGCCGGTGGCGCCAGCACCGGCAGCCTCGGGATGGGGAGCGCCGGAGCGGTGGTCGGCGAGGATGACGGCGCGGGTGTCGACGCGCCCTTGGGTGGCGTGTGACCCTCCGCGCCCGTGTGGGGCCGCCGTCGCGGCGACGGGCTCGGAGCGCGTGTCGGGGTCATGGTCGGCACCGGCGCCGGCACGAGGGTCGCAGCCGGAGCCGGCGACCGATCGCAGCAATGGTCTTCGTGGCCAGGCTCGTCGGACCGCCGGTCATTGCAGTGGTCGTCCAGGTCGCGGGGCCGGCTCGAGCCCTCGCGCGGCGCGGGCGTACCGCTGCGCCATGCATTCGCCGCTGCGGCCGCCGACACGTCCAGCAGCCCGAACAGGACCAGGAACAGCGACGCGCCGGCGAGCATCACCAGGAGTGCGCGTCGGATCTGCAAGTCACCTCCGCGTCGATGCTACGGCCGCCTCCGGTGGGACTTGTGACCGAAATGTGACACTTTTCAGGTGCCGGTCGTCGTCATCAATTTCATCGACGGTGAGGTCATTCTCGCCGAGGCGCCCGAGATCACCTTCGATCTCGCGATCCTTGACGCCGAGCTGCGTTCGATCAATCAGAACAGCGAGCGAGCGCTCTTTCCGGTGAGCGCCATCCGGCAGATCCTCGTCGGCGATCCGGAACCGGCTCCTCCCGAGGCAGACGTGGCAACGTGGGATCGCGCCGCCTTCCACTTCATCGACGGACCGGTGCTGCGCGCATCCATCCGCGCCGACGCGCACCTGGGACGGTATGGCGGGGTGTGGCGGATCGTCGAGCCCGGCTCCGCCGAGCTGCGCACCATCGCCCTTCCCTACGCCGCGCTCAAGGGCGTCTACCAGATCCGTCAATGGGACAGCCGACCGGCGAGTGAACGCGACGACCACGCAGAGCTCGACCAGCTCGCGCGCGTGCTCGCTGAGCGCGAGCGCACGATCGCCGGAGGCGGCACGGTGCCCACTCGGCGACCGCTGCTGTCGCGGATGCGACGCCCGCCGGATTCGGTCTGATCTCGGACCTGTCGCGCATCTGTCGACAGCCCTGAGGCCGTTCGGACCTCGTGGTACCGTCCGCGATGTGACCACCACGCTGGTGCGTGGCGAGACCGAAGTCAACGACGCTCCCCCGTCGCTGACGAGCCGCCTCCTCACCCCAAAAACGATCGCGTCCCTCGGCATCGCCGTCGTCATCGTCGGCGTGGCGCTGTGGCGTGCGCAGATCGACTGGGGTGCGGCCTGGGACAACATCCGTCACGCGAACCCCTTCCTCTATCTCGGTGCGTTGGCCGTGTACTACGCCTCGTTCGTGGTGCGATCCATCCGCTGGCACGTGCTCCTGGACAACGCCGGAGAGGATCGCCCTTCCGCATCGCTGGTGGGCATCGTGATCACCTCGTTCTTCGTCAACTGCGTGGTGCCGGCGAAGATGGGCGATATCTACCGTGGATATCTCGCCAAGCAGAAGCTCGACGTCCCGGTCAGCAAGGCACTCGGCACCATCATCGCCGAGCGCCTCATCGACCTCATCGTGCTGATGTCGTTGCTCCTTGCGGCGGGCGCGGTCGTGTTCCGCACCAAGGCGCCCGGGATCCTCATCCCCTATGTCGTCATCGGTGTGATCGTCTGCCTCGGTGGCGTCGGCGTGATCCTCGTGATGCGCGCGGGACGTGGCCAGCGGATCCTCCGTCTCCTCCCGGAAGCGGTGTTCCAGCGCTACGAGAGCCTCCGCCTCGGTACCGTGAACTCCTTTGCGAGGCTGCCCACCCTGCTCGCGCTCACGGTGATGGTGTGGGCTGCTGAGGGAGCACGGCTGGGCTTCGTCGTCTTCTCGCTGCACCTGGCCGGGGTGCACCTCGGCCCCTCGCAATTCCTGCTCATCGCCCTTGTCGCGGCATTGCTCACCACCGTGCCGTTTCTCCCCGGTGGCCTCGGGCTCGTCGAGGCCGGCATGATCGGCGTGCTCATCACCGTCGGCGGCGTCAGCAACTCGGCGGCCGTGTCGATCACGCTGCTCGACCGGAGCATCAGCTACGGCAGCCTGATCGTGGTCGGGTTCGTGATCTTCGTCCTCACCCACGTGCACGTGCCCAAAGCCCATCGCGTCGTCACCCAGGGGTGAGAGCGCTCGTCACCGGCGGGGCCGGCTTCATCGGCTCGCACATCACGGATGCGCTGATCGACGCCGGCCACACCGTGACCGTGATCGATGATCTGTCGCGCGGCACACGCGCGCAGGTCAACCCCAGGGCAAGCTTCGTCGAGCTCGACATCACGTCGCCGGAGCTCGCTGCAGCGGTCGTGGAGGCACATCCGGAGGTCGTGTTCCATGCCGCGGCGCAGATCGACGTGCGCGAGTCGGTGCGCGACCCCCTGCACGATGCCGATGTCAACGTCGTCGGGACCGTCAACGTCCTTCGCGCCGCCGTCGACGCCGCGGCGCGCCGCGTCGTGTTCGCGTCGAGTGGGGGGGCCATCTACGGCGACACCGAGGTGATCCCGACACCGGAGGAACACCCGTGCCTGCCCGCGTCACCGTACGGGACCGCGAAGCTCTGCGCTGAGGCGTATGGGGGGACGTTCAGCCGGCAGGCGGGTCTCGAGTTCGTGGCGCTTCGCTACGCCAACGTCTATGGACCTCGCCAGGATCCACACGGTGAGGCGGGCGTTGTCGCCATCTTCGCCACCCGGCTCACGCACGGCGAACCGGTGGTGATCAACGGCGATGGCACCCAGACTCGCGATTACGTCCACGTCCACGATGTCGTGCGCGCCAATCTCGCGGCGGTCGACGGTCCGGCGGGCGTCTACAACATCGGCACCGGCGTCGAGACCGACGTCAACACCGTCTACCGGATGCTGGCCGCGGCGGCGGGAGTGAACGCGAGCGCCGTGCACGGCCCGGCGAAACCGGGTGAGCAGCAACGCTCGTGCCTCGACACCGCCGGCACCCTGCAGCGTCTCGGCTGGCGTGCGGCCATCAGCTTCGACGACGGTGCGCGATCGACCGTGGAGTACTTCACCGCACGCTAGCCGTCGAGCTGCGACCGGGCGCGCTCCAGCTTCGCCGATCCGCGGCTGCGGAGCGACGTTCCGGCATCACGCAAGGCATCGTCCCCGGCATACCCGGGTGCCTCGGCCAGCCGCGCCGACCAGATCAGCTCGTCAACCGCACGCTCGAGCGCGGACCGTGCCTCGTCCAGAGTCGCGTCGACGGGCATTCCGGCGATTCGCTCGAGGGCCTGCGCGCACCCGTCCAGGCGGCGCCTGATCGCGTGGGGGGCGCTGGTGTCGTCGCCGGATCCCGGCGTCCCGTCCAGCGCGTTCGCCGCCTCCGTCGCGGTGACGAGCACGGCGGCCAGGACGGCACGGGGGTCTTCTTCGACGGTCGCGCCGGCACCCATCACCCGGTAGGCGCCGATCAGAAAGAGCACCACGACGAGCGCGGCGATGACGTAGATCGCCGTGACGGCCCGCCTCCGCCGGTTACTTGTAGCGGAAGGTGATGCGCCCGCGTGAGAGGTCGTACGGGCTCAGCTCGACCCGCACACGGTCGCCGATGAGGATCCGGATATAGAACTTGCGCATCTTTCCGGAGGTGTACGCGAGCACGTCCTGACCCGTCTGCAAGCGCACCTTGAACATCGCGTTGGGCAGCGGCTCGACAACCGTCGCGTCCATCTCGATGGTCTCTTCCTTGACCTCGACCTGCGCGGCGCCGTCGGTGACGTCCCGCCTTCGGACGGGACCGCGGCGGCGGGTACTGCCAGGACGGGGTGGGCGTCGTGCCAAACAGGGTCTCCTCGAAGCTGATCGGGCGGTTGGCGAGCGTATCACGGAGCCGTTCCCTGGTAACGTCATCTCGATGGCGGCACGAGATCGATCTCCGTTCCTCGAGGCGTTGCACGAGCGCGTGCTCGTTTTCGACGGCGCCATGGGAACCAGCCTTCAGGCCGAGAACCCGTCCGCTGACGACTTCGGCGGTGCCGCCCTGGAGGGGTGGATGGACGGCCTCGCCATCCACGCGCCCCAGGTCGTCGAGCGCGTCCACCGGAGCTTCCTCGACGCCGGGTGCGACGTCATCGAGACCTGCACCTTCCAGGCAACGCGTCCTCGTCTCGAGGAGTGGGGCCAGGGCGACCTGACCGTCCACCTCAACATCTCGGCCGCCCGCCTCGCCCGCCGGATCGCCGACGAATACGCCGCGGACGGCCGCCCGCGCTTCGTCGCGGGCAGCATGGGACCAACCGGGTTCCTGCCGGCATCGAGCGACCCGGCGATGAGCCGGCTCGGGTTTGCCGACCTCGTCCCGGTGTATCGCGAGCAGGCCGAATCCCTTATCGAGGGCGGTGTCGACGTGCTGATCATCGAGACGCAGCAGGACATCCTCGAGACCAAGGCCGCCATCTTCGGCGCTCGCGCGGCGGCAGCGGCCGCGGATCGCCCGGTTGCGATCATGACCACGGTGTCGCTCGACGTCACCGGACGGATGCTGCTCGGAACCGACGCCGCGGCGGTGCTCGCGATCCTCGAGGCGCTGCACGTCGATGTCATCGGGTTCAACTGCTCGACGGGCCCCGAGCACATGCGCGAACCGATCCGGTACATCACGTCGCACACCACGCTGCCGGTCGCGTGCATTCCCAACGCGGGTCTCCCGATCAACGTCGACGGTCGCGCGCACTATCCGCTCGAACCGGTACCGATGGCGACCGAGCTCGCGAGCTTCGTCAGCGAGTACGGGGTCAGTGTCGTCGGCGGGTGTTGCGGATCGACTCCCGAGCACATCCGGGAGCTGGTGGCGCATGTCCGCGCGGCGGCGCGAGGACACGTGACACCGGACATCGAACCCCGCCTGGCAAGCAGCATGCACGCCATCGAGCTGCGTCAGCAGCCGGCCCCGCTGCTGATCGGCGAGCGCGTCAACGCTCAGGGATCACGCGCGATCAAGCGCCTCCTCCTGGCCGACGACTATGACGGCATCCTCGGCATCGCGAGGACGCAGGTGGAAGGTGGCGCGCACGCGCTCGACCTGTGCGTCGCGGTCACCGAGCGCAGCGACGAGGCCGAGCAGATGCAGACGGTCGTCAAGACGCTGCAGATGAGCATCGACGCGCCACTGGTCATCGACAGCACCGACGCCGATGTCATCAAAGCCGCGCTCGAGGTCTACCCGGGGAGGGGCATCGTCAACAGCGTCAACCTCGAGAACGGACGCATCCGTTGCGACGCGGTGCTGCCGTCGGTGCGCGACCACGGCGCCTGCGTCATCGCGCTGACGATCGACGAGGAGGGTATGGCGCGGACCGCCGAACGCAAGCTCGAGATCGCCCGCCGCATCCACGATCTGGCCCGCGACGAGTTCGGCCTGGCTCCCGACCAGCTGATCTTCGATGCGCTCACCTTCACACTCGCCACCGGCGAGGCGGAGTGGATCGATTCCGCGCACGAGACCATCGAGGGCATCCGCACCATCAAACGCGAGCTGCCCGGCGTGCTCACCGTGCTCGGCGTGTCCAACGTCTCCTTCGGCCTCGCGCCGCACACCCGCCCGGTGCTCAACAGCGTCTTCCTGCACCACTGTGTCGAGGCGGGGCTCGACGCGGCGATCATCAATCCCACGCACGTCGTGCCCTACGGGGAGATCGATCCACAGGCACGCCGTCTCGCCGAGGAACTGGTGTTCAACAGCGCGCCGGACGCGCTCACCCGGTTCATCGCGCATTTCGACGATGGCGCTTCGACGGGCGGGGCGGGCCTCCCTGAAACGGCCGACCCCTACGAGGGCATGACGACCGTCGAGCGCATCCACGCGCAGATCCTCCACCGTCGCAAGGACGGCATCGAGGAACAGATCGACCTCGCGCTCCGTGACCTGGACGCGGTCACCGTCCTGAACACCGTGCTCCTGCCGGCCATGAAGGACGTCGGCGACCGCTTCGGCTCGGGCGAGCTCATCCTCCCGTTCGTGCTGCAGAGCGCCGAGGTGATGAAGCGTGCGGTCGCGCACCTCGAGCAGTACCTCGAGAAGCGCGAGGGATACACCAAGGGAAAGGTGGTGCTCGCGACCGTGTACGGCGACGTGCACGACATCGGCAAGAACCTCGTCAACACCATCCTGAGCAACAACGGGTACACGGTGTTCGACCTCGGCAAGCAGGTGCCGCTCAACACCATCATCGACAAGGCACTCGAGGTCGATGCCGACGCGATCGGACTGTCGGCCCTCCTCGTCAGCACCAGCAAGCAGATGCCCGCATGCGTCAAGGAGCTCGACGAGCGCGGCCTGCGCTATCCGCTGATCATCGGGGGTGCGGCGATCAACCGCGGATTCGGCAGGCGGATCCTGTATCTCGACGAGCAGCGCGCCTACGAGCCCGGCGTCTTCTACTGCAAGGACGCATTCGAAGGACTGGAGACCGTGGATCAGCTCCTCGATCCGGAGCGGCACGACGCGCTGCTGACTCGCGTCGTCGAGGAGGCGAGGTTGCACCGCGTCCGGGAGCGCGAAAAGCTCGAGCGTCGTACCGCCGCCGCCGCCGGTGCCTCGGCACTTCCTGCGCGAAGCACGGTGCGGCGCGACGCGCCGATTCCCACGGTGCCCTTCTGGGGGGCGCGCGTGCTGCGCGATATACCGATCTGGGACGTCCACCCGTTCATCGACCGCAACTCGCTCTACAAGATGAGCTGGCAGTTCAAGGGTGTTCGTGACCCGGTCAGATGGGATGAGCTGCTCCGCAGCGAGCTCGAGCCGCGCCTGCAGCGGTCCATGGAGGAGGCGCTGCGCGACGGCTGGCTGCAGCTCGAGGCGGTGTACGGCTACTGGCCGGCGCTCGCCGACGGCAACACCGTGATCGTCTACGACCCGGGCGACATCGACGCCGAGCTGGGACGGTTCACGTTCCCGCGCCAGTCCGAGCAGCATCGCCTCTGTCTTGCCGATTACGTCCGTCCCGCCGAGGACGCCGCGGACGGCGAGCGCGACGTCATCGCCCTCCAGGTGGTGACCACCGGGCCGGGCGCGTCGGAGCTGTCCAACCGCCTTCAGGTCGACGGCTCGTACGACGACATGCTCCGTGTCCACGGCTTCGCGACCCAGATGGCGGAGGCGACGGCGGAGTACGTCCACCATCGCATCCGCCGGGAACTGCGCCTCGGTGAGGATCAGGGACGCCGCTATTCGTGGGGCTACCCGTCGTGTCCGGACCTCGAGGACCACGAGATCCTGATGCGGATCGTCCCCGCATCCGAGATCGGCGTGACGCTCACGGAGGGGTACCAGTTCGTGCCGGAGCAGTCGACAGGCGCGATCGTGATGCACCACCCGGAGGCGCGTTACTTCGCGGTCTACGGAGGGTCGCCGGTCGAGGACGACACGCCGGGTGCGCCCGAACCCGTCCTCAGCACGGTGAGCGGATAGCCCCGCTTCGCCGGGCACATTCGACCGGAAGCTCCTCCGGTATCACCGGGACCGACCCGTGAGCGCGCGGATCGGCGCCGGCCGGCGGCGGACGTTCGGGGAGCTCGCGCTGTCGCGAGAGCTTCTGCTCCTCGCCTCGCTGACCGTCTTGAGCATCGGCTCGACGATCCGGCTCGGCACCTACAGCCCGTCCGCGCTCGAGCTGGTCGTGCTGGCCGCCTTGCTCATGGCGGGCACGCTGGTCAGCCGGAACGAGGCGTCAGCCGGAACGCTTCCCTGGGTCGTGCTCGGCGGTGGCACGGCAGCCGTCGTGTTGATCTATGCGGATCCTCTGGGATTGCCCAGGGCAACGTGGCTCGCGCCGGTGCTGGTCGTCGCGGTCGTGTGCCTGCTGATGGCGCGAGCATCCGCCTTGCGGTGGATCGCCGCCGCCATTGCCGCATGCGCCCTCTCCGGGATGCTCGTGCTGGCGCTGCTGTCAAAGCCGCCGGGCATCGACGTGTTCCAGACCCTTCAGGGCGCGAGCAGCGCACTGATCCATGGACAGAGCCCGTATCAGCCCACCTTCCCCGTGGAGGTCGCGGTCACCCCGTTCACGTTCGCGAATGTTCCCGCCCACTTCGGCTATCTTCCCGTCGCGGCGCTCATCACCGTGCCTGGGCGCCTGCTCGGTGACGTGCGCCTGATGAGCGTCGTCGCTCTGGTCGCGCTCATCGCGTTTGCGGTGCGACTGGCCTGCCGATCAACCGAGCCGCGCACCCGGGTCGTGCGAGTGGGTGCGCTCTGCCTCGCGCTGCCGATGACGGTGGCGATCGTCTACTTCTCATGGGTCGACATCTACTCGATGGCCGGCTTCGCCGGATGGATCGTCCTCCGCGATGGGCATCGACGATGGTCGATCGCGTTGCTCGTGATCACCCTGACCGTCAAGCCGGTGATCCTGATTGCCCTGGTGCCGGCGCTGCTCTGGTCCCGCCGGGCCCGATTCGAAGCCCTGGTCGCGGCACTGATTGCGATCGTGCTGATCCTGCCCTTCGCCCTTGCGGCCGGTATCGCCAATTTCTACCAGGACATCATCGGAGTCCAGGCCTCCCAGAACTTTCGTGGCGACGGCCTGACCCTGAACTCAGCCTGGTACGCGGTCAGCGGTCACACGCTCCCCGTGTGGTTGGGGCTCGCGGCCGGCGCGGTGGTGGCGGTCTACGCGCTGCGCCGCCGCCCGAGGGACATCGCCGATCTGCTCTGCTCCGGCGCGCTGCTCTCGACCGCCGCGTTTCTGCTGGCCAAGTGGGCATTTCTCAACTACTACTTCATCCCGGTCTGGCTGTTGGTGTTCGCGCTCGCAGGCCGCGGGGTGCCGTTCGAGGAGTCGGCCGCGGATCTCGCGCTGCCGGGTGCAGGCGTCGTCTTCGGCGCTCGGGGCGTCGAAAGATCCCCATAGGGATCGGCCCCGGTCGGTCTCCGGAGTCCCGCCCTACTCCGCGTACCGTCGGATGCGATCGTCTTCCTGGCCGTGCTCTGACTGGTAGAGCACGCACGACTCCGGCTCGGAGATGCACGGCGGCATGGGGTGGCGACCGGTGAACTTGTGGGTCCGCCGGTCGACGTGGCAGTCAGCCTTGTAGCGGGCGAGCAGGCCGAACGGACCTGCGCGTTCCCGGATGATCTGCTCGAGGTACGGGCAGCGGCGGCCGCGTGGTCGAGACGGCGCCGACTGGCGCTGTGGCTCGGGCCGGCCGCGAGGTGGCGGCGGTGGTTCTGCTCGCATCGGCCCCTCGAGTGTAGAACTCCTTACGGGGCGAGCATCGACTGGATGCGCGAGGCGAGTTCCTTGATCTTGAAGGGCTTGGCGAGCGTCTGAACATTGCCGTATGCCTCGAGATTCGGCGCCGTCGAGGCGTTCACCAGTGCGCTGACCACGAGCACCTTGGGATCGCTCCCGTGGTCGGAGCGGATCCGTTCGAGGACCTGCGTTCCGGAAAGGTCCCCGGGCAGCATCAGGTCGAGCAGCACGAGGTCCGGCTGGAAGTCCACGAATGCCGCCAGGCCCTCGTCGCCGCTCTTCGCCACCTTCACCTCATAGCCCTCCATCGTGCAGAGCAGAGATTCGATGTCGGCGAGCGCGTAATAGTCCTCGATGATCAGGACTTTCTTCATGGCGGTACTCGTCGCTGGGCTCATGGGGGGATCCGGCCGAATATAGCACGGGCATTTCAGCCGTCCCGGGGGGGTGTGACCAACCCGTCACCGGGCGGCGCACCCCCGCCACACGGGCGCCATTCGGGGGGTGACGATCAGGTCGAGCGATCGATCAGGGTTCCTGTCCCGATGCCACCCCCGCAGCACATCGTCTGCAGGCCGTAGCGGCCGTCGCGCCGCTCCAGCTCGTGCAGCAGCGTGGTCATGAGCCGAGCACCGCTGGCGCCGAGCGGGTGTCCGAGCGCGATCGCCCCGCCGTTGACGTTGACCCGGTTCATGTCCGGGTGGTGCTCCTGCTCCCACGCCAGCACCACCGGAGCGAAGGCCTCGTTGACCTCGAACAGGTCGATGTCGTCGATCTTCAGCCCGGACCGCTCCAGGAGCCTGGTGGTGGCGGGGATCGGTCCGGTGAGCATCGTCACCGGGTCGACGCCCACCACCGTCTGTGCGGCGATGCGGGCTCGTGGCGTGATCCCGAGCGCCGTCGCCCGCTCGAGCGACATGAGGAGCACGGCCGCGGCACCGTCTGTGATCTGGGAGCTGTTGCCGGCGTGGAGGATCCCGTCCGGCTTGAATGCCGGAGGCAGGGAAGCGAGCGATTCGGCGGTGGTATCCGGCCGGATGCCCTGGTCCTGGCTGATCACGCGGCCGTCGCCGTTCGCCCCGACCACGACGGGGGCGATCTCGCGATCGAACCTTCCTTCGGCCTGGGCTTCGCCGGCACGGCGTTGCGATCGTGCGGCGAACTCGTCCGCCTGCTCGCGGGTGATGTGCCACATGTCCGCGATCATCTCCGCGGAGAGACCCTGGGGGACGAGGTTGTATGCCTCGAGCAGCTCGGGCGGGAACGGCGTCCCCGGGCCCTGGAACACCGTCGTGCCCATGGGCACCCGGCTCATGCTCTCGACCCCGGCGGCGATGGTGATGTCGCAGACGCCCGACTGAATCAGGGTCGCGGCGAAGTGGATCGCCTGCTGCGACGAGCCGCACTGGCGGTCCACGGTGGTCGCCGGCACCTCGACGGGAAACCCGGCGGCGAGCACCGCCTGGCGTCCGATGTTCACCGCCTGCTCACCGGTCTGCATGACGCATCCGAAGATCACGTCGTCGACCATGGCGGGGTCGATCCCCGCGCGACTGGTCACCTCGCGAAGCACGTGCGCGGCGAGGATCACCGGGTGCACGTCACGAAGATCACCGTTGCGCTGGTTGCCGCGCCCCATCGGGGTTCGCACCGCTTCGACGATCACGACGTCAGTCATGGTTCCACCTGATTGTTTGGTCGGGCCGCCAACCTTAGCAGCGGGAGCCCCGTCAGCCGCCGAAGCGGTAGACGCTCTCGATGACCGGTCGGGGCGCGGAGGCGTCGAGGAGATTCGCCGGTCCGCGCTCGCTCGCGACGAGCGTCCAGCCGCTCGGAGGAGCGGGGTCGAACTGACTCAGCACGAGCACATCGCCGGGGGCGGGGTGGCTCGCGGCGACGAAGTCGGGGGAGACCACCTCCATCCCCAGGGCCGCGAGCCCCGGCGTTGCGTCGTCGGTCTCCGGACGGGGTGGCGGGGGCGGAAGATACGCAAAGAAGGCTTCGATGTAGGGCTGGTCGAGGGTGTCGGACAGGGACACCCGGTGCGAGCCGGCGAGGTCGCGCGCGGTGGTGATCGCCGCGATCTCGCCCGTGTCGAAAGAGGGGGCCGCGCGGTTCGGGTAGGCCGCGTAGAGGTCAACCGTGAAGAGGACCGCCTGTGCCAGGAGGCCGGCGCCGAGCACTCCGCCGAGGACCCGGCTCACGCCGGCGCGTCCGGCCGGCGCCGTCCGGAGCCCGTCCGCGCCGAGCACGGCGAGAACCACCAGGAACGGGAGCATTCCGGACGAGCGGAGCGCGTGGGGTGTCCCGTTGTTGGTCAGCGCCGCCGCGATCGGCGCCAGCAGGATTCCGGCGACCAGGAAGCGGACCAGCGGTTGCCGGCGCCGCTGCCAGCACACCAGCACCCCGGCGATCAGCAGCGGCGCCATCACCCAGAGCAGCATCCCGCCGATCTCGGTGTTCTGTCGAGGGTTCGCATCCCCCTGCAGGAAGAGGAAGCCGGGGCTGAAGTACGAGAGGTAGTTCGCGAGAAACCGATCGGCGACGACACCGAGCGGCGCGCCGTCGGCCCAGATGCTGATCACGTCGAAGCGGCCGGTCAGCGCGCCGGGGTTGAGGAGCGCGTAGATGCCGAGCACCCCATAGCCGGCGCCGATGGGGACGAGCGCTCGCCACCAGCCCGGTGCCCTCGCCAGCCCCCAGGCGATCGCCAGTGCCGCTGCGATCAGAAGGATCTCCAGTCTCGCCGTCGTGTAGCCGTAGATGGCCAGGGCGAGCAACACGCCCGCGATCCCGAAACGGCGCGGCGTCGGGTCGGACAGGCTCCAGAGCGCCGCGGACAGGAGCGCCACCATCGAGATCGTCTCGAAACCAACCCGGCTCTCGATCACCAGCCACGGTGTGCAGGCGGTGAGAGCGAGGGCCCCGAGGGTGATCATTCGCGAGCGGGTCAATCGCCACGCGGCGGCGGTGAGGAATCCGACCGCCGCGCAGCCGAAGATGGCCGCCGGCAATCGCTCGACCACAACCGTCAGCGGTAGAAAGCGGACCAGTGCGGCGACCGCATAGACATAGACGGGGTTCTTGTATTCGCCAAACGCCTCGAAGAAGAGTGGGAAGTGGATCCCGTGCTCGTCAACGCCGAAATGGGCGATCGTCCAGGCGTTGTACCCGATTGACGCCTCATCCACATAGTTGCCGGGCGGCGACCCCGAAAGGTCGACGAGGCTCCGGACGGCGACGAGCGCCGCGAGGGCTCCCATGGCGCCGATCCAGAGGCGGCGCCGCAACCTGGCTGCGGCCGGCTCAGCCGTCACGCACCCGCGGCGGCGACGAAGTCGGCGAAGAGACGGCGCGCCCAGTCGCGCTCGAGGTACAGCTCCTCCGGATGGCACTGCAATCCGACGACGAAGCGCCGGCCCGGGTGTTCCACCGCCTCAACGAGCCCGTCGTGGGCGCGAGCCGTGACCACGAGGTCCCTGCCCAGGTCGCGCAACGCCTGGTGGTGCATGCTGTTGACGTCGACGTGACGTGAGCCCGCGATGGTGCGCAGGCGCGAGTCGGGGAGGACGTCGATGTTGTGCGTGAGTTCCTGACGCGACCCGTCCTGCGAGTGGTTGTGCTCCGTCGCGCCCTGAGTACCGACGTCCTGCCAGAGCGTCCCACCGAGCGCCACGTTGAGCACCTGCGCGCCCCGGCAGATCGCGAGAACCGGCTTGTCCACGTCGAGCGCCCACCGCGCGAGCAGCATCTCCGAGCGGTCCAGCTCGTCGTCGACCTCAACCGCACAGTCGGCCCGCGTCTCCTCGCCGTACAGCGTGGGCTCCACGTCGGGACCGCCCGCGAGGCACAGACCGTCGCAGAGCTCGAAGAGCTCGCGGAGCCGGGGTTCGGCGAGCGATGCGCTGATCCCGAGCGGCGTCCCGCCGGCGCCCTCCAGCGCGTCGAAATACGCGCGGTTGCGCGCGAGGTCCGCGGGGAGCCCCTTCTCGTGCAGAACCCGAAGGGTGATGCCGATCAACGGCGAACGCGTCATGGCAGGGTGTTCCCAGTGTGCTCAGGACGTGAAGCTGAAACGTCCGATGTGCAACCACGGTGACAGTACCCCGGATTCCCCTTCGCCGAGCTCGAGCCGCCGCTCCCTGCTCACCTGCACGACGTCGGCGAGCGCGTCCACGATGCTCTGCGTGAAGCGCAGATCCTTGACGGGTCGGGTGATGCTGCC
>Ga0307374_10007624_pt1 | contig 16396 bp, 14 predicted proteins | sample OX3MG_FD_202532 | JGI IMG/M metagenome (GOLD analysis project Ga0307374, IMG submission 202532) | Soil microbial communities from Risofladan, Vaasa, Finland - OX-3 | ecosystem: Environmental > Terrestrial > Soil > Coastal area > Acid sulfate soil | place: Finland: Risofladan, Vaasa | collected... | reverse complement strand
CAGTCCGAGTAGATGGGCGCGGTAGTTGTCGCTTGTGGCGGCGATGATTCGTCTGGCTTTGATTCCGCCTTTTCGTTTTACCGGATCCATGCGGATCAGATTCAGGGTGAGCTGTTTCAGAGAGGCCAGATTGTGCGCGGCGTGGCGTGTGCGGGCGCGCATCTGATCGTCGTTGAAGGCAATATCCATGCACCAATGCAAGCGATTCTCCACCGACCAATGGGCGCGCACCGTGGCCGCCATCCTCGGCGCGTCTGGCGCCAGGCTGCTGATGTACAGCCGCTGCTCGTGCGTCGCCTTGGCTCCGGCCGCGCGCTCGGATTCGATCACCGCAAAGGATTTCAGTCCCGGCCATTGCTCCGGTTTGGACAGGCAGTTCAACTGATCGAAGACGTAACAGCGGCGCGTTTCCACGCGGCCATGGCCCTTCTCCACGCTTTCAAAGAAGCCGTGCGCCGTCTCGGCCGCTGGATGGGCGACGAAACTGGACCAGAAATCCTTGATGGATTCGGCCAACTTCGGCTGATTGTCTTTGACCGCCAGCACATAGTCGGCGCCGCGCGCCCGGATGGCCTCGGCAATGTTGGCTTGCGTTCCCATGGCGTCGATCGTTACCGTCGCGCCTTCCAGCGCCAGCGTGGAAAGTAACTCCGGAATGGCAGTCTTCTCGTTGGATTTTTCCGCCGTCCCGCGCTGGCCCAGCACCAGCCCGGCGCCGGCGGCAAAGGCCGAAACCAGATGCAGCGCGGTGGCGTCGATGCCTCCCGAACGACGGCTGGTCTTGCCATCGATGGCCACGACCTCGTCGCTCAAGGCGGGTAATACGCCGCGCATCCAGCGCCGGAAAGCTTGCTCGAATTGGCCAGGATCGATCAAGCCAAAGACCCGGCCAAAGGTGTCGTGCGAGGGAATCCCGTTCGGCAAACGAAGATAGCTCCTGAGCCAATCCAGCTTCTCGTTGGCCCACAGTTCGATCTCTTCAAAGGTGTCGGCCCCCACCAAAACCCCGTTGACCGCCACTACCAGCAACTCCACAAAATCGTGCTTCACCTTGCCCGGCTGACGGGGATCGTGAATCGACACAAAAACGTCGCACAGGCGCAGCGGCTGTTCGGTTTCCATCAACACCTCCTGGAAACAGAACAGCCGACCAAGATTACGCGCAGAAGTATCTACCTGTATCCCTGTATCCCTCTCGTCAACGCTGCCCCCTGCGCCTTCGCCTTTTCTTCATGCGAGAGCCCTGCGGTGCCGGACGAGCTGGCGTATGACAGCGAAGTCCATATCCATCAAGGGCACTGGTTGTAAATCCGACGGTTGCGCGCTGAAGGCGGTCAGGCTTATCACGGGAGGTCTGTTGCATGTCCCGGAATCGGGACTGAGGGTGGAGTAATTCTCCCTGACCGTGCGGCAGAAGTCAGCAGCGGGCATAGTGGTTCATGTCGTCGGCGAGGCTATTGAGGCACTCTAGGCCGAAAGGTGGAGTCAACAGATAGGCCAAGCCGGGAACGGTGGACGAAGGCCCAAACGGCAGGAAGCGGCAAGTAGGCGGCGTAACTCGATGAGCGATAAGCGGCAGAAAATCCAGCTTCGGCTGGCCCTCGGCGAGGAGAGCAGGAGTGAAGCTCCGATTGCTTCTGGCGGAGGGACCGAAACGCCCACGGCGGAGCACATGAACGAAAGCCCGGCTAGCAACGACGAACAACTGATGGAAGTGGTCTGTGAGCGGGAGAACTGCTTGCGGGCTTACAAGCGAGTGAAGTCCAACAAGGGGAGTCCCGGTATCGACGGAATGACGGTCGAGGAATTACCGGGCTACTTGAAGGAGCACTGGCCAGCCATCCGGGAACAACTGCTTTGCGGGACATACAAGCCGCAACCGGTGAAGCGGGTAGAGATACCGAAGCCGGATGGAGGAGGGGTGAGAAATTTGGGCATCCCGACGGTGCTGGACCGAATGGTGCAGCAAGCGGTGATGCAGGTCCTGCAGGACAGATGGGACGCGGGGTTCTCTGAAAACAGTCACGGGTTCCGGCCCGGTCGTTCAGCACATCAGGCGGTAGCCAAGGCCCAGCAATATGTGGCTGAGGGACGTCGCTGGGTGGTCGATCTCGATCTGGAAAAGTTCTTTGATCGGGTCAACCACGACAAACTGATGGCGGCTGTAGCGTATCGGGTCGCCGACAAGAGAGTGCTCAAGCTGATCCGGGCATTTCTTACGGCGGGCGTGATGGAGAACGGACTGGTGGGTTCGGTGGAAGAGGGGACGCCGCAAGGCGGTCCACTTTCACCACTGCTATCCAACCTTGTGCTCGACGAACTTGATCGAGAGCTGGAGCGGCGCGGACACCGCTTCTGCCGCTATGCGGACGACTGCAATATCTACGTGCGCAGCCAGCGGGCAGGGGAGCGGGTGAAGAGAAGTATCACCCTCTTCATCGAACGGCGACTCAAGCTCAAGGTCAATGAAGAGAAGAGCGCAGTGGCACGACCGGCAGAACGTAAGTTCCTGGGCTTCAGCATGACGAGTGGGGCGGAGATCAAACGGAGCATCGCTCCCAAGGCTCTGACACGCTTCAAGCAGAAGGTGCGGACACTTACAGGACGGACACGGGGCATCAGCATCGAGCAGATGGCGAAGGAGTTGTCCAGCTACCTACGTGGCTGGAAGAGCTATTTCGGCTTCTGCCAGACGCCCTCAGTGCTGGAAGAACTGGATCAGGGGATACGGCGCAGGCTGCGATCCGTGATCTGGAAACAATGGAAACGAGGGACGAATCGCTACAAGCTTCTGCGCCAAAGAGGCGTGAGTCATGCACTGGCCGCGATGGCGGCTGGTAGCTCTCACGGTCCTTGGAGGATCGCGAAAAGCCCGGCGATGCATATCGCGTTTCCTGTCTCCTACTTCGACTCCCTTGGTCTTCCAAGGCTGTTTGTTCGGAAATAGCTCAATCCACCGAACCGCCGTATGCGGACCCGCATGTACGGTGGTGTGGGAGGGGAGGAGAGGGGACTCTCCCCCCTATCCCGATAAAGCGTGGCCCGTTTGGGTTTTTCCGCAGCCTGTAAAGCCCAGTTGATTTTGCGGCATTTGCGGCACGACTAAAGTCGTGCCCTTTCAAAACCAGACTTTCACTACGGGCTGCCAGGGCATCTTCTCTTTTGCCCTGGATTTTCCGTGCCCCATCCATTCCGCGGTTTCATGGCGGAATGGGTGGGAAACCACGGCTGCGAACCCGCCAGCGTTGCTCCACGCGCACCGGAACCCGCTTCACCCAAACGGCAGCCACGGCTGTGAATTCAGCAGCACAGGCGGCTCGATGGTTTCGGGACCGGGCATCGCATGATCGTCGTAGCGACTGCCCAGCCTGTGCTCGCGGCAGATGGACTGCACCAGGTCGCCGATGCGCTTGCGGTACTCTGCCGAAACGAACGCGTTCCCTTCGTATCGGCGCTTGTACGACGGCAGCTGCTCAGGGAAATGCTCAGCCACAAACCGGAAGAAGGTCGGCAGCGAACAGGGCTTGAGGAAAAGCGGCCCGGAGCTGAAGAATTTGGCATCGGCCGCCTTTGCTGCCCTCGCCACAGCGTCAATCGAACGGCGCGAGTCGGTAATTCCGGGCATGAGCGGCGAGCAGAGTACGCCCGCGTGCAGGCCGGCTTCGCGCAGCCGACCCAGGGTTCGGATGCGCAAGTCGGGGCGGGGGGCGCGCGGCTCCAGCAGCCGTGCCAGCTTCCCATTCATCGTGGTTACGGTGAATGCCACAGTGAGTTTGTGCCGGCGCGCGATCTCCGTCAACAGGTCAATGTCGCGTGCGATCAGCGTGGATTTCGTCGCAATGCCGAGACTGAATCCGCTGGTTTTGGCAAAGACCTCCAGCAGCGAACGCGTGATCTTCTGACGGCGCTCGATGGGCTGGTAAGGGTCGGTCGCGGTGCCAAGGGCAATCTGCGTGCCCGGCTTGAGACGCGCCAGTTCCTGCTTGAGCAGCCATGCCCCGTTCTGCTTCATGTAAATCTTGCGCTCAAACTCCTCCGGGGTGCGCTCCAGGAACTCGTGGGCGTAACGCGCATAGCAGTAGCGGCAGGCGAACTCGCAGCCACGATAGGGGTTGATGGCGTGGGAGAAGGGAAGGCTGCGTCGGGTGACAACCTTTGAAATCATGGAGCGGGTCTGGATGGGGCGGTATTCCGTCAGGCAGCCGGTGGAGTCAAGGGGTGCGGCTTCGGCGGCGCGGGCCAGGGGGCTGTGGCGGGGCAGGGAGTTGAGGATGGGGAAGAGGCACTCTGTTTTCGCCATTTGTTCGCCTTCTGGGTCCAAGCTACACCTGCCCTCGGGGCCAGTCAAGCGGATATTCTGGGAGAGCGCGAGGGTTCCAATCCTCTCTCTCATGGAGGGCGCAGTCGGAATCCTAGAGTGCAATCCGCGGCCTGCCCCGGGCTTGGCCGCGACCAGATCAACCCACTTACAGGGAGCAGAATCAATGGCATCGAAGCAGGGATTGAAGATTACGTGGCTCGGTCATGCAACTGTCCTGATCCGGAGTGCCGGCGGGACCACCATCCTGGTGGATCCCTTCATTGAGAACAACCCGAAGTATCCCAAGCAGTTTGCCCTGCCGCCGAAGATCGACTACGTGCTTTTGACCCATGGCCACGGCGACCACATCTCGGATGCCGTTCCGGTGGCAAAGAACTACGGCGCCACCGTTGTGGCCATCTACGAGCTGGCCGATTACGTGGCCAGGCAGGGCGTGGAAAAGACCATCGGCATGAACCTGGGCGGGACCGTCGAGATCGGCGACATGACGGCCAGTATGGTGGACGCCAAACACTCCTCAGGCGCTCAGGACAGCAGTGGGACGCATTATGTGGGAGTGGCGGCAGGCTACGTAATCTCGCCGCAAAGCGGGCCCGTCCTCTACCATGCCGGCGACACCCATGTTTTTGGAGATATGCGGATGATCGGCGAGTTATACCGGCCGGAAGTGGCAATGCTGCCCATCGGCGGACACTTCACCATGGGTCCGCGAGAGGCCTCGCTGGCGGTCAAGTATCTGGGGGCCAAAACGATCCTGCCCCTGCATTGGGGCACATTCCCGATGCTCACCGGCACTCCGGCACAGCTTGCCAAGCTGGTGGATAAGGGCGTGAAAGTCGTGGAGTGGTCGCCCGGAGATACTTTCTGAATATGCCTTTCCGAGGTTGCGGAGATAGAGAGTGCTCAAACCGAAGGCTGCCGATGAGACAGCCCTCGGTTCGAACCTGGATTTATTTTGCGGGCTATTTCTGCGCTTGCGCCTTTCTCTGCTCGGCCCAGCGCCTCTTCACTGCTTCCGCGATGCGCCGTCTCCCTTCCGGTGACAGCCGGCGTTTCTTCTTTGCCGGTTTGGGTGCGGCGCCGGAAGCCGCCTTCGGTCTGCTTTGCGAGCCGGCAAGCAGCTCGCGGGCTTTCTGCAACTGCGCGATTTCATGATCGATCTGGGAAAGAATCTCAGCTACTCCCACGGGTATCCTCCTGTGGATTGATATAGGGTGGTCTAACCTTGAATTCCCAAACAGCAGGCCCGGGGGTCAGCCACTATCCTGCGGACCACGATACGCAACTGTCTCCTGCCATGACAAACAAAAAGCGCATCAAGTTACCTAAAAGATAAGAGGATCACCAAAGTGCGGCCAGTGGTAATCAGGCATACCGGAGCCACTGCCTCGCCTCAAATCGGAAGTGAGTTTCAGGCTCGGAAGTGAGTTTCAGGCTGGATTTCCACAGACAAAGTACGCTCTATCTCCCTATCACGCGAAAAGCCGGAGTCACCGCGGCCGCGAGCTGTCTCCCGACCCGTCCGGGTGGCGCTCGGCAATCTGGGATGTAGAGGGGACTTGCAGTGCGCGTTCTGCGGCGTTGGCCGCGCGGACATTGCGCAGCTCGCGGAGAACTTCTGTCTTCTCCCGTGCGTACTGGCCCGCCAGCCGCGTCAGGGCGAAAGTGATGATGTCGCTGTGGTGGAGATCGGACACGGAGGGATCGCGGCGCATGTTGAGCCAGAGACGATGGACAAGCTGCACATCATCCGGACTTAACGAAGGCGCATGCGGACCTATATAGAAGACCTTGGATTGGCCGCCGGGGTCGACCACAAAGAAGTTGAACTGCCGCTTGGGTTCGGGCAGTGCCTCCCAGGCCTGGCCCAGGTGAAAGGCCTGATCCTCGGCGCTCATCTTGGTGGACACGCCCGACACCACCGAATCCACATCGAGCGAGTTAGCGCTTTGCGCCAGCGCGGCAAAGATGTCGCCGGCCGGCACCACCAGCAACGAGACTTTCTTGCCGAAGCTTTCGGCGACTGAGACCGCCTTCGTGAAAAGCATCTGCTCGTGTTCGCTGAAGCTCTGCTCCTCGGCTTTCAGAAATTCCGGGCCGCCCGCGCCCATCAGCCGTGCGCTCAGCACCACCACGTCCGTGTCATCGTTCGCGTGCCGGGCCAGCGTCCACTTCAGGGCAAACGGATTGGCCGGGTCGCGCATCGTCACCATGACTGCGCCCGGCCGGATCGCCACCGACTCGCGACTGATCGTGTCCTGGTGCTCGAGCTGGAAGTGGTCCTTCATCTGCCGCGCGGTCAGGGCGTGCCGGCGCAGGTTCACGCGTTCGCTGACGCTGAAGACGATGAAAAATACCGCGGAGAAGGCGATGCCGCTCTCGGTGGCCACCGACTTGGTGAAGAGGTTAACGACGGCTGTGGCCAGCAGCACCAGAAACACCGAAGTGAGACCGATGGGAATTTCGGTCTTGCCGATGCGCAGGTTCGGCGGGACTTTCCAGCCGCGTTCGCCCTTGTATTTCCAGCGCAGCACCAGGGTTGCCAGGCTATTGAAAGTGAACGACCAGATGACGCCGAAGGCATACGCCTCGCCCAGCATGATCACATTGCCGCGGCTGGCGATAATAGTGACCATCTGCAGGATGAAGACGAGGTTCACGATGCGGTGGCTGGTGCCGTATTTGCGATGCGGATGCCGGAACCAGTCGGTGAGGACTCCGTCCTCGGCGACGCGCATCAACACCCCGTTCGCGCCGATGATGGAGGCGTTGATGGCTCCCGAAAGGATGAGGAAACCAACCACCACCACGAAGATGCGGAAACCGATGCGCGCCCACAGCGGGCCGATCATGTACATTGCCAGGCCCGCGATCAGGTTGTTCTGGTAGACGTTGATGCGCGGGCCGGTGGGAATCAGCATCGAGGCCAGCAGCGTGGCGCCGCCGGTAAACAACGTGCTGTAAATGGCGATGATGATGGCAGCGCGTTTCAAGTTTTTGAGCTTGGGATGCGCGATTTCGCGGTTGACCTGGGCGAGCGTTTCCTCGCCGCTCATGGCCAGCAGGGAGTGCCCGAACGCCATGAGGATGCCAAAGAGACCGAAGAGGGGCAGGCCGCGGCCTTTCAGAAAGCCGAGCGCGTCACTGCTGAAGTGAAGATGAGAAGGGATGGGCGACGGCGGAAGGTGAACCCCGACGACTGTGATCGAGTAGACACCCCAAACCAGCAGCAACAGCACCATCACGGTGGTGATCTGCATGACCCGAAGCGCTTTGTCGCTGGACTCCTCGATGCCCTTGATGTTCTCCCACCAGTAGTAGATGGTCACCAGCGCGGCGAACATCGCCGAGGTGTAGTTCATATTGAACTGGACGGCGTGGCCATGGGCGTCCATCAGCGCCGGCGGCAGCCAGTGCGCGTGGTTAGCCACCTCCATCAGTTCGTTCATGAGGCCGGTGATGTACTGGCCTGCCGACACGCCGGAGATCGGGCCGGTGAGGATGTAGTCGAACATCAGCGCCGATACGCTGAGCTTGGCGAAGCCTCCGCCAAGGGCTTCTCTCACCACCCGGTATACGCCGGCGCGAGTGAACATGGAGCAGCTCTCCACATACACCGCCCGCACGGCGAAGCTGAAAAGCATGATCCCGAGGATGAACCAGGGAGCAGAGGCGCCGATCGCCTGCTCGGAGATACCGCCGACGTAGTAGGCGGAGGAGGCGAGGTCGTTGAGGACAATGGCGGCGGCGCGCCAGAAGGAAATGAATGTGAGCATCACGGAGGATGCCACAATGAGCCGCACACGGTCGGAAGGTGGGGCTACGGTCGTACGAGAGGATGCCATCGGTTCGTTTCCGGCAATTCGCCGGGCCGCTCACATTCCAGGGGCGCTCAAAAACATGCCGTTCTGCGTCCGCCCTTCGGTGAGTCTAGAGCCGATCTGCGCCGGAGTCAATCCGAGAGGGTTAAACGGTTTACTCTTCATGCACTTAATCTTCGCCAAAGAGCTCTTTGGCGTCCTCGATGAAGCTGACGAGGATGACAATCGCAGATCCCACCAGCCCCACGAAGAATATGACCTCGAGGAATCTCATTCCAAAGATGGCAAGTTGGAACATACGTCAATTTTACCGCGCGCGGCATGAGGACGGCGTGAGTTTCATCCCGGAGGCGCCCAAGGGAGGAGGCCAGGCAATGCGTTACACTCGCCCCAGGATGCAACTGGGCACACGGAAGTACTGGGCGGCGGCCGTCCTCAGCGCTGGATTGCTGGAGCTGCCGTTTCCGCTGGCCGGCCCCCTTCCGCCTTGGCGCGGCATCGTGGCTTGGTTTGCCATGGTTCCCCTCATCTGGGCCGTCATTCGCGTCGCCGAGCAGAACCCGCGCCCGTTGCGCAGCGCTTTCCTGGTCGCCTACCTCTGCGGCGTCCTCTGGTACGCCGGCAATTGCTACTGGATCTACGACACCATGCTGATCCACGGCGGCCTCACGCCCTTCGTATCCGCGCTCCTGCTGGCCGGATTCAGCCTCGTGCTCGGCGGCTACTTCGGCCTCTTCGGGCTCTTCGTAGCTCTACTGCGCCGCCGGCTGGGCGCAGCATTGGCGCTTATCGCCGCGCCGTTCCTCTGGGTCGCGCTCGACCTCGCCGGGGCCCGCATCACCAGCGTCCCCTGGGATCAGCTGGGTTACTCGCAGGTCGACAATCTGTTCCTGACCAAACTTGCTCCCTACACCGGCGTCTATGGCATCACGTTTGTGCTTGTCGCTTCCAATGCGCTCCTGGCCTGGGTCGTGTTCTTCGCCGGACAGAACCGCTTGCGTGGCGCTTTCATCGGAATCTGGATCATTCTCTGCGGCAATGCAGGATGGCTCTTGAGCCGGTCCGCAGCCATTGATCGTTCCGCCGAGACTCCCACCGCCACCGCCGTCCTCATCCAGCCCAACCTGAATGTCGCCAATCCAAACATCTGGAACTCGCCGCTGGACTGGAGCCGGCACATCGCCCAGTTCATCCAGCTCTCCGAGGAGCAGTGCAAAAGCTACATCGCCGGCATACCCCAAACCGGCGCACCCACCCATCAGATCGTCTGCCCGCCAAATCCGCCGCGCCCCGACCTGGTGGCGTGGCCGGAAGCGCCGGCTTTCTCATTCGTTGAGGCCAACCCGGTCTTCCGCCAGACCATGTCGCAGATTGCGCGCCAGGAACAAACGACACTGATCGTCGGCGGCATCGGTGAGGATTATTCCGAAACTCAGCACCAGTGGCTCGACTACAACTCCGCCATGCTCTTTGGCGCCGACGGCCAACGCATCGGCCGCTACGACAAAATCCATCTCGTTCCCTATGGCGAGTACATCCCGTACCGCAGCCTTTTCTTCTTCGCCCACAAGCTCACGGGAAAGGTGGAGGATTTTTCTCGCGGCATCGATCGAACCGTCTTCCGCATCCCCGACCAGAATGGCGTGGTCCGCCGCTACGGTGTCTTCATCTGTTATGAAGCCGTCTTCGCCGACGAGGTCCGCCAGTTCGCCCGCAACGGCGCCCAGGTGCTCATCAACCTGAGCGACGACGGCTGGTACGGCGACACCAGCGCTCCCTGGCAGCACCTCAACATGGCCCGCATGCGCGCTATCGAAAACCGCCGCTGGCTCCTGCGCGACACCAACAACGGCGTCACTGTGGTCATTGATCCCAACGGCCGCGTCCGCCAGAGCATTCCCCGTCACCAGGTCGACGCCCTCCCCGCCCAGTTCGCCTTCCGCGACGACATCACCTTCTACACCGCCCACGGCGACGTATTCGCCTGGCTCTGCGCAGTCATGACCCTGGGGCTTCTTGGATGGGCAATAGCTCCGCCCGGGCGAAGTATTAGCGAACGGGCTCGAGGCGAGTCATAAGGTGATGTATGATATACATCATGAAGAGGACTCAACTCTATCTCGATGACGACCTTTGGGCGGCGCTTCATGCCAAGGCCCTGCTCGAAAGATCGACAATATCGGAGCTTGTGCGCCAGGCAGTTCGTGATCGATACATAGGAAACCATGAGGAGCGCCGCAAGGCAATGATGGGGATCGTCGGACTCTGGAAGGATCGGACCGATCTGGAAGATACCGAGACCATGATTCGCAGATTGCGTGACGATGATCGGATGGAACGGTTTGGACTTGACCGGTTCGGACCGAAATGAACGTTCTCCTGGACTCCGACATCGTCATTGAGGTGCTGCGAGCGCGAGACGAAGCGCTATTGGCGCAATGGTTGGCTCTCGGGGAATCGCAATCCTCAATCTTGATCACGCCCGTAACCATCGCAGAGGTCGAGGCGGGCGCATTCGCCGCCGAGATGGAAGCTGTCTCTCGATTCTTTGCCCCGCTCGTCTGTGTTGTCATCGACTCTCGTATCGGCCGATTGGCCGGCGAGCATCTCCGCCGGTACGGTAAGAGCAACGGCCTGAAGATGGCGGATGCGCTTATCGCCGCATCCGCCATCGGCTGCGAAGCCGCCCTTTGGACGCGCAACCGCAAACACTACCCCATGCCGGAACTGAACTTTTACGCATGAGCGGCACGCTAATGCGAGGCAAGGAGCTTTGAAGATGAAATGTCCAGTTTGTGGTGCGGCGGAGCTGATCCGGGATACCAGTGACATCCCTTTCACCTACAAGGGCGAGACCGCCATTTTAAAAACAATAGGCGATTTCTGCCCGGCTTGCGGCGAATCCATTCACGACAGGAAGGATTCCGAGCGCGTGATGCGCGAGATGCAGGCATTCGCAAAGCAGGTCAATGCGGCCATCGTCGATCCGGCCTTTATCGTCAAGGTGCGCAAGAAACTGGCGCTCGATCAGCGCGAAGCCGCAGAGATCTTCGGCGGCGGCGTTAATGCGTTTTCACGTTACCAGAACGGCAAGACCAAGCCGCCATTGGCTCTGGTCAAACTGCTCAAGGTGCTCGACCGTCATCCCGAGCTGCTCGATGAGATCAAGGTGGCGTAATAGCGTTTCAGCTAAGCAGCGGAACCAAGAGATCACACCTCGGCCTGCCTGAATATACGGAAAGAGTCTGCTGGGATTTTGCCGGGCCCTGGATCACTATTGCCCTTCAGCTCTAGCAACACGCTTCCTTGCCTCGGCGATCCTATCGGCCAAGGACAGCTCCTCGGATACTTCCGCCCTCTTGAGAGTCTCGGATAAGAACCTATGAGTTTTGAGCGCGTGCCCGCCTCCAAACCATTCGCAGAGACATTCGCCATTGATGGCTTCGATCGATCTAACCGTCATCGGCGGTCCGCCGGATTTTAGCTGCACGATATCCCCCATTTTGAACTGCTCGGGCATTTATTCACCTTCTCTGGGGAAACATCGCGATCATAGCATTCGCCCCCATTCGGACCGACCCTAGTGCAGTGATATTCTGAAACCGTCGAGAAGACGCAGTCTCACAGTCCAACTCAAAGTCAGGTCAGAGCAAATCATGGCATCCTTACAAGATCTCGAATTCGCCTATGCTCCCGTGCGCGACCAGGTGCGCGACCTGCGGGAGTATCTTTGACCCTGCCCGCCTTCGCAGGGAACTCGCTGAAACCGAAAAAAAGCTAGCCGACCCGGCGCTGTGGACCAACACCGGCGCCAGCCAGCCGCTGATGCGCGACCGCAAACGCCTTGAGGCGCTCATCCGCGACGACGACGAGCTCGTCCGCCGCACCAGCGACATCGACGCTTACTTCGAGCTGGCCCGCGAAGGCGAGGATGTGCTCGCCGACCTTGAAAAGTCGATCAAGGATCTGGCCACGTTTGCCGAAGAGCTGGAGGCAAAGACCATGCTCTCCGGCGAAGCCGACGCGCTGAACGCTATCGTCACCGTGCACCCGGGCGCGGGCGGCACCGAGTCGCAGGATTGGGCGGAGATGCTGGTCCGCATGTACCTGCGCTGGGCCGAGCGGCAGGGCTTCAAGACCGTGATGAACGACGAGCAGCCCGGCGAAGGCGCCGGCATCAAGTCGGCCACCTTCACCATCACCGGCGAATACGCCTTTGGCCTTCTGGCGGGCGAGAGCGGCGTCCACCGCCTCGTCCGCATCTCGCCCTTTGACCAGGCCAAGCGCCGCCACACTTCCTTTGCCTCCGTCTTTGTCTCGCCGGAGATCGATGAGACCATCCACGTCGATGTCAAGATCGAAGACCTCCGCATCGACACCTATCGCTCCGGCGGCAAGGGCGGCCAGCACGTCAACACCACCGACTCGGCCGTGCGCATGACCCACCTGCCCACCGGCATCGTCGTCCAGTGCCAGAACGAGCGCTCGCAGATTCAGAACCGCGAGAAGGCCATGAAGATGCTGCGCTCGCGCCTCTACGAATACGAGCTCGAAAAGAAGCGCGCCGAGACCAAGAAGCTCGAAGACTCAAAGCTCGAAATCAACTTCGGTTCGCAGATCCGCTCCTACGTCTTGCAGCCCTATCGCATCGCCAAGGATCACCGCACCAAGGTGGAAGTGGGCGACGTGGACAAGGTGCTGGATGGATACCTCGAGCCGTTCCTCCGCGGTTTTCTGCTGGCCAAGCGCCGCGGCACGGCAGTTTCCACTGGCGCCGGCGACGATTTGGAATGAACTTCCGGCCGCTGACCACCGATCACTGACGACTAAGCACTGTATGAATGAACCCGCCATTATCGAAACCATGCTGCGCACGTCGAAGACCATCGCCGTCGTCGGCATGAGCCACAAGCCCTGGCGCGCCAGCCATAACATCGGCCTCTATCTGATCAAGCAGGGCTACCGCGTGCTGCCCGTCAATCCCGTTCTGACTACCGTTCTTGACGTGCCCTGCTATCCCGATCTGGATGCCGCCCAGGCCGCGGCCCTGGAGCAGACCGGCGCCGGCATCGATCTGGTGGACGTCTTCCGCGCCCCCGAGTACGTGCCGGCCATCGTAGACGACGTGATCCGCCTCGGCATTCGCTACCTCTGGCTCCAGGACGAAGTCATCCACGACGAAGCCGTAGCCCGCGCGCAAGCCGCGGGTGTGAAATGCGTGCAGAACGACTGCATATTCCGCCAGCATGCCGCGCTGGGTATCCGTTAGCGGCGTATCTCTTAAATTCCCACACCCCCAAATGCCGTCATCCTGAGCGAAGCAGCGCGGTTTCATCGGGCTGCGCAGTCGAAGGACCTGCATTTCGGGATGCCGGCGCCGGGGCTACGCATCTTTGTGTATCGCCGACTGTCTCCAGCGCGTCGAATAGACTGAATCCAGGACCCGATGCGTCGTCTTCTCCAACTTATTGCCGGTGCGGGCTTGATTTTTGCTGCGGTTCCGCTCCTCGCCGTATCAAGCTCGGCCGACGTCGAACATCTGCATGTGCAGATCGTGGCGCCTTCCTCGACCCTGCCGCACGGCGCTGCCACGAACGCCGGACTCTACTTCAAGCTGGAGCAGGGCTGGCACGTTTATTGGCTCAACGCCGGCGACTCAGGGCAGCCGCCTCGCATCCACTGGACGCTGCCAGCGGGCATTGCCGCCGGACCGCTTGAGTTTCCGCCGCCGCAGCGCCTGCCGCTTGGTCCGCTGATGGACTTCGGATATGAGAACGAGGTCCTGTTCCCGTTTTCGCTCACCGCGGATTCGAGCGCCGCCACCGGCCCGGCCACGCTGCACGCGCACGTGAACTGGCTTGTCTGCCGCGAGGTCTGCATCCCCGGCAAAGCCGATCTGGAAGTGACGCGCACGGTCACCGCCGCAACCGGCGCCAGCGCCCCGGTTGAGCCCGATGCAAGCCTCTTCGCCCGGCTCGGCAACAACCTCCCTAAACCGCTTCCCAGATCGGACAAGCTCGGCTTTGTCTCCACGCCAACGGGCTTTCGCATGACGGTTGTCACCGGCCAGCGCGAGACCCAGGCTGCATTCTTTCCCGCCGACCAGAACATCCTGGACAATCCCGCGCCGCAGAAGCTGACGCCGACGGCCAGGGGTTTCACGCTGGAGCTCAAGAAGGACGCCGATCTTAAGCAGGCCCCCGCGGAGTTGACTGGAGTGCTGGAGCTCTCCGGCGGCCGCGCCTACGACATCGCCGCGAAGCAAGACCCACCGGCTCCGCCTGCTCCGCTCCCGAAAGCGAGCGCCGCGGACACCATGAACACCGCGAACTTGGCCAGCCCTGCGAACTTCGCTAACCCCGCTAGCTCCGCTTCCCCCGGCCTCTTCCGCATCGTCGGCCTCGCCTTCCTCGGCGGCATCATCCTGAACCTGATGCCATGCGTCTTCCCGGTGCTGTTTCTGAAAGGCCTCGCGCTGGTCAACTCAGGAAAGGAAGAGCGGCACAATCTGCGCACGCACGGGCTGGTCTACACCCTTGGTATCCTGGTTTCGTTCTGGGCATTGGTGGGCGTGCTCATGGCGCTGCGGGCGGAGGGCGCGCGCCTGGGCTGGGGATTCCAGTTCCAATCGCCTCTTTTCCTGTTCCTCATGGCCGGGCTGCTGTTTTTCCTCGGGCTCTCACTTGCCGGGCAGTTTGAGATCGGGCTCACGCTGACCAGCGCCGGCGGCTCGCTCGCCGCAAAGCAGGGCTACGCGGGCAGCTTCTTCACCGGCGTGCTGGCGGTCATCGTGGCCACGCCCTGCACTGCTCCCTTCATGGGCGCGGCCATCGGCTATGCCCTGGCCGCACCGGCGCTGGTCACGTTCGCCGTCTTCACGGCGCTGGCGCTGGGGCTGGCCGCGCCCTACGTTGCGCTCACCCTCCAGCCCGCCTGGACCCGCATCCTGCCCAGGCCCGGCGCCTGGATGGAGGTCCTGCGACAGGTGGTGTCGTTGCCGATCTTCGGCTTCGTGATCTGGCTGGCATGGGTGGTGGCCAATGCGTACGGGGCCACCATGCTGGCGGCGCTGCTGGCCGGCTTCCTGCTGCTGGCCATTGCCGGATGGTTCCTGGGCCGCTGGCCGGCCAAAGCATGGTCCGCGGTGCTGGCGGGGCTGATGATTCTGTGCTTCGTCGGGCTGGGAGCTTATTCCCGGCAGGCGCTTGTCACCCGCTCTTCCGGCGCTGTTGCCGCCGCCGGCGCTCAATCCGGCGAGTGGCAGCCCTGGTCCGAGGCGGCTGTGAAGCAATACCAGGCGCAGGGGCGGCCCGTGTTTGTCGATTTCACCGCCAAGTGGTGCCTTTCCTGCCAGGTGAACGAGCGTGTGGCGCTGACCCGGCCGGAGGTGATGAAGGGGTTTGAGGATGCGCATGTGGCACTGCTCAAAGCCGACTGGACGCAGCAGGATCCGGCCATTGCGCAGGCGCTCCAGAGCCTTGGCCGCAACGGCGTGCCGGCTTATGCGCTCTATCCGCCGGGGCAGGGCGATCCCACGCTGCTCCCCGAGGCGCTCACACCGGGAATCGTGATGGACGCCGTCGACAAGCTCCCTCGAACGGCTCCAGCCCCGGCAGTGGCTGCCGCCAGCCCGCTATAGGCCTGACACACACGAAAATAGAAACGGCGATGTCCAAGGGATCGATGGAGATGAGAGCTTCAAGTGCGGAGCGTCGTGGTGGGGAGGGCTGGCCGAAACGCCGGTCCTTCGCTTCGCGCAGGATGACGGCATTATTGTTGAAGAAAATAATGACTATGGACACCGGGACGGGGCGCCCGGATTCAGGGTCGAGTCATTAAGTAGCCTTGGGTGCTTCCCCGGTCCTGCGCAGGTCGCGATGATACTTTCTTATGCTTGCCCAAACACAAATCAGGCCGATCACGATCAGCCATGCGCTTTCCCAGTTATCAGCGTCCTGCAACTCGCCTTCCGGCCGGCCACTGGGGGAATAAAACCAGGCCTTGATCAACTCACCCGATTTGCCGTAATACCAGACTCTCACAAGCTCACCGGCGCGCAGGTAGTCACTTCTGCCTGAGCTGTGGACGGTGACCTCGCCTCCTCCGGATGTTTGAACCGTCATGAAGGCGCTGTAGAACCGGTCGCTGGCCACTCTTGTCCAAGACAGCATTTTGGGTGAAATGATCGGTTGATTTCACAGGACATAGGTATCCTGTCCCGGCTATAGCGTCCGGTTTCTTCGATAACTCGCGC
>Ga0307374_10007623_pt1 | contig 16397 bp, 17 predicted proteins | sample OX3MG_FD_202532 | JGI IMG/M metagenome (GOLD analysis project Ga0307374, IMG submission 202532) | Soil microbial communities from Risofladan, Vaasa, Finland - OX-3 | ecosystem: Environmental > Terrestrial > Soil > Coastal area > Acid sulfate soil | place: Finland: Risofladan, Vaasa | collected... | reverse complement strand
TCTGTTGAAGAACAGTCCGGCGCAGTGGCCGCCCGCCGCGGTCAGAGCATCGCGCAGGTCGCCGGGCGCGCGCGCATCGCCTTCGTCGGCGGCGATCACCAGCACCACCGCATCCATGAACCGGGCCATCGACAGCCCGGCCTGAGAACGCTCGGCGGCGGGAGCGTCCACTACGATGAGGTCCGTGTGTCGGCGCAGCGCGCGCCAATAGTCCGCTCTCGGCATAACGTGCACGCCCTGGCGTCCGCGCAGGGCTTCGCGCCGGAACAGGGTCACCCACAGGTTGAGAACGCCGAGCTGGTGGGCCGAGATGTAGCGAGCGTCCGGCCATGGCCGCCCGTCGGGACGCTTCAGCGGCGGCTGCACGGAGAAGAACATCGACCCGTCCGGCGTCGCCGCCGCGGGCGGGCCAAGCGCGCCGAATCGGGCCGGCTGGCTTGCCAGACTGGCCGCCTGCGACTGGGCCATCAAATCGAGGTCGACCAGCCAGACGCGGCGGCCCAGCGCCTGCGCCGCATGCAGCGCGAACTCGCGCGCCACCGTGGAGACGCCTTCGCCCGCCCTGGCGGCGATGAACTCGACCGCCAGGGTGCGCCCTGGCGCCGGAGCGCCGAGCGACCCCCAGAGCTCCGCCATCTCGGCGCTCAATTCCACCATCGCCCCGATTCGCCGCTGCTGCGCGAGAACGCCAGCCTAGTCCAAACCAACGCCCCGTGCATGAAGCCTGCTCGACCTCGAGCTCAGGCCGGTTGCTTGAGGGCGGCTGCGCCCAGCACGGGCAGATCGAGGCTGCGGGCGGCGGTGGCCGGCGTCGGCAGTCCCGGCCGCAGGTAGAGACGCGCCATGCCGGCGCAGAGGGCGCTGAAGGCGGCGAAGATCAGGGCCAGGGCGAACACCGGCTTCCTGAGGCTCGTGCCCTGCACCGGCGCCTCGGCGCGCCCCACGATGCGGATGTCGTCGTTGGTCGCTTCGGCGATCGCCCGCGAGGCCTGGGATTCGTCGGCCTTCTGAGCCAGGTCGCGGACGCTGGTCTGCAGCAGGTCGCGATCCAGGTTGAGCGCCTGGTACCGGGGCTCGAGCCCGACCAGCCGAAGGCGGCGTTCGGTGAGCTGGCTCATCTGGCCGGCGAGGGTGGCGGCGGTCTGGCGCAGCGCCGCAACCTCGGCCGTCAGCTGCAGCTTCTCGGTCTGGAAGGTCTGATAGACGGGGTTGAGGCCGGTGCGCTCCACCCCCATTCCCGCGGCGCGCCCCGACGCCACCGCAGCCTCGAGGCGGGCGATCTGGGCGTCGATGTCCTTCACCGGTTGGGCGCCCGGCTTGTAGCGGGCGAGCAGGCCCTCGCGCTGCACCTTCAATGCCATCAGCTTGGCCGAAGCTGTGGAATCGGAGTCGTGGTAGAGCCCGATCTGGGGCGAGAGCTGGCCCAGCTCGGCGTCGATGGCGCCGAGTCGGCCGGTCTTTTCCTGCAGCGAGGCGTCGGTGGCCAGCTGCTGCTGCTCGATCTGCGCCGAGAGCTGCGACAGAGACGTCTTCTCGGCTTCGAAGTCGCCGATCTGGTTGGTGGTGAGGAAAGTCTGATAGGCGCCGTCGACCTCGGCCAGCCGCTGCTCGAAGGCGCGGCGCTGTTCATCGAGCGCGCCGGCCGTCGGCGTCAGCAGGACCCTGCGGCGATAGGCGAGGTACTCTTCGAGAACCGTATTGAGGACCAGGGCGGCGCGCTGCGGGTCGGTGTCTGCGTACGAGACGCGGATCACCGGATCGTCTGGGCCGGTCTCGATCTTGAGATTGCGGCCGAGGGCGGCGGCGATCCTGCCCAGCATCAGGTTCTGCTTGCGCGCGTCGGCGACGGCGAACGCGTGGGCCTCGCCAGGCGCCAGCCGCGCGACCCCGAGCCGGCGCACCACCCGCGCCTTGACCGCGTCGCTGGCCATGATCTCGCTCTCGGAGAGGAGCACGTGGTCGTTGTCGGGCACTGCTCCGCGCCCGGCGTCGCCGGCGCGCGGCTCGTAGACATATTCCTGGCCGAGCTGCACCAGCACGCTGGAGTGCGCCTGATAGAGCGTCTTCAGGCTGAGGGCGACGACGAGACCCAGAGCCGCGATCGCGAGGAATACCCCGAGCATCAGCCAGCGCTCTCTCCAGAGCAGCGTCGGCAGGTCGCCCGGCGCATAGCGTGGCCGGGCCGATGGTTCGCCGGCCGTGGGCGGCGCGGCGAGCGCGGCCGGCCTGAGTGGAAAGACGCCTTGCGATGCCATGCGAATCCGCGCCGAAGCTCCGGGGTCCAGCCTGGCGCGGCGGGCGTTAACGTCCTGTTACCCATGTCTGCCGCACGGCGCGGCGGCTTTTACGGTTTGTTCGTATTGCCGTCGGAGCCTTGGCCCATGATCCCTCGCCGACGACTCATGCTGGCCGCCGCGGCGTCGGCCCTGGCGGTCGTCCCGGCTGCCGGCCTCGCCGCGAGACCGCGACCCCAGCCGTTCGTGAACATCCCTTATGCGAACTGGACCGCCGACGAGCCGCCCTACCGGCTTTATCCGGGCGATCAGCTCGAGGTCACGGTGCCCTCCGCCCCGGAGCTCAGCGCCAAGGTGACGGTGCAGCCGGACGGGCGCATAGAGCTGCCGCTGATCGGGCCGCAAATGGCCGCAGACCGCACCGCGCCGCAGCTCGAAGCCGAGCTGGCGCGCGCCTATTCCAGCCAGCTGCTACGACCGCAGGTGGAGGTCGCGGTGAAGGCCCAGCCGCTGAAGGTCTTCGTGGGCGGCGAGGTCGGCAAGCCAGGCGTCTACGACATGCCCGGCGACATCGACGCGCTGCGCGCCATCATCGAGGCGGGCGGATTCCTCGGGAGCGGCAAGCGCAGCCAGGTGGTCATCATCCGTCGCGGGCCGGACGGGCGGGCGATGATGCGGACGGTCGATCTGAGCCGGCCATTCAAGAATGCGGCGAACCCTGACCTCGTGCCGCTGCGCCGGTTCGATGTCGTCTACGTGCCGCGCAACGGCCTGGCCGAGATCGACGCCTACATGGCGGGGCTGCGCGACCTGCTGCCGTTCAACTTCAGCTACGCCACCGGCGGCGCGGCGATATATTAGCCGGGCGCCCCCTGAGGCGGGAGGTTCGAGACGCCCTTCAGGCCGCGGTCAACCAGCGGCGTGCAGCACGCTGGGCTTCGGCGACATCGACCGGGTCCATCTCGCGGCTGAGTTCGCGCCTGTAAGCCTTGGCGTCCTCGGAGCCGCGCAGGGCCGCGAGGTTGAACAGCATGTGCGCCGAGACATAGTCGAGCGGCGCGCCGCCCTGACCGGTCGAATAGAGCAATCCCATGCGGAACAGTTCGTCGCCGGTCGATTGCAGGCTCGGCAGCGGCATGGCGCAATCCGGCGCCGATTCGGTCACCCCCAACATCGTCGCCTTCCTTCTTTTCCCGGACCCGTCCCGCTCCGTTCTGAAGGCGGGAGGCAGGTCAGACGATCAATGAAAGTCGACTTTGCCTGAATATATGATTAAGCTGCGCTGGCTAGCAGACCTGGATCGCAATTATTGAATTCGTCATTTTTACTTGCCGTCAACAACGGTATCTGCGCGGTTAACGGCGGGCGGTCTGCCCGAACAGCACCTTGCGCGCCGCCTCGGCGTCCTGGCTGGACTGCGCCAACCCGACGCCGCCGCGCACGTCCGCCGCCCGCGCCAGCGCCCGCCTGACCGGCTCCCGCTCGCCGACGCGCTGCTTCCAGGCGCTGAGGTTGGGGAAGTCCTCCATCTGCAGCGCCGCATCCGAGCGGCCCTGGATCCAGGGCCACGACATCATGTCGGCGATGGAATAATCGCCGGCGACGAACTCCCGGCCTTCGAGCTGCCGGTCGAGGACGCCGTAGATGCGGTGGACCTCGTTGGTGTAGCGGATCGCGCCATAGGCGGTCTGGCGCGTATCGAGGATGAAGCTCGGGGCATAGTTGCGGAAGTGGTTCCTCTGGCCGGCGTTGGGGCCGAGGTTAGCCATCTGCCAATGCACCCACTCGTCCACCTTCACCCGCGCCCGCTCTTCGGCGGGATAGAAGCGCCCGGTCTTGCGGCCGAGATACTGCAGGATGGCGCCGGACTCGAAAATGGCGATGGGCGCGCCGCCGGGGCCGTCCGGATCGACGATCGCCGGCATGCGGTTGTTGGGGCTGATGGCCAGAAACTGCGGCGTGAACTGGTCGCCGCGGCCGATGTTGACCGGCTTGATCGTGTAGGCCAGGCCCATTTCCTCGCAGGCGATGGTGACCTTGTGGCCGTTGGGCGTCGGCCAATAGTGGATCTCGATCGGGGCGGTCATCGGCGTCTCCTGGCGCGCGGCCGGCGCGTCCGCGTACTTGCGGCGGCAAGCGCGCGGGCGCAAGTCTGGCGCCCGGTATTCAGACGAGGTTCACTGGGCGTAAGTTCTAGCTTCCTTCTTTCGTGATCGCCGTCGAAACGGCGTCGGGAGCCTCGATCGGATGAAGGCCCGAGCTCTGGCCCTTGCGGGCGTTCTCGCCCTTCTCGTCCCTCTGTTGGCGCGCGCCGCTCCGCACGGCCACGGCGGCCGCTTCGCCGGGGGTTCCGGGCGCGGCGCTTACGCGCGGCCGATCGGGGCGCGCCAGATGGGTGCGCCTCCGCCCGGACCCGACCGAGGCGGCGAGCCCTGGAGCCGCGGTTTCCCACCGCCCCGGCCGACCTATGGTGGCCACCATTTCGCTCCCAGCGTCCGGCCCTGGCGGCGCGGCGGCTATCTGCCGCCCGCCGACGAGGCGCGCGGCGTCGACGACTACTGGCGCTTCCACCTGCGCCGGCCGCCCTACGGCTATCGCTGGGTCGAGGTGGGGAACCAGTATCTGCTGGTCTCGACGTCCACGGGCCTGATCTTCGACGTGGTTCCGGGCCGATAGGGCCCGTCGGAACGCCGCACCGGCCGGCGCCGCTCAGGCCACGCCCAGCCTGCGCTTCAGGATCTCGTTCACCGCCGCCGGATTGGCCTTGCCGGCGGTCTGGCGCATCACCTGGCCGACAAACCAGCCGATGGCCTGGGGTTTCGCCTTCACCGCCTGGGCCTGCTCGAGGTTGGCGCCGATCAGGGTCTCGATCAGCGCTTCGAGCGCGCCGGAGTCGCTGACCTGGCGCAGGCCGCGCGCCTCGACGATTCCGGCCGGCGTCCCCTCACCCGCCCACATGTGCTCGAACACCTCGCGGGCGATCTTGGAGGAGATCACACCCTCCTCGATCAGCTGCACGAGCCCGGCGACGTCCGCCGCCGCGATCGGGCTGTCGCTGATTTCCCAACCGTCCCTGGCCAGATGCCCCAGCAGTTCGTTGGTCACCCAGTTGGCGGTCAGCTTGGGGTCGCGGCCCGCCGCCGCGGCTTCAAAATAGTCGGCCCGCGCGGCTTCGGCGACGAGCACGCCGGCGTCGTAGGCCGAGAGCCCGTACTCGCCGACCAGCCGGCGCCGCTTCGCGTCGGGCAATTCCGGCAGCGAGGCCTCGATCGCCTTCACCCAGGCCCGATCGAGTTCCAGCGGCAGCAGGTCCGGATCGGGGAAGTAGCGATAGTCGTCCGCCTCCTCCTTCGAGCGCATCGGGCGCGTCTCGCCGCGCACGGGATCGAAGAGGCGCGTCTGCTGGGCGATGGCGCCGCCGTCCTCGAGAATCTCGACCTGGCGGTGGGCCTCGTACTCGATCGCCGCCTGGATGAAACGATAGGAGTTGACGTTCTTGATCTCGCAGCGCGTGCCCAGCGCGCCGCCCGGGCGGCGCACCGAGACGTTCACGTCGGCGCGCAGATTGCCCTTCTCCATGTCGCCGTCGCAGGTTCCGAGATAGCGCAGGATGGTGCGCAGCTTCTTGACGTAAGCCGCCGCCTCGTCGGCCGAGCGCATGTCGGGGAAGGAGACGATCTCCATCAGCGCCGTGCCGGCGCGGTTGAGATCGACCAGGGTGGCGCCGGGGTCGATGTCGTGAATCGACTTGCCAGCGTCCTGCTCCAGATGCAGGCGTTCGATCCGCACCTTGAAGCTGGAGCCGTCGTCGCGCTCGACCTCGATCTCGCCCTCGCCGACCAACGGGTCCTTGTACTGGCTGATCTGATAGCCCTGCGGCAGGTCCGGATAGAAGTAGTTCTTCCGGTCGAACCGCGACCAGTGGTTGATCCGCGCCTTCAGCCCCAGGCCCGTGCGCACCGCCTGCTCGACGCAATGGCGGTTGATCACCGGCAGCATGCCGGGCATGGCCGCATCGACCAGGCTGACCTGCTCGTTCGGCCCGGCGCCGAAGCCCACCGCCGCCCCGGAGAACAGTTTTGCCCTGGAGGCGACCTGGGCGTGCACCTCCAGGCCCAGGACGATTTCCCAGGGGCCGGTGCGGCCTTCGATCAGCTTCGACGACGCGGTGCTCATGCAGCACTCCATACCTGAACTCTCGCCGCCGCGCACCGACGGGCGGCGGCTTCCATGTAGGATCGGCGACCGCCGACCCGTCCTCGGGGCGGATGCCAACAGGGGAGATGATCATGACTGCGCAAGCCTCGACCCTCGCTGAGCGCGAACTCGTGCTTACCCGCGACATCGATGCGTCGCCCGAGAAGCTCTACCGCTGCTGGACCGAGCCGGAGCTCCTCAGGCAGTGGTTCGCGCCCGCGCCGCTGACGACGCCCACGGCCGAACTCGACGTGCGCGCCGGCGGCGCCAATCTCATCGTCATGCGGACACCCGATGGCCAGGAGATGCCCAACCATGGCGTCTATCTGGAGGTGGTCCCCAACGAGAAGGTCGTCTTCACCAACGCCTATGTGAACGCCTGGGAGCCGTCGGAGCACCCGTTCATGACGGTCATCCTCACCTTCGAGCCGTTGACGCCCGGCAAGACCCGCTACACCGCCCGCGTGCGCCACTGGACCGCCGAGGATCGACGCCGGCACGAGGAGATGGGCTTCCACCAGGGCTGGGGCCTCTGCGCCGATCAGCTCGCCGCCCTGGCGAAGCGCATCTGAACATCGGGCGGTGCAATTGACAGCGGCGAGGCGCGGGTGGAGTGTATGTGCCGGGTCGGCGTACCCGCCGCTTGCGCCCCTTCGGAAGGGGTCTGGTGAACGCGCCAAGCTCGACGTCCCTCTTCGATCCTCAGCCAGACTGGGCGAGCGGATCGGCAATGCAAGCGCTGATCATTCCGGTTCGCCCTCGCGAAGGATCGAACATGACCGACGTCGTCGAAGCCAAGCGGATGGCCCGCGCGCTGCGCCACGCGCTTGGTGCCCAATCCATCGCCTCACCCACAGCCAGTCGCTCGAACTGATCGCCAGGACCTTCGACTGCGCGGACTGGAATAGGCTCTGCGCCAGCTTCGAGACGCGCCCGCTCGCCGGCGGCGTCGCTTTGGAAGACGCGATCCCGATCCTGCGCATCTTCGACCTGGAGAAGGCCAAGAGCTTCTATCTCGGCCTGCTCGGCTTTGCGATCGACTGGGAGCCGCTTCGAGCGGGGCTTTCCGCTCTATCTGCAGATCTCGCGGGCGGGCCTTCGCCTGCACCTCTCCGAGCACCACGGCGACGCGACGCCAGGCTCGACCGTCTACGTTCAGGTGAAGGGTCTGGACGCCCTGCACGCCGAAATCTCGGCGCGAGGCAGCCACGCCGGCATCGAGGACGGACCCGGGCGGCTGCGGATCCTGCAGGTCTGGGACCCGTTCGGAAACCGGCTGCGATTCGCCGAGGCGCGAAAAGGCGCAGCCGACGCGCCGCCCGAGGGCTACGCGAAGCCGACGTCCTGATGGCGGCGCCCGGTACGCCACCTTCCCCTCCGCGGGAAAGTTCGCAGCCTGGCGCGCCCAGCGCGTTGATGCGCAGGTCTTCCTGCAGCCGTACCGGCGAGCGCCCCATAGACCTGATCGTCTCGGCAACGTTGACTTCGCGCCAGGGCTTTCTATGTATGCCGCACGTTGGAGCAGGTTCGGCGATTCGCGCCGCCCGCTCGCCCAAGCACGGGCGGCTCCGATCCAGCTAGCGTGACATGACAGATTTTTCCAGACTGGGCCTCAGCCCCGCGACGCTCGAAGCGGTCGCCGCAACCGGCTATACCGAGGCCACCCCGATCCAGGACCAGGCGATCCCCGTGGTCCTCGCCGGACGCGACGTCCTTGGCATCGCCCAGACCGGCACCGGCAAGACGGCCGCCTTCACCTTGCCGATGATCGACCGCCTTGTGGCGGGGCGCTCCAAGGCGCGAATGCCGCGCTCGCTGGTGATCGAGCCGACGCGCGAGCTGGCCGACCAGGTCGCGGTCGCGTTCGAGCGCTACGCCAAGGGCCAGAAGCTCACCTGGGCGCTCCTGATCGGCGGCGTCTCCTTCGGCGACCAGGAGGCGAAACTCGATCGCGGCGTCGATGTCCTCATCGCCACGCCGGGGCGTCTGCTCGATCATTTCGAGCGCGGCAAGCTGCTGCTCACCGGCGTGCAGATCCTGGTCGTCGACGAGGCCGACCGCATGCTCGACATGGGCTTCATCCCCGACATCGAGCGCATCTTCAAGCTGACGCCGGCGGCCAAACAGACGCTGTTCTTCTCAGCGACCATGCCGCCGGAGATCACCCGTCTCACCAAGCAGTTCCTGAAGGATCCGACCCGCATCGAGGTCGCGCGCCCGGCGACGGCCGCGGAGACCATCGACCAGCATCTCGCCCGCATTCCGACGTCCGAGCCCGCCGCCAAGCGCATGGCGCTGCGGGCGTTGGTCGGGGCCGAAAACGTCAGAAACGGCATCGTCTTCTGCAACCGCAAGAGCGAGGTCGACATCGTCGCCAAGTCGTTGCGCAAGCACGGCTTCGACGCCGCCGCCATCCATGGCGACCTCGAGCAGAGCGTGCGCACCAAGACGCTGGAGGCTTTCCGGCGCGGCGACCTGAAGCTGCTGATCGCCTCCGACGTGGCGGCGCGCGGGCTCGACATTCCCGACGTCAGCCACATCTTCAACTACGACGTCCCCCATCATGCCGACGACTACGTGCACCGGATCGGCCGCACCGGACGGGCCGGCAAGCGCGGCGACTCCATCACCATCGCAACCCCCGCCGACACCCGCAATCTCGACAAGGTGCTGCGGCTGATCGGCAAGGCGCCGGTGGAGCTGTCGCTCGACCTCGACTGGAGCCAGGCCAAATCCGAAACCCGCGGCCGTAGCGAGCGCCGCCGGCCGGAACGCCGCGAGCGCAGCTACGGGCGCCCCGCGTCGGAGACCTCGGTGGCGGCGATGGAGCCGGCCAAGCCGATGGCGCGCGAGGCGCTCGCGCCCGTGGAGGCCGGGCCTGTGGAGGCCAGGCCCGCGCCCGTCGCCGTCGAGCCGCCCCGGCCCCGCTCGTCCGCCCCGGAGCGCGACCGTTCCGAGCGCAGCCGGCCGCAACAGCGCGAGCGTCCCGAGCGCGAGCGGGGCCAGCGCGAGCGGCCGGCGCGGGAGGCCGGCGAGCGGCCGGCGGCCCGCCCCGAGCATCGGCGCGCCGCCGCGCCGCGCCACCGCGAAGACGACGACCGCGGCGTGCTTGGGTTCGGCGCCGACGTGCCGGCCTTTCTGGCCCGCAAATAGAACCGCCTTAACCGGCCGTTTGAACTCTTTGCCCTAGGCTTCCGCTCCTGACGGAGGGCAGAATGCCGGGGGCGTTGGACGGGGCCTTGCGTGGTCCGCAGGGCTACGCGGTGGCGCGCGCCGCCATCGAGATGATGGAAGAGGCCGCGGTGTGGCCGACGGCGCTCAATTTCGAGCTCTGGCTCAACATGATCGCCGACCCCAAGGGTGCGCTCGCTCGCGAGATCCAGCGGCTGCTCGGCAATGGCGAGGCGATCACCGACGCGGTGGCCGAGGATCTCGCCCACACCTTCCTGCCCAAGGCGCGGCTGACCGAACAGATCTATGACACCGGCGACGCCCTCAGCCAGGAACTGGCCAGTGTCTCCAAGGCGATCCAGGAGGCGCAGGCGTCGAGCGCGGTCTATGGACGCCAGTTGCAGGGCGCGAGCCGGAACCTCGACACCGGCGTCGACGAAACCGGCCTGAAGAGCCTGGTGGCCGGCCTCACGCACGCCACCACCCGCGTCCAGACCGAGAACGGGCGCCTGGAGCAGCGACTGGCCGAGTCCACCGCCGAGGTCGATCGGCTGCGTGCGCACCTGATCCAGGTGCGCCGCGACGCCACCACCGACGCCCTCACCAACCTCGCCAACCGCAAGGCGTTCGACGAGGAGCTGGAGCGGGCCTGCGCCGAGGGCGCGCCGCTGCAACTGGCGGTGCTCGACATCGATCATTTCAAGATGTTCAACGACACCTGGGGCCATCAAACCGGCGATCAGGTGCTGCGTTACGTGGCCAGCGTCATCGGCAGAGTCGGCGCGCCGCCTAGATTCGCGGCGCGCTACGGCGGCGAGGAATTCGCCATGATCTTCACGCGCGAGGCGGCGCGCCAGGTGGAGAAGACCCTGGAGGTGATCCGCGGCGAGGTCGCCTCGCGCCTGCTGAAGCGGCGCTCGACCAACGAGGATCTGGGCGCGATCACGCTTTCGGCTGGATTCGCCCAGCGCCGCCCCCAGGAATCCCCCGCCGCGCTGATGGAGCGGGCCGACGCGGCGCTCTATGCCTCCAAGCGCGAGGGGCGCAACCGCGTCACCAGCGCCGAGCGCCGCGCCGCCGCGGCCTGACGCACCGCATTTTCCGCTTGATCCCGTAGTCGCTACGGGCCGCACACTGCCGATGCTTCCAGGTGCGAGCCCCGCATGACCCTCCAGCTCACGTCCACCCTGACCTGCCCACAGTGCGGGTGGCGGCAGTCAACGACCATGTCGACGGACGCCTGCCAGTACTTCTACGACTGCAAGGGATGCCGCGCGATCCTGAAGCCGAGGGCTGGCGACTGCTGCGTCTTCTGTTCCTACGGAGATGTCGCCTGTCCTCCGGTTCAGGCTGGGGCGGCGCCTTCCGACCATGACGCGCTGCAACGGCCAGCAAGGGACTTCACGCCATGACCAGCACGGCTGACCCGATTACTCTCGCCGCGCGCAAGGACTGGGCGCGCCGGCCATTGGCCTTCATCGTCTGGTGGGGCTTGCCGACCGTGCTGGGCGTTTGCGCTTCCTTCAAGATCATCCACCACGGCATCGACGTCTTCGATCTGTCGCAGCGGCAGCTGGCTTTCGTCTGGACGGCGCTGTTTTTCTGGATGGCGAGCGGGTGCCTGCTCAACGCGCTGCGCTGCCGGCGCTTGCACTGCTACGTTTCCGGACCCGCCCTGCTGCTCGGGGCGCTCGCGTCAGGTTTGCTCGGACTTCGCCAGCTGACCCTCGGCCCCGGCGGCCTCAACATGATCATCGCGGTGACCACCGTGCTGGTGGCGGCGTCGTTCGTTCCGGAACTGACCTGGAAGCGCTACGCTTGAAATGGCGCAGTGCCCGCCGCCCCGCCTCAGTCCAACCCCTTCGCCGGCTCGATGGTGACGCTTTCGCCGCAGCCACAGGCGTCGGTCTCGTTGGGATTGTGAAACACGAACCTCGAAGCGAGCCGCGTCGATTCATAATCGATCTCGGCGCCGATCAGAAACAGCACCGCCTTGGGATCGACGAGAATGGTGACTCCCTTGTCCTCGACGATCTCGTCCAGCGGCGCGGCCGCCTCGGCGTACTCCATGACGTATTCCTGGCCCGCGCAGCCACCGTTTCTGACCCCCACTCGCAGGCCCGCATAGGGCTTTTCGGCCCTTTCCATGATCTCCTTGACCCGCTCGGCCGCGCGTTCGCTGAGGGTCACGATCTTGGGCCGGGATCTTCGGGCTCGGGGCTGGAGGGCGGCGTCCATGCGTTGGGATATGGGGTCAGAACATGTTGAGTTCGAGTTTCGCCTCGTCCGACATCAGCGACGGATCCCAAGGCGGATCGAACACCAGGTTGACGGTGCAGGAGTTGACGCCGGCGATGCTCATGACGGCGTCGCGCACCCAGTCGGGCATTTCTCCGGCCACCGGGCAGCCAGGCGCCGTCAGGGTCATGTCGATGACCACGTCCTTCTCGTCGGAGACATCGACCTTGTAGATGAGCCCGAGTTCGTAGATGTCGACGGGGATCTCCGGATCGAACACGGTCTTCAGTTTCTCCACGAGCGCGTCGGTGAGCACATCGAGTTCGCCCTGGCCGAGGGGCCGGGCGGCGGCGTCGGAATTCGGGCTGGCGTCGTCCATCAGCTGAAGAAGGTCCGGGTCTTGTGCAAGGCCTCGACGAAGGAATCGGCTTCGTCGAGGGTGTTATATAGGGCGAAAGAAGCGCGCGCGCTCGACGTCAGGCCAAAACGGGCGAGCAGTGGCTCGGCGCAGTGCGTGCCGGCGCGGACGGCGACACCGTAGCGGTCGAGGATCTGGGCGACGTCGTGGGCGTGCGCCCCCTCCATGACGAAGCTGAAGAGCGCCCCTTTGCCCGGCGCGGCGCCGATCTCGGTCACCCAGTTGGCGCCCGCCAGCCCCTGCTTCACCCGTTCATAGAGCGCCCCTTCGTGGCGGGCGACGGCGTCGCGGTCGAGCCCCTGCAGCCAATCGATGGCCGCGCCGAGCCCGATCGCCTCCAGGATCGGTGGCGTGCCGGCCTCGAAGCGGTGCGGCGGGTCGGCATAGGTGATCGCCTCCAGGCTGACATGGTCGATCATCTCGCCGCCGCCCTGATAGGGCGGCAGCTCGCGGAGCCGCGCGGCCTTGCCGTAGAGCACGCCGAGTCCCGTGGGCCCGTAGAGCTTATGCGCCGAGAAGGCGTAGAAATCCGCGTCCAGCGCCTGCACGTCGACGCCAGCGTGCACGATCGCCTGGGCGCCATCGACGAGGGTCAGGGCGCCGACGCCATGCGCAGCGGCGACGATGTCCGCGACCGGATTGATGGTTCCGAGCACGTTTGACATGTGGGTCACGGCGACCATTTTCGTCCGAGGTCCGAGCAGAGCGCGGAAGGCCTCGAGATCGAGCCGACCATCGTCGGTCACCGGGATGAACCTCAGCACCACCCCCAGGCGCTCGCGCAGGAAGTGCCAGGGCACGATGTTGGCATGGTGCTCCATCACCGAGAGCACGATCTCGTCGCCGGCGCGCAAGGACTGGCCGAGCGAGGCGGCGACCAGGTTGATGGCGTCGGTCGTCCCCTTGGTGAAGACGATCTCATCGGCGCTTCCGGCGTTGATCAGACGGCGCACGCTTTCGCGCGCCTTTTCGTAGGCTTCCGTGGTCTCGCTGGCGAGCGTGTGCAGCCCGCGATGCACGTTGGCGTAGGAGCGCTGCATGGCGCCGGTCATCGCCTCGATGACGACGCGCGGCTTCTGCGCCGAAGCGGCATTGTCGAGATAGATCAGCGGCGCCCCGTTCACCCGGCGCTGCAGAATCGGGAACTCGGCGCGCGCCGCCTCGACGTCGAAAGTCCCGAGAGCCTTCATCCGTCGGTTCCGCCGGCGCCTTCTCCCGCACGCGAAGAAGGAAGCAGCCGCTCGGCAACCCAGGCGCGGATGATTTCCCTGGCGCCGGCGTGCTCGATGCGGTCGATCACCTCGCCGACGAACGCCTGTGTCAGGAGGCTGCGCGCCTGCGGCTCGGGGATGCCGCGCTGGGCGGCGTAGAAGAGCGCGTCCTCGTCCAGCGCCCCCACCGTGTTGGCGTGAGCGCAGGCGACATCGTCGGCGAAGATCTCCAGTTCCGGCTTGGCGTCGACCTCGGCGCGGTCGGAGAGCACCAGGGCGTGATGGCCCATGCGCGCATCGGTCCGGTCCGCGCCGGCCGCGACGATGATGCGCCCCTGGAAAACGCCGCGTCCCTGGTCGGAGACGACGCCCTTGGCGAGCTGGTCGGTAATCCCGCCGATCCCCGTATGCGTGACCACCGTGGTGAGGTCGGCGTGCCGGCGGCCGCCGACCAGATAGAGGCCGTCGAGGCGCACCGCCGCTCCACCGCCCGGATGGCTGACGCGCGTCTCGATCCGCTGGCGCTTTGCGCCGGCCGCGATCACCGTCTGCGAGAAGCGCGCGCCCGGCGCCAGCGAGACCTCCGCGTGCGAGACCGAAACCGCGCCGGCAGGCTCGTCGCAGAGCACGATCCGCTCGAGCGAGCCGCCGGCGCCGACGACGAACGAGAGATCCAGCTCGCTGACATGATCGCCGTCTCCCTCGTAGGTCTCCAGCAACACCAGCCGGGCGCCGCCGACGTCGATCGGCCCCAGATGCGCGGCGTGGGCGCCGTCGCCCTGGGCGATGATCCGCAAGGCCAGGACGCCGCTGACACCGGGGCGGGGCACGGGCTCGGGCAGGCGCCCGTTCATGATCGCGATCTTCGTCTGCGCCAGATGCTCGAACAGTCCCGGCGCCGGCGCTCCCGCATAGGCGCGCGATTTCGCAGGCAGCTCCCGGATCAGCGCGCGCAGGTCGCTCCAGCGCCAGTCCTCGTCACGGCGGGACGGCAGTTCGGCCAGGTCGCCGATCTCGATGGCCCGAGCGAGGCTCAAGCCGGCTCGCCCGCATAGCTGTCGTAGCCCTCGCGCTCCAGGCGGCGCGCGAGCTCCGGGCCGCCCGAGGCGACGATGCGGCCGGCCGAAAGCACGTGGACGCGATCGGGGACGATGTGGTCCAGGAGCCGCTGGTAATGGGTGATGACCAGCATCGAGCGCTGCGGCGAACGCATGGCCTCGACGCCGGCGGCGACGATCCTCAGGGCGTCGATGTCCAACCCAGAATCGGTCTCGTCGAGGATGGCGAACCTGGGCGTCAGCACCGCCATCTGCAGGATCTCCATGCGTTTCTTCTCGCCCCCGGAAAAGCCGACGTTGAGGGCGCGGCGCAGCATCTCGAAATCGATCTTCAGCGCCGCGGCCTGCTCGCGGATCGCCTTCAGGAACTGCGGGGCAGCGACCTCCGGCTCGCCGCGCGCCTTGCGCTGGGCATTCAGCGCGGTGCGCAGGAACGTCAGACCCGGCACGCCGGGAATCTCGATGGGGTACTGGAACGAGAGGAATATGCCGCGCGCCGCCCTCTCGGACGGCGAGAGCGCCAGGAGGTCCTCGCCCTCGAAAGCGACGGCGCCTTGCGTCACCTCGTAGCCGCTGCGCCCGGCGAGCACGTAGGAGAGCGTCGACTTGCCCGCGCCGTTCGGCCCCATCACGGCGTGGACCTCGCCCGCGGGCAGCTCCAGCGAAAGGCCCTTGAGGATAGGCTTGCCGTCGACGCAGACGTGCAGGTTATCGATCCAAAGCATTGGACTCATTTAGCTTCACTTTGGCGACGGTGCTGACTCAGGAACTCCAGCCGGTTGCCGAAGGGATCATGGATATAGATGCGCTCGTGACCTTCGAGCGCCTCGTCGTCGACCACCTCGCAGCCTGCTGCCCTGGCTCGACCGGCAAGGCCCCGTACGTCGTCCACGCGGAACGCGACATGCGCCTTGCGCGCCGGGACGAACGGTGTCGCGACCCCCAGATGCACCCTCACCCCGCCACTCTCGAACCAGCACCCGCCACGGCCGACCAGCGCCGGCGGTTTCGGCCGCTCGGCCAGACCCAGCAGGGCCGCGTAGAACGCCCGCGCCTCGGCCTCGCCGCCCGCCGGCATCGCCATCTGGACGTGATCGATGGCCTCGAGGATCATCCGACGCTGCCCTCCAGCGAGATCGCCACCAGCTTCTGGGCCTCGACGGCAAACTCCATGGGAAGCTCCTGCAGCACGTCCTTGACGAAGCCGTTGACGAGCAGCTGCACCGCCTCCTCCTGCGAGAGCCCGCGCTGCATGGCGTAGAAGAGCTGGTCCTCCGAAAGCCTGGTGGTGGTGGCCTCGTGCTCGAGCCTGGCGTGGCCGTTGCGCGCCTCGATGTAGGGGGTAGTGTGGGCGGCGCAGTGTTTGCCGATGAGCAGCGAGTCGCACTGGGTGAAGTTGCGCGCGCCCTTGGCCCTGGGATGGGCGCTGACGAGGCCGCGGTAGGTATTGGACGAGCGCCCGGCCGAAATGCCCTTGGAGATGATGCGCGAGCGGGTGTTGGCGCCCAGATGGATCATCTTGGTGCCGGTGTCGGCCTGCTGGTGGTGGTTGGTGATGGCGATGGAGTAGAACTCGCCCTGCGAGCCCTCGCCGCGCAGGATGCAGGAGGGGTACTTCCACGTGATCGCCGAGCCAGTCTCAACCTGGGTCCATGAGACCTTGGCGCGGTCGCCGCGGCAATCGGCCCGCTTGGTGACGAAGTTGTAGATGCCGCCCTTGCCCTCGGCGTCGCCGGGGTACCAGTTCTGCACCGTCGAGTATTTGATCTCGGCGTCTTCCAGCGCGACCAGCTCGACCACGGCGGCATGCAGCTGGTTCTCGTCGCGCATCGGCGCCGTGCAGCCCTCCAGGTAGGACACATAGGCGCCC
>Ga0307374_10007620_pt1 | contig 16399 bp, 14 predicted proteins | sample OX3MG_FD_202532 | JGI IMG/M metagenome (GOLD analysis project Ga0307374, IMG submission 202532) | Soil microbial communities from Risofladan, Vaasa, Finland - OX-3 | ecosystem: Environmental > Terrestrial > Soil > Coastal area > Acid sulfate soil | place: Finland: Risofladan, Vaasa | collected... | reverse complement strand
ACCATCACCGGCACTCCGTGACGGGAGGCGTCAGTGCTCGCCGGCCGTCTTGGCCTGAACGGCCTCGGTCAGCGTCTTGTTCACCGGCTGGCCGCTGACGTCCATCACCAGGCCGATGGTGCTGCCGTCACTCCAGCCACAGAGGGAGACCGCGGTTTGCGGGGCCGGTCGCGACGCTGGTGAGCAGACGAACTGGCTCCCGCCGGTCGTGGTCGTGAGCGCCTTGGTCTTGTCCACGGTGACGCCATCCGTCCGCATGCCGCTCGAGACGTCGTCGAAGAATTGACCGCTCGTCGTCGCGATGTTCGGGCCCTGGGCGAGCAGGACGACCAGTGTCGGATGCCCCGACACGCCGTACACGCCGCTCACCACCTGCGTCGCGCCGTAGGCGAGCATCACCTGCTTCATCTGCTGCGAGACCGCGGCCGTGGCTGGGGTGCTGATGGGCGCCAGGGCACCGACGCTCGTGGGCGTCCTGATCGTCGTGGAGTGTGCCCGGCTCGAGATGTATTCGAACGCTGCGAATCCCAGGATGGCGATGAGCACGAGTGTCAGCAGGATGCCGAACACGCCGCGGCCCGACGGGCGCCGGCTGCGTGGAGCGGCCGGGACATCCCAGGCCGATCGGTCTCTGGTCATCGCGGGTGTGGTGCGCGGCGACCATGCGGGCTCGACCGGCTCCGCGCGACCGCGGGTCGCGTTCTCCGCATCCTGGCTGCGGATGTTCCAGCCCTGGCCGCCGGGACTGCTGACCGACGTGACCTCGGCCGCGGTCGGCCGGAAGCTGACCGTGGCGGTGGACATCCGCTGTCCGACTCCAACGGGCGCCGATGCCGGCACCGCCTCAAAGGAATGGGGTTTCAATTCCTTGTCCGGAGTCGCGGGTGGTGACGCGGGCACTGCCTCAAAGGCGTGTGGCCTGGGTCCGGCGTCGGAGGTGCCTGCGAATGCGTCGGCGATCAGCGCCCGCGTTGCGGCCGCCGCTGCTGCAGTGGGAGGAGCGGGGGTCCGTGGCGTCGCCTCGAAGGCGAGGCGAGAGGCTGCGTGGTCCGGGGCCGGATCGCCGGCGGGAGCGCGTTCGGATCGCGAGGGGGCTGGAACCTTCTCGAACGAGAGCGAGGGTCCGCCGTTCTCAGTGGTCTGATCGGTCATCGTTCGCCATTGGCGCGCCCTTTTCCATCGCGATACGGTCAGCCTATGCCTCATGCACCGCGCTCCTGCCGATGTCAGGGCACTGCTGCCGGAGTGTCACGGATGTGTCATGCCCACACTCGAGCGAATTGGTGGTACCGGCGCTCGTCAGCGATAGTCGTGCGAGCCGCGGATGCCGCCCTGGTCGGGCGGCGTGCCCGGGCGGGCGATGCGGTCGCCGTCAGGGGTGAGCGCGGTCACCTGCTCGACGAGCACGTTGACCCTGCCGTGCTCGACCTGGAGCCGTCCGTCGACCATGAGCAACGGGTGGCGGGCCACCTCGAGCGTTCGCTGCACGACCGCTGGCCGGAACACCAGGTCGCAGTGCGCATCCTCGTCCGCCAGCGTGAAGAAGCGAAAGCCGCGGGCCGTCGACGGCTGCTGGCGGGTGATGACCAGACCCGCAACCCGGATGCGCGTGCCGTCAGCACCGTCGCGCACCTTGCCGAGCGGGACGCAGCCGAGCGCGTCGAGCTTGGCCCGCATGAACGACACCAGGTGCGGTCCCGTGCTCACCTCGGTGAGCACGTACTCGGTGTTCACGCGGGTGCGCTCATCCATCTCCGGCAGGACCGGCGGTGTTGCGGGGAGCGCCATGAGCGGCGGTACCGGATCGGTGCTGGGATCGCGCGGCGTGTGCGGCGCGTCGCCGAGACGGTTGCCGGCGATGGCGCCGCTGCCGCGGGGTGGACCGGTCACCACGGCGGCGCCCTTGTCCGGCGATGCCGACGCCCGTGGTCGCCTGCGTGGTGGCAGCGCCTCCTCCACCTCCTTCAATTCCCAGAGCAACTGGCGCCGCGACCGTCCCGCGGCGACACCGTCGAACGCGCCGACGCGGATCAGGTTCTCCATGGCGACGCGGGACAGGAGCGTGTGCTTCCAGAACGCGGCGACCGACGTGTTGGCGCCGTCGTTGATCGCGTCCTCGCACGCGGCACGCGCGGTCGGTCCCAGCCCGTGCACGTATGCGAACCCGAGCCGTATCGCGAACGGCTGCGCGACGTTGTCGACGGCCTCGACGGTGCAGCGGGCGCGGCTCCTGATGACGTCGACGGGCAGGACGCGCACGCCGTGGCGCTTGACGTCGTCGACGAGCACTGACGGATGGTAGAAGCCCATCGGCTGCGCGTTGAGCAGCGCGCACGTGAAATGCGCCGGATAGGTCATGCGCAGCCATGCTGTCTCGTACGCGGTGCGCGCGAAGGCGGCCGCGTGCGATTTGCAGAAGCCGAACTCCGCGAAGCCCGCGACGCTCTTGAAGATCTGCTGCGCGACATCCTCGCTGAGGTCATGTTCGATGCAGCGGTGGATGAACCCGTCACGCAGCTCCTCCATCTCGACTCGGGAACGGTGCCGGTTCATCGCTCGACGGAAGCGGTCCGCCTCGCCCGCGGTGTAGGCGGCGATCTCCATGACGATGCGCAGGATCTGCTCCTGGTAGAGGACCACCCCGCATGTTTCTGCCAGGATCGGCTCCAACTTGGGATGCAGGTAGGTCACCGGCTCGAGTCCCTGGCGGCGGCGCAGGTAGGGATGCACCGCGTCGCCCTGGATCGGGCCCGGCCGGATGATCGCCACCTGCACGATGAGGTCGTTGAAGCAGCGTGGCTGGGACTGCCAGAGCGACTGTTGCTGTGCGCGCGACTCGATCTGGAAGAGGCCGATGGTGTCGACCTTGCAGATCACGTCGTAGACACGCTGGTCGTCGAGCGGCAGCGCATCGAGGTCGGGCCGTGCGCCCGTGGTCTGCTCGACGAGCTCCAGGCATTCCGCGATCGCCGAGAGCGTGCGCAATCCGAGCAGATCCATCTTGATGAGCCCGAGGTCCTCGACATCGTCCTTGTCGAACTGCACGACGACGCGGCCCGGCATGGTCGCGCGCTCCACCGGAACGACATCGACGAGCGGTTCGCCGGTGACGAGCATGCCGCCGACATGGATGCTCAGATGGCGGGGCGTTCCCTCGATGCGGCGCAGGATGTCGACGTACTGCAGCCACTGCGGGTTCGAGACATCGCTGCTCGGTGAAGCAGCCGCGGAGCCGAGCGTCGTGTCGATGTCGGCCGACTCCGGGGCCCCCGCAGATTCGCGGTGGTCGGGTGCGGAATCTGTGGGGTGGATGTACCAGCCGTGCGTGTGCGTGCCGAGCTTCTCGATGAGCGTCTCCGGAAAGCCCATCGCCAGCCCCACCTGACGGATCGCCATGCGCGGCCGGAAGGTGACGACGTTGGCGACCATCCCGGTACGATCGGCGCCGTACTTCTCGTACACGTACTGCAGCACCTGCTCGCGATGGTCGGTGGAGAAATCGATGTCGATGTCGGGCGTGCCCTGGTGGTCCTCATGCAGGAATCGCTCGAAGAGCAGGTCGTGCGCGACGGGATCGACACGCGTGATGCCGAGCAGGTACGCGACGATCGAGTCGGCGGCGCTGCCACGGCCCTGCCCGGGAATGCCGTGCTCGCGGGCGAACCGCATGATGTCCCAGGTGATCAGGAAGAACTCGGCGAGATGGGTCTTCTCGATGACGTCGAGCTCGCGTTGCAGGCGCGCTGCAACAACACTCGTCATGGGGTGGTATCTGCGCTGCACCGACTCCTGACAGAGGCCGTACAGCACCGAGAACGGTGTCTCGCCCGCCGGCACCGGGTAACCCGGGAAGCGCACGTCACTGAAGTCGAGCGACACCTCGCAACCTGCGGCGATGCGCGCCGCGTTGTCGAATGCCTCCGGGAGGCCGGGGAGCAGCGTGCGCAGCACCGCCTCGCTGTGCAGGCGGTGCTCGCTGTTGGGCAACAGCAGGCCGTGGGCCGCCGCCTGGTCGAGCGTGGTGCGGTGCCGGATCGCGGTGAGCACGTCGAGGAGCGGTTTGTCCTCGGCCGTGGCGTGGTCGGGGGTCGCGCTCGCGACGAGCGGGATGTCCGCGGCGCGCGCGATCGCCGCGGACTCCGCGATGAGCCAGCGGTCCGCCGGATGGAGGTGGTTGCTGAGGAGCAGCGCCGTGCGCTCACGACCGAAGCACTCGCGAAGGAGGTGCGCGTGGCGGAGCGCATCGCGGCGGTTCCCGTGCACCAGTGCGTCGATCACCGCGCTGCGCGGCCCGCCGATGATCGCGATGCAGTCGTCGAGTGCGCCGGGGTCCACGCGGGCGGGATCGCTGTCGACGAGCAGCGTGGTCGATGGAAGACCGGGCCAGCCTTCGGGGAACGGACCGGCGGTCGGCCGGAGCGCGGCGGGGCGCTCCGGTGGCGGCAGCGTCGGTCGTGCGCGGGGCCGGGATGGCGCGCGCCTGGCGACTGGTGGCTCCAGGGCGAGACCGTCGATCACCAGCCGGGGCTGGCCCTTGACCCCGGCGAGCTGGGCGGCGCTCACGGCGCGGCAGAGCTGGCGATACCCGGTCCGGCTGCGCGCCAGGAGGCGGAGCCGGGAGCCACCGGCGAGCTCGAGCTCGGTGCCGATGATCGGGTGGATGCCCTCGGCCTTCGCCGACTGGATCAGCTCGACCGCCCCGTAGAGGCCGTTGCGATCGCAGAGACCGAGGGCGGCGATCCCCAGTCGGGCGGCCGTCTGCGCCATGTGCCGGGGTGAGGAGGAGCCTTCCAGAAAGGAATAGTGGGATCGGGCGGCGAGTTCTGCGAACGGGGGCACCGGTTTGACAACTACTACAATTTTGTGTAACTATCGGTCGGGTCAGCCCACCACCACACCACAGGCCTTCTCCCCTTTCCCGGCCGCCGGTTCCCCTCAACCGGCGGCCACCAGGGAGGGGTGGCGAATCGCTCAGTCATAGCGCCGCTCTCGATGCCACTCCCCGGTCTCCAGGTTCCTGTAGCAATCCACGCAGTTCCCGTCCACGAGCAGGCAGCGCACGTAATCCCGGCCGACCGGGGCGCGCCACCAGTCGGTTTCCACCCGCCAGGTGTTGACCACCTCGGCCACGCGTCCCCACCCCTGCCCGGTCCGGATCGCGACCGGGCGTCCGTCCGCGCCGGTGCGCACTTCGATCACTTCCTCGAGGAGCTCGGTCATCGGGATCCCGCCACGACGGGCACCTCCCAGGTGAAGCGCCGCTCCGGGAGGTCGCCGGGATCGAGCGCGAGCCGGGGCCGGCGCACCGTGGTCGCGCCGAACCGGGACCGGAGGCGCTCCGCCGTGGCAACCACCGCCTCGCGTGCGCTGTCGCCGGGGCGGAGGAGATCGGCCTGCCGCCCCGCAGCCGGGGTGAGCCGGGTGATGCTCACGCGCACCGCCGCCACCGGCGCCTGCGGCTGGAGCAGCCCGAGGAGGCCGAGCGCCGCCGTCCAGAGCTCACCGGCGTTGCCGGCCGGTGCCGGTGGCACTCCCGAGGTGGAGATCAGCTCCATCTCCTCGAGCTCGAACGCCACGCTCACCTCGCCGGCAGCCAGGGCCTCGGCAGCGAGACGGCTGCCGAGTGTCATGGCGCATACCCGGGCGCCGCGAAGCAGGATCTCGAGGTCCCCGGTCGCACCGTCGAGCACGAGCCGCTCACTCCATGTCCGCTGCGCCGGTGCCGGCAGGATCCCGGCGCTGTCCTCGCCACGAGCCAGGCGGTACAGCCGGATCCCGTCGGGACCGAACTGGCGCTGCAGATCTGCCGGTCCCAGGCCGGCCACCGCGCCGAGGCAGTCGAGCCCGAACGCCGCGAGCCGGGCGGTGACGGCGGGGTCGACCGGGAGCACATCGAGCGACAGCGGCGCCAGGAACGCTGCCTCCTCGCCGCTGCGCACCCGGCGGATCCGGCCGGGATGGCTGGCACGTGCCGCCAGGCGGGCGACGTACCGCGAGCCCGCCACGCCCACGGCGATCTCCGTGTCGAGGACGCCGCGCAAGCAGCGCGCCAGCGCCGATGCCCAGGACGCCTCGTCGGGGAACTCGGCGTGGCGTCCGGAGAGATCACCGAAGGACTCCTCGTCGCCGGCCTCCACCGTGGGTGAGAGCCGGTGGATCTCGGCGCACACGGCAGCGCGCAGCTTGCCGACCCCGCTGGGGTCGAGCGGCACGAACACCGCGGCCGGACAGGATTGCTGTGCCTGACGCAGCGGCTGGCCCACCCGCACCCCGGCCGCCAGCGCCGCCGAAGAAGCTGCCACGACCGGAAGGCGCAGTTCGGGAGCACCTCCCAGGATCACCGGTTCCTCGCGCAACTCGGGATAGCGGCGCAGAGCGGCGATCAGTCCGAGATGCGGGTGGCGGGCACAGAGGACGCGCACCTCAACCTCGAGCCGCCACCGCCGTCTCGTCCAGCCCCGGCACGATGACCGGCTGCACCCGCGGCACGATCACGCTCGGCAGCCCGAGCACCTCGGCAATTGCATACGGGCGCGGATAGCGGAGCAGCACGGTAGCCTCGGCGCCGGACGCGCCGAGCTTGCTCTTGGTGGTGGTGAGCAGCACCCGCAGCCCCGAGACGTCGCCGTTGGCACGCTGCCAGCCCGCGGGTGCGCAGGTGAGCGTCAGCGAGGAGGCGTGGCGCAGTGGCAAAGCGACCGGGAACGGCGTGGCGATGACGCAGACCGCACCGCGCTTCGCGACCGCCTCGGCGAGCGCGGCCAGCGCGTGCTCCCAGAGCGACGGCCGTGGTTGCTCCCAGCCGAGCGCGACCCCCACCCAGGGCATGCCCGCGGTGACCAAGGAGCGAGCCATGACCAGTCCCCGCTCCCATTTCGCGGGACCCGGCGAGATCACCAGGCAGGCGTCAAGGTCGGCCCCGAGGTCGGCGAGGAAGCCTGGATCGATGCTGCCGGCGAGATCCACGTAGCCGGTGTCGTGCGAGCGACTGGCCAGTGCGACGAGCGACTGGAGCAGCGTCAGCCGCCCCGACGGTCCGCGCCCGGCGGCGGCGAGCAGGGTGATCCGGCCGCAAGGCAGGCCACCCGGCGTGAGCACGCCGTCGATGACCGGCACCGCGGTGGACCAGGCGCCGGGCTCCTCCGTGGATCCGCCACGGCGCAGTGCCTGGGGACCGTATCGGGATCGAAGTGTCGCCAGAGCGGCGGACAGGGAATCGGGCATCGCTCCTCACTGGGAATTGCCATCGCCTACTGGGACGGAGAGCAGGAGCGCCGAGGCGGGGACGCCAGTGTAGCGAACAGATGTTCGATTCGCAAGCGTCCGTCCGGAGACGGCTGACTGGCGGAGAATCGCTGCGGACGTGGATGCGGAACACCCGACTGCGACTCAGCACGGTGCTCGGGGCGCAGCCCTGACACTGGTAGCGGTCGCAGCCGTCGTCGCCGTCGCCGGCGTGGCGTTCTCGTTGCTGCCACACGCGACAACGACAGCGACGATCGCTCCGACTCTGCCACCGATATCACCCGACCCTGTCGTCGGGCTGGGCTTCAGCGTCGCCGCCGACCCTGCGGCAAATGCGGTGGTCCTGTTCGGCGGCCTCAACAGCAAGGCCCGGACATGGCTGTTGTTCGACCAGCACTGGGTACAGGCGTACCCACGCACCAGCCCGCCGGACCGGTCCGGCGCCGTCGCAGCCTATGACCCCGCCACCAAGGTGGTGATGCTCTTCGGGGGAACGCTCGCGGCCGGTAGCGCGGTCAACGACACCTGGGCGTGGACTGGCTCCAACTGGCGCCGGCTGGACAGCGGCACGAACGGACCGCCACCCGGTCAGGGGGCGCAGATGGCCTGGGACGTTGCGGCAGGCGAGATGGTCCTGGTGACCATCGGCGAGACGGCGAACTCTGCGGAAACATGGGTCTGGACGGACAGGACGAGCGACAGCCATTGGCAACGGGAGCCCCTGGGCAATCTTGCGGGGAGTGTGTTCGGGGACGTCATGGCGTACGACCCCAGCACGCAGGCGGTCCTCCTCGTGAGTCCGGTGACGCCGGACGGCGGAGAAACCCTCGCCATGGCCTGGGACGGGAGGTCCTGGCAGATCCTCACCAGCCACGGTCCGGACATCGGGGCGATGGCGTACTACACACCGGACAGGTCGTTGCTCGCTTGCGGCCTGGCGACGTACTCCGAGACTGCCGCGGTCGTCAGCGACTGCTGGGAGTGGACGGGCTCGACCTGGCTGCAGAAGGTGCTGGCGGTACCGCCTCCCGACTCCAAGCAGATCATCATCGAGACGGAGGTCTCGGATACCAACAACTCGCGCCTCATCATGTTCGGGTGGCTGATCCATGCGATACCCGGACAACCGCAGCCGCTGGGTGTCTGGACGTGGGAGGGCCGCCAGTGGCTCCCGCTTGGATAGGGCGCGACGCGATCGTGGCTAACCCTCGATCTCGCTCATGTCGCCGTTGATCACGATGGCCTGTCCGTCGCGCAGCGCCCTGAAGGGAATGTGCTGTTCGATGTAGTGGCTCACCAGCATGTCGACCAAGGCGGTCTCGGGATGTTCCGACCGGTAGTGCGGCGCAACGGCGTACGGCAGAACATCGAGGCCATCCCAAATGATGGCGTCGTCGTACCCCGGGGGCACATCGTTCGGGTCATCCACCATTTCGATCCCGCGGAGGGAAGGGGTGAGCACGCAAACGCCTGCGCTGTAGCCGCCATAGACGACGGTGTCGCTCCGCAGCATTGTCAGGAGCGCGACGTCGCCACGAAGACATTTCCGCCGCGGACCCAGACAAGATCAAAGGCTGAGGCTCCGGCGGCAACGGCTGCCGGCCCGGCGTCGAAGTAGTCGCGCAAATCCAGTTCCTGCGGCTCAAGTCCGACGGCGATGAGACGGTCCATCTCCTGCCTCGTGCTCTCGAGTCGATCCTCTGCTGCGAGCGAGTCGCATGCGTTGGCAATGACCGCGGTGCGCCGGCCGGCACCGAGCAACCGCAGCAGCGCGTCAGGGTTGTTACCCATCCTGAAAGACGAGAGGTACAGGCGCACGTCGTGATTGTCGGCGACTCACCGGTAACGGTCGATGGCGACTCACCGGTAACCGTCGATATTCGCCCTCTCTCAGTCGATCCGGGCGCGAAATTGGTCAACCATCACCGGCGTGCCCGGCGTATCGTATGCGTCGGCAACAGGTTCTGAAACACGGGAGGCAGATGCAATGTCCAGCCACCGGTTCCTTAGCTCAGCAGTCGTCCTGGCGGCGATGGCACTGACGGCGTGCGGTTCGTCTTCGACGAGCGGGACCCCCACCCCCAGCTCCAGTTCGAGCGCCACCGCGCCGCCGACAGCGGTTCCGACAGCCGTTCCCACGCCGACGCCGTCCGCCACCCAGGCACCGCCCACCGTTGATGTGTCCGGAACGTGGAAGGGACAGTACACGGGTCCCTTCAACGGGACGTTCACGCTCACGTGGACGCTGACCGGTTCCGCCGTCGACGGGACGATCATGCTGTCGTCACCGCCCGACAACGTGGCCATCACCGGCAATCTGACAGGCAACACGATCAGCTTCGGCGCCGTCGGCGTGGTCAGATACACCGGCACGGTGTCCGGGAACAGCATGTCCGGGTCCTACACCGACCTCGCAAACGGACAGACGGGCTCCTGGAACGCGACCAAGTCCTGAGGAAGCGGGTCAGGCGGCCGGAGCGGCCACCGGCGGCAGCAGTGGCTTGAGCCCGATCAGGCTGAATCCCCAGTCGAATAGGCGACTCTCGAGCAGCGCCGGGTAGTTCGCGTTCATCAGCACCGCCAGCAAGCGGTGCCCGCCGCGCACGGCCATGCCGATGAGGCACGCGCCGGCGTCTCCGGTCCATCCGGGCTTGATGCCCACGGCGGCGGAGTAGTCCTCGAGCAGGCTGTCGAGGTTGTGGAGGTGGAAGGCCGGATGCCCGATATTCGCGGGCAGCTCGATGCTCCGAGTGTCGACGATCTGATCGAAGAGCGGGAACCGGTCGTAGGTGAACGCCGCGATGACCGCCAGGTCGTAGGCCGAGGCGTAGAGATGGGGGTCGTCAAGCCCGGCGGTGGCTGAGAACAGGGAGTTGTGCAGCCCGAGCTCGGCGACCTGCGCGTTCATCGCCGCCACGAATCGTGGCGTTCCGACGGTGTCGGCCGCGATGGCGCTGGCGGCATCGTCGCCGCTTGGCAGCAGCATGCCCTCGAGCAGCTCCTCGACGGTAAGCGTCTGTCCCGCCTTGAGCCCCATCAAGGTGTCGGCCTTTGACTGGCCGAGCGCATCGGCCGTGACCGTCACGTCCTGATCAAGACTGAAGTTCTCCAACGCGACGAGTGCCGTGAGCACCTTCGTGAGACTCGCCGGCGGCACGCCGAGATCGGGTTGACGCGCCCAGAGAATCTCGCCGGTGTCGAGGTCGACGAGGATGCCGGTGTAGGCGCGCATCGGCGGCGCACCGGCCGGCATGACCGATGGCATCCAGAAGCTCAACCCACCGCTCGCGATGCGCATGTCGAACCATGGGGGTGAGCTCGGAACAGCCCCGGGCGTGGCCGTCGATGCGACGACGCGCCGCACGGTCGGGAGGTGGAAGGCGGCCGCAGCAGATCCCGCGACAACGGCGACGCCGAGTATCGCCAGTGTGATGCGGGCGGACGGGGGCGGCCGGCGCGGAGAGGGAGCAGCGATCGAGTTGCATCGTAGTCCCCGCACGCTAGGCTGACGACATGCCAGAGATGCTTGCCAGCTACATCGCCGGGGCGTGGTACACCGCCCCCGACGAAGGAACCGTTGTCAACGATGCTGCCACCGGCGAGCCGGTCGCCCGCGTTTCAAGCACCGGACTCGACACGCAGGCGCTTGTCGACCACGCACGGAGCGTCGGCGGTCCCGCGCTGCGCGGCATGACGTTCCAGGCCCGAGGTGCCGCGCTGAAAGCGCTCGCAACATACCTCGACGCCAACAAGGTGGCGTACCACGAGCTGTCGCTCGCGACCGGCGCGACGCGGCGCGATGGTGCAGGCGATATCGACGGCGGGATCGGCACCTTGTTCGCGTACAGCAGCCGCGCCAAGCGCGAGCTTCCCGACGGATACGTGCTCGTCGACGGCGATGTCGAGAGCCTCGGCAAGGAAGGTACCTTCGCGGGACGCCACGTGTACACGTCACTGCCCGGCGTCGTACTGCAGATCAACGCCTTCAACTTCCCGGTGTGGGGCATGCTCGAAAAGCTCGCACCCACTGTCCTCGCCGGCGTGCCGACGATCGTCAAGCCGGCCGGACAAACCGCATATCTCACCGCGCTCGTGGTCCGGGACATCATCGCGTCCGGTGCGCTCCCCGAAGGCGCCCTGCAGCTCGTGTGCGGCGGTGTCGGCGACCTGCTCGATCGCCTGGGTGGCGAGGACATGATCGCGTTCACCGGCAGCGCGAGTACCGCCGCAACGTTGCGCGGAGACGACGCCGTGACCGCACGCGCTGCGCGCTTCAACGCGGAGACGGACTCATTGAACTGCTCCATCCTCGGGCCTGATGCCGTTGCCGGCACACAGGAATTCGATCTCTTCGTGAAGGAGGTCGGTCGTGAGATCACCACGAAAGCCGGGCAGCGCTGCACGTGCATCCGGCGTGCACTCGTCCCGGAGCCCGCCGTCGACGATGTGCTCTCGGGGCTGCGTGGACGTCTCGACCGGGTCGTCGTCGGGAACCCGCGCAGCGAGAGCGTCACGATGGGCTCGCTCGTCAGCCTGCGTCAGCGTGATGAGGTTCGTGATGCAGTCAACGCGCTGGCCCGCGCGGCGGATGTCGTGTACGGCGATCCGATGTCGGTCGCGCCGGTCGACGCGGATCCGCAGCGTGGCGCGTTCATGGCTCCGGTGGTGCTGCTCTGCGATGACGTGGATCGAGCCGAGCCGCACGAGGTGGAGGCGTTCGGCCCTGTGACCACGATCATTCCGTACAGCGAGGCGCGCGACGTTGGCCAGATCGCTGCGCGCGGTGGCGGAAGCCTCGTCGGGTCGATCGTGTCGTACGACCCCGATTTCGTTCGCGATGTCGTCCTCGATGCAGCGCCGTATCACGGCCGCCTCCTGGTGCTCGACCGCGACTGCGCGGGTGAGTCGACGGGACACGGGAGCGCCATCCCGCAGATGGTCCACGGCGGCCCAGGCCGCGCCGGCGGCGGCGAGGAACTCGGTGGGATGCGCGCTGTCAGGCACTACATGCAGCGGACCGGGCTGCAGGGCTCGCCGGCGGTGATCGCCGCGCTCACCGGCGATTCCTGAGACGCGCCCGGCGCCACTGCTCGTACACTCGCGGGCGAGCATCCCATCCGGGCGAGGAGGTAGTGCGTGCGCGTTGCGGTGACCGGGGGTACCGGCTTCGTCGGCATCCACACGGTGCGTGCGCTCAAGGATGCGGGGCACGAGGTCGTGGTGGTCGCGAGGGGGACCGTCCGTCAGCCGAAGGGCGAGCGGGTGACCTTCGTTCGGGCCGACGTCACCAATTCGACGAAGCTCGCCGAGATTTTCACCGGGTGCGACGCCGTCGTCCATCTCGTCGCCATCATTCGCGAGAAGGGCCGGCAGACCTTTGACCGCGTGAACCGTGAAGCCACGGTCCGGGTCGCCGAGGCGGCGAAGGAGGCAAAGGTCGGCCACCTAGTCTATCAGAGCGCGCTGGGCGCCGACCCCGACCCGCGCTTTCCCTATCTCGTCAGCAAGTGGTCAGCCGAACAGGCGGTTCGCGCGAGCGGAGTCGCGTACACGACGCTCCGTCCGGGGCTGATCTTCGGGCCGGGTGACGGTTTCTTCACATTGCTCACGCGGATGATGCGGATCGAGCCCGTGATCCCCATCGCCGGTAACGGCCGGACGCTCTTCCAGCCGATCGCGATCCAGGATGTGACCCGATGCATCGTGCTCGCGATCGAGCGCGGGCCGTCGGGACGCGTGTACGAGATCGGCGGTCCGGACCAGATGACGTATGACGAGATCATCCTCACCATCAAGTCCGAGCTGGGCTTGCATCGCAAGCTGGCGCACGTGCCGGTGCCGATGATGATGCCGCTCGCGTTCATGATGGAGAAGGTCCTCCCCAACCCACCGGTGACGCGCGACCAGTTGCGCATGCTCGCCCGCAACAACATCACGCGTGCCGACTCGGTGCGCGTCGCTTTCGGATTCGACGCGATGAGCTTCGCAGACAACTGCGATTACCTGCAGGACTACTGACATGACCGTTGACGAACGCATCGCGGAGCTGGGCATCGTCATTCCGGCGACCACCGCGCCGGTGGCGAACTACGTCAGCACCCGTCGGACCGGGAATGTGCTCTTCGTCTCCGGGCATCTCGGCAAGCGCGATGGAGCGGTGGTGACCGGCACCGTGGGCGATGGCGTGGATACCGGGACCGCGTATGACGCCGCGCGGCTCGCCGCGCTGGACATCCTCGGGACCATTCACGCCGCGCTGGGGTCCCTCGAAGACGTCATGCTCGTGAAGCTCACCGGCTTCGTCCACAGCGCACCCGGGTTCACGGAGCAGTCCGCGGTGATCAACGGCGCGTCGGACCTCTTCGTCCAGGTGCTGGGCTCCGAACGCGGAGCGCACGCTCGAAGCGCGATCGGCGTGGCGCAGCTCCCACTCGGTGCGGCGGTCGAGGTTGAGGCCATCGTCGAGATCACCCCGGCGGTCGCGGACAAACCGGTAGGCTGACCCGGTGCGACCCTACAAGCAGCTCGGCGACGTCCCGCGCAAGCGCCACATGCGCTTCTCGAGCAACGGACATGTGGCCTTTGAGGAGCTGTTCGGACGCGAGGGCTTCAGCGGCCCCTCGTCGCTCATCTATCACCGCAACCTCCCCGAGGGTGCGCAGGACGTCAGCGAGGGTCCTGCGGACCTCATGACCCCGGAGCACGAGCAGGTGCACACCAACGCGCACCTCAAGGGCTTTGACCTGCCCGCGCAGGGAGACATGATCACCGGCCGCCGCTGGCTGCTCGTCAATGACGACGTCCACATCGGACTCGTCGCGCCGGCGAGCGCGCAGCAGGTCCTGTATGTCAATGGTTCGGCGGACGAGATCCTGTTCGTGCATTCCGGCAGCGGCGCGATGCTCAGCCAGTTCGGCCGTCTCCCGTTCAAGCAGCACGACTACGTCGTCATTCCGCGCGGCACCATCTATCGCATCGATCTCGACGACCTCGCCGGCGTGCGCATCCTCTGTATTGAGGTTACCGGCCTCGTTGACGTGCCGGATCGCTATCGCGCGCGCAATGGTCAGCTCACGGAGATCGCGCCGTACAGTGAGCGCGACTTTCACGGCCCCGACGCGCTCGCGAGCGCTGAGGGCGACGCGGAGATCTGGCTGAAACGCGCGAACCACGTGAGCCGGTACGTGCTCGACCATCATCCGTGGGACGTCGTCGGCTGGGACGGGACCGTCTATCCGGTGACGTTCAACATCCACGATTTCGAGCCCCGCGCGGGACGGTTCCACGTGCCGCCGCCGATCCACCAGACATTCCAGGCGCACAACGTCGTGATCTGCTCGTTCGTGCCGCGCAAGCTCGACTGGGATCCGGAAGCGATCATGCTCCCGTACCACCACAGCAACCTCGACTCGGACGAAGTGCTGTATTACGTCGAGGGCAACTACGCGGCGCGTCGTGGGATCAGCCACGGCTCGTTCACGCACCACGTCGGTGGCCTCCCCCACGGCCCGCAGCCAGGCGCACTCGAGGCATCGCTCGACCGTGCGCGTGAGACCGACGAGCTCGCGGTCATGGTGGACACCTTCCGGCCGCTGCACCGCACCGCCATCGCGCGTCAGATCTTCGACCGCGATTACCCGTTCAGCTGGCACACCGGCGGTGTTGCCGGCACCACCAGCATCGCCTGACATCGCTGCCATCGCTGGATTGACATGACGATCTCGCGATGGTCGCGCGCGCAGCTGCAGGACGGGGGATGGATCCGGCGGATGTTCATGGAAGGCGAGCGCCTGCGTGCCGAGTTCGGCGAGGCCACCGTCGCGGATCTGTCGATCGGCCAGCCGCTGGAGGCTCCGGAGTCCATCGTCGACGCGTTCGCGGCCGCGAGCCGCGAGCGCTTCCGCGGCCGCTTCGGATACATGCCGAATCTCGGGTATCCGGATGTGCGTGAGCGCGCCGCCGAGGATGTCGATTTTCCCGGCATCACCGTCGACTCCATCGCGATGACGGCGGGTGCGGCCTGCGCCATCACGACTGCCCTCCGCACGTTTGTCGATCCCGGCGACGACGTCATCGGCGTGGCACCGTACTTTCCGGAGTTCCGCCTCTACTGCGAGACGGCGTCAGCGCGATTCGTGCCTGTGCCCACCGGTCCCGACCTTCGCCTCGACCTCGATGCAATCAGCGCTGCACTCTCGTCGCACACGGCCGCGGTGATCGTGAACTCGCCGTGCAATCCGAGCGGCCATGTGCTCGACGGCGGAGAGCTGTCCGGTCTCGCCGCGATCCTCGAGGCGCACAACAGCAAGCACGATCGCAAGGTGTTGCTCATCGTCGACGAGGTATATCGGCGTCTGACGTACGCGCCGCACAAGCGGGTCGAGCCGCTTGCCACGTACGAGCACACCGTGCTTGCGCGCTCCTTCTCGAAGGACCTCGGCGTGGCCGGTGAGCGCATCGGCTATCTCGTCCTCCATCCATCGCTCGCGAACGCCGAGACACATCGGGGTCTCGCGCAGTCGTTGCGCGCGCTCGGGTTCGTGAACGCGCCGGCGACTGCGCAGCGCGCGCTCCTCCACCTCGATTCGTGGGAAATCAACGCGACGCCATATCTCGAGCGGCGTGACCTCGTCATGGATCGGATCCGTGCCGACAGGCACGACGCTGCGGAACCGCAGGGAGGGTTGTACCTCTGGCTGCGGAGTCCCTGGCCCGACACGCTGCAACTCATCGACGCGCTTGCCGCGAGGCGTGTCTTGCTCACGCCGGGCGTCGCGTTTGGCGTGCCGTCGCACATCCGCCTGTGCTTCAGCGCCCCGCGCGTGAAGTTGACGATGGCGATGGACGCGCTCGCCGAGCTCGCGGTGGAGTCGGTTTCCACGTAAGCCTCGACGATCCACGGCGCAACGCTACGAGCGGGTCACTTGCATCGTCTCTGCATCGACGGTCACCCCAAGTCAGAGCACATCGCCTCCTTGGCTATGTCACAAGGATCGTGTCAATTCGCTGAAGCGGTCGCAGTCCACCACTCATTGATGGCGGGAGGCATTGGCTCGAGCGAGGCTCGCTCGCGCGGAAATCAGTCGACGGCGGCGACGAACATCCTCGAACCGGGTGGCGCAATCTGTTGAAAGTCGGCAGCCGTAGCTCGGCC
>Ga0307374_10007615_pt1 | contig 16411 bp, 12 predicted proteins | sample OX3MG_FD_202532 | JGI IMG/M metagenome (GOLD analysis project Ga0307374, IMG submission 202532) | Soil microbial communities from Risofladan, Vaasa, Finland - OX-3 | ecosystem: Environmental > Terrestrial > Soil > Coastal area > Acid sulfate soil | place: Finland: Risofladan, Vaasa | collected... | reverse complement strand
CCTAAGTATTAACCCTCGTAAGCTGGCGCGCCTACTGCACTCGGAACCGGGCACGATCCGGGTGATGGATCGAGCGCCATCGATTACAAGTAGTATGAACGGCGACCCCAGCAGGGAGCATTCTTCGTCTGACTCAACTCCACCAACGGGGCGCGGCAGTTATCCCACAGCCTGTGAAGCGCGGCGCTACAGCGGTCGCAACGAGTAAGGAATCAATTAACCGGCGTACGCGCCCAGACGTGCACCATGCGGTTTGAAGTGGCGGCCAGGTACCGGCCGTCTGGCGAAAAGGCGAGCGTCTTGAGAGGTTCAGTGCTCTCGGAAAGGGTCTGAACCGACTTGCCGGTCTGGACGGACCAAACTCTCACGGTGGTATCCTGGCCCGCCGAGGCGATCCAGTTTCCGTGCGGCGAGAAATCCACCCACTGCACCGGACCATTGTTTCCGGGGAGCGTCCAAAGCAGTTTCCAACCAGGCGCCGAAAAGATGCGCACTTTGCCGTCGGCGCATGCCGTCGCCACCTTGCTGCTGTCCGGCGAGAATTCGATAGAAAGCACCGGGCCTCCGTGCCCTGCGAGCACGTCCACGAACTGGTGGGTGCGGAGCAGGACCACAATGGGGTTTGGCGAGGCGTTGGCTTCCACCTGCGCCAGAATCAACCAATGGCCGTCCGGCGAAAACTGATACAGGTGCGGGGGGTGGCTGAGTTGGGGAAGCGTGATGCGCCCCCCTTGCCCGGTAACGGGATTCCACACGTCGAAATTGCTGTTCTTATAAAGCACCAGATAGCGGATGCGGGAGAAGTAGCGCGCTGGAAGAAAGCCGCCGCCCCCGCCAACCTGGCTCACCTTGCCAGCCAAAGCGTTATGAGTGACATCCCACTGAAAGGCCAGTTCCAGGGTCCCTGTCCCCTTGTGATGGTGCGCTTCGGCCACGCCGCTCGCGAGCATAAAAAGGCTTGTGGAAGAGACGAAGCTCGCGGACTGAATCATGAGGTTCGAGACGTCCGGGAATCGCGGGCGCAGTATCTTCCGGATGCTCCCGTCCGCGAGGCTCGCGAGCACGACGCGGTTGCCTTCCGCCACAGCGAGGGTTGAGTTATCCGGGGAAAAGGCTCCTGCCGGCGAATAGTCAAGCGCCAAGTGTCCTTGAATCTGCAGCCGGTGCTGCCAGACGAATGCAGCCGGTCCGCCTGGAGCCGTCTCAACCTGGCCCGCGGTTAAAATGGCGCCCGCGACGGTCCACAGCGCGAGCAGGCCCAGCGTCCAGGGTAGGAAGAGCAAACGCTTCCGGAACGTTTTGTGATTAGACAATTTCACCTCGCGCGATCCGGTCCACGAGTTCACGGTCCGCTTCAAGGAATGGGTAGTCGCGCAGTTTGGCGCGAGGGACCCACTCGACCGCCTCGAACACCCGGTTCAGAATGCGCCCCTGATAGGAGCGAATGGCGAAAAACACCACCTCGACGTAACGATCTGGATACCGATGGCGAAGCCTGAATACTTCTTCGCCGATTTCGGCGGTGATGGCCAACTCCTCCGCAAGTTCGCGGCGAAGCGAGTCACGAAGATTTTCACGAGGCTCAACCTTTCCACCCGGAAATTCCCATTGCAAGCCGTAAGGGTCCGAACGATGCCGCTGGCAGATGAGAATCCGGCCCCCGGCCACCAGGATGCCTGCCGTGACAAGGATAGGATCGGCATCTGGCATGGCCCTGCTATTGTAGCAGAGGGCGGCTGGTAAGCAGACCGCGCCGTCTGCTTTCTTGCAGGAGATGCGGCGATGCGGCCAGCGGATTTTTGAAGTGCGATACTAACCGCTCGACTCCGTCAGCAACTTTCGGTACACATCAACCACCGCCGTCAGGTTCCTATCGTCTGCGGGGGATGACTGCACGCGGCGGGCGCCGCTGTGGAGGCAGGTTTCAATGGCAGCGCGCAAGGCGTCGAGGTTCGCAGGCGGAATAAGAATAACACCGGGCGGACGCATGCCGTTGTCGGTGGCGATCACGGGCGTGCCGAGCTGAAGCGCTTCACGGACGCTCAGGGCGTCTCCGTCGTAAAGGGTTGTACGAAGCAGAATGGAGCATCGCTGCATGGCGAGCAGCGTGGAATCGTGCGGCACGTCGCCGCAAAGCATCACGTGCTCGCGCTTCGGCAGGCGGGAGATCGCGCCCCGAAGTTCGCTTTCCAGGCTGCCCGAGCCAATCAGGACGAGTCCTGCACGGGGAAACGATCTGCGGACCGGCTCCAGCGCTTCGAGCTGGCGCGGCAGATCGTATTCCGGTTCGAGCAACCCTACGCTTAAAAGCACCGGGCTGTGCGACCGGTAGAAATCCTCCAGGACCGCAGGCAACGCGGCTCCGGCAGGAACGCGAACCGCCGTGTAAGGAGAGATCAAGCGCGTCTTAAACGGCGGCACGCCGCAACGGTAATAGAAGTCCCGGATTTCTTCGTTCACGGCGATGAGGCGGTCAAACCGCCGCAGGACGAAGGCCCGGCAAGTGAGCCGGTGCGCGCTCCTGCCCGCAGGTGAAGAAGGAAATCCGCCCGAGTGAAACGTGAGCACGGTTTTGCGGCGGGGGATGGAAGCGCAAACCAGCGCCAAAGCCAGCACACGCGGCGTCAAGTCGCCGCCCAGGTGCAGGTGCGCAATGTCATACCGAAGGCGGAGGAGCAACTGCAAAACCTGCGGCGGCGTCCGAGGGTAATGGACGCCATCTGAATCCGGCCGGCGGTGCCGGGTGAGGTTGATCACTTCGGACGGAATTTGCCGTTCCCGCAGATATTGGCGGAGCGCAACCAGATGGGTTTGAATGCCACCGTATGGCGGCGGATGAGGTCCCAGCAGGAGAATTCTCATGAAAGCGCGGCTACGGGCAAAATTCGGAGATGTCGATGACAAAAGGCTCACGGGCCTTCGCGGAATCCAGCATTCTGAGGCTGCCAATCGTGGCGCGCACGCCGTCACGCACCGTCACGGCCGGAGCTTCCCCGCGGCGAATGCTGGAGATGAAAGAGGCAAGCTCTTCGGCGTAACCCTTATCTGCCCAAAGTTTGGTTTTGTTGCGGATCACGCTGCCCGCAACGGTGAACCGCTTGAAATCCTCCGTGGCGGCGCTGACGCCCTGCGCGAAAACCTCCACGCGCTCGCCGCCCGACCGCTTGGTCCCAACCGTGCAGTAGGTGAGGTTTCCGATGGAGCCATCCGCAAAGCGAAAACTCGCCGCCATGTTGTTCTCGCCAACCGGATCCTTGCGATCGGTCGGCAAACAATAGGCGGCCACCGAGACCGGCTCCGATTCAAGCAGCCAATACATCAAGTCCACGAAGTGGCACGCTTCGCCGAGGATCGCACCGCTGATTGAGGGATCGGCCATCCAATAAGAGCCGGAGATGCCGGGGGAATTCACGCGGCAGTTCAGCACCGCCGGACCCGTTCTCCGCTTCAGTTGCTCTTTGAGTTGGCGGTAAAACGGGGCGAATCGCCGGTTGAAGCCCACGGTGACGGAGCATCCGGTTTCGGAAGCAGCAGCGCACAATTCCCGGCATTCCGCCTCCGTCAAAGCCAGCGGCTTTTCCACGAAGGCGTGCTTGCCCGCGCGCAATGCGGCGATGGTCTGCGAAGCGTGCTCCGCATTGCGGCTCGCAATCATGACCAAGTCGATCTCCGGATCGCGCAAAATCTCTTCATAATCGGAGCAGGCATAGGCTGCGCCGAAGCGGCGGCCGTAGCTGGCTCCGCGCACGCCGCTCGTCGAATAGACGGCGCGCAGCGCGGCACCGGGAATTTTCGCAAGGTTCGGCAAATGAGCCCAGCGGGCGAGGTTGCCCGCGCCCACCAGCGCCACGCGCAGCGCGGCTTCGCGAGCCGGGCTAAGTTCCGTTCTCCGGCGCGGGACAAAGGCGGGAGCGGACGGACCCGCCTCAGCGGCGGGATAGCGCAGAAGCACGGCGAGACTTCCCGACGAGCGATCCATCACCTTTTCATAAGCCACGGGCGCCTGCTCCAGCGGATAGGTGTGGGTAATCAAAGGATCGAGGCGAAGCTGGCCCTCCGAGACCAGCCGCAGAAATTCCTCCATGTTCCGGTTTTCCGTCCAGCGGACATAAGGGAGCGGATAATCTTGCCCACGTTGCTCATAGGCAGGGTCGTAGCTTCCTGGGCCGTAGGCTCGCGCCATGAAGACCTTGATCTCCTTCAGGTAGGCCGGGAACCAGTCAAAGCGCATCTCGACCGCGCCCACCACCACCACGCGCCCGCGGTCACGGCATACCTCAACAGCTTGCTCACAAGGTATGGAAGACTTTGCCGCCGCGGCCACAATCACGCAGTCCGCTCCGCGCCCATTGGTGAGAGACTTTACCGAATCGGCCAGCGAGCTTCCGGCCAAAACCGCGTGCGGAGCTCCCAATTCGCGCGCCAGGTTGAGCCGCTCTTGCAGCAAATCGGTGGCGATGACGACGCCGCCCTGCACGCGGACCAATTGGCTGACCAACTGCCCGACCAGGCCCTGCCCGATCACTACGACTGTGTCCCCGATCGAGATTCCGGCGATGCGCACAGCGTTCAACGCGATGCTGCCGAGCGTGGCGAAGGCGGCGTGCTGAAAAGAAACTGAGCCGGGAATCCTGGCTACCAGCAGCCTGCCGGTACGGATCGTTTCGGCGTGCCCGGTCCCTTCGCCTCCGTAAGCCACGCGGTCTCCGGCGCGAAGATCGGCCAGGGCAGGATCCTTATCCACAATAATGCCGGCGCCCGAATAGCCCAGCACCGCGTATTCGCTGAATTTCGCTCTGACCTCAGCAATCGTCCGGACAGGCCCTGCCACTTTCATCACTTCCCAGACCTTACGCAAGTGACCAGGATTATCCGCCACCTCCTTCAGCACTCCTTCTTGATGAATGCTCGCGCTCTCCGTGCCGCTCGAAATCAATGAGTAGTGCGCCTGAATCAAGACGTGAGCGGGCAGCACGGCCGGGTCCGGAACCTCATCGACCACGATCTCTTTGAGACCCTTGCGAATCACTTGCTTCATGAGTTGCACCTTGAGCGAATGATTTTAATGCCTCGCCGGTGGCGTCGTGAGCCGGTCTTTGCGGGCGAGCAGCGCGGTGTAAAGCCGCTCGTATTGGTCCCGGACGCGCGTGAGCGAAAAATTCTCAAGCGCGAACGCCTTTGCTTTCCGTCCAAACTCCCGCCGGAGCTCCGGCGCGGCCAGAAGGCGCTCGATAGCCTCCGCAAGGCTCGCTGCATCGCCGGGCGGGATCAAAAATCCCGTCTCGCCTTCGTGAACTAAGTCCGGATTGCCGCCCACGCGGGTTGCCACCACAGGCAGTCCGGCGGCCATGGATTCAAGAATGGCGTTCGACAGGCTTTCAGAGTGCGAGGTCAAAACAGAAATGTCCATGGACGCCAATACGGCAGGAATATCGCTCCGGTCGCCGAGAAACCGCACTTGCCGCTCGATCCCCAAGGATTTGGCCATGCTTTCAAGCTCTGGGCGAAGCGGGCCGTCGCCGGCCAGCAGGAATTCCACGTTGGAATACTTTGCGGCCAGCCGCGCCGCGGCGTCGAGAAGCACCGGATAATTCTTTACCGGATTGTTCATCCTGGCAATCATCCCGACCCGCAAGACGCTCCCGGAACGAGGCAGCGCAGGGGCCGTTTCTGCGAAGGCTTCCTGCGGCAAAGCATTCGGAATGACTTTGATCTTGTGGTCCGGTAGCCCGGCCCGGGTGAGGCGGTCAGCGGCGGCCCGCGAATTGCACACCACATAGTCGGCGAGGCAAAAGGCTGCGTTCTGGGCGGTGAATTGACTTTTGCTGAGCAAGTCCCCCAACTGCCGCTGGCTTCCGATGACCACGGGCACTCCCGCGAACTTGGCAGCAGGAATCATCATGAGATTCGAGTAGAAATCGAATGAGTGGGCGACGGCAATTCGGCGAGAGCGCAGCCGCCTGCCAAGAGCCAGCCGCGCGCGAAGCGACTGCCAACCGTAAAGCTTGCCGCCAGGCGGGAACTCCGGTACGTCCCCCAGCCCGTTGTTAAACACACCCAACCGCCCGAGACATCCGAGCTCGACACGAAACGCTTCGCGGCGCAGAGCACGAGCCAAGGTAACGAATTGGCGCTCACTTCCACCGGTCTCGAAGGTGTTGGTCATCAGGAAAACCGCCGGCCGGTTGTCGCTGGGCTCTTCCGGCATCTAATTCCGCCTGCGAAAGAGAAATTCATTCGGACCCAAGTTGTTCGTGACCCGCAAGTTGACCAGCTCAAAACCCAGCTCGCGCTTAGCAAAGCGGAAAATCTCGTCTGTGGCTGCGAATTCGTAAGGGTAGCCGCCGAGCCAATCACGGACGTCGGTCCAATAGTTCATGCCCCGGCCCGCAGAATACTGATACTGAGTAAATAGGGTGCGTGGATTCTCAAACGAAGCAAGCTTGCGCAAAAAGTGCCGCCCGAACTGCGCAAACTCCATCAGGAGTTTGATTGCACGGGGAGAACCGTTGTAGAGCCTTTTAACATACAGCCAAAATTCCGAACCCCCTCGCTCGCCGACCTTGTTATAGATGGAGAGGTAGAACAGTCCGGTATTTTCTACTAATCCCGCTGCGTTTCGGATGGCTTGCCACATGTCGCCGGTGTGATGCAGGGAACCCCAGGCGTAGACTACATCCGCCTTGGGTATCGCGTTGATGAATGCGGAGTCGAGGATGGATCCCTCGCGAATCTCCCAGTGGGCCGGGTCGCCAGCCCGCCGCCGCAATTCCTCGCAGCAGCGAACAGAGAGAGGGTCAACATCAAAACTGATGATGGTCCGGGCGCCCAGGCGGTAAGCGGCCAGTGAAAATAAGCCGCTCCCGCAGCCAACGTCCAAAAAGGACAGGCCGCGCAAATCCTCAACTTCCATGAACTCCTTTAACGAATTTGTGGCGATCCGCTCGCTCTCGGGATCGAGGTGGCAATCAAGAAATTCCTGCCAGTTGCGTCCGAACGAGAAGGTGATTTTTTCAGTCTCAATCTTCGGCATGATCCATTCAGTCCAATTGCTTATAGGATTGACTCCACCAGGTGGAGGGCGCAACCGAAGCGCCCTTAGCGATGCACAGGATGCACTCAGGAAATTCGCCGTCAGGCGGTCAATAGGCCAGGGTGAAGGCTCGTGCCCGCCTTGACCTGCGCTTGCGGCGGCGGGGGCCCAGAGACCTCAACGACGGGGGCTTCAAGAAAATTCCGGTGCCACAGCTCGAAGATGAGAAGACGCCAGATGCGGCTAGACCGGTCGCGCCGACCCGAAAAATGCTCGTCGAGAAGCTGCCGGACCGCCTGCGGATTGAAATAGCCGCGCTGAACAGTTCGAGGTTCAAGCAGGATGCGGAGCAAGTCCTGCCGGAATTCGCGGCGCATCCAGTGCACCAGCGGGAGCGCAAAACCCTGCTTGGGACGATCAATGACTTCTCTCGGCACGCCGAGCCTCTCCGCGAGCCGCTTCAAGATGTACTTCTGCTGCCCTGAGCGAAACTTCCAATGCAAGGGTAATTTGGTGACGAGCTCGACAAAAACGTGATCGAGCAGCGGCACGCGCGCTTCGAGCGAGCAAGCCATGCTCATCCGGTCCACCTTGGTGAGGATGTCGCCAGGTAGATACGTCTTGGTATCCAGGTAGAGCATGCGGCTCAAGGCGTCATCGGCTGGAGCGTGGTCGAAATAATTTTGAAATAGGACAAAGGGGTTGGGAGCGCGCTTCGCCCAGGCAAGGAAGTCATCCGCGACCAGGTGCCTTTCGCGAGAGGTCACGGGCATCCAGGAAATGTAGTCAAGGTAGCGGTCACGGACCGGGAATGACCGGTTATAGATCAAGTTCCGGCCGTAAAGACTCTTCGGAAGGCAGTGAAAGATTTGCTCCCGGTACAAGCGCCCTAGGACGCCAGGCATCCAGTCCCCGAAGCTCGGTTGCAGAACGAAGGGATAACGCTCATAGCCCGCAAAAAGCTCGTCACCACCGTCGCCGGAGAGCGCTACGGTAACATGTTGTCGCGCCAGCCGGCAAATATGGTAGGTCGGAATCATGGAGGAGTCTCCAAAAGGCTCTTCTATGGAGTGAGTGAGAAGGTCCAATGTTTCACTAAGGTTCGGCTCGACCGTAAGCTCGTGGTGCTTCGTAGCGAATCGCTCCGCAACGAGGCGTGCATGAGGAGCTTCATTAAAGTCCGCCCTGCCGAAGGCAACGGAAAAGGTTTCAACCGGCCGGGAGCTGTGGCGGGCCATGAGAGCCACGACGATTGAGGAGTCAACTCCCCCGCTCAGCAACGCGCCCAGCGGCACCTCCGCGATCAGCCGCATGCGGACCGCTTCACTCAGACAGGCTTCGAGCTCTTCCAGGCATTCCTCTTCGGATTTTGGTTCGTGGGTTCCGTAAGCCGGTAAATCCCAGTATCGCTGAACAGTGGCACGCCCGTTTTTCCATTCAAGCAGATGGCCGGGAGGCAGCTTGCGAATGTTTTTGAAGGCCGTCGCGGGCTCGAGAATATAACCAAAATAGAAGTACTGCAGGAGGCTTTCCGGGTCGGTTTCCTTCAATTCCGGAACCGCAGCAAGAATCACTTTGATTTCCGAGCCGAAAATCAGGCCATCGCCGGTGACCGCGTAATGGACGGGTTTGATCCCGAGCCGGTCGCGGGCAAGCAGGAGCGTTTGGTTGCGTTCGTCGAGAACGGCAAACGCAAACATCCCCCGGAGCTTCTGGACGCAATTTGATCCGTGCTCCTCGTAGAGATGGACTATGACTTCTGTGTCCGAGTGGGTGTAAAAGCGATGGCCGCGCGCTTCAAGCTCCCGCCGCAGCCCGGCGAAATTATAAATCTCGCCGTTGAAGACAACCCAGATAGTTCGATCCTCGTTGTGTACCGGCTGGCGTCCGCCGGCCACGTCAATGATGCTGAGCCGCCGCATCCCAATTCCTGCAGGACCGTTTGTATAAATACCTTCGTCGTCCGGGCCGCGATACACCATGGCCTGGCACATGCGGTGAATCGTCCCGGCGTCGATGTTGGCGCCACCTTCGCGATTTACGATTCCAGCAATTCCGCACATTGAGTGTTATCGTCTCCGCGCCATTAGTTACCGGGAACGTCTTGCGCCTCGCCCGCGTCTCATTCCACCAAGCTGTTTCACCGCGTCGGAACCGAGGTCCGCGAGGCCATCCCGTAGGCGTACGAGCGGGCCGCCTGGCGAGCCGATTCTGGCTCTTGAATTTCAACACCCTGATCCCTGGCAACCTGAAAGGCCGCCGTAGTGAGGGCCAGCATGAGGTAGGGGAAAAACGCGTAGGCGTCAGGGTAAAAGAACCCCGCCAAGGCGAAGGCCAGAAGTGACGCGCGCATCGACGCTGCGAGCACCGAGAGTTCCGAGTCTGGCATCCGGCACCGCACTTCCCGCAGATTTATAAACGCACGCCGGTACATCAGAAGAAAAATGATCAGAGCCGGCAAGCCGACTTCGGCGCTGAAGGTTGTGTAAACGTCATGGGTCGGCTGCCATGTCTTTGAGGCCGACTGAAAGTCGCCGGGACCAATCCCAAAAAGCGGATACTCGGCCGTATAGCGTAAACTTTGGATCAGTAGAGCCTTCCGGGCTTTGTAGGAACCGTAGGAGGCTTCATAATTCTCGCTTGGATTAAACGTGCCAGCGAGTCTGTTTCCCAATTTTGCTCCGGCAACCAAAAAGAGCACTACGCCTACAGCGACAGCCCCAAAGACAAGAAACATCCGTCGCGCCTTGACTCCATATTCCCAAAGACACACGCCAACCGCCACAGCGAATGCAAGAAACCCTCCCCGTGATCCCGTCGAGAAGGCGGTAGCGCACATGGACAGCATTGCCATGGCCCATATTCCCTTACGAAACACGCTGTGAGTGCGGAAAAAGAAATAAAAGCAGAACGGTATGGTTAAAACGACGGCAAGCGCTAAGTCGTTCGAGTTCGAGTAGTTACTGCTTGACATGGCCGCGCTCAGGCGCCCTTTGGAACCGCCGCTCACCAGTGAGAGCACTGCGATCACTGCTACCGACGCAGTCTGGACAAAAACCAATTTCCGAAGCCGGTCTATAGTCCTCACCGCCAGGGCCATCGCGAAGACGATCAGAACAACCTGAGCAAAAATCATGGTGACGTTAATAGCCCCTCCCTTCCAAACCGGCGAAAATATGGAAGCAAGGCCCATTTGCGTCACCAGAAGCAATATAAGCACCACTTCGGGAAGTAGGGCTTCTCCGAATTTTCCAACATTCAGTAGCAAGGCTACCAGGGCTCCCAAACCGACAACTTTGGCGGGATGAATCAGGTGCAGACCCGGGACCCACACCATCGGAACAGCGTAATAGATGAAGAAAAAGGCTAGAATCCAAAAAAATAGGCCGCCAAAAGGTTTCCGTTGGCGAGCTTGCGTGTTGGTTGCGGTTGCAGCCATTGTTTTCTATCGCACCCAGACCCGGCGCTTGCCGGTTAAAAAATAAAAAAGGGCTACGGCGGCCGCAGCGTTCAATAAAATAAAGGCCAGTGCAGCCTCAGAAGCGCGCTTCAAAATACCCCAGCGCGGTTTTCCTGGCTTGAGCGCGGCCGAGCCGTAAAACAGGATCTGGGTTAAAGCCGAGACGCGGTAAATGGGAGCGGAAAGCGACAATGAGGCGGCCAGAAATGCCAAAAGAGCAAAAGGGACCAACAGTCTCAGTAGCTTGTGGCTGACAAACTTAAACAGGAGCGGATTGTCCCGCGTGAGGAGCCAGGGAGCGAGTTGTAGAAGCTGGTAATTGCCCGTTAACGTCCTCACTTTACGCCGGAATTCCTGGTGCGGAGAAGCCATGTGGTCCCACGCCCGTGCGCGCGGTTCAAAGATCACCCTCGCCCCGCGCCTCGCGATCTGCAACGGCTGATAGACATCGTCCAGCAAGGTATCTTCCGGCAAAGGCGCCAGCAATGATCTCCGGGCAGCGTACAAGGCGCCTGTGGCGCCCACCACAGATCCGGATTCGCTCTCCCATCGCCGGATCATCTTTTCGAAACGCCAGTATAGGCCAACTCCAGTTCCTGACTGAGGTCCCCCGGGATTTCCCAGCATGAGTTCTCCACTAACGCACCCCACAGTGGGATCAGCAAAGTTGGATACCAGGTACTTTAACGCTTCTCGTTCGACAAGTTGCCGCGCGTCCGTGAAAACAACGATCTCACCTTCCGCCTCTTGGATGCCACGATTCAAAGCCGCCGCCTTGCCTTCATGTTGTGGAAGGATGAAAACCCGCAAGCGGTGGTCCGCATAATCCCGCAGAATCTTGTTTGTCCCGTCCACCGAACCATCTGAGACGGCGATAATCTCCAACCGGTCTGTAGGATAATCCAAGGCAAACAGGTTGTTTAGTTTTTGGGAAATTGCCGCCGCCTCGTTATGAACGGCCATAATAACGGACAGGCGAGGGACAATGGATTCCCTTCGCACCGGCTGCGAGCGCCACCGGCTCTTCACGTATAGCGCCAAGGGGTAACCGATATACGTGTAAGCAATAAGTCCAAAAGACAGCCAGAAAATCCACTTCATTGCGCTCCCCGTCCGAGGAGTATCACCTTAATCGTTTGCACGAATATCCAGAAGTCCAAACCGATTGATATGTTCTTGATATAAAAAAGGTCGTATTGCAACTTTTCACGGGCGTCTTCAACTGTGTTCCCATACTTGTAACGGATTTGAGCCCAACCTGTAATGCCCGGACGGATGATGTGGCGAAGGTTGTAGTAAGGAATCTGTTGGCTGAGTTGCTCTACGAATTCGGGTCGTTCGGGCCGTGGACCGATAAAACCCATGTCGCCCTTGAGCACGTTCCACATTTGAGGGATCTCGTCCAGACGGAGGTGGCGCAGAATGCGGCCCACCGCCGTAATTCGAGGATCGCCATCGGTAGCCCACGTCGCCCCACTGCCCGCTTCAGCATCGGCTCGCATAGTTCGAAACTTATAACAAGTAAAAACGCGCCCTCGCTGTCCTACCCGCTTTTGGCGATAGAGCACCGGTCCGGGCGAATTCATTTTAACCGCCACTGCGATGAAGGGAATCAGCGGCAGACACAGCGCCAAGCCAATGAGTGCAACCGCGAAAGAAATCAGCCGGCGCAGCGCAAGGAATAAGTAATTCAGTCGAAATCCTTCCGAGAAAATCAGCCGGCTCGGATGGAGTTCATGAACTTCGATTTTGCCCGAGATCTTTTCAAGCAGACCGGTGGCGTCATCAATCTTCACGCCGGAAAGCCGCAGATCGAGCAGTTCTCTGACTGGCATTTTACCCCGGCCATCGCTCATAGCCACGATGACGTGGTCCACCGCGTTTTTCTCCCGAAGAGACATCAACTGTGAGGCTAGCTGCTCACGCGTCAGCGATCCATCACTGGCTGCTCCTCCCCATCCTACAACTTCGAGACCAAGCTCTGGCCGTTTTTGCAGCGCCTCCACGAGCCTTTGGGCCCGGTCGCCCGAGCCGAGCACATAAACTCTTTCGCGTAGGAACGGCTGCGAAAGAAGCCATCCATAAAGCCACCGCCAGCCGATTAGGGAAAGCGTCAAAATCAAAAGGCCTAAGAGGAAGACGTCATTGCCAAGCAGAAAGCCGGGTATGAAAGCTTCTATCGCCGCCAACACCAGCGACAGGATGCCCAAGGCGATAAAAATGCGGAAAAAAGTCTCGCCGCCTGAGGGAACACGCTGCGTGTCGTAAAGGTCAAAATAGTAGAAGCAGAGTAATGCGATTCCTGTGATCGCCAAGACCTTATACAGGCCGTTTTCATATTCCAGAACGAGCGCTGAATCTTGGCCCAGCCGTATGAGAGCCGCCACGATGAAAGACGAGCAGATAATGACTGTCTCGCCAAGAACCAAGACGAGAGTCCGGATGGGGTAATAAACGTTAAACAGGCGAACCACAGATGGTCATCCCCTGGAACCGTTTTTAGCAATATGCTCTTCCGCCGGCCTGTAATAGTAGGCGCTGTAAGGGGCTTGAGGCCTTACCTGATTCAACACGACACCTAGCAGATGCCGGTCACGAAACATTTGGCTCGCTTTTTGTGCGATATCAAACGGAGTCTTTCCGGAGTGCACTACCATCAGTACCCCATCAGTAAGGTCCGCAAGCAGACTGGCATCGGAGAGAGGAACGCATGGGGGTGAATCGATTACTATCCAATCAAACAGTGGCGCGACGCGGTGCAGAAGGCCTTTCAGCCGGCCGTTCCCAATCAGCTCCACGGGGTTGGAAACCGATTTTCCCCCAGGAATAAAGAAGAGGTTCCCCGGGACCCCGCGTTGAAAAATACGGGGCGCATCGGTCTCACCGCACAGAAAATCAGCCAGGCCTGGGCTCCGCGCAGCACCCAATAACGCGTGAAGGTTCGAAATCCTCAGGTCGGCGTCAATCAGCAGTACGCGGCGGCCGTGCTGTTGCACAAACGCTTGTGCCAGGTTAGCGGAGACAAAGGTTTTACCTTCACCTGCGAGGGCGCTCGTAACCAGCAACGTTTGTAGAGGCAGCTTCTCGCGCATCTGGGTGAGCTGTGTCCGGAGCGTCCTGAATTCTTCCACGCCGGTTTGTGCATCTCCAGGGTTCACGAACAGAACCATATGAGGGTCTGGTTTCCACGGCGACTGCGGACACTCTGCCATCCATCCCTCAAGAGTCACCCCGTCCATGCGCTCCAGCCCACGAACGGGCTCTGCCGCTGAACTCCTACTATCGAGGTCTGGCTCCGGGGCGGTCGGCAAGGTTTTCTGGAACAGAGAATCTACAGGTTGAGCGTCATCCCCTCCCGTCCCTGGGGGAAGATCTGCTGCGCGGTCCTGCTCCGCCTTTCTTAAGGCGTCGTGAATTCGACTCATAAACTTCCCTTCCTAATCCGGCCCCATGCTATTCAGGCCTGCGCAACCGGTCCATAAGCGTGGCCCAGTTCCGGGATGCCTCCATGCTTGCGGATCCTTGTCCTGCAGGTTGGAGGTTTTCTGCCGAACCTGCGTCGGCCGGAGTCAACTCGAACTCTTCGGCCACCCCCTGAACGATCTCGGCGGTGACCGGCCTGCGTTGATCGGCAAAGGCGCCAATAAGAGCGTGTTCGCACAGTACATTAACGATGCGCGGAATACCCCGGGAGTATTGATAAATCGCCACGATGGCTTCCGGTGTAAAGATCAACTGGCCGTCGCTTCCGGCAATGCGCAAGCGGCTGTTGATGTATCCCGCAGTTTCCGCTGATGTCAGCGGATACGTCTTCGACCGCAGCGTGATGCGTTGGCGAAGCTGGCGAAGCTCAGGCTGCCTCAGCTTCACATCCAACTCGGGCTGGCCAGACAGGACGATTTGCAGAAGTTTTTCGCTGTAAGTTTCGAAGTTCGTAAGCAAGCGAATTTCTTCGAGGAGGCTAAGGGACAGATCCTGCGCTTCGTCTACAATAAGAACCGCTGCCTCACCAGCCCGATAGCGTTCCAAAAGCCATTGGTTTAGCCGCAACAACACTTGGCTCTTCGACCGGGTATCGCAAGCTATTCCAAAATCAGCCATCATGAAATCAAAGAACTGGTCTTCACTGAGGCGCGGGTTGAAAATGAACGCCGTCGCATGTCCCTCCCGGTGCAACCACTCGAGAAGCTTGTTAATGAGAGTTGTTTTGCCAGTACCCACCTCTCCGGTCAGCAACACAAAACCCTTGCGCCTTTGAATACCGTGCGTCAAGCACGACAGGGCCTCCTCGGTGTGAGGCGTAACGAAAAGGTAACGCGGATCCGGACTGACATTAAACGGGTTTTCGCGCAACCCAAAGAACTTCTTGTACATGCAGCCTACTTTCGCCCCGACGGGAGTAGCTTACTGACGGCTGCCTCCAGTTTGTGCCGCTTCGCCAGTAAATCTGACTGCCCCCCGCGCCCATCATCCATTGAAGGCACGAGAGCGAGCGTAGGCACTCCCAGAAAAAACTCGACGTCGCGGTCGTCTCTGAGCGCCTTATCCTTCATCTCAAACAGCAACGCCATGCCAGCTCCCAGCAGAAGCCCAACGGCAAGGCCTCCTGCCGCAAACCGTAACTTATCGGGAAATGAAGGCTTCTGGGGCAAATCCGCAGGATCAAGAACCTGAAATTGCTCACCCTCTTGGCGCTTCTCAAGGTTGGTCGACATCTCAGACTCATTTTCTTTAGCGAGAAGGCTATTATAGAATGCCAGCGCCGTTTGATAATTGCGAGTAATGTCCTTGTACTGCTGCTCAACGGTGGGCGTCAGCTTCAACTTTGCCTCATAATAGTTGATCTGGCTTCGAACCCGCGCTTGCTCGCGCTTGCTCTCCTTCATCGCTGCATCGATAGAACCCAACTGAGCGTGAAGCCGCCCGATCTCGGGCGGCTCGCTGAGGATGTTCGCTGACTGGACCGGAGCCTTCGTCTTATTAGCTGCGTCCACAGCCTGTTGCTGGGCTATCTTATTTTTCATGTTGGCAATGTCCCGCTTAGCGCTGACGACATCCGGATAATCCTCCGTGTACTGAGTGCGAAGGGTTGCCAGACGGTTTTCGAGGGTAGCAAGTTCTTGTTGTAAAGTCTGCGGGCTAGAACCTGTTTGCGAAGCTTTCCACGCAGCGACCTGTTGAGTCAAAAGAGATTCTGTATAAGTTCTGTCGTCCTGATAACGTCCGAGGGCGTCGGTTAGGCTGTTCAATTGCGCCGAAAGTGTTCCGAGCATCCGGACCGTTGACTGCTCTTGATCCGGAAGAGAGCCAAAGTACCGCTGCTTGAATCCCGCAAGTCTGGCGTCTTCCGCATCCAGCTTTTGCTTCGCCAACTGCAGTTCCATCGCAATGAAAGTCGCCGTGCCTTCGGCCCGCGACTCTCGAAGCCGCAAGTTTTCGTCCACGAACATCGAAGTAATCTCGGAGCAAACGGCCTGGGCGCTTTGGGGATTGCTCGCCGTGAAGCTTATCCGAAATCCTGGTACGCTCTTGTTCTGATCTGTTCCTCCATTCGCGAAGCTCACAGGCGTCACCGAGATATCCTGCCGCATCCGCGCCACCAATTCCTCTATGGAAACCCGATGAATATCAGACCGGTAGAGCCCGTAGCGGTCGATCAGAGGCTCAAGGCGCGTGCGGCTCAAAATCTGTTCTTCCATATTAGCGAGTCTGGAGGTCAAGTCATTCCCCACAACCGACGGAACAAAGCTAGCGGGCACCTTTGGCTGCTCGATCAAAATCAGACTGTTTGAGGTGTAGCGAGGCCGCAGGTGCCTGGCAATCAGGTAAGCGACGAACGGTCCTAACAGCGCCGGAATGAGGATCACCCAAAGACGGCGGCGCAGAATGGCGGCATAATCATCAAAATTGAGTTGTCG
>Ga0307374_10007614_pt1 | contig 16411 bp, 14 predicted proteins | sample OX3MG_FD_202532 | JGI IMG/M metagenome (GOLD analysis project Ga0307374, IMG submission 202532) | Soil microbial communities from Risofladan, Vaasa, Finland - OX-3 | ecosystem: Environmental > Terrestrial > Soil > Coastal area > Acid sulfate soil | place: Finland: Risofladan, Vaasa | collected... | reverse complement strand
TCGGGCCGCCCGCCGTCCGAGCAGCTACGGTACAGGCCGCCGTCCTCTGAGGTCAGCACGTCGACAGCCGATTCGAACCCAGTCTCCGCGAGCGTGGCGGCAAGGAAGCCGGACAGCGCGCCACGCGACTGGTGGAATTTGACCGTCGGCGAGCCCCAGGCTGCGAAAGTGCCTCCCGACTGGCTCCCGGCCAAGCCGAAGGCGTTGCGCATCTGGAGCGTGTCCAGGCCGAGCAGCTTCCCGGCGGCAGTGACAGCGCCGAACGGCCCCCACACGCCTGGCGAGTGCCAGCCGTTCGCGCGGAACGCCGGGTAATTGGACCCCATCCCCACGCGGATGGCCATTTCCAGCCCGAGCGTGAACGCAAGGAAGAAGTCAGCGCCGCTCACGCCTCTCTCGGCACCGACAGCCAGCGCGGGCGGAAAGGAGGCGGGAGTGGTGTGACAGCGCGTCGGGTCGTGGATGTCACATACTGTCGCCGCGTTGATGAGGTACCCATTCATCAGTACAGCCCCGGCATTAGCCAGGCCGGTCCCGCCGACCACGGGTGACTTCCCCGGGCCGGCCACCGACATCGCCAGCTTCTCTATCCGCGCGGAATTGGGGTCGCCCACCCCCATCAATGCGCTGGCAACGGTGTCGATCAGCACGATCCGGGCGCGCTCCCGTGCGCTGTCCGCCAGATCTTCCAGCTGTTGGGCCACCACGAAGTCCGCGAGTTGGCTTGTCAGGTTCTCCGTCATTGCCTCTCCTAAACCCTACTGTGCGGCAGCCGTTCGGTCGAGCGGCGCTCGGTGTGGATGCGGAAAGCGTTGCGGTGAGTCACCATTTCCGCCCAGCGCTGGGCGCTCATGGAGGAAGCTGCGGCCGGGTCTCCAGCGTCTCCACTCGCTGAAATCTCCCAGCCCGGAAGCCTGGGCCTAGGCAATGGCCGAAGCATGTATGGCCCGGATGAGCTCGTCGCTGCCGAGGCATTTCGCGACGTTGGTCAAGGCGTAATCAAGGGCCGCATGCTGCCACTCGTCACTGATCGTCGACGTCCCATCGGCCACGACGACCACGTTGTACCCGGCGTCGGCCGCATGCCGGGCAGAATGCTCGACGCTCATGTTCGTCCAGGCGCCGCAGATGAGTACCGTCTCGGTTTCCAGCCCGCGCAGGAGCGTGTCGAGGCGGGTCTGGTAAAAGCCGTTCATCCTCATCTTTTCGACCACATGATCGCCGGGCTGCGGAGCGAGCCCATCCACCGGGGCAGCTCCCCAGGTACCCCGCACGACGGCGCCGGTCTCACGGATACCAAGGAAAAGCGGTGCGTTGAGGCGCAGCCCGGGCGTTCCCGCCTCCACGATGAAGTGGACGTGGATGACCGGGATACCGTGCGCCCGGCATGCCGCGGCCAGCGCGGCAACGTGCTGCACCACCTGCTGGGATTCCGCGTGGACGGCTGCGCCCGTATCGGCGAATGCTCCGCCCGCCGAGATCACGTCGTTCTGCAGATCCTGGATGATGAGCGCGGTCCGGGCCGCGTCCAGGGAAATAGCGTCAGCCATCGAGCGATTCCTCCGAGTCGTTACCGGCCAGCATGTAAGGCGATGCTGCTCCCGGGATTTGCGTCTGGATGGAGTAGAGCGAGGTGGACGCGCAGATGAAGAGCGTCCGCCAGTCGTGCCCGCCCCAGTTCATGTTCCCGACGACCTCGGGAACTTCGATCCTGCCCAGGTAGCGAGCGGTGGGGCTGATGACCCATATTCCGCCCGGGCCGGTGACGTAGACATTTCCGCCTGCGTCTACCTTCATCCCGTCTGGAACGCCTTCCGCGAGGTCGCCTGAGCCTATGTCCGGGAAGAAGACCCGGTCATTCGTCAGGGTGCCGTCAGCGCCAATATCAAAGATGCGGATGAGCGCGCGCTCGCTGTCGTTGACGTACATGTGCAGGCCATCTGGCGACAGGCACAGCCCATTCGGGGCCGCGAAGTCCGCGACTTCGAGGTGCAGGTCCCCGGCGGGGTCTACCCGGTAGACCCCCTGAAAATCGAGTTCCTGGTCGCGCTCTATGCCGAAGCCCGGCATGCGCCCGTACACGGGATCTGTGAAGTAGATAGAGCCGTCGGCGGCGCAGATGACGTCATTGGGGCTGTTCAGTTCTTTGCCGTCGAAATGCGATGCCACCACTCGGGAGCTGTCCCCGGACTCGACAGTCACGCGAGAGGTGGCGTGCTCGCAGACCACGAGATCGAGGCGCGCATCGTAGGTCATCCCGTTGCACTTGTTGCTGGGGCGGCGGGCCTCCCTGGCCTCATCGCCGGGAGCCCAGCGCCGGCGCACGTCGCCGGGCATGTCGCTGAACAAGAGGTACTGGCCCAGGGGGTGCCATATAGGCCCCTCGGTAAAGAGGAATCCTGTCGCCAGCCGCTCGACTTCCGGTCCCTTGGGGAACAGGTCCCCGAACTCATGGGTGTTACCGTCCTGATGAGCCACAGCGCGCCTCCAGTCGCTTCTCTTACCGGTCTTCTTCTTCGTCTTCAGGCTGCGGGGCGCTCTCAGATCTCCATCGCCGCCCCGCGATCCGGGACCCTGACACGCGTTGTGCCCGGTGCCAGGTTCGTGAACATCCTGTAGTGGGCCTGCGGTTTCGCCAGTGAGAGTTCATGTATGGGCAGCGCCACGCGCGGCGCCACCAGGCGCAGGAAATCCACGGCCTCGGACACCTTCAGCCACGGGCCCCCGGTCGGCAGGCCAAGCGCGTCCACCGCGCAATCCGGGACAAAGAATGAATCCCCCGGATGATAAAACTCGCCCTGTCCCACGATGTAACCGGTGTTGCGCAGGACAGGGATCTCGGCATGCACGACGGCATGCTGGCCGCCGACCGCGGTAATGGTGACTCCGCCCACCTCAAAGCTCGCCCCAGGGCTGGCCACGGTGGTCTCCAGGCCCATCCCGGAGAGCTCCCGCGCCGATTCCGGATCCGCGATGACACGCGCATCCGGGTTGCTCTCCGCCAGGTGGCGCACACCCTCAGGGTCCAGGTGGTCGAAGTGCTTATGAGTGATCAGGATCGCGTCGAGATCCCGGGCCTCGGCGTATCCGGCGGACCACTCGCCAGGGTCGAAAAGAAATCTGGCGCCGCCCACCTCGGTTAGTACGCAGGCATGCCCGAAGTGCGTAAATCGCATGTCCCTCTCCTTCAGTCATCCAGGTGCGCGCCGCACCCCGCGGGTGCCGGCCGCGCGCGGCCGGCGCCCGCGGGCGGCCCTACCGGGGTTGTCAGCCGGCCGCGCGGCCGGCGGGCGCCCGGGCCGCCTTGGGAAGATCAGCCGTCCTCAGCCGCCTGCGGCGGGCGTGAGCCGGTGTTGTCATCCGCTGGTGGCGGCTTTGAGTTGTGAGGCGGTGAATTGGAGGATGGTGTTGTATTTCCCGGCGGGTGTGGCCCGGACGACGATGAAGGGGCCGAACACGTTGTGGTACTTGTCGAAGTAGAAGGGGCCGCTGGCGCCGATGTAGGTGATGTGCTTCCCGGCGGCGAGGTCGGCCTTGCCCTGGGCGTAGCTGTAGACCACGGTGCCGCCGGGTGCGGTGATCTTGGGGATCTCGGCGTTCAGTGCCGCGCCGGCGGCGGAGTGGGCGGCGTCCATCGCGAGCGCGGCGATCACCACGCCGTCGTAGGTGTTCTGGGCGCCTGCCTGGATGGGCTTGTGGGTGGCGCCCGCGACGGCCTTGGCGAATACCGCCGCGGCGGGGCTGTTGTAGACGCCGGCTTCCACGTTCGTCATCAGCTTCATGGCGGTGGGGACGCCGATGGCCTTGAGCATCGAGTCCGACACCATGTCATCGGTGCCGATGGTGGGGAGGTTGTTCACCCCGGCGGCCTGCAGGTTCTTGAAGACAACGGCCTCGGTCGGGGGGTCCATCTCCGAGAAGATGACCTGCGGCTTGCCCGAGGTCAGCTTGCTGACCTCGGAGCTGTAGTCCGACAGGTCGGGCTGGATGATCTGGGTGGAGGTGATGGTGCCGCCCAGCTTCTTGAATTCCTTCTCGACCACCGGGACGATGGCCTGTGCCACGTCGCCGGTGCGGAACAGCGCGGCTGCCCTGGTGTATCCCTGGTGGTGCGCCCACAGGGCCATCGCCACGCCCAGCTGGGAGTCAGACGGGGACAGCCGCCAGATGTAGGGGTTGGTGTTGCTGTCATAGAAGGTGTCGCCGCCGGGCATCATGAACGGGACCTTGGCGGCGGTGTAAATGCTGTCCACGGCCTGCGCCTCGGCCCCGGCCAGGCCGTCCTGGAACGCAATGTGGTTGACGTCGACGAGCTTGTGCGCGGGGGGCACGGCGTCGACCGGGTCAGAGGCACTGTCGGCGACATCGATGTTCAGCTTCCGGCCGCTCAGCACCCCCCCGGCCGCGTTGACCGCATACACTCCGGCCTGCACGCCCTGCAGGGACTGCGCGCCGAACGTCGAGTAACTCCCGGTGACGTCCACTTCCGCGCCGACCTGTATGCTCCCGCCGCTGCTCCCGGCGCCGCTGGCACCGCCCGAGCCGGACGCGCTGCCCGCTGGCGAGCCGCACGCCGCGGCCAGCATCCCGGCCGCCAGCACGATTCCCAGGCCAAACACGCGCCTGGCCATTCTTCGCGAATCAGAAATCATCATCGACCTCCCTCTCTCCGCACTCCCCAGCACGGCACCCCGCCACTGCACGCACCCAGTCATCTGCGGCCGCCCTTTTTCACGCGCAGGCTCAGCAGCGAGGTCCCCGCGCACATGTACAGGGTGCGGAGGTCCGTATCACCCCAGGTGAAGTTGGCGACCCTGGCGGGGGTCCTGAGCACTCCCAGGCACCCGCCCTCTGGCGTGAAGAAGTGCAAGCCTCCTGGCCCGGTGCACACGATGTTTCCCGACTCGTCGATCTTCATTCCGTCAGGGGCGCCCTCCCCTTCTCCCTCGACGACAGCGAAAACGTTGCCATCGCTCACGCTGTCGCCATTGAAATCGAACCGGCGGATGTGCGTCCGGGCCGTGTCGTTCACATACAGCAGGCGCTCATCGGAACTCAGGCAGAGCCCGTTGGGCTGCTCGAAATCCCCGCTGAGCTTAATTGCCTTGTCGTCGCCCGGGAGAAATGTGTAGACGCCGCACACGGGCTGGGGCTGGTCGCGCGGGATGCCATAGAATTCCCGGCGGCCGAAGATCGGGTCGGTGAAGACCACCCGGCCGTCACGGCAGACGACGATGTCGTTAGGGCTGTTGAGCTCCCGGCCCGCATAATGTGTCAGCAGCGGGATGACGGAGCCGTCAGCCTCTTCCTGTACCACCCGGCTGGTCGCGTGCTCGCAGGTGACCAGCCGCATCTGTGGACTGTAGAAATTCCCGTTTGCCATATTGCTGGGCTCGCGGTATGTGGAGATAACATCCGGCGGGTCCAGCCGGTGCATCCGGTTGCCGGCGATGTCACTGAAGACCAGGAAGTTTCCGGCCGGATTCCACACTGCGCCCTCGGTGAACTGGAACCCGGTGGCGACGGTACGTATCTCTTCTGCGCGGTCGAAAATCTCCAGCAGCCCGCTGTCGCGCACTTCCAGGTCCAGCGCGCTCATGCCGAAGCCCCGGCCACGTCGAAGCCGTGCGCTTCGTAGCTCTTCGCCAGGCCGACCGCCACGGCCCACGCCTCGGCATGGTCTGCGCTGGCCGCCCAGTCGAGCCGGTCCTGCTCGGTGGCGAACTCGAACTCGAGCTGCCACCCGACGGTCTCCTGGCCCTCGTCGCCGGTCCGGTCCTTGTAGGGCGCCAGCAGCCGCCAGCTTGCGAAGCCACGCTGGCGCGAGAGCGCAGGGCCGTACACATCCTCGACCATCTGCTGGAACTGGCCCGACTTAGCGGCGTCAACTTCGAAGGCAATCCGGAACAGAATCACGTGCGTTGTCCTTTCCTCACCCGCGCCGGTGTTGTCATCCGCTGGTGGCGGCTTTGAGTTGTGAGGCGGTGAATTGGAGGATGGTGTTGTATTTCCCGGCGGGTGTGGCCCGGACGACGATGAAGGGGCCGAACACGTTGTGGTACTTGTCGAAGTAGAAGGGGCCGCTGGCGCCGATGTAGGTGATGTGCTTCCCGGCGGCGAGGTCGGCCTTGCCCTGGGCGTAGCTGTAGACCACGGTGCCGCCGGGTGCGGTGATCTTGGGGATCTCGGCGTTCAGTGCCGCGCCGGCGGCGGAGTGGGCGGCGTCCATCGCGAGCGCGGCGATCACCACGCCGTCGTAGGTGTTCTGGGCGCCTGCCTGGATGGGCTTGTGGGTGGCGCCCGCGACGGCCTTGGCGAATACCGCCGCGGCGGGGCTGTTGTAGACGCCGGCTTCCACGTTCGTCATCAGCTTCATGGCGGTGGGGACGCCGATGGCCTTGAGCATCGAGTCCGACACCATGTCATCGGTGCCGATGGTGGGGAGGTTGTTCACCCCGGCGGCCTGCAGGTTCTTGAAGACAACGGCCTCGGTCGGGGGGTCCATCTCCGAGAAGATGACCTGCGGCTTGCCCGAGGTCAGCTTGCTGACCTCGGAGCTGTAGTCCGACAGGTCGGGCTGGATGATCTGGGTGGAGGTGATGGTGCCGCCCAGCTTCTTGAATTCCTTCTCGACCACCGGGACGATGGCCTGTGCCACGTCGCCGGTGCGGAACAGCGCGGCTGCCCTGGTGTATCCCTGGTGGTGCGCCCACAGGGCCATCGCCACGCCCAGCTGGGAGTCAGACGGGGACAGCCGCCAGATGTAGGGGTTGGTGTTGCTGTCATAGAAGGTGTCGCCGCCGGGCATCATGAACGGGACCTTGGCGGCGGTGTAAATGCTGTCCACGGCCTGCGCCTCGGCCCCGGCCAGGCCGTCCTGGAACGCAATGTGGTTGACGTCGACGAGCTTGTGCGCGGGGGGCACGGCGTCGACCGGGTCAGAGGCACTGTCGGCGACATCGATGTTCAGCTTCCGGCCGCTCAGCACCCCCCCGGCCGCGTTGACCGCATACACTCCGGCCTGCACGCCCTGCAGGGACTGCGCGCCGAACGTCGAGTAACTCCCGGTGACGTCCACTTCCGCGCCGACCTGTATGCTCCCGCCGCTGCTCCCGGCGCCGCTGGCACCGCCCGAGCCGGACGCGCTGCCCGCTGGCGAGCCGCACGCCGCGGCCAGCATCCCGGCCGCCAGCACGATTCCCAGGCCAAACACGCGCCTGGCCATTCTTCGCGAATCAGAAATCATCATCGACCTCCCTCTCTCCGCACTCCCCAGCACGGCACCCCGCCACTGCACGCACTTACTTGCGTGAACGGCGACCAATGTAAAGATCTACGAGTTCCTCATCGGCCAGCAGGCTCGCGGCCGGTCCCTCCTTGCGCACCACGCCGGACACCAGTACATAGGCGTAATTTCCCAGCTCCAGTGCGGCGTGCGTGTTCTGCTCGACGACGAGCATTGCCACTCCGGTGTCACGCAGTTTTGCGAGATGCTCCCATACGATTTCCCGGTAGCGGGGCGACAGGCCTGCCGAGGGCTCGTCAACAATGACCACCCTGGGATCTCCCATGAGGGCCCTGCCCAGGGCCAGCATCATCCGCTGCCCGCCACTCAGGGTCCGTGCCGAACGCCGCTGCGCGGCCTTGAGGTCAGGGAAAACGGAATAAACGCGATCAAGCCTCTCGGAGTGTTCGCTCCGCTTGCCCAGGCAGCCCAGTATGAGGTTCTCCCTGATATTTAGGGAGGGAAATACATTCGCGAGTTGCGGCACGTAAACCACGCCCAGGCGGCAGGACCGCTCCGGCGGCGTTCCTGTTATGTCGGTTTCGCCGCCATCAAGAAGGATGACCCGTCCCGATGTCGGCGCCAGTACACCGGTGATTCCTTTCAGCAAGGTGGATTTCCCGCTGCCGTTGGGACCCACAATGACGCTGACCTCTCCGCGGCGGATGAGGAGGGATGTGTCATGGACGATCGGCACCCGCCCGTACCCCACCGACAGCTCCTCGACCCGGACCGCCACTTCGCCAGCCCGCTCAGCGCTCATCGGGTGCCTCCCCACCGATTGCCCCGCCGATATAGGCCCGGGCGAAGAACTCGGTGTTGGCCACCTCATCCATCGTCCCGCTGACGACTATCCTCCCGCGGTCCATGGCGTAGACTTTCTCGCACATGTCGCCAATGAATCCCAGGTCATGCTCGACGAGCAGGATGGAAATGTTGGCGGAGGATAGCTCGCGAATTCCCCCGGCGACGTTCTCCGCCATCACCGGGTTCACCCCGGCGAGGGGCTCGTCGAGAAGAGCCACGGATCCCTCGCTGATCATGATCCGGGCGAACTCAAGCAGCCGTGACTGGCCGCCGCTCAAGGATCCCGCCGGCTGGTTGCGCAGGTCCCAGAGGCCGAACTTCACGAGTATCGAGCGGGCGGATTCCTTGGCGCGGTCCTCCGCCTCGCGGATGCTCCGGCGTGCGAAATACGTCCGCCACAGGGTGTCCCGGCCCTGTAGTGGCGCCGCGGCGAGGAGGTTCTCGGCTACGCCCATCTTGAGCCAGAGGCGGGACACCTGGAATGATCTCCGCAGCCCCAGCCGGGCACGCCGGTAGGGCTCGAGATGGTCGATGGATCTCCCGTGCAGCAGGACCTCGCCAGCATCGAATCTCTGGAGCCCGGATACTCCCTCGATGAACGTGCTCTTGCCGCTTCCGTTCGGCCCGACCAGCCCGACGACCGAGCCGGCTGGGACGGTGAGGGAGCATCCAGCCACGGCCTGGACCGCGCCGAAGGCCTTCTGCGCGTTCCTGACCTCCAGCGCCGGAGCGACGGTCTCGGCCGCCATCACGGGAGCGGCCTCGCTGGATCCTTCTGCCGCGCTCATATCTGCTTTTCCCTTCTGCTGGTTCCTGCGGGCCGGGAGAGAGCCGACAGCGGCCGGATCCTCAGCGCTCCCAGCGCGGGGCCGTCCGGGGCCATCTGCTCGGGCCGCTCAGGGATCAGGCCCTGCGGCCGGAAGCGCAGCGTCAGGATGAGCACCAGGCCTATCGCGCCGGCCCGCACCAGCTGGACCAGTTCGGGGTTGCTCTGCAGCGTCGGCACCAGCGAGGTGAGCTGAACGAAGACAATTTCCACGATGATCGTCCCGACGACTACCCCGAGGTTGTTGCCGGCGCCGCCGACGAATATGCAGGTCAGTGCGAAAATGACCTCGTAAACGCTCCAGCCGGCCGGGCTGAAGGAGCCGATGTAGAACATGGTCAGGCAGCCGGCCAGGCCGGAGATCACACCGCCGAAGACAAACGCCTTCAGCTTCATCCGGAAGATGGCGTACCCGAAGACCTGCGTCGCGATCTCATCGTCCCGGATTGCCCGGAGCATGCGGCCGAATGGTGATCTCCGGAGGCGCTCGCACACCACGTAGAGAGCGATCACGATGCAGATCAGGATGACGCAGTACAAGCCGCTGAAACCGTTCCCGGACATGCCCCGGCCAAAGGGCTGGGGCACGTCCAGCAGCCCCAGCTGCCCGTTGAACAGGGCTAGGTCCTGGGAGACGACCTGCAGTGCCACGACCGCGATGACGAGCGTCCCCACCGCGAGGTAGCTGGCCCGCAGCCTTCTCCCGAGCGTGAACGCGCCCACCACTACCGCCAGGACGCCGGCCGCGCCCATCGCCCCGGCGATGCCGACATAGAACGGGAGTTCATAGCCGCCAATGTGGGTGAGGCCTATCGAGGATGGCGGTCCGGTCAGTATGCCGGCGATGTACGCGCCTATCGCGTAGAAGATTATGTAAGCGAGGTTCAGAATGCCAGTGAGCCCGTACTGAATGTTGAGGCCCAGTACCAGGATGAGCTCGAAGCACAGGTAGATCAGGGCTACGACAGTGAATGCGAACATGAACTCCTCACCCCCTCAACTCGCCAGCTGAACTGGTCAGCAGGCCCTGGGGCCGGGTCACCAGCACCAGCAACAACAGAACTAGTGCGCCCACCTGCGCGTACCCGCTGCTGACGTAGTAGCCGGTAAGCTCGGTGACAATTCCGATGATGGCGGCCCCCAGGAGAGCCCCGAAGGGCCTGCCGAGCCCGCCGACGATGACCGCCGCGAAGGTCACCAGCAGGTAGTTGAACCCGAGCTGGATATTGAAGGTCCCGGTGGTCATGGCCAGCGTCACGCCAGCCAGGCCGCCGAGGGCCCCGACCAGCAGCCAGGTCTGCGTGATCACCCGGTTGGCCCGGATGCCCACTACCCGTGCCAGGGTGACGTCGTCGGCCACCGCCCGTTGCGCCCGGCCGAAAGGCGTGTACTTCAGGACGCAGAAGACGGATATGAACGCCGCGGCCGCGACCGCAAGGATGATCTCATCGAGCGGCGTCCAGAGGAACGGGCCCACATGGTGTGCGACCTGGGTCGGCACGACCACCGTGGCGAAGTTCAGGCCAAACCCTATGCCCACGCCATTCTCGAATATTGTCTCGACCGCGAAAGTAACGATCAGCAGGATGGTGAGGTTGCTCGTAACCTTGCGGAATGGCTGTAGTACGGAGACATTGAGAAGAACGGCGAGCAGAGCGCTCGCCGCAATCCCGATTACGGCCTCCACGACGAGGTTGCTGGTGATGGGCTGAAGTGCAACCATCATGTAGGCGGCCATGGTCAAAAAGGCGCCGTGCGCAAAATTCGCGTGCCGCGTGATGCTGTGCTGCAGGGTCATGGCCAGTGCTGAAAGACCCAGGATCGCGGACGTGATGATGCCGAAGCCGATAGCCTGTTCCAGTCCAGACATGGAAAGCTATGCCTCCCCTCGTGCTAGTAGCTCGCAGCGCCGTGGCGACGCCGGCCTGGCGGCTTCCCGCCTTGACCCGATGCCGTCGCGGGCGGCGGGATTTTATTCCTGATCCTGCTGGCTGCTGTTTCCATCGCGGTATCTCTCATGGTCTCGTTTCGGGGGAGCGCTGGCCCGGGAAAGACGCGGTCCTGCCTTTTGGCCTGGCCGGGTAGTGGCTGGCCGCGGCCCTCGCCGGGCCGCATCCCGGGTCGACGCTGCGCGGGGATGACTGGTGGTTCCGGGCTTCTACCCGCCGTCCAGCCCGGTGCGGACCGTGTCCAGTTCCTGCCGCGCGCCTTGCGCCAGGATCCCGGTGTCGCTCACCACGGCCAGGATCTTGTAGCCCAGCCGCGCATAGTCCACGGCGGCGGCGGCAGAACCGGCGTAGATGGCTGGAGCGACCCCGGCCTTGCGGCACCGCACGGCGATGTCGGCGATGGTGTCCGCGTGCGGCCCCGGAATCGGCCCGAACTGAGGCTGGAGTCCCATGGCGACAGCCAGGTCGCTGGGCCCTACGAGGAGAAGATCGATGCCCGGCACGCCCAGGATCTCATCCAGGTTGGCGCAGGCTTCGGGCGTCTCGATCTGCGCGGCGCAGATGACCGCCTGGTTCGCCCCGGCCGGGGTGCGTCCCGCGCCACCGCTCTGCTTCCCCCGTACCGGCCCCCAACTCCGGGTGCCCATGGGGGCGTACCTGCAGGCCCGGGAGACCAGCAGGGCTTGTTCCCGGTTGTTGACCATGGGAGCCAAGATGCCTGCCGCGCCCGCGTCGAGTGCCTTCATCATCGCGGCGGCGGCGTCGGGAGCGGGGACCCGCACGATGGCGGGGGTATCGGTGATCGCTGCCGCCTGCAGCATTGTCAGCACATCGTGGGTGTCAAGCATGCCGTGCTGGCCGTCGATGCAGATCCAGTCGAAGCCGGCGGCACAGAGGAGTTCCGCGCTGTAACTGCTTGGAACGCCACACCAGATGCCGAGTTTATAACTGTCGTCCAGCAGTGAATTTGCATTCATATGCTTCTCCCGCTTCAACCTTGAGACTTCTTCGTCGCGGACATCATCCTTAAATGCCCTGGCGGTTTATCAGGTGAGAAGAGATTGCTTGGAAAGTCGGCAGCGTGGCGATCCGGGATCGTCCTTTGCCCGGAAAGACTAGGGGAATAGGGGGGGAGCGCGCACCTCGCCGCTGCCTGCTGGCAGCAGGTTTCCCCGCCCAGGATACATAGCGGACATTACAGGACCCGCAGCCACGGTGGCAAGCATTGTGGCGGCTTTAGCGCGTAATCTTCAGCGCGTATTCCAGCGTGCTGGAGCAGGTTTTCCATAGTGATAACCGGCGTCCTTGCCGTGGAGTGATGGCTCGCGACTTTGTACCGCATGACGCAATCCTCAGGCGGCGCGGACGGATCAACCTGTGAATACTGCAAGGGGCGGCTATGACGTTGCGGCCCGGGGCTGACGAATTACCCGGCAGGCGGGCCGCCCGGCACGCGGGCTGCTGGCGGCGGTCGCGCCGGGCGGTGCGCGGACGGGTACTTTCCGCGGGCGCCGTCGCGGGTGCGCGGACCGGGCCGGGCCGGGTCCCGTCATGACGAGGCCGGGAACGGCGCGGAGGTGACGGGGCGGAAGGCAGTGCCGGGGTCGTCGAAGAAGCGCAGGCAGATACGGGACAGCTCAGCAGCGGCGAAGTGGTGGGCGACATGCCCGGCGCCGGACATCTCGTAGAGGGCGGACGTTGGCAGCAGGCGCGACAGGCGGCGCGCTAGCTCCCGCTTGGGAGCGGTGTTCGTCGTTCCGGAGAGCACCAGGACAGGGCAGGTGACCTCCCGCAGCGCCGTCGCGTACGTGCGCAGGAAGGACTCATCAGCGCGGCACTCCCTGGCGATGGTGCCCGCGAGGGCGAGCCGGACGTTCCAGACCGGGGATCTCCGCATCGACTGGATCTCCTCGTCCGTCATCCCGATGATTTCCTGGAACATGACCTGGAGCACCGCATCCGGGTCGCCGGACGCTGTCGCGTACTCGATCCGCTCCAGCGAGCCGGGCGGGTAGGCCGCACCGAAGCCGGGCGAGTAAGCCACCAGCGCGCGAACCGCCGGTGTCCGCAGCGCACTGCCCAGCGCTACGAACGCGCCGAACGAGTGGCTGAACACGTCCACCGGGTGGCCGCGCTCCGCGGCTACCCGGTCGATGATCGCCGCGACGTCGTCGAACTCGCGGTCCAACTGGTAGGTCCCGGCGCTGTCGCCGCTCCCGCCCCGGCCGCGGCGGTCCACTGCGATAACCGTCCGCGATCGGGCCAAGTGCGGCCCTAGTTCATCGAACGTCGTGTGATCAGAGGTGGTGCCGTGGACGAGCACGAGAGCCGGCCCGGCGCCCGCCGTCCAGTACGCGACCGGCGTGCCGTCCGGTGCTGTCACCCGGTCCGCGTGACCTGACACAGAGTGGCCCATATCCCCTCCAAGCTTGAGCTACAATTTAATACATAATGCATCATGCGTCAAGAGAGCACCTGTCGGTCCGTCGAGGCAGCACCTGCCGCCCAGCGGGTTCACGCGTTACGGCGGAACCCGCGGGCTGCACCACGACGGACGGCCCTGACCGTGGGGCTTGCCTGCCCCGTGGCCGGGGGCGGACGTGAGCAGGACGTGAGCCGTGCCGGCCCTTCGCCAGGAGTGCTCCGGCATTGCCCGGGCCGGGTGGTGCGGAAAAGCTAGTTCCGCGGTAATCAGAGGAGGAACAGGTTGAGCATCGACATTCACAATCATGCGATACCGGAAGCAGTGCTGGACCTCGTTACTAGTGATCCGGTATATGGCGTGGAAGTCGTGGACGGGAAGTGGAGATCGGGGAACATAGAGAACTTCCCGCTGGTCCCGGCCTGGTACGACCCGGAAGCGAAGCTCCGGGAAATGGACGGTAAGAAGCTGGACCGGGCTGTGATCTCTGCCGCCCCTAAGCCCCTGTATTTCTACGAGCTCCCGGCGGGGCCGCAGCGGCGCGTCGCGGATGTGACCAATGCGGGACTGGCCGACTTCTGCTCCGGGCACCCCGACCGGCTTCGCTGGATGGCCCATGTCCCGCTGGGCTTTCCCGACATTGCGGCCGAGATGCTCAGGGCCGCCGCGGAGGCCGGCGCGAGCGGTGTGGAGATAGGAACCACCGCGGCCGGCCGACAGTTGGACGACGAGAGCTTCGCCCCGTTCTGGTCGGCGGTCGACGACCTGGCCCTGCCGGTCTTCCTGCACCCCGCCTATGAACGGGACTTGCCCGAGTACGAGACCTACAGGCTCGGGGTCGTGACGGGCCTCCCAGTGGCCGTGACCGTCGCGGTGGAGCGCATCATCTGCGCCCGGCTGTTCGACAAGTACCCCAGGCTCACCGTGGTGGCGGCCCTCGGCGGCGGGTTCTTCCCCTACAACGAGGGGCGCCTGCGCCACTATGCGAGCATCAGCGCTGATCTCGCGGATTCCCCACGGGATCCCTGGTCGTGCGTCGGGCGGCTGAAGTTCGACTCCTTCTTGCACGATGTGCACGCCCTCCGATTCCTCATCGGCAAGGCGGGACCGGAGAACGTTCTCGTCGGCACGGACTGCTCGTTCCTCAGCGCCTCAGTGGACCCCATCGGCGACCTCAGCGAAGTAACCGGGGCGGACAAGGCCAGTTTTGACCTGGTGGCCGAGGGTAATGCGCAAAGCCTCTTCTGGTCTTATGTCCCGGGCGTCATCAGCGGATGATCCGGCGGTCCCGCCGCTGTTGCCGCCGCAGGCCCGGGTCCATAACCGGACATAGCGGTTGCCCGGTCGGGAGGGGGCGAGGCAGCGGATCCATGGAGAGATAATTGGTGGGAAACGATTCACGTGGCAGGCGCGCAGGCATGGGCATGGGCATGGGCACGTGGCCCGGAGCAGTGGAGGCAGCATCAGCAGATGAAAGCCAGGACAGCGGCAGCTTCGTCAGGAGCGGCGAGCGCGGCATCCGGGTGCACTCCGGGCCGTGCATGGCCTGCCCCCGATGGCTGGCTTGCTCCGATGGCCCGCCCGCGCCGGCAGGCTGCCGGGCCCGGAGCCGGCCGGGGAACCCGCTGGGTAGCGGGCTCCCCGGGCACGACGGGGCGCTGACGTGGGCGAGTATGACGACGGCTTCACCACCACCACCAGATCGAACGTGGTCACCCGGCTCAGGGAGGAGATCCTCAGCGGCCGTGTACCGCACGGGACGCGGCTGCGCCAGGCCGAAGTCGCCGCGCGGTTCGGTATCTCCACCACTCCTGTCCGCGAGGCGTTCCGCGAGCTGGCGACTCTGGGGCTGGTGGAAATCCAGGCCCACCGGGGGGCTGTCGTGCACCGGCTGTCGTCGCAGGAGCGAACGCAGATATACGAGGTGCGCATCCTGGTCGAGCCAGTCAGCGTCGCCTGGAGCGCGCCGCTGATCACCGGCGATGTGATCGAGGAGGCACATCAAGTCCTCAAAGCGATGCGGGAGATCGGGAACCCGGACGCCGCCGCAGCCATGAACCGGAAGTTCCACTCGCTGATTGTCGGTGCCTGCGGGAACGACCAGCTACGTGACCTGGTCATCAACCTGCTGGACCTGTCCACGCCCTACATCGTCCAGCTTTCGGAGAGCAGCCGGGGCGAGGCCGAGCGCCAGGCTGCCGAGCACGAGCAGATCCTGCTCGCGTGCGAGCGTGGCGATCCAGCCGAGGCTTACCGCGCCAGCCTTCATCACCTCGCGCACCGCGACGGGGACTGGGCAGCGTCGTCCGCGCGCTGGCTGCCCTTCGACCTGCAGTCGCTGCTGGCTGCAGGGCCGGAGCACGCGCTCCCTGAGCCGGGGCCGGTGTGACGGGCGGTGCCGGATGTCCCGGCGCGTGGGGCGTCGCCACAGTGGCCGGGCGCGTCGCGGCCTCGTCGCGCGCCTACCAGGCGTACGCTTCCGGGGCCGGTCCCCCGGGGCCGGGGAAGATGTCGTCCAGCCTGCCGAGTACCGCCTCGTCCAAGTCCAGTTCCAGGGCTCGCAGGGCGTCCTCGAGGTGCTCCACGATGCGGGGCCCGACGATCACGGACGAGATAGCCGGCTGACGCAGCAGCCAGGACGTGGCCACGCTGGCCGGCGTCTCCCCGAGTTCACCGCAGAAGGCCTCGAACTCTTCCACCTGCGGGCGCCTCCCGGCCAGGGCCTGCGCGGCCCGGCCGGTCGAGCCGCGGACGCTCCGTTCCTTGCGTATGACCCCGCCGAGCAGGCCACCGTGGAGCGGGCTCCAGCTGATCAGGCCGACGCCGTAGGCTTTGCAGGCCGGTATGACTTCGAGTTCCACGTCCCGGGTGGCCAGGTTGTACAGCGACTGCTCGCTGACCAGGCCGAGGGACTGGCGGTGCCGGGCTGCCTCCTGTGCCTGCGCGATGTGCCACCCGGCGAAGTTCGAAGACCCGGTATAGATGATCTTTCCTTGCGCGCGCAGGATGTCCATGGCTTCCCAGATCTCCTCCCAGGGCGTAGAACGGTCTATGTGGTGCATCTGGTACAGGTCGAGGTGATCGGTACCGAGCCAGCGCAGTGAGTCCTCGCAAGCCTGGCG
>Ga0307374_10007607_pt1 | contig 16417 bp, 15 predicted proteins | sample OX3MG_FD_202532 | JGI IMG/M metagenome (GOLD analysis project Ga0307374, IMG submission 202532) | Soil microbial communities from Risofladan, Vaasa, Finland - OX-3 | ecosystem: Environmental > Terrestrial > Soil > Coastal area > Acid sulfate soil | place: Finland: Risofladan, Vaasa | collected... | reverse complement strand
CATGTTTCGGATAACAACCGGGACATTCTGATTCCGTTTGCGCAGGCGATCTGCAAGGTGATTGATCCTGAGGCCAAACTGATTGTTATCGATCCCCCGGAGGACCTGCTCGATCTGAATCGGGAGCGAGGGGCTTAGGTGCTCGATGGGCGCGACGCAGCCGGAGGAAGCCCCCAAAACGATGCAATTTGATGTTGTTACAATTTTCCCGGATTTTTTTGGCAGCATTCTGGCCCACGGTGTGTACAAACGCGCCCTGGCCGGCGGCCAACTGACGGTCCGATTACACGATCTTCGTGATTTTACGGACGACCGGCACCGGACGGTTGATGACCGCCCGTTCGGGGGCGGGCCGGGAATGGTTTTTAAGCCCGAGCCGATCTTTCGCGCCGTGGAATCGATCAAGGCTGCCAGTGAGGGCGAATATCCGGTGGAGGATATTCCGGTCATTCTCTTGTCGCCCCAGGGCCGGCTGTTACGGCAGTCTGTGGTGGAAGAACTTTCACGGCACCCCCGCATCGTCTTGATCTGCGGGCGTTATGAAGGAATGGATGAGCGCGTTGCGGAGAGTCTGGCGACCGATGAGCTGTCCATCGGAGATTATGTTTTAAGCGGCGGCGAGACCGCTGCGGCCGTGGTGATGGAATGCGTAACCCGGTTGATTCCGGGCGTGCTGGGCAACGAAGAATCCGTCAGGCAGGATTCGTTTGGCGAGGGAATTCCCGGCGGGGAAACCGGCCGGCGGCTGCTGGATTGGCCGCATTATACCCGGCCTGCAGAGTTCAAAGGGCTGCGCGTGCCCGACGTCCTGCTTTCCGGCGATCATGCGGAAATTCGCCGTTGGCGCCGGCGGCGCGCGCTGGAAAAAACATGGCGGAAAAGGCCGGATCTGCTGGCCGACCTGGCGCTTGATGAGGAAGACCGGCAGGTCCTGGAGGATTTGAAGCAGGCATCATGGCTGCCCGTTTCGCCGCAGCAAGGTTGATATTCCGGTCCGGCGGCCGTGGCCGGGAGTTTGGAATCAAAGTTTGCATCAATTTTCAGGAAGATGGAGTGTTACCACAATGAGTATCGTTGAAAAGATCGAACAGGAACAATTGAAGAAGGACATCCCGCACTTTCATGCGGGTGACACCGTGCGCGTGCACGTGAAGATCAAGGAAGGCGACAAGGAGCGGATCCAGGTGTTTGAAGGAACCGTCATGGGGCAACGCCGCGCTCAGAACCACTCCACCTTCACCGTTCGCAAGATCTCTTTCGGCCATGGCGTCGAAAGGATTTTCCCTTTGCACTCGCCCATCATCGATAAAATTGAACGGGTCCGGGCAGGGCAGGTCCGGCGCTCCAAGCTGAATTATCTGCGCGAGCGTCGAGGAAAGGCTGCACGCATCCGCGAATCCCGCTCCGAGCGCGAAGGCTGATCGGCAGGCCCATACGACCGGCAACAGACAGCGGCAAGCCGTTGGGCCGCCACTTGAAGCGGAACTCCTGGTAGCCATCCGATGCCGCGACTGCGCGAACCGAGAGAGCTGAAATGTTCCTCGCGACTGGAGTCCTGCCTGCTTCGGCGGGGCTTAAAGCCGGTTGCGGGCACCGACGAGGCCGGGCGAGGATCGCTGCTCGGGCCGCTGTACGTCGCGGCGGTCATTCTGGATCCGGCACGGCCCATTCCCGGGCTGAATGATTCGAAGAAGCTTTCCTCTCAAACGCGTTCCCGCTTCGCCGCGGAAATCCGCGAAAAAGCCCTGGCCTATCAGGTTGTCGCCGTGCCGGCGCGAGAAGTCGATGAACTGAACGTGTATGAGGCGACCCGCCAGGCGATGATCCGCGCGCTGCTGGCGCTTGATCCCCATCCTGAGTTTGTCCTTGCGGACGCCATGCCGCTGCAGAATGGCCGGAAGCCGGGTTTCTCCATCCCTTACTGGCCGCTTATCCACGGTGACGCCCGCTCGGTGTCGATTGCGGCGGCTTCGATCCTGGCCAAAGTCGGCCGGGACGAGAACCTCGATCAGCTCGACCGGCAGTACCCCAAGTATGGCCTTGCGCGCAACAAAGGCTACGGAACTCGCGACCATCTGGAAGCTCTCGCGCGCTATGGCCCCTGCCCGGAACACCGGCGAACCTATCAGCCCGTTAAGGATTTTCTCGCTCCCCGCCTGCCGTTTGCCTCCGCGTGAACGAGTTGGTAGCCGCGACGGTGCCATGTCCGTCGCGGGCTTTTCTGTCTCTTTACGGCGAACCCGCGACACAGAAACCAGTGTGGCGGCTACCGAGTGGATTTATAATCGCTGCGTGTCAAACGTTCGCCGCTTGCTCGTTACCGACCGGATTTTCTTTGTCACCGTGAACCTGCAGCGCGGAATTCCGCATTTTTCCGAGGGCGAATTTCCCCTGCTTATTCAGGCGTTGCAGGTTTGCCGGGAGCGAACGCCATTTCTGCTGTGCGGCTATGTTCTTATGCCCGATCACTGGCATGCGCTGATCTGCACACAATATCCCGTGACCGTTTCTCGAACCCTTCAGGACGTCAAATGGCTCTCTGCCAGGCTCATGAACCGTCATCGCGGCAGCAAAGGCTCGATCTGGCAAAGGCGGTTCTGGGACCGATTCGTGCGCCACAAGAAAGAGTTCTGCGAACGCCTGGATTATATGCATCTGAACCCGGTGAACAAGAGCCTGGTCGCGCGGCCGGATCAATGGCGCTGGTCCAGCTATAACAATTTTGCCATTGAAAAGTCAGTTGTCGAAAGTTGTCATTTGAAGATCGACTACGTGGATTGGTCTGACCAGAACCGTGGATGAAACACGTGTAGCCGCGACGGTGTCGTGTCCGTCGCGGGCTTTTCCGTCTCTTTACGGCGAACCCGCGACACAGAAACCAGTGTCGCGGCTACCTGTTTGACATCACCCGCGCGCGAATTCCCTTGACAACAGAGGGCTACTATGCTAGTCTATTTCCAGCATGGCGGGCGACCGGGAACAACAGTCTGACTGGACTGCTATTATGCCGGCAAGATATTGAAAATACAGGCTGGCCTTGTTTGGCCCTGAAATTGTGGGACAAAAAACAACGTTTTTCAAAAACGAACCGGAGAAGCTACTGAAAACAAAAGATCGGCTGAAAAAACGAACCGGAGAAATGGCAAAACGAACCGAAAACGAAGCTACCGATCTTGTTGAAAACAATAGAGGGCTGGAAAAACGAACCGAAAACGAACCGGAACGAACCTAAGAATCAACCAGAAGGCGTCTAGCCTATTTTAGCCTTAAAATCGCCTGCTTTGGGTCCCATCACTCGAGCGCCATGCCACGGAATAGCCTCTGTCACCAGTCTGCCGCAGGCGGATGCGGTTAATCGGCGCATCCAAGCCTCCAATCCTGCGCCTTGCCGATGCTATACTTCTTGAACAACGATAATCTTCTGAGGTGATCCGATTGGCTTCATTCATCATTCGAAGTGGACGCGTTATTTCGCCGGAAGACGGGCTGGACGGCGAACTCGACCTGCTGATCGAAGACGGCAGGATTCGCAAAATGGCTCCGCATCTTTCCGGCCCTGCCGGCGAAATCGTTGAGGCTCGCGGCCAGATTGTCGCGCCCGGTTTTGTTGATATTCACGTTCACTTGCGCGAACCCGGGGGCGAGATTTCAGAGACGCTCGAAAGCGGACTTCGCGCCGCGGTTGCCGGCGGGTTCACGACCGTCTGCCCCATGCCCAACACGCGGCCCGTCAACGACAATCCTGAACTGACCCGCCATCTGGTTGAACGAGCGGAGGAATTGAAGCTGGCCCGCGTTTTTCCGATTGCCGCCGTGTCCATGGGAAGCCAGGGTGAAACGCTGACCGATTTCCGCGCCCTCATGGATGCCGGCGCGGTGGGATTTTCAGATGATGGCAAGCCCGTAAGAACAGACGCTCTGATGAAGGAGGCTTTGAAGAGGGCGAAGGACCTCGGTGCGCCGATCATCGACCATTGCGAAGTGCCGGAGTTGAGCGCCGGCGGAGTGATGAACGAAGGAGAATCCTCAAAGTCTCTGGGCCTGCGAGGCATTCCGAACAGCGCTGAAGACCGCTGCATTGCCCGGGATATTGAGATTGCCGAAGCTGCCGGCGGGCACCTGCACGTTGCCCATTTGTCCACGGCGGGCGGCATTCAGATGGTGCGCGAGGCCAGGAAGCGGGGGTTGCAGGTGACGTGTGAGGTTACCCCGCACCACTTTACACTGACCGATGAAGCCGTCACACGCTACGGGACCAACGCCAAGATGAATCCTCCACTCCGCACCGCACGGGACGTTGAGGCCGTCCTTTTGGGCATTCAGGATGGGGTTGTGGACGCGATTGCTACGGACCACGCGCCGCACGCAGCCGAATTGAAGTCCCGGCCCATGGCCGAAGCGCCTTTCGGCGTGACCGGCCTGGAGACGGCGCTGGGGCTCGCCCTCACACAGTTGGTTCACTCCGGGAAAATCTCCATGGGACAGTTGATCGCCTTAATGAGTTCCAGGCCGGCCCGCATCATCAACAAGCCGCTTGGCCGCATCAGCGTGGGAGGCGTCGCCGACCTGACCTTGTTTGATCCGAATTTCGAGTGGACTTATCGCGCGGCGGAGGGTTATTCCAAAAGCCACAATTCGCCGTTCGACGGGTGGAAACTGCGAGGCGCCGTTACCGCTACCATTGTTCAAGGCCGGATCGCGTTCCGGCGCTGACCCGGAATGGTGTTTTGCGGGCGCTTACCCGGCGGCCGGTTTCCCGCGCCCTTGCCATCTTTCCCTGATGCCAGCGTTTCTCCTGCCGGTTAGTCTTGCCTGGCAGGCTTTGAACTTCCGGGCCGGCTGCCCGGCTTCACCGCGGGCTTGCCGGATTTGCAGAGGGGGCAATCATCGGGATCGTAGGTTTTGACGTTCAGAGTTGCGAGTGCAGCCTTGGGGACCTTAAATTCAACTTTGCCTCCGCTCCGGTCGATGAGCGCGCCTACTCCAACGACCTTGCCGCCGGCGTCCTCAACGCAATCGATGGTTTCGCGAGTGGATTTGCCCGTGGTGATGACGTCTTCCACCACCAGCACCGGCTCGTCCTGCTCCAGGCGAAAACCTCGCCGAAGGGTCATCTCGCCGTTCTGCCGTTCGGTAAACAGCGCCCTCAGGCCCAGCGCGCGGGCAACTTCATGCCCCACGATCACTCCGCCCAGAGCGGGGGCCACAACAACCTTTGCGCCGAGTTCGCCCAGCTTGGGTCCCAGCTCAGTGCACAACTGCTCCGCCACGCGAGGATGCTGCAGAACCAGCGCGCACTGAATATAGCGGTCGCTGTGGAGACCGGAAGAGAGAATAAAATGCCCTTCCAGCAGGGCGGAATGTTCACGGAAAAGTTTGAGAATATCGTCTTCAGTCATGGATTGTCCTCTGCCGGCTTGGGATGGGTGCCGGAAGATTTTTTCATTTCCTCCAGAATGGCCTCAGCGGCCGCTGCCGGGTCCGTAGCCGCTGTGATGGGCCGGCCGATGACAAGGTAGTCCGCTCCGGCGGCAAGAGCGGATTGCGGAGTTGCGGTCCGCGACTGATCGTTTGCCGCGGCGCCCGCGGGACGAATGCCGGGCGTCACAATCACAAATTGCGGTCCGCACTCCCTTCGCAGCGCCGCAACTTCTTTGGCGGAGGCCACCACGCCGTCGAGGCCTTCCGACTGGGCCAGGCGAGCCATGCGCAACACAGCATCTTCGGGCGGTCCCGCGATGCCCATCTCTTCCAGGTCCCCCGCCGCGAGGCTGGTCAGGATGGTTACGGCCAGCACCAGCGGGCGGGGACGGCCCTCGGACGCTCCTTCGGTGGCTCCTTCAAGCGCCGCCCGCAGCATTTTCCGTCCGCCCAGGGCGTGAACGTTCAGCAGGGTCACGCCCATCGCCGCCGCCGCGCGGCAGGCGCCCCGTACCGTGTTGGGGATATCCATGAACTTGAGGTCGAGAAAAACCTTTTCGCCGGAATCGATCAAATACCGGGCCAGCATCGGGCCTTCCGCCGTGAAGGCCTCCATCCCGACCTTGAACATTCCGGCACGGCCGCGCAGCTTGTCCGTCATTTGCGTGGCGGCCTCGGCGGTATTAAAGTCCAGGGCAACTATCAGTTTGTCTCGAACCTGCACGGGCATTCTCCTGATCCCGGCTCGCCGCGCGCGGCAGGACGCTCGCGCTCGCGCCGCCAGGGTAATTAAGGATTGTACGGTGGCACATGGAAAATCTAAACAGAAAAACTTCGTCTTCTCGCGTGATGCAGGGCGCGACCGTTCGAGTGCGGGAATCGGTTTTGGAATTCCCTTGAACCTTGGCGCTTCTCCAGCCAGTCGAAAACAGGTCGGGAACTTCAAGCCAGACTTTAAGCCACCGTGCAATCTCCTGTTTCTCCCGGCGCTTTTCAGGGCTCAGCCGGGAACTTGCGGCCATGCTTTTGTTGTGGTTCGTGTCTCACCTCCCTGGCAGAATTTTTCGGCTTGGCCTCCCTGGCTTCCTTACTTTGTGGGTATGCGCTGCGAAATCCCCGCTTTGTCCGGCGCAAGATGCCGGAGCGCGGCCGCTTGTTTCCGATATCGTGCCACGTTGCGCTGGTGTTCTGCAAGTGTTCCGGCAAACCAATGGCCGCCCTGGTTGTTGCTGACGAAGTAAAGGTAATGGGTAGAAGAAGGATGAAGAACCGCAAGAATGGAGGCTTTTCCGGGGTTGCAAATGGGACCGGGCGGAAGTCCGCTGTGGACGTAGGTGTTATAGGGAGACTGCAGATTCAAGTCGCTTTCGGTGATTCGGCTCGTTGCCAGGTGATTGATTTCAGCGGCGTAGAGCACCGTCGGATCACACTGAAGCGGCATCCTTTTCTGCAAACGCAATTCGAAAACCTGGGCGATGATGGGACGCTCCGAGGGATCAGGCGTTTCCTTTTCAACCAGAGAAGCAAGCGTAACGGCTTCGTGCAGGTTCACGCTGGACTGGCTGATCTCCTGCTGAATATTCTGCCGGACAACTTCCCGGAAGCGCGCCAGCATGGTCATGGCGACATGGGCCGCTGTGGGATGAAATTCAAACCGGTAGGTATCCGGAAACAGGTAGCCCTCGAGCGAGGGCGCCTGCGGATCCAGATCATGGATCGGGGAAGCCTCCCCGGTGACGCGCAGGAAGTCTGCAGGAGCAATTCCAAGTTGCTTCTGCAGGATGCGCGCAATGTCAAAGCGGTTGGAACCTTCCGGAATCACAACGGTGCGAAAATAGACTTCACCGCGGACAAGCTTCCGGTACACATCCAGCGGCCGCAGAGGGCGATCGAAGAGGTATTCTCCGGCCTTCAAATGATAGCGCCACCGACCGAGCCCATAGATCAGAAGGAAAGGCCATCGATGGGCAAGGACGCCCTTCGCCGCCAGGCGGCTTGCAACTTCCGGCGCCCGCGTCCCCGGTGGAATCTCAACGATGATCTGGCCGGAGTAACCACGGTATGGGCGCAGCACTTCAGCGCCGATAACGGCAAGACCTGCGATGATCACCAGGACGGCCAATGCGAATAGGGTTTTCTTCACAAGCTTTCTCCGGCGGGGTCAGCTCGTTCAAGCTCGTTGGCGCAGCGATCCAGGTAGTTCTGCAGCAGCAAGACGGCAGCGACACGATCGACAGCTTGCTGGCGCTTGCCGATGCTGAGTCCTGCGGACCGCAGCATCCGGTTGGCTTCCACGCTGGTCAGCCGCTCATCCCAGAGTTCCACGGGGCAGCTCAAACGGCCCTGCAATTTCCGCACGAATTCTTCCGCATGGCGCGACATTGCAGTCGCAGTTCCCGAGTGGCTGATGGGATTGCCCACGAGGATTTTTTGAACAGAATATTCTTCTGCGACCGCGCGGATGCGTTCAATGTCCTTGCGGATGGCCGTTCGTTGCAGGGTTGGGAGCCCCTGCGCGGTGATGCCCAGCGCGTCGGAAACGGCCAGGCCGATGCGCCTGAGTCCAAAATCGATGGCCAGAACTCTTGCTGTCAAGCTTCCTTCCCGTCGGGCGGAACCGAATGTGACAGATCGGTCTCTCCCTGCCCCGTTAGCGTTTGCTGCTCTTATGATACACCGCGCTGTGCCATCTCTCGATCAGAGGGTCTCAACCCGCTGGCAGGATGCTGCATGGCTTTTCGGGCGCTCGCGTCTTGGGTGAAGCACGGGGTTGATTCTCGTTGTCCGCGTCCCACGGGCCAGGTTCCTGCTGCAATCAGCCTGTCCGGTTGGCTGGGGCAGGAATGAACGGCTATTCGGTCGATTTTGCTTTATCCGGGAATGGCCAGTGCCAGGAACCTGTCAGTCTTCTTGCGGACCTGCCGCCGGATCTTCATGAAGCATGGCGGAAGAGGCCCCGATGTCCGCGGGCCCAAAGTACTTGAATCCCTGGCAGGTGACAAACAGGACGGTAGCCAGGACAAGCGCCCCGACCGCCGCATGCGTAACGTTCATCACCGCCAGCCCGGGCTGGAAATCAGGTCCGCGGCGGGCATTGAGGTTCATGCTGTAGGAGATGATCCCGAGAAAAAACTGCAAGCCGACCAGTTCTGCGAGGAAGATCGTTGAAATCTTGAACGCCCGCAGATACGCAAACTTGGTAAGAGCCATTTCCAGGACCCACAAGGAGCAGAGGAGCACGGCAATTCCAAGCACCAGATGGGGTGCAATCCCCATTTTCTTCTGCCGGAAAGCTTCTCCTAAAAGAGGCTGCAGGAAGACTGCCGCCGTCGAAAAAACAAGAATCTGCCTCAGCGAGGGAGAGGCAAGGTCCGGAGTTTTGGGCTCATCCCATCGCCAATCGGTCCGCGTAAACAGAGCCAGGCACACGGTCAGGCAAAAGAAGACTTGAATGCCGCAAGTGTATCCAACAGACACAGCCGCCGGATATAGCCCGCGCACGGGACTTAAAACTGTAAGCGCCATTCCAAGCAGAACTCCTGCGGTTATGCTGCCCAGGGTTTTCACGTAACGGCGGGAATGGCTCCTCCACAGCCACACAGCGAGAATGAGGGTCAACACGACTACCGTTACCGCGAGGAATTGATAGACGTGCGCGTACTTGCCGGGAGGGCCGGCGTCAGGTTTCCCGCTGGCTCCCAATTCCAGCCAGTGGGGCATGAGGGAGATAGGTCCCGCGCTCGAAACGAGCATTCCGGTCATGAACAGCAGAAACGTCATGACGGCAACAAGGCTCGCATATCTGTGCAGCCAGGAAACTTCGTTTTCCGTCTTGCTCATGATCGCGTGAACCTTTTAGCTCAATCACCCGCCTGTGCTGACTGCATAGCCCATGCAGCCCGTTCAGGCGGGAGCGTGGTAAATATTCAGATGTGCGCCCTTGTGATTTGGAAGAACCGCGCTCCCCGTCAGGGCCGGCTCATTTTGGCTAGGAGCTTTGCAACTGTGCCGCGCGGCAGAAACCGCTGTGAAAAAACGCTGGCCTTATTGATGAAACGCGGCACCACCAGTCCGCCGCCGCGCTGGAACTGCTTGAGCGCATTCTCGACCACTTCCTCCGGCGGCTGCGGGCCTCCCGGAAATTTGTGCCGCCCCTGACGGGCGCCGATATTCACAAAGTTGGTTCGAGTGCCGCCGGGGCATAACGTGACGACCGCGACGTTGTACGATTTCAACTCTTCGCGAAGCGCCATCGAAAAACTATTCATGAAAGCCTTGGTGGCGGCATACGTTGTTGCGTAAGGAATCGGCTGAAAACCCGTCATCGACGAAACATTGATGATTCCGCTATGGCTTCGTCCCATCATCCGCGGCAATAGACGAAAAGTCAATTCCATCAGCGTCTCGATCTGCAGGCGCATCATCGCCGATTGCTTCTCAAGAGGAAGCACCCAGAATTTTCCTCGCGCGCCGAAGCCGGCGTTGTTAATGAGCAGATCGATTTCAAATCCGCGCTGGCCGAGAAGATCGGCAAGGCGGACGCCCGCTCCGGGCTCGCTCAAGTCCATGCTCACCGGTTCGGCGAGAACCTTGTGTGTGGATCTGAGTTCGGCTGCCAGGGCCTCCAGCTTGCCGGTTGAACGGGCAACCAGGATCACGTTTCTTCCCTGTGCGGCAAGCGCGCGCGCAAAACATTCCCCAATGCCGCTGGAAGCTCCGGTAATCAGCGAATAGAGCGGAGAACTCATACTGGAAGTCCGGTGACAGTACTCTGCGAATTCTTGCCTTTTGAGTTGAAGGCTTGCGACCACTTCCGGTGATAAAGAGCTTCACGCACGGTTGCCGGATAGCGCGTCTTGAATACGATGTCCCAGAATCCGTTGGTGAGACCGTAACCCTCTTCCATTCCCTTCGGACTGTGATGGTAGAAGTGGTGCCGCTTGATATAACGGAAGTAAGGGCTCCGGAAGTTGTAGAAATGCACGGAGTGATGGATCCATTCCTCGGCCACATAGCTTTGCACCACTCCCGCCAGCAGCACGGGGAGGGTGTAGACCGGCGCAAGATAGCTCAAGGGCGCCGCAACGAAGAACAGGGGGAGCAGGTCCCGAAGTTCGCCGTTGATATGAAGCCCGTCAAAGGGATGCGCATGGTGCTCCCAGTGGAGGGGATCCAGGCGCCGGTGCAGGAATTGACGGACCATTCCTTTTCCCGCCGCGAAGCGTCCGTGCAATACGTAACGATGAAACAGATATTCCACAAGCGTCCAGACCGGTATCGCGGCAACGTAAAGGATGATCGCTGCCACAGGATGCGATGAGCGGAGCGCAAAGAGCAGTACCGTTAGGGCATAGAGCGTGTAAAAAACAGTCATCGGGTACAATCGTCGCCGGGAGATGCGGGCCTGCTGGCGCTTGTAGTCGCCAAACGGTACGTCCGAATACGCAAATTGTTTTTGGCTTTGTTCAACGTGACCCATTCTGCTGGAGACCCTCTTGTCCATTGGCAACCTCGGCATGATCCGACCTGGCACCCCTATCGATAGATGCGCGAACAGGTTTGCGGTTACACTTCATTCCGACGACGTGCTTTTCCCACGGATGTAAAAGTGAACAGCTTAGCTTTTAAGCCATAGATTCTAACTTGTCGCGACGTAACCATCAACACGGTTGGCCTGCTCATAACCCTGTGCCATCGGTTCCTTGACGGCCCCCTGCGAGGATTATGGTGAAAAGTCGCGATGTCGCCGCATTCGCGCGGACTTCACCAGGTTGCCGAGTTGCGTGAGGTATCCGTGGGTCAAGGCTGCAATTCGAGTTGTCGAAGAACTGGAATCGGCCGGGAAGCGGACGTATTTTCAGACTCCGGACAGACGATGGTTGACCTGTTCCAAGATTTGGCATATAAGCAGCATGCGGCCTTAAACTTTTTGCTCAGGTGGTTGACAACGCCATGATGACTCACGAATTTTTTGCGCAGATCCTCTTTTATATCACCATTCTGTTGATCGGAATCAGCGTGGGAGGCAACGTTTACGAAATACTGGTTCTCGATCCTCTGTGGAGCGCTTCACCGCCCGAATCCGTTCGGACGTTCTTTCAGGGGACCGACTTTGCCAAAGCGATGCAGAAATTCTGGCTCAGCAAGCTGGCGAAATATAGCCTCTTCTTTCTGATTGCGACCGTTGTTCTGGGCTGGGCCGTGCCGGCCCGCCGGCTTTGGCTGATCCTGGCGTTGTGTTCCATGGCGGCCACTTATGCCCTGACCCTTCTCTACATCTTCCGAAAAAAGATCGCGCTGTTTGCCAAAGCGGGCAGCGGCATGTCGCCCGAAGCCGTCGTCCGCATGACGCGGCAGTTCCTTGTGGCAGACCGTATCCGCTTAGTCTGCAAAATTGCCACGTTCATTTTCCTGCTGCGCGCCCTGACCCTTTGAGTTTTATTTTGAAGGCGCTTGCCCAAAAGAAGGTCAGCTTGAGTTGTTAGCATTCTCATCGGGGTTAGTGAGGTGATCCAGTTCCCGATCGGCGTCGTTGATTATGCTCCTTGCCGATTGCTCGGAGATGAGTCCATCGTGGACAGCCTGCTCGATGGAACTTTTCTCGGCGGCAAGCAGCCGCACCTTGGCCAGGCGGATTTCCTTGGCCGCCCGGTTTTCGTCCTTGCTGTAAATTTCAGCGATATCGGTCTCAGCCTTTTCGCTCTGTGCTTCGAGTTCATGGCGGTACCGCTCATAGACGGGCAGAGAAACCACGTGGCTGTGAAGCATGGAATCGAGTTCTCCTTGAGCGGCGGCCAGCGCGATCTGGCGCACCCGCGCCCGCTCGTAGTCATCTTCTTTGCTGGTTGAGACGCCCAGAGCGCGGAGCAAAGGTTTGATGGTCAGGCCCTGCACGATGAGGGTAAAGGCTACGGCGCCGAAGGTCATGGTCAGGATCTGCTCCCGATAAGGAAACGTCTTGTCAAGGCTCAAGGCAAGGGCCAGGGAGAGGGCGCCATGCATCCCGCCCCACACCAGCACGTGCTGCCACCGTCGCGAGATCTTCTCAGCGAAAAGATTATTGATCGGCGCAACGGTATACACCGCAATCGCCCGGCCCAGCAGTACTGCGCCGATCGCCAGCAGGGTGGCCTGCCAGGCGTGAAGGATTTCTGTGGCGCGGACTTCGAGCCCAATCAGCAGAAACACGATGGAGTTAATCACGAACGACAGGTATTCCCAAAAAGACCACATCGCCACGCGCGTGCGGGGGCTCATTCCGACGCGGGCGCCGAAGTTGCCGATGGTGAGTCCGGCCGCCACCGTGGCGATGACTCCGGATAAGTGGAGGCTATCCGCCGCCAGGTACGAGCTATACGCCAGGATGGTTGTCAGCGTGATTTCAATGCGGGGTTCGTCGATTCTCTCGGTGATCTTGCTGATGACGTACCCGAAAGCGAGCCCCACTGCGGCTCCGCCCAGGACAACCACCAGAAAGCTCTCGATTCCGGACCGGACGCCCAGGTCCCCGGTTTTGATTCCGGCCAGCAAAATCGCGAAGAGGACGGCTGCGGTTCCGTCGTTGAACAGACTTTCGCCTTCCACAATGATGGAGAGGCGCTTGCTGACCGCCATGCTCTTGAAGATCGAGAGCACGGAAATGGGGTCCGTGGCCGCGATGATGGAGCCGAACAGCAGCCCGGTCAGGATGGGAAGGCCGACTTCCCAGTGAATGACAAACCCCGTGATGACGGTGGCGACCAGAACTCCGACGTTGGCCAGAAGCAGGATGGGAATGACGTTCTCCCGCAGATGCCGGAACTGGATTTTCACGCTGCCTTCAAACAGAAGGGGAGGCAGAAAGATGATCAGAGCGACGTCAGGCGTCAGCCAATCCGGCCTTTGGCCTGTTATATTTTGCAGGAAGGGGGTGCGCACCATGCCGAGCGCCAACCCGCCCAGCACCAGCGCAACGGTGTAGGGAATCCGAAGACGGGCTGCCACCACAGCGATGACGGATGCGGCGATCAGCAGCCAGATGATGAACTCAATAACAAGATGGGTCTGCATGGCTTTTTCCCGGGGATTCGATACAATAAAAACGACGCTCCAAGAGACGGGGCCTTCTGCCAATCTTAACGCGGGTGGCGGGCGCAGGATAGCCTTAAAAAAACAGAGAAGGACGGTGGGCGACAACTCATGAACTCACCCTGCACAAACCCAAACGCATGGGTGTTCAAGCGCATGCCAGGTTTAACGGATGATGTCCGTCTTGTGCTCCGGTGTATTTTGATTGTGCTGTTTTGCATTGTCTTCGGCGTGATGGTGAATCCCGGTGCGCTTTGGGCGCAAGGACTTGACTCTTCAGCCCTGGTAAAGATGGACCAGCGGGCGCCGGAATTTCCGAGCGCGATGCCCGGTCCCCTGCTTCCGCCTTCCCCGTCGCTTCCATCGCCCTCCGGGCAGGGAGGTGACATGGCGATTCGTCCGCCGCAGTCTCCCGGCGGGCCGGCGCCCGGAGCTGAGATGTCTGAGCCCAGTGTAACCTGGATCAATTCGTCACCGCTTTCGATGGCGGGACTGAGGGGCAAAGTCGTTCTGATTGATTTCTGGGAATACACCTGCATCAACTGCATCCGCACCTTTGCTGAAAACAAGAAGTGGTATGAGCGGTACCACAAGGATGGGTTCGAAATCATCGGGGTTCATTGTCCGGAGTTTGACATCGCCTATCGAGTCGGGAATGTAAGGACTGCGGTGAAGCGGTTTGGGCTTCCCTATCCGGTTGTGGTCGATGACCACTTCCTGATCTGGCGCGCTTATCATAATTCAACCTGGCCGAACCGATTCCTGATTGATGCCAAGGGAACGATTCGCTATGACCGTTCAGGGGAAGGCGGCGACAGCGCGCTGGAGCACGCCATCCAGCAGCTTCTGAAAGAAGCTCATCCAGGGCTGAAGTTTCCTTCCAGTTTTACGATTCCTCCTGAAAAGGACGCCTTTGCGCCCTCCTGCGGCATTCCTACTCCGGAGATGTATGTCGGCTTCTGGCATGGCCGCGGAATCCTTTCAAACAAACAGGGGTATCATAAAGGCAAGACGCTCAGTTACGTGCTTCCGGCCAGCGTGGAGGACGGACACGCCGCCGTTTCAGGCCGCTGGGAAACCGACAACGGAAGAGATCCGAACCAGAGCAACGGGATGATTTATCGCGGAAAGAAAAAGGGGCAGAGGGCGTCCGGGGACGAGCTGGAAATGCGCTATCATGCACGGGAATTGTACGCCGTCATGAACGTCGAGCACGGACACCCTTCGCGTGTTGACATCCGCCAGGACGGAAAAGATCTCACACCACAGAACAAAGGCGCCGACGTTCAATTCGACGCCCAGGGACATTCTTACATCGAGGTGCGCGAGCCCCGGATGTATTACCTGGTTGCCAATCCATCCTCCGGCAGTCACAAAGTCGAATTGCTACCCACCCGCGCTGGTCTCACGATCAATTCTTTTACGTTCGGCAACAACTGCCAGACGGATTTCCCTCACCTGTAGCGGCCCTGCCGGGCCCGGGACTGCCAGAGGAACGAAAGATTTTCTGCTTACTGATGATTACAAAAGAGAGTGACATTCATCTTCTGTAGCGGCGCTCTGTGAGCGCCGAAAAACCGGCGGTCGCAGACCGCCGCTACAACATTTGTTGTCACTCTATTTTGCAATCCCCAGTAGTTCTTGCTCGTCGCAGGCCGTGCCGGTTTATTCCGCTGCGGAAGTGATCTGGACATCGTCGAGCCACGCTTTCCCCGTGACCGCCGTATCGTCGTCCGCCTTGCTGGGCGGCCGGACCAGCATGACCAGCAGCAGTTGCGTTTGGGGGCCGGTCTTGAAGTTCAGGCTCAGCGGATTCCATCCGCCGCTGCTGCCGGTCATGGGGTCTGTGAATTTGTCAAGAGCGCGTGGGTCGTACGCATCGACGACCTCCAGGCGCGGTCCGCTGTCGCTGGTGATGTCCTGCGTCTTCATGAAAGCATTCAACTGGTAGGCGTGATTCGGAGACACCTTCACAAACTGATAGATCTGGTGGTAGTTCAGGTTTTGCTTGCCGGAGAATTGCACGATGAGGGAATGTCCGGGTGAATGAAACGTGGCGGTGTCCAGACCCGCATACACTCCCGGAACATCCACGATTCTCCACCCAAAGCCCATATTTAACAGAGGGTCCTCAAAATTCCCGTTGGTTACAAAATTCCGTTGGGGTCCTGCTGGAGGAGTTCGGATGAGTCCCTTGGCCTGCAGGTCGATCCACGCCTCGTACGCCGGACCAGCCTGGCCTGTCTTGATCAGGGTGTCGATATAGCCTGAAGCCTGATGGGGATCGAATTTGTCGGGGCTTGCCGCGATGCGTTTCCAGAGCGGCTGAGCGTCCGGGAAACGCTGCTGAGCGATCAGGTAGTTCAGGTAACTGAATTCGGCCGGCAGGTCATGGGGGATGAGTTCCTGGAGAATCTGGCCGGCGTTGCCGGAAGACTTCCAGGCGACGGTGAAAACCGTTTGGTCATACTGGCGTGACCCGGCAAGCACTACTTTCAAATGGCGAAAGGCTTCCTCGGTATTCCCGTGGAGCAGGAAGTAGTTTCCGATGGTCCATTGATAGACGGGCAGGTTGGGCGCCAGCGCGGAGGCGTGCCGCAGGTCTTTTTCCGCCTGTGAAGTATCTCCCTGGAATTCATGGGTCGCCGCCAGGTTGATCCACGCCTGCGGATCATAAGGATTGTCCCTGATGGCGGTCTGGAACTGCTGAATGGCTTCCTTCGGTCTGGGATCGGTGATGCTGTACTGATAAAGCCGGCCCAACTGAACGCGGTATTGGGAATTCCCGGGATCCAGGCGGCTGGCCCTCTGAAGGCTGGAGATGGTCAGCGTGTGGCCGGCCCGATCAGCGAAGTACCTCTTTACAATCCACACAGTGGCCAGTACAAATCCCACGGCCAGCGAAAGCATCAGGATTCTTTGGGCAGAC
>Ga0307374_10007606_pt1 | contig 16420 bp, 9 predicted proteins | sample OX3MG_FD_202532 | JGI IMG/M metagenome (GOLD analysis project Ga0307374, IMG submission 202532) | Soil microbial communities from Risofladan, Vaasa, Finland - OX-3 | ecosystem: Environmental > Terrestrial > Soil > Coastal area > Acid sulfate soil | place: Finland: Risofladan, Vaasa | collected... | reverse complement strand
CGGGCCGTCGACGTCGGGCACCCCCATGGTCACGCTGACCAGCACCTACGACGCGGCGGGCAACCGCTCGAGCCTGTCGGCCACCATCGCCGGCACGCAGGATTTTTTGAACACCTACAGTTACAACACGCTTTCGCAGCTCGACTTGATCGACCAGCAAGGCCAAACAGGCGGCAATGCCGTGGCGCCCAAATCCATTTACTTCGGCCTCGACGCGACCGGCGACATCACCGAGATCGACCGCGCCAACTCGGTCAGCGTCGGCCCGAACCAGACTGGCCCCGCCTACAGCGTCTTGAGCTACAACCCCCAGGGCCAGCTTACCGGCATCAACCACGAGTACATGGGCGCTTCGCTCGACGACCTCACCTACACCTTCGACAACCTGGGCCGCGTCAGCACCTTCAGCTCCATCGACGGCACGGCCACCTACGGCTACGATGCCACCAGCCAGTTGATTTCGGCCACGTACACGACGGCGACAGGCGGCACCCAGCCGCCGAACCTCTCGCTCGCGTACGACCCCAACGGCAACCGCACCGCGGTCAACGCCGCCTCGACGACGGTCGGGGCCGATAACCACCTGGCCAGCGACGGCACGTTCAACTTCACCTACGATCCGGCCGGCAACCTGATCACGCGGGTGCGGATCTCGACGGCTTCAGCCAACGATTACAAGACCGTTTACGACTGGGACTATCGCAACCGCTTAACGGACGTCTACTTCTACAATAACGACGACGCACTAAAGCAGCACGTTCATTACGTTTACGATGTTTTCGACAACCTGATCGAGCGCGATCTCGACCCGACCGGCACCGGCAGCTACACGCAAATCGTGCATTACATCTGGGATTCGCCCGAGAGCGGTGGAGCGGCCGGCATCGTGCTGGCCTTCAACGGCAGCGATCAGCTCATCGCCCGCTACCTCAACGGCCCCAGCACGAGCGCTTTCGACCAGTACTACACAACGCTGGCCGAGGAAGACGTCACGTCGCTCAGCAGCGCCGGCACGGTGAGCTACATGCTGGTCGACGCCCAGCGCACGGTTCACGACATCGTGGACGCAAACGGCAGCGTGATCTACCACGCCGTCTACTCCGCCACGGGCCAGCTCGTCTCCGCCACCGGCACGAGCGGGTTAGACCCGAGTGGCTGGCAGGGCGGGATCTACGACGCGGTGACGGGGCAGCTCAACGAGCACAGCCGCTGGGAAAACATGGCCGACGCCTTCTGGGACAGCCAGGATCCCAAGGAGTTCGGCGCCGGTGACACCGACCTCTCAGGGGCGGAGTTCAATGATCCGGCGAACCTCACAGACCCAACAGGCGAGGCCATCTGGATACCGCCGCCGCGTCCCTCCTGGTGGCCATCGTGGGCGCCGTGGAACGTTGAGCCGAACCCCGCAGATTTTGTAACACCGATCGGCATGGTGCGGGTGCCGGCCAGCATGGCTGCCAAGGCACTTGGTCTAGGCTCGAAGTTTGCGCCCAAGGTCGCGAAGATCGCGCCCAGGGCCGCCAAGGTCGCCTCCACAGCCGCGAAGCTCGCTAGATCTGCAGCGACCTGCCCTGCGCGGTCTGCGCTCGTACGGACCGCGAGCCGTGCCTGGCCCAAACACCACCCATTCCCCACTTATCTCGGCGGCGCGGTTAGCCAAACTCTCAAGAAGATTCCTCGAAAACTGCACGAGAGGTTTCATGCTGCTCTAGACAGTTGGAAGAATTGTAAATACGCGCGCGCCAAAGGCGCCAAGGCGTTCAAGAACATCGACAAGGACGAGGTTGTTAAGGATCTTCGCGAGTTCTACAAGACCGCTGAAGATGGGGCGTTTGAGAAGTACCTTCCGGACTTCGAGCAAGCAGTACTAGAATCTCAATAAAGCGAGGAGCGGTATGACACAGTTGAAGCAGAATCCGAAAAGTACGGTGTTCGTAACTGCTTACTCAGAGGGTGGGGATGCTGTGGAGGAGGTGCAACTCCACTACGATGAGTATTACGGCGGTCTGTCTCCACTTATCGACAGCGATGAGTACCGCGCAGAGCGGGGTATCGTTCGCCTTACGATCAAGGTGTTCAATTCAGACGGGGCAGTCCAGTCGGAGTTTGAGAACTTTTATGGACGCGAAGGCGAGTACCGCACCGGCCGCGCGGTCCTTGCCGATGGCACCGTGGTCGACATGTAAACGTTACGTCCGGCGCCGATATTGACAGACGTCACCGCCTACAACGCCGACCGCCAAATCGCGTCCATCGCTGACAATTACTCGCATTATGCGTATACTTATGACGGCCAGGGGAACGTGGCTTCGGTCGACAATGCCGGCACGCCGGGCGTGCCGGACGTGCTCTTGTCGAGCCAGTACGACGCGGCCGGCAACCGCTCGTCGCTGTCGGCCACGATCGCGGGCATGCCGGACTTTTTGAACACCGACAGTTACAACACGCTTTCGCAGCTCGACTTGATCGACCAGCAAGGCCAAACAGGCGGCAATGCCGTGGCGCCCAAATCCATTTACTTCGGCCTCGACGCGATCGGCGACATCAACGAGATCGACCGCGCCAACAGCGTGGCCGCCGGCCCGAACCAGAGCGGCCCGGCCTACAGCCTCTTGAGCTACAACCCCCAGGGCCAGCTCACCGGCATCAACCACGAGTACATGGGCGCCTCGCTCGACAACCTCACCTACACCTTCGACACCCTGGGCCGCGTCCACACCTTCACCTCCATCGACGGCACGGCCACCTACGCGTACGACCCCACCAGCCAGTTGATCTCGGCCACCTACACGACCGCGACGGGCGGCACCCAGCCGCCCAACCTGTCGTTGAGCTTCGACCCCAACGGCAACCGGAGCTCGGTCAACGGCACTTCGACGACGGTCGGGGCCGACAACCACTTGGCCAGCGACGGCATCTTCAACTTCACCTACGATCCAGCCGGCAACCTCATCACGCGGGTACGGATTTTCACCGCGTCGGCCGACGACTACAAGACGGTTTACGATTGGGACTATCGCAACCGCTTGACGGACGTTTACTTCTACGATAACGGCGATGCACTAAAGCAGCACGTTCATTACGTTTACGACGTCTTCGACAATCTCATCGAGCGCGATCTCGACCCGACCGGCGGCGGCACCTACACGCAAATCGTGCATTACGTCTGGGGGGCTCCTGAAAGCGGGGGCGCCGCCGGCATCGTGCTCGCCTTCAACGGCAGCGATCAGCTCATCGCCCGTTACCTCAACGGCCCCAGCACCAGCGCCTACGACCAGTTCTTCACGGCCTTGGCCGAGGAGGACGTCAGCAACGTTAACTCGGCAGGCACGGTCTATTATTACCTGCTCGACGCGAGCGGCTCGCTGACCGACATCGTAGGCTCCAACGGCGCGCTGGACAACCACGTGACCTACACCGCCTTCGGGCAGGATTTTCATGAGACGAATCCCTCGGTGACGCACATCGTGGGCTACGCTGGCGGGCTGTACGACCCCGTTACGGGGCTCGTCTATTACATCGAACGTTGGTACGACCCGTTGGCGACCGTTTGGATCAGTGCCGACCCCACCGGGCTCGCGGGCGGCGACGTAAACACGTCACGATATGTCGGCAATGAACCGACGGTGTTCATCGACGCCACGGGCCTCGCGAAGCAGCGGCCCGTGACTGGGGAAACTCGCGCGACGAAAAGCGGAAAGTCGGCGCACAAGGGTTTCGCCGACGCCGCCGGCGGTACGGGTAATGTGGTTCTCCCGACCGGCGAAATTGCGGATTGCGTGAAAGAGACGCCAAAACGAATAACAATCGATGAACTGAAGCCCACGGGTCGCGTTATGAAGGAGGGAGTTCTGCAGGGCTCAAAGTACAATGCGGCTGTTCGTCAGGTTGAAGGGTATGCGGCTGCCATTCCGAACCCTCAGGGTAAGCCAATCTATGTGCGCCTTTGGGGCTGGGTCCAGGACGGAGCTACGAAACGCTTTAAATACATGAAGCTCAAGGGCTGGAGGTATGTCGCAAAAGCGGCTCCGGGCGTCGGGACCGCCATTGCCGCAGCATCATATGGCAGGGACGTTCAAGCCAAGGGTGCCATGGGAGGTACCGTCAACACCGCCCTCGACGCGTGCCCAGGGGTTGGGACTGGCAAGTTCTTCTTTGAAATCTTCATAGGTGAAGACATTGTACCTGAGGCTTCCACGCGTCTACCTTGGTATTCGCGCCTTCTCGAACACGCGAAGGCGGCTCGCGCGAGCCTGGCTTTAAGTGCTCCCTTGATTTACGTGCCCTAGGCTATGGCGTAACCGTGCCGTTCACTCAGAGGACGTTTTGGCGCAAAACACATGGGTAACTCCGCGGAGGCAACTTGAGTCCAGTGCGGCAGATCTGGCTGCGTTTGCGAAAGCGCGTTCGCCGTCACCCTTTATTGGCCGAGAGTTTAATGACGCGCGGAATTGCTTGCGCTTGGTTTATAGATCGTAGCGTTCTGAAACGCTGGAGACGACAATGCGCGAAATTACGGTAACGGAGTTTGCGGTGCCTGGCAGATTCCTGCTTACTGCGCCTGAGGGCTGGTACAATTCTCATGATCCTGACGTGTTTCTGCTACTGCTCAACGATTCATTACCGGGCAGTGGCATCTTCGTCGACTATAAGCAGGTGTCTTGGCCGGTCGGCGAGGAAGAGCAGCGTCTTGCGGCTGTAAGCGAGCAATTCCTGAATGACTCTGTGATTCCTAATTCTGGAGGCGAATGTCAAGACGCGGCGAGTGTTTCGTGGGGCGACGCCGAATCCAGTTCATTTCGGACGTTTGTAACGATTTCGCGCGGTCAAACCTGGGTGTTCCAGTTCGTGATACATGTGCCGGGGAAAGCTTTGTATCTCTTGCACTGGAACGGTGACTCGTCGCTTGTAAAGAGTCACATTTGTCCGATCTTCGATACATTCTCGATGCCCGAGACCTTGATATAGATATAACGAGCGAAGCAAGACACCCAGAGTTCATGCCGCCACGGAATAGCGTTCGTCGGAGTGGGTTGCGAAACGGTGCGAGCCGCCGGAACGGCGCAAGATTGGCCTAGAAAAGACGGTTCGCGCTCGGTCGGCGTGGCCCCGGCTCGCAAACTTGGAGCGTTGCGCGCGGAATCGCCTGCGGCAGTTGCGTGTCGGTGCGGTCGGCGATCAGTCGAAAGCCAGGTCGCTGAAGCGAAGTCCCTGGAACCAGAATCTGCCCGAACGATTGGCGCGTGCCGCCATGCTCGACAACCGCCCGACCGCGCGATGGAACCAACGCCCGAAGCAGCTCACGGTATCGAGCCAGGTGTCGGCATTGATCGCGAGCCGTTCGAGAATCGGGCGTAAGTCCGCGGGAATCGCGCCCCGCTTGTCCGCGCGAATCTGGCGTCCGGTCCAATCCAGCAAGGCCAGATAATCGTCGAGCGACACGGGCAGAAAACCGCGGTTCGAGGCACGTGCCGTTGATGGCGCCGCAGCAGCCATTCCGCGCGCATCTTGCTCAGGCACCGGACTGAGCCAGGCGTCGCGAGCCGCCGCAATCTTCGCAGCCTGATTCCCATCAAGCATCGCGGCGCCCGCGGCCTGCCTGGCGAGAATCCGCTCGAAAGCGCCGGTAAACTTCGAGGTTTCCGGCGTATCGGCCAGTTTCGCCCGGATGGGGTTCAGGTCGACATAAATGCTGCACGCCAATATGGCCGACTCGTCCAGCAGGGCTTGGCTCTTAAAACGCCCCTCGAAAAAGCGGCCGGTGACGCGGTCTTCGCGATTGGCTCGCCGCGCAATCGGTTCGCAGAGCGACCGCATCCACCACGAGATGCTCGACAGCCGCCGCCGATGCTCAACCAACGCCTCCGTATCGGCGAGCAGAGCTGCGATTTCCTGCGGCTCCGGTTCGGCCGGCGAACCATCGGCGTTGCGGCGCAAGGGGTGCTGCCGCCACCAGCGGAGTACGACTTCCTCGTCGGTCCACTGGGCCGTCAGGTCGGGCCGGTTTCTCAACACGACATGGATGTGGTTCGACATACGCGCGTAATCACGCTGCGCCTGTTGGTTCGTCTTGTTCAAAGGCGGCTTCCGGGCCTATGATAGCTACGTCGGCCTTATTGGATCTGGCCGACTGGTATGCAAAACGATTTTCTCAAGGAGGAGCTTTATGCCCACCGCCGCAGGTGACCTCGTGCCCCCCCGCAGTCGCTCAGCGAATCAGGTCCGCTGAGACTTCAGCAACTCTGGCACAACCTGCCCGCTCGTCCGCGGCAGGCGGTACTCGCCACGCTGATTCGTCTCGTCGCGTCTCAAGCGTCACCGGATTCCAAGGAGGTGACGCATGAAGACGCTTGAGGTTGCGGCTAAGCCGGCCATCACGCAGCCGGCTGCGGCGTCAGCAGGACACGTGCCCTGGACCAGTTCAAAAATCGCGTCGCGACATCTGGACCGGCAGGCGATTGTCTATGTGCGCCAGTCGAGCGCCAAGCAAGTGAGCGAGAACCGCGAATCGACTGAGATGCAGTACCGTCTCCGTGAGCGGGCGGTTGGTTTGGGCTGGTCCGACTCGCGAGTGTTGGTGATTGACGACGACCTTGGGCAAAGCGGCCAGTCCATCCAAGGGCGGCCCGGCTTTCAGCGACTGTTGGCGGAAGTGGGACTGGATCATGTCGGTGCCGTGCTGGGATTGGAGATGAGCCGGCTAGCCAGATCGTGTCGCGACTGGCATCAATTGCTGGAACTGTGCGCGGCGTTCGGCACGTTGCTGGCAGACGCCGACGGAGTGTACGATCCTTGTGATTACAACGACCGTCTCTTGTTGGGGCTGAAGGGAACCATGAGTGAAGCTGAGTTGCACGTGTTGCGTGGACGATTGCAAGCGGGTCAGCGCAACAAGGCTCGTCGCGGGGAGTTGTTCAGTCACGCGCCCATCGGTTACGTGCGGTCGCGTGAGAGCGGTTTGGAGTTCGAGCCGGACCAGCAGGCGCGTGCGGTGGTGCGATTGATCTTCGACAAGTTTGCCGAGTTGGGTTCCTCGGCGGCGGTGCTGCATTACCTCAATGAGCATGGTATTCTCGTGGGGATGCGACCGCATCGGGGCGCCGACCGCGACCAACTGGTTTGGCGACGTCCGAACCGCGCGACGCTGCAGTGTCTGCTTCACCATCCCATCTACGCGGGCGCCTACGCCCACGGCCGCCGTAGGACCAACCCGCGCAAGCGGGTTCCGGGACGTCCGGGCTCGGGGCGCGTTTGGGCGCCGACCGAACAGTGGGATGTTCTCATTCGCGATCGGCTGCCGGCGTATATTAGCTGGGAGCAATACGAGGCGAACCAGCGTCGGTTGCGCGACAACAGCGCGAAATACGGCGTTGGCACGCCACGCGGCGGCCGGTCCTTAATCAGCGGTATCGTGCGTTGCGGACGTTGCGGGAAGCGCATGAGCGTTTCCTACGCCGGCCGCTCGAAGGCGCGTTTCACTTGCGACGCGGCGCGCAACCAATGGGGCGAGCCGCAGTGCCAGGCGCTGACCGCGCGGCCTTTGGAAACACTGGTCGCGGCCCAGGTGTTGCTGGCCCTCGAGCCGGCTGCGCTCGAGCTGAGCTTGGCGGCAGCCGACGAACTGGAAGGCGAACGCAAGCGGCTTCAGCGGCACCACCAACAGGACCTCGAGCGCGCCAAGTACGAAGTCGATCGCGCCTGGCGACAGTATACGAAGGTCGAGCCGGAGAATCGTCTTGTCGCGCGCGAGTTGGAGCGCCGGTGGGAAGCGGCGCTGGCCGCGCAGCACGCCGCCCAGGAAGCGCTTGACCGGTTCTGCCGCGCGCAACCGACACGGCTCAGCGACGGCGAACGGAACCGCATTCGCGAGTTGGCGAGCAACCTGCCGGCGCTCTGGCATGCGGAAGCGACACCGCAGTCGGACCGGCAGGAGATCGTCCGCCAACTCGTCGAGCGCGTGGAGGTGAGCGTTGTGGACGGCAGCGAGCGTGTGGAGGTGACGCTGCGCTGGGCTGGCGGGCATGAAAGCCGGCACGCTATCCGCCGTGCGGTCTCTTCCTACCGAAGCCTCGCGGAGAGCCCCCGGGTGCTCGCGCGCGTGAACGAGCTGAAGCGACAAGGGCTGTCTCACGCTGATGTGGCGCGTCTGCTGAATGGCGAGGGGTTTCGCGCGCCTCGAAGCGATTCCTTCACCGCTGCGATGGTTGCCTTCCTCTGCCGCCGCGCGCGAGAGGCCGGGCTTTTGCCAGCGCTGCCAGCTCTTCCCCAAGAGCCGCCATCTGAAACGACGAGCGCTGCCGGACACCTGGATTGGTGGCGCGGCAGCCGCTTGTCGAAGAAGCTGAATGTTCCCGCCTCGACGCTCAACACTTGGCGTCGGCGCGGCTGGGTTCACGGGCGCCTCTGGTTGGGCAAGTGGCTTTACTGGGCGAACGGCCGAGAACTGCAGCGCCTCGCGGCTTTACGCAGTCACCCGCGCACCGCCCTGACTCAAGTCCCAAGCGAACTTCGGACGCCGACGGGGCAGCCCGCCTGGCCCACGGACAGCAGCCAAGGCGAGTCTCTCTAGCCAAGCTAGCTCAACAATGATCTTTGAATACAATCAAGAAAGGTAAGCACTATGAATGATTCGTTATCACACTGAAGCCGAGCAAATCCACGGCGAAGATCGAGGCCAGTTCTTCCATGCGGGACTGAATCCACGTTTTGCGGTGGTCATAATTGCGACCGCTGAAGGCGTCCTGACCGCATAAAAAGGCACGCCGAACACAACGGGAAACGCAGTGATAGACGCCGACTTCAGTTTCATCGACGATCTGGCGACGGGCATAGGCAGGCATGCGAGCACCTCCAAATATGTCCGACAATGTACATCCGGCCAAAAACTTGTCAAGCGGCCCGGCGATAAGTCGCCGCGGGCGATTCTTTGCGGAACGATTGTCGAGCTTCGAGCCGTCCCTAAACTATGGGTGTCTTGCTTTGCTTTTGCTTACCTCATCACGTTTTCGGGCTTCGACGCCGGCTGGGACGAGCCGCAACTCACCGCCGATAGCTCGCAGTTGCTCAGCAGCTACAACACCATCACCACCGCCTACAACGCCGATGGCCAAATCACCTCGATCGGCGACAACTTCTCGCATTATGCTTATACTTACGATGGCCAGGGGAACGTGGCCTCGGTCGACAACGCCGGCACGCCGGGCGTGCCCGACGTGCTGCTTTCGAGCAGCTACGATGCGTCGGGCAACCGCTCGTCGCTCTCGGCCACGATCGCGGGCACGGCGGACTTTTTGAACAGTTACGGTTATAATACGCTTTCGCAACTCGACTTGATCGACCAGCAAGGCCAAACAGGCGGCAATGCCGTGGCGCCCAAATCCATCTACTTCGGCCTCGACGCGATCGGCGACATCACCGAGATCGACCGCGCCAACTCGGTCAGCGCAGGCCCCAACCAAAGCGGCCCCGCCTACAGCGTGCTGAGCTACAACGACCAGGGCCAGCTCACCGGCATCAAGCACGAGTACATGGGCGCTTCGCTCGACGACCTCACGTACACCTTCGATCCCCTCGGTCGGGTCAGCACCTTCAGCTCCATCGACGGCACGGCCACCTACGGCTACGACCCAACCTCGCAGTTGATTTCGGCGACCTACACGACGGCCAGCGGCGGCACCCAACCGCCGAACCTCTCGCTGGCCTTCGACCCCAACGGCAACCGCACGTCGGCCAACGGCACCGGTACCACGGTTTCGCCGAACAACGAGGTGACGAACGACGGCACGTTCACGTACCAGTTCGACCCCGAAGGCAACCGCACGGTCCGCACGCGGATTTCGACTTCCTACGCGACGGATTACAAAACGACGTATGCCTGGGATTATCGGAACCGCTTGACGGACGTCGAGACGTTCGACAATAGCGGCGTCCTGACCAGTCACGTCCACTACGTGTACGACGTTTGGGACCATTTGATTGAGCGTGACGTCGATCCCAACGGCTCCGGCACGTACACGCAGACCGTGCATTACGTATGGGACGCCAGCGCGCCGCCCACCTTGGGCGACGCCGGCCAGCCCCCCTCCGCGCCGGGCAACATCGTGTTGGCCTTCAACGCCAGCCAGCAGTTGACCACCCGCTACCTCAACGGCCCCAATACGAGCGCCTACGATCAGTTCTTTACGGCCTTGGCCGAGGAGGACGTCGGCAACGTTAACTCGCCCGGCACGGTCTATTACTACCTGCTGGATGACGAAGGCTCGCTCACCGACACGGTCGGCGCCAACGGGGCGCTAGAAAACCACGTCACCTATGCGGCCTATGGGCAGGATTTTAACGAGACGAATTCCTCCATCGGCCACCTCACCGGCTTTGGCGGCGGGCTGTACGACCCGGCTACGCAGCTCATCAACTTCCTCAAGCGCTGGTACGATCCGGCCGCGACGGTGTGGATCAGTGCTGATCCGACGGGCTTCCGCGCCGGCGATATGAATGAGTCGCGCTATGTCGGCAATGATCCGACGAACCTCCAAGATCCAACTGGATTGGGTGGCAATAAAACTGTCGACACGTCGGTAAAGGGGTTTAAAATTTTTCTTGAATGGTTTCCGGAGCACGCCACTGGAGAGATAAAGATTATGCGAGGCGCGAAGGAACTAGCCATTCTGAAATATGTCGTCAATAAACAAACCGGGGTTGGGGCCTGCCACGTAGTATCCACCCATGCCGGTAAAGTGCTTCCGGGGATTATCCAGTCCAAACTGCGGAAGCTCATTCCCGATATCGTTCGCGCGATTGACCTCGTTGTAGCTCGAACTGGCGGAAAATGGGCTTCGAGCGGGCTCGCGGCCAAAGCCGGCGGTCGCTTGGGACTTGGAGCGGCCGCGAGCGCCTTCTTTGGAGCGATTCTGAACGTTCTGCTCGACGCCAATACCTGTGACGCCGCGGAGATCCCTCGGCCAGAACGCATTGCGTTAACTCTGGCCGATATTGGTCTGTCGGAGCAGGACCTGAAGGCTCTGTTCGGCGAGCCTGATTACACGATCATTGGTGGGGGTCCGAACGAAGGCCCTACCGAGATTCCTCGCGGTGAGGTCGTCGAATAATGGCACTTGAAGACGGTGTGGCGTCGACTCTCAAAGCCTTGGTATCGGACGATTCAGCGATGCGCGCCGCAGCTCGACGAACGATTCGAGAGCATCCGGTTGATTGGAGAAGCAAGTGCCTGGACGCGTTAGATAGCGACGATCCAGTTGTCAGAAGCGCTGCGATCTCGTCCCTTCAGGATCTGAAGCTTCCCATCGATGCGGTCGCGCGCGCCGTGCGGCATGCACTTCACGACTCGGAAGGCTTCGTGCGCGCAACTGCGGGCTGGATATGCGCCTCCGATCCGGCGGTTGCGAAACAATGCATGACTGACCTCCGCGCCTTAGCCGCCGACGACTACTGGCATGCTCGACAGAGCGCCGCTGACGCACTGGCCGTCGGTTGGAGCGCAGAAGTGGAAACCCTCAATCAAATTGCCGCTCTCCTTGCCGACACGAACAGCAATGTCCGATCTGCAGCAGCGGAGGCCGTAGGCGTTGCCTGCTCGGCCGTTAAACCAATGATCAAGCGGCTTGTTACAAGCTGTGCCGATCCGGATTGGGAGGTGCGCCGTTCGGTGGTTCGGTCAATCCAGCAATTCGTTGACGAGACGCAAACAGTAGTGCCAACGTTGCTCGCCGCGCTCGATGACGAGCATTTTGACGTTCGGGAAGAGGCGGCCGGCGCCTTAGGGTCAGTAGGGGCCGGCGCGCTCCCGGCCGTTCCGAAGCTCGTTGCGCAGCTTTCATATTCGGTCGAAACGCTGCGACGAGCCGCTCGGTCGGCACTCGCGGCAATAGGAACACCGGCGACACGGGTGATTGGCGAGCGTTTTGCCATGTCACCCGCATGCGCGCGGGCGGAGTTGACGCAAGTTGTTTGTGAAATCGCTTCGGCTGATGACGCGGACGCATTAGCACTTCTCGTGAAAGCGCGTTCGGACTCCGCTCCCTTGGTACGTGCGCGTGCCCTGGAGGCCATCCAGAAGCTTTTCGTTGAAGGACACTTCAACCGCCTCCTGCAAGAGCTTACTGCCGACTGCGGGGAGGCGTCAGCCCTTGCAGCGCGTGCGCTGGCGCGCCTTACGGTCACAGCAAAACAAATCGAGCGTGAGCTTGTCACTGCGATGGGGTCGAATGATGAGGCCACGCGGTTGACAGCAGCCTTGGGGTTGACGCGAATGCGATCATCAGATCCTTCCTACATCGCCGGATTGCTGCACATGCTCGAAGATGGGCGTGGCAACGAGAAATTGGCGGCTGCGAGGTTGGTTGGTTGCGTGCGCCCGCCTACGTCGGAAATTATTGCGGCGCTTGCGGTCAAGGCCTCGAATGGCAACCCGCAGATCCGTCTTGCGTCCATTCGGAGCCTCGGACACACAGCCAACACAACGGACCCAGCGTTTCAATCACTCGTGCGGCTATGTCGCTTCGAGCAGGACGGCGATGTGAGGCTCGAAGCAGAACGTGCGGTCCGTCGGATACGACGGCGTTCGAGCAAACCCAGATCCGGAGGAGGCCAGCGCGGAAAAGGGGATAAAGGCGCTCACGCCTAGCCTGGTTCTTACTTTCGAACGGGAACGGAAAACGAACGGAAAACGAACGGAAAACGGACGGAAAAACGAACGGAAAACGAACGGAAAACGGGCCAAAACTATTTTAGCGACTTACAACACGCTTTCGCGGCTCGACTTGATCGACCAGCAAGGCCAAACAGGCGGCAATGCCGTGGCGCCCAAATCCATCTATTTCGGCCTCGACGCGATCGGCGACATCACCCAGATCGACCGCGCCAACTCGGTCAGCCCCGGCCCCAACCAAACCGGCCCGGCCTACAGCGTGCTGGACCGGGAAAAGGGGATAAGTCCCATTAATAATGGGAATCGCGGTAGGGATGGCCCTCGCGCCAGGACCCGGAAAAGGGGATAAGTCCCATTATTAAATTGGACTTATCCCCTTTTCCGGGTCCTTTTCCGGGTCCCGGGCAGCTCGCCTTCGCCGTCTCCCTCTCGGCGCCCACCACCCAGCAGGTGAGCGTGCAGTTCTACACCACCGACGGCAGCGCCGTCGCCGGCGAAGACTACACCGCCATACCGCAAGCCGCGCCGCAAACCATCACCTTCGCCCCGAACAGCACCACGCCTGAAACGGTCAACGGCGTGCCCGGACAGGTTGCCATTCTGATCGACCCCTGGGGCCCCGTCGAAGAGTTTTACGGAAATCTGTTCAACGCCGTCAACGCCACCATCGCCGTGGGCCAGGCCACCGGCACGATCCTCCAAGGCGCTCCCCCCACGCTCAGCATCACGGACGCCACCGGGCCGGAGAAGACCGGCGGTTCTTTGAGCTTCACCGTCTCGCTTTCGGAGCCCATCTCCACCGACGACGTGGTGAGCTACGGCACGGCCGACGGCTCGGCCACGTCGCCGGAAGATTACAACGCCGCCTCCGGCACCGTGACGATTCCCGCCGGACAGACCAGCGCCAGTTTCGCGGTCGGCGTCAACGACGACAAACCCAAGGACGACGTGCCCGCCATCATCACCTCGCTGGTCGGCCTCTACGAGCCGCAGACGCAGTTCTACGTGGGCGTCTCCGACCCGCTGGGCAACTCCGCCCAGGGCACGGGCACCATTTATGACCCCAACGTGGGCAACAACTCGACGCGGCAGTGTACCTGCTCCTGCGGCTGCGGAAACCTGCAGGTCGAGCCGGACAAGTCGAACGGCGGCATGACCGCTCATCTCAGCCTGCCGATCGGCACCAATTCGCTGGCCATGGTCGCCAGCCCCTTGTCGGATAACGCGCAGAAGGTGCTGCAGTTCGGCCTGACCTTCCTGGGCCTGCACCAGCCCCACCCGATCGTGACCGTGGTCGACCAACTTTCGCGCGACGTGGCGGGCGCCGCCTACGTCACCGCGCAGCTCACGCTGGGCGGCATCGTCGGCGCGCCGGTCTACTACAGCCCGGCCGGCGGCACCGCCGGAGAGGCCGTGGTCTTCTCCGCCCAAGTCGACGCCGGCACCTTGCCCACGGGCGTCTATCCTTTCACCATGACCATTACCGAAGTCTACCCCGACGGCCGCACCATCGTGCGCGCCTACACTGGAGAGCAGAACGTCGAGAACCTCGACGGTTCGGCCGCCGGCGCGGGCTGGACGCTGCGCGGGCTGCCGCGCCTCTGGCCGCAAGTCGGCGGCGTGACCCTCAGCGACGGCGCCGGAAACCTCTATTTCTTCACCCAAAACCACGACCTCAGCTACTCACGCCCCGCCGGCGGACCCAATTTCTCCACGCTCGTCAAGAACTCCGACGGCACCTATACCCTCACCGACCGCAGCCAGAACGTCAGCCAGTTCACCCCCCAGGGCACTTTGACCAGCGTGACGGACAGCGCCGGCAATATGACCACCGTGAGCACCGATGGGAACGGAGATCCGACCTCCATTACCGATGCCGAAGGGCGCACCACGTCCTTCGCATACTCAAACGGGCTGCTGGCCGGTATCACCGATTTCGCGGGCCGCACGGTCACCCTGACGCACGACTCGGCCGGCCATTTGACCCAGATCGCCATGCCTGACCCCGGCAACTCCGAAACCCAAAGCGTCACCAGCTTTGGCTACGACTCGACGACCGGGCAAATGACCTCCAAGACCGATTCGACCGGCACCACGGCGTTCGCCTACAACTCGTACCACGGCCTGACCGAGATCACCGCGCCCGACAACTCGACGACCAAGCTCGATCCGCCGCTCGACCAGGCCCTGGTCGACACGCAAAGCGGCCTCGGCACGCAAGCCAACCCCGCCCCGCTGGTCTCTGCCGCCAGCCTGCTGGGCAGCCAAACCGACCAGAACGGCCACGTCAGCCAGTTTCAGACCTCGATCTTCGGCCAAGACAGCGTGAATACCGACGCGCTGGGCAACACGGTTGTGACCGGCTTTAACACCGAGGGTGAAGCCGTGCAGATCACCGCGCCGCCACTCACTTCCGGCGGCCAGCCCTTGGTGACCACGAACGTCTATAACACGATGGGCGACGTGGTCGAAACCGACTACCCGGACGGCACCAGCGAACACTGGACTTTCGACCCCAAGTTCAACGAGCCCACCCAATACGTCGACCGCGCGGGGCGCGTGACCGACTATTCGCTCGACGCCGCCAACGGCAACGTGCTCACGGTCACGCAGGTCGGGCAACACGGCGATGCCAACCGCGTCACCACCTATACCTACACGCCCGACCCCACGGCCCAAGGCCAGACGCCCGGCGGCCTCGTGGCCACGATGGTCGATCCGCGCGGCATCGAAACGAGCTACCAATACACGTCGCACGGGCTGGTGAGCCGGGTGACCTACGCCGTGGGCACGGCCGACCAGGCCAGCGTCGAATATGCGTACGGCCCGTCAACGGATGATCCCACCGCGTCAACGGATGATCTCACTTCCGAGACGGACGAATTGGGCCGCACCACGGATTTTGTGGTCGATGGCATGGGGCGGACCATCGAACAGCTCGATCCGCCGCCCGACCCCGGCAACCCCAACGTGCGGCCCACCACGCAAACGATCTATAACGCGCAAGGACAAGTCGCGGAAACGATCGATCCGATGGGGCGCGCTACCCAGGATTTTTACGATAGCAGCGGCAACCTGATCAAGGTCGAAGGCCCCGACCCGGCCGGCGGCACGAACTACACCACCACCACGAACGTTTACGATCCGGTGGGCAATCTCGTCGAACAAATCGATCCGATGGGCCGCACGACGGCCTTCGAAGTCAATGCCGCCGGCCAGCAGATCGCCCAGCAGGACCCCAGCGCGGCCGACGGCACGAACAACCAGACCTTCGACCGCTCCACGGCCAGCGGGCCCGTGACCTCGGTCGTGCTCAATACGGCGGGCGACCCCGTCCAGCAGTTCGACCCCGCCGGCAACGAAACCGACAACGTATTCGACACCAACGGCAACCTGTTGAGCACGACCGGCCCGGCCCCCACGCCGGGCGCCGCGCGGCCTGCGACCACCTACACGTATTCGCCCGACGGGGAAGTTCTCACCCAGACGAACGCGCTCGGCCAGACCGTCCAACTCGTCTACAACTCCTTTGGGGAGAAGATAAAAGAAATCGAGCCGCCCAGTAGCCCGCTTGCTCCGCAAGCGGTCCTGCTCTGGTCCTACGATCCCGACGGCAATCTCGTCAGTTCCACGACGGCGATGGGACAGACGTACATCTACAAATACAATAACCTGAACGAGCGGACGGAGGAGGACGACCCTTCGCCCGACGGCGGCACGACACCCGGACCCGTTTGGCGATGGCAATTTAACCTG
>Ga0307374_10007604_pt1 | contig 16421 bp, 14 predicted proteins | sample OX3MG_FD_202532 | JGI IMG/M metagenome (GOLD analysis project Ga0307374, IMG submission 202532) | Soil microbial communities from Risofladan, Vaasa, Finland - OX-3 | ecosystem: Environmental > Terrestrial > Soil > Coastal area > Acid sulfate soil | place: Finland: Risofladan, Vaasa | collected... | reverse complement strand
GGGCTACCACTCGCGGCGCGATGACGCCGAGCGCGTGGCCGCTGAAGCGCGGCGGTGGGGCGTGCGATCGGCCGCCGTGGCGTCGGACATCGCGACTTCCGAAGGCGCCGACGGGCTCGTCGCCGCAGCGGTTCGGGAACTCGGCGCCCTCGACCTGTTCGTGGGCAACGCCGGCATCTGGCCCGTGGACGTGGAGGACGTGACCGCCATCTCCGACGCCCGGTGGCGGCGCACGATGGCCCAGAACGTGGATTCGATGTTCTACACCACGCGCGCCGCGGCTCGCGTGCTGCGTGACCACGGGCGCATCGTCCTCGTGGCCAGCACGGCGGGGCAGCGCGGCGAGGCGTACCATTCCGATTACGGGGCGTCGAAGGGCGCGATGATCGCGTTCGTGAAGTCGCTGGCGCCGGAGCTGGCCGGCCGCGACATCACCGTGAACAGCGTCGCCCCGGGGTGGGTGGACACGGAGATGTGCGACATCCCGTACGCCGACGGCGGCAAGGAACGCATCGCCGCCACCATTCCGCTGGGACGCGTGGCCGATGCGCGCGACATTGCCGGCCCCATCGTCTTCCTCTGCTCGTCGCTCGCGCGGCACATCACCGGAGAGATCATGAACGTCAACGGCGGCAGCGTGCTCTGCGGATGATCGTCCTCCTCTTCACGGGCGGCACGATCTCCATGCGCCACGATCCCGTGGCGGGGGGCGCCGTGCCGGCCCTCGCAGGACGCGACATCCTGGCGCTCGCCCCGGGCATCGACCGCATCGCCGATCTCGAGGTGGACGACTTCGGCGCCTTCCCCGGGCCGCACATGACCGTGGACCGCGTGTGGGCATTGCGCGCGCGCATCGCGCGGCACCTGGCGCGCCCCGACGTCCAGGGGGTGGTGGTCACGCACGGCACCGACTCGCTGGAGGAATCCGCGTACCTGATGGCGCGGTCGCTCGACTCCGAGAAGCCCGTGGTGTTCACCGGCGCCATGCGCACGTCCAGCGACCTGGGCTGGGACGGCCCCGCCAATCTCGGGGCCGCGGTGGCCACCGCGGCCAGCGCCGTGGCGGTGGGACTCGGCGTGCTCGTCGTGATGGGCGACCGCATCTTCAGCGCCCTCGACGTGACCAAGGTCCACACCCACATGCCCGACGCCTTCGAGAGTCCGGGACTCGGCCCGCTCGGCGTGGTGGACGATGGCCGGGTGATCGTTCGGCGCACGGCGCCGTTCGGGCTGCCGCCGCTCATGCCCGACGCGCCCGCGCAGCCGGTGGACATCGTGTACGCCTGGCAGGGCGCCGATGCGCGGCTGCTCGATGCCTCGCGCGTCGAAGCGCTCGGGGTGGTGGTGGCGGCGATGGGGCGCGGCAACGTCCCGCCGCCGATGGCCGAGGGCATCGACCGCTGGATCGCCGACGGCAAGCCGGTGGTCATCGCGTCGCGCGCCCTGCGCGGGCGCGTGGGCCATACGTACGGCTACGTGGGCGGCGGGCGGCGGCTGTTCGAGGCCGGCGCCCTGTTCGCGGGCAGCCGGCGTCCGCAGCAGGCCCGTATCGATCTCATGCTCGCGCTGGGCGCCGGGGTGGACGTGCGCCGCGTGTTCGATGGCTGAGCGCGACGAACTGCTCAAACTTCGCCCGCCGCCGGCGGTGCTGGACATCGCCGACCGGCTCGAGCGCGCCGGCTTCGAAACCTGGTGCGTGGGCGGCGCGGTGCGCGACGCGCTGCTGGGCCATGCGCATCTCGACTGGGATCTCGCCACGGCCGCCACGCCGGAACAGGTGCGCGGGCTGTTCGGGCACCGGCGCACGATTCCGGTGGGCATCGAGTTCGGCACCGTGGGCGTGCTTGACCACGAGAAGACGATGCACGAGGTCACGACCTTCCGGCGCGACGTGCGCACCGACGGCCGACACGCCGAAGTGGAATTCGGCGTATCGCTGGACGACGATCTGGCGCGCCGCGACTTCACGATCAATGCCATCGCCTATTCGCCGCGCCACCAGCGGCTCCACGACCCGTTCGCGGGGCGCGCCGACCTCGCGCGGCGCGTCGTGCGCGCCGTCGGGGACGCCGACGCGCGGATGCGCGAGGACCGCCTGCGCGCCCTGCGCGCCATCCGGTTCGCGGCGCGGTTCGGATTCACCATCGATCCGGCCACCTGGGAGGCGATGGTCGCGAGCGCGCCACACCTGTCGCGCCTGTCGCCGGAGCGGGTGAAGCAGGAACTGGAAAAGACCATGCAGCAGGTGGCGCAGCCGAGTGCGGCGCTGCGCTTGTGGCGCGAGGCCGGCGCGCTGCCGGTGCTCGTGCCCGCGCTGGCCGACACCGCGGAGGAGACGTTCCGCGCGCTCGATTGCCTGGCCGTGCCGGGCCCGGCGCGGCGGCCCAATCGACGCCTGCATCGGCTGGCGACGTTGTTCAGCGACGTGCCGGCGGCCAGGATCGGCGCCGCGCTCACCGCGTTGCGCTGCTCCAAGCTCGAGATGAACTGGATCCAGGCGCTGGTCGAGCGTTGGCAGACGCTCGGCCCGCCGATCGGCCAGGGCGTCGCGGCGGGCGACGAGATCTCCGACGCGCAGGTCAGGCGCTGGGTGGCCGCGATCGGGCGCCTGCACCTTCCGGGGTTCTTCCGCATGGCCAGCGCTCGTTGGGCGGCGCAGCGCGACCGCGGCGCCGTCGCGCCCGCAGCCGATCGGATCCACGGGTTGTACCGCCGCGTGCTGCGCGCGGCCTTCCGCGATCCCGTGGACCTGCGCGATCTCGCGGTGGACGGCGACGATCTGCGGCGCGCCGGGATGCCCGTGGGGCCCGGCATGGGCCAACTGCTCCAGGCGCTCCTCGACTGGGTGCTGGACGATCCCCGGCGCAACACCCCGACGGCGCTGCTCGCGCGCGCGGCGGAGCTGCGGTCGGGCCCGGGAGCCCCGTGACGCCGGCCGGCCGGGACCGCGGACGCGGCCGCGCGCCCGGCGGCGACTCGCTCTGGGCGCGCCCCGACGACGCGCCGCTGGCGGCGCGCATGCGCCCGCGCACGCTCGAGGAGTTCGTGGGCCAGGAGCACCTGCTCGCGCCGGGCAAGCCGTTGCGCACGGCCATCGAATCGGGGACGGTGGGGTCGATGGTATTCTGGGGGCCTCCCGGCACCGGCAAGACGACGCTCGCGCGCCTCATCGCGCGGCACACCGAGCGCGAGTTCGTGTCGTTCTCGGCGGTCACCGAAGGCGTGCCGCGCGTGCGGGAGATCGTGGCCGAGGCGGAGTCGCGCCGCGCCATGGGGCGGGGCACGATTCTGTTCGCCGACGAGATCCACCGGTTCAACAAGGCCCAGCAGGATGCGTTCCTGCCGCACGTGGAATCGGGGACGATCACGCTCATCGGCGCCACCACCGAGAATCCCTCGTTCGAGATCAACGGGGCCCTGCTGTCGCGGCTGCGCGTGTTCGTGCTGCGTCCGCTGGCGGCGGAGGACCTGGCGATCGTGTTGCGGCGTGCCCTGTCGGACGCCGAGCGTGGGCTGGGCACATGGACCCTGACCGTGGACGATGCGGCGATCGCGCTGCTGGCCACGGAGGCTGACGGTGACGCCCGGCGCGCCCTCACGGTGCTCGAGGCGGCGGCGGGGCACGTGGGCAAGGCCGGCCACCTGGACGCGGCCCAGGTGCGCGAGGCGCTGCAGCTACGGTTCGCGCGCTTCGACAAGGGCGGCGAGGAGGCGTACAACATGCTCAGCGCCTACCACAAGAGCCTGCGCGGCAGCGATCCGCAGGGCGCGCTCTACTGGATGGCACGCATGATCGAGGGCGGCGCCGATCCCATGGTCCTGTTCCGGCGCGCGATCGCGATGGCGGCCGAGGACATCGGGCTCGCCGATCCCGACGCGTTGAAGCTGGCCGTGGCGGCGCGCGATGCCTTCCACATGCTCGGCGCGCCCGAAGGCTACCTGCCGCTGGCCGAGATGACCGTGTACCTCGCGACGGCGCCAAAGTCCAACAGCACCAAGCGCGCCCTCGATGCGGCGCTGGCCGCGGCGCGCGACACGCCGGCCGAGCCGGTGCCCCTCCACATTCGCAATGCGCCCACCGGCCTGATGAAGGAACTGGGCTACGGGGAAGGGTATCAGTACGCACACGCGGTGCCGGAGGCGTACATTCCGCAGGAGTACTTGCCGGAACGCCTGCTCGGCACCGCGTTCTTCACACCGGGCCCGTTCGGCTTCGAGAAGGAAATCGCCAAGCGCCTGGCCTGGTGGGCGGATCTCAAACGCAAGGCCGGCGAATCAAGCGCGGCCGAATGAGGAGCGGAGAATGCGCATGAAGCGATTCCTGATCGGCGTTGTGGCTCTGGTGGCGATCGGCGGCTGTTCGTTCCTCGGGCGCCAGCTGTTCAAGCAGCCCGTGGTCACGCTGCGGGACGTTCGACTCGTGGGGCTCGGCGTGTTCGGCGGTAACCTCGACGTGGTGGTCAGCGTGTACAATCCCAACGACTACCAGCTCGACGCCACGCAGCTGCGCTACCAGCTGTTCGTCGATACCGTAGCCGTGGCCGACGGCACGCTCACCGATCGCCAGGCGTTCCGGAGCGGCGACTCTACGATCGTGCACATCCCGGTGCAGTTCTCGTACAACGGGGTGAACGCGGCCGGGCGCGAGCTCATGCAGACGGGCGCCGTGGACTATCAGATCGTCGGCGACGTGACCGTGGGCTCGCCGATCGGCACGCGGACGTTCCCGTTCACGTCCAGGGGCCGGTTCTCCACCCTGAATTCAAAATTGCGCTGAGCGGAGGCTCGTATCGCACGCGAATTGATCACCGTCACGCCGCCCGTTGATCGGGCCCTCCTGGTGGGCGCCCCGCGCAAGCGCGCCGGCGCCCGGCAAGCGATGGACGAGCATCTGCGCGAGCTCCAGCGCCTGGCCGACACCGCCGGCGCCCACGTGGTGGGCGAACTCACGCAGCAGATCGACCGGCCGCATGCCGGCACGTATCTGGGCTCGGGCAAGCTCGACGAGCTGCGGCTCAAGGTGCTTGAGACCGGGGCCACGCTGGTGATCTTCGACGACGAGCTGTCGCCGTCGCAGGGCAAGAACATCGAGGATGCGATCGGGCAGCGCGTGGTGGACCGCGCCGAATTGATCCTCGACATCTTCGCCACGCGGGCGCGGAGCAGCGAAGCCAAGATGCAGGTGGAACTCGCCCAGCTGGAATACATGCTGCCGAGGCTCACCCGGATGTGGACGCACCTGGAGAAGTTCCGCGGCGGCATCGGCGTGCGCGGCCCCGGAGAAACGCAGCTGGAAACCGACCGGCGGCTGATTAACCACCGCATCAAGCTGCTCCGGGAGCGGCTGCAGGACGTGATCAAGTCGCGCGCGGTCCAGCGCCAGTCGCGGCAGGGCAGTTTCAGGGCGTCGCTCGTGGGCTACACCAATGCCGGCAAGTCCTCGATCCTCCGTGGGCTCGCCTCCGCGCCCGACGTGTTCGTGGAGGACCGCCTGTTCGCCACCCTCGACCCGCTCACGCGCGACGTGGAGCTGGGCGAGAATTCGCGCGCCCTGGTCACCGACACGGTCGGCTTCATCCGCAAGCTGCCGCACCACCTGGTGGCGTCGTTCCGCGCCACGCTCGAGGAGACGCGCGATTCCGATCTGCTGCTCCATGTGATCGACGCCAGCCATCCGGCGTGGGAGGACCAGCGCCAGGTGGTGGAGCAGGTGCTCGAGGAGTTGGGGTTGCAGGACCAGGCCACGCTGCTCGTGTTCAACAAGATCGACGCGCTGTCCGACGACGCGCTGCTGGCGCTGCAGGCGCGGATGTCCACGGCGTCGCCGGGCGCGATCTTCGTGTCCGCGGTCGCCGAGGGTGGGTTGGAGCCGCTGCGCCGGGCGTTGCTGGCCGCGGTGCGCGCGCGCCGGCCGCTCTCGGAAATCCGCATGTCGCCGGCCGACGGGAAGCTGCTGTCGGACATCCACCGCCACGGCGAGGTGCTCGATCAGCGGGCGGACGGCGACCGTCTGGTCGTGCGGGCCCGCGTGGATGAGGCGCTGGCGGGCCGGCTGCGGCGTGCCGGCGCGACCGTCGAACCGGTCTGAGACCTCGGCGCCGCGGGGACGAACGAACAGGGGGGCCCGATCGGGCCCCCCTGTTCAATGGTCGCGCAGGGACTCGAACCCCGGACCTCTGGTATGTGAGACCAGCGCTCTAACCAGCTGAGCTACGCGACCAAGCCACGCGCCGCGCACGGCGCATGCAGTCCGAAAAACCTAACGAGCCGGGAACGGCGATGGTAGTCCTTCGCGCGTCCGGCGTTCGCATGGGGCCTGCAGGGATCGAACCTGCGACCGTTGGATTATGAGTCCACTGCTCTAACCAGCTGAGCTAAGGCCCCGCGTCCCGCGCCTTCTAGTTATCGGAGGTCCCGGCGCCACGCAAGCGACGCCCGGCACGGTCAGGACGTCCGCGCTTGTTGCTCCTGCCGCTCCATGAATCCGTCGTACGACGCCAGCACCTCGGCCGGCGTCACGGTGGCGGCGCCCAGCTTGCCCACCTCCACGCCGGCGGCATAGTTCGCGATCACCGCCGCTTCGGCGGCCGTGGCGCCGGCGGCCAGCATCGCCCCGAGATACGCGGTGACCGTGTCGCCGGCGCCCACCACGTCGTACACCTCGCGCGCCATGGTCGGGATCCGGAGCACGGCGCCATCCGGGGAGAGCAGGGCCATGCCGCGCTCGCCGAGGGTGAGCAGCAGATGGTCCACGCCGAGGCGGGCGAAGGTCTCGGGGAGCGCGTGCGGGTCGTCGAGATTGATTGCCGCCCCGAGCGCGGCTTCGAGCTCGCGCCGGTTGGGCTTGAACACCGTCGCGCCGCGATACGCGAAGAAGTTGCGGTACTTGGGGTCGACGACGATCGGGATCCGGCGCGCTTGCGCCCAGGCAATGGCGCGGGCGATCACCTCCGGCACGAGGACGCCCTTGTTGTAGTCCTCGAGCACCAGCGCGTCCGACGATTCGATGGCGGATTGCACCGCGTCGAGCAGGCGCGCGATCTCGCTCGGCGCGAGGTCGGAGTCGTCCTCCTCGTCCACCCGGACCATCTGCTGGGCCCGCGCCACCACTCGCGTCTTGGTGGTGGTGGGTCGCTCCACCTCCACCAGGTGATCGGCGTAGACCGACATCTGCTCCAGCATCGTGCGCAGCGTGGATCCGCCGGCGTCGGTCCCCACCGCGCCCACCAGCCGGCAGCGGGCGCCCATGGCGCACACGTTCTGGGCCACGTTCGCGGCGCCGCCCAGCGCGTAGCGGCGCTCGCGCACCCGCACCACCGGCACCGGCGCTTCGGGCGAGATGCGCTCGACGTCGCCGATCAGATACACATCGAGCATCGCGTCGCCGACCACGGCCACCTGCTGCTGGGCGGCGGCGTCGAGCAGCGCGGTGAGACGGGTGCGGCTGATGGACAGGGGCATGGGCAGGGAAGCTACCCGCAAGCGGGATGCGCGGTCAACGATCCGCGCGCGCGATCCACCCGCCGCCGCGGTCGCGATGTGCGCGGGCCCCCTGGACAGCGCGCCCCGCCGATGGCAGCCTTTGGCGAATGTCGCCCACCGTCGCCATCGCGTTCGCCATCCTCGGCATCTCGCTGGGTGGCCCACTCACCAGGCTGTCGGGGGCGCCGGCGCTCACGGTGGCGGCGGGGCGGCTGGGGTTTTCGCTGATCGTGGTGGCCGTCGCGCTCGTTGCCACGGGCAGTTGGCGGCAACTCCGCGTGCTGAAGGCGCGCGACCTCATGGTGGCGCTCGGCGCCGGCGCCATGCTCGCCATCCATTTCTGGTCATGGAACGCGTCGCTGAGCCTCACCACGGTGTCCGCCTCGGTGGTGCTGGTGGACATGCAGCCGGCGGTGGTGGGATTGCTGTCGGTGGTGTGGCTGCACGAGAACCCGACCCGCCGCCAGTGGGGCGGGATCATGATCGCCATGGCCGGGGCGGTGGTGGTGGCGCTGCCGGACCTGCTGCGCGAAGGGGCGGGGCAGGGCAGCCGCGCGTTGCTCGGCGACGGGCTGGCGTTCACGGGCGCCATCGCCGGCGCCTGCTACTTCGTGGCCGGGCGCAAGCTGCGGGCCACGCTCGACCTGTGGCCGTATGTCGCCGTCGTGTACGGCGCCTGCTTCGCGGTGCTGGTGCTGGCCGCGCAAGCCACCCACGTGGCGCTGCTTCCGCAGCCGCCGCATGAATTGGCGATCTTCGCGGCGCTGGCGCTGGGGCCGATGCTGCTTGGGCACACGGGGTTCAACTACGCGCTCCGCTACGTGCCGGCGTACGTGGTCAATCTGGCGCTGCTCTGCGAGCCAATCGGCGCCACGATCCTTGCGGCCCTGCTGCCCGGCATCCGCGAGTTGCCCAACTGGGGGACGGTGGCGGGCGGGGCGCTGGTCCTGTACGGGATCGCCCGGGCCAGCCGAGCGGCGCGATAGGCCGCCGAGCGCGCCTCGCGCCTCGTTATGTTTCAATGGTTGGCGCCCGGCGCCAGCCCACCTCCGGACCCCCGCATGACCGAGTTGCAACTGGATGTCGTCGTCACGCGTGGCGACAGCGTGGAATCGCTGCATCACGTGCACGCGGCCGTGGTCGATCCGGCATGCGCGTTGCTCGCGCATGCCCGCGATGCGACGTTGACCACGCACTGGCGCTCGTGCGGCAAGCCCTTCCAGGTCATGCCGCTGCTCGAGTCCGGCGGATTCGACGCCCTGGGCTGGGGCGACGACCAGCTGGCGCTCGCCTGCGCGTCGCACGGCGGAGAGCCCGAGCACGTGGCGATCGTGCAGCGCATGCTCGACGACCTCGGGCTCGAGGCGGGCGACCTCGCCTGCGGCCCGCACGAGCCGCTCACGGCGCGCGGCGCGAAGCTGCTCCGCGACGCAGGGCAGCGCCCCACGCGGCTCCACAACAATTGCTCGGGCAAGCACGCGGCGATGCTGGCCCGTGCCAAGACGGCGGGCTGGCCCACCCTGGGGTACGAGCGCCCGGATCACGCGGTGCAGCAGGGGTGTCTGGCCTCGGTGAGCCACTGGTCGGCGCTCGCGCCGGAGGCCATCGGGCGCGCCGTGGACGGCTGCGGCGTGGTGGAGTTCGCGCTCCCGCTCACGCACATGGCCACGGCGTACGCGCGCCTAGCGAGGGCGTCGCTCGACGGACACCCGGCGGCGGCGCGCATCCTGCACGCGATGCAGACGCGACCCTTCCTGATCGGCGGCACCGACCGCTTCGACACCATTCTCATCGAGGAGACGGCGGGCCGCGTGGTGTCCAAGGTCGGCGCCGAGGGCGTGCACTCGGCGCTCAGCCTGGACCGCGGGATCGGGGTGGCGATCAAGGTGGAGGACGGCGCGGCACGCGCCCAGTATCCGGCGCTGCTTCGCGCGTTGCAGTTGCTCGACGTGCTGCCGGCCACGCTACCGCCGCGGCTCGAGGAGATCGCCCGCCGTCCCATCCGGAACACGCGCGGCGAGATCGTGGGCGACGTGCGCCTCATCGCGTGATCGGCGCCCGATTGATCCGCCAGGCATCGCAATCATGACGCCCGCCGCCCGCCCTCCGGTTACGCTCCAGGCGCTGGACGACGCCACCGCGCGCCTCGTCCGGCTGTCGGCCGTGGTCACCGCGGGCACCGAGTCCGAACAACGTGCCGGGATCGCCGCGGTGCTCGACGACGTGCCCGCGCTCTGGGTGGAGGAACTTCTGCTGCAGTCCTATCTCTTCGCGGGGTTCCCGCGCACGCTCAATGCGATGCGCGAATGGCGCCGGGTGCACGCCGAGCCGGCGGCGCCGCCGGCCGATGGCGACCCGGCGGCATGGCGCGTGGCGGGAGAGGAAACGTGCGCGGTGGTCTATGGCGGGTTCTACGCCCGGCTGCGCGAGAACATCCGGCAACTGCATCCCGCGCTGGACGAATGGATGATCGTCGAGGGGTACGGCAAGGTGCTCAGTCGTCCCGGCCTCGATCTCGCGCGCCGCGAGGTCTGCATCGTGGCGGCGTGCGCGGCGGCGGGCCAGGACCGCCAGTTGCACTCGCACCTGCACGGTGCGCTCAACGCCGGCGTGGCGGCTCCCGCGGTCACCGCGGCGCTCGACGCGCTGGATGGTCTCATTCCGCCCGGGCGCCTGGAAACAGCGCGGCTACTCTGGGCGCGCGTGCAGGGGAAATAGGCATGTTCATCGATCGCGCAGTGGTGAAAGTCGAAGCGGGCACCGGCGGCTCCGGCCAGACGTCGTTCCGCCGCGAGAAGTTCGTCCCCATGGGTGGGCCCGACGGCGGCGACGGCGGACGCGGCGGCGACGTCATCGTCCAGGCCGACTCCAACCTGTCCACGCTGCTGGACTACACGTACCGCGACTTCTGGAGAGCCGAGCGCGGCGCGCACGGCGAGGGCTCCAACCGCACGGGGCGGTCGGGCGCCGACGTGGTCATGCCGGTGCCGCCTGGCACGGTGATCCGGGATCTGGGCAGCGGCGAGCTGCTCGGCGAGGTGCTGGCCGACGGCGACACGCTCATCGTGGCCAAGGGCGGCCGCGGCGGCAAGGGCAATGCGTTCTTCGTCACCGCCACGCACCAGTCGCCGCGCGAATGGCAGCCGGGCGAGGAGGGCCAGGCGCGCACGCTGGAACTCGAACTCAAGCTCATCGCCGACGTCGGGCTCGTGGGCCAGCCGAATGCCGGCAAGTCCACGCTGTTGTCGGTCATCTCGGCTGCCCGTCCAAAGATCGCCGACTATCCGTTCACCACCCTCGCGCCCAACCTCGGCGTGGTGCCGCTGAGCGGGCAGCGCACGTTCGTGGTGGCCGACATTCCGGGCATCATCGAGGGCGCGCACGAGGGCAAGGGGCTGGGACTGCAGTTCCTGCGCCACATCGAGCGCACCCGCCTGCTCGCGTTCCTCGTGCCCATCGATTCCATGGATTGGCAGGCGGAGTACGACCAGTTGCGCGGCGAGGTGGCGGCGTATTCCCCGGCGCTGGCGCGGAAGCCCCACTGCGTGGTGTTCACCAAGATGGACCTCTGGGGCGACGACCCGACGCCGGACCTCGACGCGCCGGAGGCATTCGGCGTGTACGCCATCAGCGCGGCCGCGCGCACGGGGCTCGAGTCCCTGCTCGCGGGCTGGTGGACCCAGATTCTCGATCTCAAGAAGCTCGGTGAGCGACGCCCGGAGCTGTCCGACCTCCCCTGAAGCGCGCGCCGCGCTCGCGCTCTCGATGATCGACGGCATCGGGTGCGCCACGTTCCACGAATTGATCGAGCGATTTGGCTCCGCGGCGCGGGCGTTGGATGACGCGGCGCTGCGCGGACGCGCCGCCGAGGCCTTCGCATCCGCCGACGCGGCGCTCGTCGATGCGGCTCGTTTCGGCATGACGCTGTACGTGCACGGCGACCCGGCGCTGCCGGTGGGCCTTCGCGATCTCCCCAATCCGCCGCCGGTGCTCTGGGCCATGGGCGAGCGCGCGCTGCTGCGCGAGATGCCGCGCGTGGCCATCGTGGGCACGCGGCGCGCCACGGCGTACGGCGAGCGGATCACGCGCGCGCTCGCGGGCGCGTTCGCGCGCGCCGGGGCGTGCGTGGTGAGCGGGATGGCGCGCGGCATCGACGCCGCGGCGCATCGCGCCGCCCTCGAGGCCGGCGGCTGCACGATCGCCGTCCTCGGCACCGGCGCCGACATCGCCTATCCGGTGTCCAACCAGATGCTGCACGCCGAGATCGCCAGCAAGGGACTGCTGCTCTCCGAGTATCCGCCCGGCGAACGGGCCAACGGGGGGTCGTTTCCACGGCGCAATCGCGTGATCGCCGCGCTGGCGGCGCTCACGATCGTGGTCGAGGCCGGGCGGCGCAGCGGCGCGCTCATCACCGCCAGCGACGCCACCAATCTCGGCCGCGCCGTGGGCGCGGTGCCCGGTCCCATCGATCAACCGCAGAGCGAGGGCACCAACCTCCTCTTCCGCGACGGCGCGCACCCCATCACGTCGGTGGAGGACGCGCTGGCGCTCCTCGGCCTCACCCGGGCGGTGCGGCTGCCACAGGTCGTTCCTGGCGGGGACGCGGCCCGTGTGTGGGATGCCCTGGCCGATGGCGAGATCGCGCTCGACGCGCTCTGCGCCCGCGTCGCCCTCCCGGCCGATCGCTGCCTCGCGGCCGTGACGGCGCTGGAACTCGGCGGCGCCGTGGAGTGCGCCATCACGGGCGAGGTGCGCCGGCGCATCGGCTAGTGGGGCAAACGTGCGGCCGCCCGATGCGATCCCGGCCTCCGGTATATTCCGGTGTGCCGCCGCGCCATCTCTACGTCCACGTGCCCTTCTGCGCCAGGCGCTGCTCGTACTGCGACTTTGCCATCGCCGTGCGGTCCCGCGTGCCGGTGGACGACTACGTGCGCGCGGTGGCCGAGGAGTTGGCGTTGCGGCACCCCGATGCGCCCGAGTGGTCGCTCGACTCGCTCTATTTTGGCGGAGGCACGCCGTCCAAGCTGGGCGGCACCGGCGTGGCGCGCCTGCTCGACGCCGTCCGCCAACGGGTGGCGCTCGCGCCGGCTGCTGAGGTCACGCTCGAGGCCAACCCCGAAGACGTCTCGCCCGACGCGGCGCGGGACTGGGCCGGCGCCGGCGTCACGCGGATCTCGCTGGGCGCGCAGTCGTTCGACGATCGCGCGCTCGCCTGGATGCACCGCACGCACGACGCGCAGGCCATCGGCCGCGCCGTGGACGCCGCGCGCGCGGCCGGCATCGAGAACCTGTCGCTCGATCTGATCTTCGCGCTGCCCGAATCGGTGGAGCGCCATTGGACGCGCGATCTCGCGAGCGCCCTGGCACTGGAGCCCACGCACCTCTCACTCTACGGACTCACCGTGGAGCCCGCCACGCCGGTGGCGCGGTGGCGCGACCGTGGCCAGCTCCGCGAGGCGCCGGAAGAGCGATACGAGCGCGATTTCCTCACCGCGCACGACACCCTGGCGGCGCGCGGATTCACGCACTACGAGGTGTCCAACTTCGCCCGTCCGGGTCGAGAATCGCGCCACAATTCCGCCTACTGGACGGGCGTGCCGTACGCAGGCGTCGGCCCGTCGGCCCACGCGTTCGACGGCGACCGCCGGCGGTGGAACCTGTCCCCCTACGCGGCCTGGATGGCGCGGATCGCCGATCGGGCTGACCCCATCGACGCCGACGAACTGCTCACGGCGGACAATCGAGCGGTTGAAGCGGTGTATCTGGGGTTGCGGACGGCACGGGGATTGCAATTGATGGAGGGCGAGGCCGGCCGACTGCAGCCATGGCTGGAGTCCGGGTGGGCCACCGTGGATTCGGCGGGAGTGCTGCGGCTGACCGCGGTTGGATGGATGCGCTTGGACGCCCTCACCGAACACTTGACCAACCTTCGAAGTCGTTACTATATTTGAACTTATGGCCGTCGAGCAACTGAGTCCCAGAGAACGGAGCGTGCTTGAAGCCGTGATCCGGACGTACGTCGAGACTGCCGAACCGGCGGGCTCGCGCACGCTCTCGCGGCGCTTCGGGCTGGGTGTGTCTCCGGCCACCATCCGGAACACGATGAGCGACCTCGAAGACAAGGGGTTCCTCGCTCACCCGCACACATCGGCGGGCCGGGTTCCCACGAACAAGGCCTACCGCGCGTTCGTGGATTCGCTGCTCGTGCGGAGCCCCGTGGCGGTCATCGAGCAAGGCCGTCTGGCCGAACAGATCGGGCGCGCCGACTCGCCCATCGAGACGATCCTCCGCCGCGCGGCGCAGAGCCTGGGCGTGCTGGCGCAGGAGCTGGGCGTGGCGCTCGGGCCGAGTCTGGCCAAGACGCTGCTGCGCAGTCTCGACCTGGTGCGCGTGAACAGCGAGCGGTTGCTGATGGTGCTGCAGCTTGAAGGCGGGGTGGCGCGCACGGTGTTCGTGGAGGTTCCGGGCGAGATTGCCGACGGCGTGCTCGCCGAGGTCACGGCGGTGCTCAACGAGCGGCTGGCCGGCCTGTCCCTCGATCAGATCAGCGCGTCGGTGGGTTCGCGGCTGCGCGACTCGTCGGCCGGCGCCGACGCGCGCGTGCTGCTCAACATCTTCGTGCAGGACGCGGAACTGCTGTTCGACGCCGCGCTGCCGCTCACCGAGGGCGCGGTGGTGCTCGGGCAGGCCTCGGTGCTCGCCGAGCAGCCGGAGTTCTCGGCGGCCGATCGCATGCGGCGCCTGCTCGACCTCACGCAGAGTCCGCAGTCGCTCGCCGACGCGATCCGCGCGCGGCCGCACGCCCCCGGCATCTCGATCACGATCGGAACCGAGCATGCCGATCCGCGACTCGAGGAGTTCACCGTGATCACGGCGGAGTACCACGCCGGCTCGCTCGCCGGCGTGATCGGCGTGATCGGCCCCACGCGCATGTCGTACGACAAGGTGATCGCGCTGGTGTCGCATACCTCGCAACTGCTCACCGACCTGCTCGACTGAGATCCTTTCATGGCTGATTTCTATTCCGTGCTCGGCGTGCCGCGCACCGCGTCGGACGACGACATCAAGAAGGCCTATCGCAAGTTGGCGATGACGTACCACCCCGACCGCAACGCGGGGGCCAAGGACGCCGAGGAGAAGTTCAAGGAGATCACCGAAGCGTACGACGTGCTGCGCGATCCGCAGAAGCGCGCCGCGTACGACCGGTACGGCGAGGCGGGACTGCGCGGCGGCGGTGGCGGGGCCGGCTTCCATCACGTGGACCTCTCCGAAGCGCTGGGCATCTTCATGCGCGACTTCGGGCTGGGCGGGTTCGAGGAGCTGTTCGGCGGCGGCGGCCGCTCGGGGGGCAGCGTTCGCACCGGCGCCGACGTGCGCATCGAGATTCCGCTCACGCTCGAAGAAGTGGCCGGCGGCGTCGATAAGAAGGTGGTGGCCAAGCTGCTCGATACCTGCGATCAGTGCAGCGGCACCGGTGCCGAACCGGGCACGCGCGTGGAGACCTGCGCGAGCTGCGGCGGCGCCGGCGAAGTGCGGCGCGCGCAGCGCTCGTTCTTCGGCCAGTTCCTGACCGTGGTGCCGTGTCCCACCTGCAAGGGCGAAGGCACGATCATCCAGTCGCCGTGCAAGAAGTGCCGCGGCGAAGGACGCGTGCGCGGCGAGCGTGAGCTGGCCATCCAGATTCCCGCCGGCGTGGCCACCGGCCAGTACATGACCATGCGCGGCATGGGGAATGCCGGGGCGCGCGGCGGCACGCGCGGCGACGTGCACGTGGTGTTCGAGGTGGCGGAGGATCCTCGCTTCGAGCGCGACGGCGAGGATCTCTACACCGAGGTGCTGGTCACCTATCCGCAACTCGTGCTCGGCGCCGACATCCTGGTGCCCACCGTCGCGTCGAGCGTCTCGCTGCGCGTGCCGGCCGGCACGCAGAGCGGTCAGGTGTTCCACCTCAAGGGGCGCGGCCTCCCGCGGGTGAATGCCGGCGGCACCGGCGACCTGCACGTGCGCGTGCAACTCTGGACGCCCGATCGGCTCACCGACGACGAGGAGCGGATCATCACGGAACTCGGCACCGTGCAGAAGAGCGTGCCGATGGGTGGTCGGGAGAAAGGCTTCTGGAAGAAGATGAAAGAAGCGCTGGGCGCGTGAGCTGGACCACCGTGCGGGTGCGCTCCCGCTCGCGCCGCGACGCCGTGCTGGCGGCGCTGTTCGGAGCCGGCGTGGGCGGCGTGCACGAGGACGGCGACAGCTTCGTCACCCAGGTGGACCACACGCTCGATGCCGTCGCGCTCACGGCCGCGGTCCGCGCGGCCGATCCCGCCGCGACGATCGAACTGGCGCCGCTCGACAACGTGGACTGGGCGGAGGAGTGGAAGCGCGGTGTGCGGGCGCATACGGTGGGCGCGCTCACGGTGGCGCCGCCGTGGCTGGCCGCGGCTTCCGACGGCGCGCGCACGATCGTGATCGAACCCGAGATGGCGTTCGGCACCGGCGAGCACGCCACCACGCGCGGGGTGCTGGCGCTGATGCAGGGCGTGGTGCGGGCCGGGGACCTGGTGGCCGATCTGGGGTCGGGGAGCGCCGTGCTCGCGATCGCCGCCGCCAAGCTCGGCGCGCGGGGCGTGGCCGCCATCGAGATGGACCCCGACGCGATCGGGAACGCGGAGGCGAACGTGGCTCGCAATGCGGTGGGTGATCGCGTGCGCGTGATCCTCGGCGACGCGGGGCAGCTCCTGCCGCTCGTCGCGCCGGTGCAGCTGGTGCTCGCGAACATTCTCTCGTCGGTGATCCGTCCGCTGCTGCCGGCGATCGGAGCCGCGCTGGCGCCCGGGGGGCACGCCATCTTCAGCGGCATTCTCGTCACGGAGCGCGACGAGATGCTGGCGGAGCTCGCGGCGTCGGGCTGGCGGGTGACCGCCGAACTCGTGGAGGACGCATGG
>Ga0307374_10007603_pt1 | contig 16422 bp, 15 predicted proteins | sample OX3MG_FD_202532 | JGI IMG/M metagenome (GOLD analysis project Ga0307374, IMG submission 202532) | Soil microbial communities from Risofladan, Vaasa, Finland - OX-3 | ecosystem: Environmental > Terrestrial > Soil > Coastal area > Acid sulfate soil | place: Finland: Risofladan, Vaasa | collected... | reverse complement strand
TGGCGCCGGTCCTGGTGGTCGATGGTGACCGTGTGCTGGCCACCCCCCAGGACCTCTCCGGGGTGGTCGTGTCGGCCCGGGTGGTGGGGGAGGAGAAGGGCCCCAAGATCCGGGGGTTCACCTACGCCGCCAAGACCCGCCACCGTCGCCGGTGGGGTCACCGCCAGCACTACAGCACCATCGAGATCACGTCGATCATGGTGCCCGCGGCCCGCTAGGCCACGGGCTCGAGGAGGTTCCGACATGTCCAAGACCAAGGGCGGCGGCTCGACCCGCAACGGCCGTGACTCGCAGGCCCAGCGCCTGGGCGTGAAGATCTTCGACGGCACAACGGTTCCGGCCGGGGCCATAATCGTCCGCCAGCGAGGCACCCGGTTCCACCCGGGCGAGAACGTGGGACGTGGGGGCGACGACACGTTGTTCGCCACCGCCGCCGGCGTGGTGAAGTTCGGCACCCGCAAGGGCCGTCGCCTCGTCGACGTCCGTCGCGACGCCTGAGGCCCTTAGGCCCGGCCGGCGACGCCCGGCGCGGGCCCGACCGTAGGATCGGGCGCGTGTCCAGCAGCTTCGTCGACGAAGCCCAGATCCATGTCAAGGCGGGCGACGGCGGTGCCGGAGCCGTGTCCTTTCGCCGTGAAGCGCATGTGTCGCGCGGGGGCCCTGACGGGGGAGACGGCGGTGGCGGCGGGGACGTGTGGCTGGTTGCATCCACCAATCAGGCCTCGCTGCTCGGGTTCCGCGACCATCCCCATCGCCGGGCCGATAGCGGCGTGCACGGACAGGGCAAGCAGCGCCACGGCGCCGCCGGTGCCGACCTGGAGGTCTCGGTGCCGGTCGGAACCATCGTCCGCGGTCCCAGTGGGTCCATCGTGGCCGACTTGGCCGAAGCCGGTGACCGCTTGCTGGCGGCGGAAGGCGGACGCGGCGGGCGGGGCAACGCCCGTTTCCTGAGCAACCGCCGTCGGGCCCCGGCCTTTGCCGAGCAGGGCGAGGCGGGCGAGGAGAGCTGGCTGGACCTCGAGCTCAAGCTCCTGGCCGACGTGGCACTGGTCGGCTTCCCCAATGCCGGCAAGAGCACCTTGATCTCCCGGGTCTCCGCGGCACGTCCCAAGATCGCCGACTATCCCTTCACCACGTTGGAGCCTCACCTGGGCGTGGTGCGCTTCGGAAAGGCCGGGTCAGAGACCGAGTTCGTCATGGCCGACATCCCGGGTCTGGTCGAGGGGGCGGCCGAGGGCAGGGGGCTCGGCCACCAGTTCCTCCGTCATGTCGAGCGTGCCCGGGTCCTGCTGGTGATGCTGGACCTGGCCTCGGCCGACGGTCGGCCCCCCGAAGCCCAAGAGCGCATCCTGCTCGACGAGCTCGGCCGGTACCGGCCCGAGCTGCTCGAGCGGCCGCGGGTGACGGTGGGATCCAAAGCTGACGTGGCGGTGGCCCCGTGGACAGGTGGCGCCCGGCTCCCGGTGTCGGCCGCCACCGGTAATGGGCTCGACGACCTGCTGCGCCGGCTGGCCCTGGCGGTGGACCAGGCCCGCCGGGCCGAGCCTGCCCCCGAGGGCACCGCAGTCGTGCACCGGCCGGTAGGTGATGCCGTCGAGGTGACCAGGGCCGACGACGGCTCCTTCGTCGTGCTCGGACGCGCCGCGCTGCGCGCCGTGGCCTTGTCCGACCTGACCGACGACGATGCCCTGGACTACGTGCAGGACCGGCTGCGACGCCTCGGTGTCGAGCGGGCCCTGGTACGCGCTGGCGTGCGCGAAGGTGACATAGTGCACCTCGGTGGTCTGACCTTCTCTTACCACGCCAACGATCCCGCGCTCGGGGCGGCCGGAGTGGCCGGCGCAGGCCCGACACCCCGGCGCACCGCTTCCTCGAGGCGCTCTGGGCGCCGTCGGGGCGCCGGGTGACGGTGTCGGGGACAGAGCCGGTGCCGCCCGCGGCCCGCACGGTGGTGGTGAAGATCGGCTCGTCGTCGGTGACCGACGCTGCCGGCGTCCACATCGAGGCGGTGGACCGGTTGTGCCACCAGGTGGGGGAATTGCGCGCCGAGGGACACAGCGTCGTGTTGGTGAGCTCGGGCGCTATCGCTGCCGGGTGGGCAGCCCTGGGCGGGGGCGCCCGACCCACCGATCTGGCCACGCTGCAGGCGGTGTCAGCGGTTGGCCAGCACCGGCTGATGCGGGTGTACGACGATGCCCTCGGTCGCCTGGGACTGCACGTGGGGCAGGTGCTGCTGGCGCCGCTCGACTTCGTCCATCGTCAGCAGTACCTCCATGCCCGCCAGACGTTGGCGCGCCTGCTGGAATTGGGGGTGGTGCCCGTCGTCAACGAGAACGACGCCACCTCTGACGACGAGATCCGGTTCGGTGACAACGACCGCCTGGCCGCCCTGGTGGCCCATCTGGTGGCGGCCGACCTGCTCGTGCTGCTGACCGATACCGCCGGCCTGCTGACTGCCGATCCGCGAACGGGCGCCGAGGCATCGCTTATCGAGGAGGTGGTCGAGATCGACCACGAGCTCGAGGCGCTGGCCGGCGGGGCCGGCAGCGCCGTCGGTAGCGGGGGCATGGCCTCCAAGCTGGCGGCGGCCAAGATCGCCGCCTGGTCGGGGGTGCCCACCGTCATCGCCGATGCCGGCCGCCCGGGGGTTCTGCTGGCGGCGTTGCGAAACGAAGCCGGCACCGGCACCATCTTCCGGCCTCGAGCCAAGCGCTTGCCGGCGCGTAAACTGTGGATCGCCTTCGCCGTGGCCTCGTCCGGCACGTTGCGGGTCGATGAGGGTGCCCGGCGGGCCCTGGTCGAGGCGGAAGCGTCGTTGCTGCCGGCCGGCATCGTCGAGGTGATCGGTCGCTTCGACGTCGACGCCGCCGTGGAGATCGCCGGCCTCGACGGGACCGTGTTCGCCAAAGGCCTGGTGCGACACCCCTCGGATCGGATCACGGCCTGGGCCGGGCGGCGAAGCGGCGAGCTCCCCGACGGGGTCGCCCACGAGGTTGTCCATCGTGACGACCTGGTGGTGCTGGGTTGAGCGGGGGGTAGCCTGAGCCATGGCTTTGCCCCCCCTGTCAGAGTTGGCCGCCCGGGCCCAGGCTGCCCGTCGGGCCGTGGCCGGCGCCGGCACGGCGGCCAAGGACAGCGCCCTGCACCTGGCCGCCGAGCTTCTTGAACAGCGCAGCGCCGAGATCACCAGCGCCAATGCAGCCGACCTCGACCGGGCCCGCGCTGAAGGGGCCACGCCCACCCAAATGGACCGCTTGGCCCTGACCGACCAGCGCATCGGCGCCATGGCCGACGGCCTGCGCCAGGTGGCCGCGCTGCCCGACCCGGTGGGCGAGGTGGTCGAGGGCGGCGTACGGCCCAACGGGTTGCGAGTGGAACGGGTCCGGGTGCCGCTCGGGATCATCGGCATCATCTACGAGAACCGCCCCAACGTGACCAGCGATGCGGCGGCCTTGTGTCTCAAATCCGGGAACGTGACCATGCTGCGGGGCTCGTCCACCGCCATCGACTCGAACCGGGCGGTGGTGAGCTGCCTTCGCCAAGCGCTGGCCAAGACCGGGCTCCCCGAGGACGGCGTCATCCTGGTGGAGCACACCGACCGTGCCACGGCGGTGGAGTTCATGCAGCTCAGAGGGGTGCTCGACTGCCTCATCCCCCGCGGTGGGCACTCGCTCATCGCCACCATCCTGGAGCACGCCACCGTGCCTACGGTGATCGACGGCGACGGCAACTGCCACGTCTATGTCGACCGGTCGGCCGACCTAGACATGGCTATCTCCATCATCGTCAACGCCAAGGTGCAACGACCCGGTGTCTGCAATGCCGCCGAGACACTCCTCGTGCACCGCGCTGTGGCCGAGCAGTTCCTGCCCATGGCGGCCGAGGCACTGGCCGGCGTGGAGCTGGTGGGTGACGAGGCCACCCGAGTGATCTTGCCGGCCGTGGCGGCGGCGTCAGACGAGGACTTCGCCACTGAGTTTCTCGACCTCAAGCTGGCCGTCGGGGTGGTGGACGACCTCGACGCCGCCGTCGACCACATCGGCCGCTTCGGATCAGGGCACTCCGAGGCCATCGTCACCAGTGACTTGGCGAGCGCCGACCGGTTCTGCCGCCAGGTCGACGCCGCTGCCGTGGTTGTGAACGCCTCCACACGCTTCATTGACGGCGGTGAATTGGGCCTTGGGGCGGAGATAGGCATCTCGACCCAGAAGCTGCACGCCCGTGGTCCTATGGGGCTGCGTGACCTCACGTGCGTCAAGTACGTCGTCCGCGGCGAGGGACAGGTGCGGGGGTGACCGCCGGCGAAGGGCAACCCCGCACCGAGGGCGTACCGTCGCCCTTGGGCTTTCCCGATCCGGGGCCGGCGCGCTTCGATTCCGTCGCCGACGTCCGTGAGCGACTCAGTGCCGCGGGTTACCTCGCCGACGACGGCATCGCCGGCGTAGTCCACCTGGCTGACCGCCTGGCCAAGCCGGTGCTGGTGGAGGGCCCGGCCGGCACCGGTAAGACCGAGTTGGCCAAGTCGGTGGCGCGGGTCACCAACAGCCGCCTCATCCGGCTGCAGTGCTACGAGGGCCTTGACGAGTCCAAAGCCCTCTACGAGTGGAACTACAAGAAGCAGCTCCTTCGGATCCAAGCCCAGCAGGTGGTGGATGACGAAGACTCTCCGGGCGGGCACGGCTCAGGAGAGCCCCGTAGCTGGCGTGCACTCGAGGAGGACATCTTCTCTGAGGAGTTCCTCCTCACCAGGCCCCTGCTCGAAGCCATCCGCTCCCAGGAGTCGGTCGTACTCCTGGTGGACGAAGTAGACCGGGTCGAGCTCGAAACCGAGGCCTTGCTGCTCGAGGTCCTCTCCGAATACCAGGTCTCGATCCCCGAGCTCGGCACGGTCAAGGCGGATCGCATCCCAATGGTGTTCCTCACGTCGAACAACACGCGCGAACTCTCCGAAGCGCTCAAGCGCCGGTGCCTGTACCTCCACCTCGATTATCCCTCCCTCGAGCGGGAGCGAGCCATCGTCTCGACCCGTGTGCCGGGCATCACCGAAGAACTGGCTGACCAGGTGGCCCGAATAGTTCGGTCACTGCGGACGCTCGAGCTCAAGAAATATCCTTCGGTGTCCGAAACGCTCGACTGGGCCAGGACCCTGGTCGTCCTCGGCGTCGAGTCGATCGATGCCGAGCAGGCCAAGTCGACCTTGCACGTCCTGCTCAAGTACCGCAGCGACCTCGAACGCGCCGCCAAGGAGCTGGCCGGCGTGGACGAGGCCAAGACCTGACACACCGGCGTGCTCGACGTAATCACCGGTTTTGTCGGTGAGCTCCGGTCCGCCGGCCTTCCGGTGTCGCTGACCGAGGCCATTGACGCCTCTGAGGCCATTCGCCACATCCCGCTCGAAGACCGCGATGCGCTCAAGTACGCATTGGCCGCCACCCTGGTCAAGTCGTCGGCCCACTGGAAAGCCTTTGAGACGGCCTTCGAGGTTTATTTCTCGATGCGGGGCCCTCAGTTCGACATCGACGAGCTCGACGCCAGATCAGACACCGAGTCGTCGGACACCGAGGCCGACCAGCCCGGTCGAGGGGCAGGGCGCGGACAAGGCAGCGGCGGGGGAGAGGCGCTGTCACCCGAGGAGCTGGCCGAGATGCTGTTCCGGGCCTTGCTGGCCGCCAACGACGCCCAGGTGGCGGCCTTGGCCCGCCAGGCGGTGACGCGGTACGCCGGCATGGAGCCCGGGCGACCGGTGGGCGGCACGTACTACCTGTACCGCACGCTCAGGAACCTCGATCTGCAGGGACTCCTGGAACGCCTGCTCGACGCGGCGCGGTCCCAAGCCGGAGAGGGCAACACCACGCCCCTCGAGGAGCGCTTGGCTCGTGACGAGTTCCAGGCCCGGTTGGAGCGGCTGCGCAAGGAGATCGAGGACGAGATCCGCCGCCGGCTGGTGGCCGACCGGGGGACCGAGGCGCTGGCCCGTTCGCTTCGCAAGCCGCTGCCCGAGGACGTCGATTTCATGCACGCCACCAGGGAGGAGCTGGTGGCTCTTCGTCGAGCCATCCAACCGCTCACCCGCAAGCTGGCGGTGCGATTAGCCCGCAAGCGGCGCCACGGTCGCAAGGGGGCCCTGGACTTCCGCTCCACGGTGAGGCACTCCCTTTCGACCGGGGGAGTGCCGGTGGACCCCAAGTTCCGCTACCCCCGCCCGGCCAAGCCCGAGATCTTCGTAATCGCCGATATCTCAGGATCGGTGGCCTCCTTCGCTCGGTTCACCCTGCATATGGTGTACGCCATCAGCGCGCAGTTCTCGAAGGTACGCAGCTTCGTGTTCATCGACGGCATCGACGAAGTCACCCGCTTCTTCGAAGGGGTGGAGGACGTGGCGCAGGCCGTAACCCGGATCAACACCGAAGCCGATGTGGTATGGGTCGACGGGCACTCGGACTACGGCCACGCGTTCTCTGTCTTCTGGGAACGCTGGGGTGAGGAGATCACGCCCCGCACGAGTGTGCTGCTGCTGGGCGACGCCCGCAACAACTATCACGCCAGCCAAGCCTGGGTGGTGCAGGAGATAAGCCGGCGGGCGAGACACGTCTACTGGCTTAATCCCGAGCCGCGCTCGTACTGGGGCACCGGGGACTCGATCCTCGGGGAGTACGCCACGTTCTGCGATCACGTCTTCGAGTGCCGCAACCTCCGCCAACTCGAGCACTTTGTTTCGGAGCTCGGTTGAGTGCCTTTCCCTCGGTTCCCGCCGGCGTCCGCACGGTGGGCACCGACACTGCCGATTCCACCCGCCTTGTGTTGGTCCGCCACGGGGAAGCCAAGTGCAACGTGGATGGGGTGGTGGGTGGCCCTCGCGGTTGTCGCGGCCTGTCGCCGGTCGGGGCCCGCCAAGCCGATGCCCTGGCCCTGCGGCTGGCGGCCACGGGCGAGCTGGCCGGGGCCTCGGCCCTCTACGCCAGCGTGCTCCAGCGGGCCCTCGACACGGCCGATGCCATCGCCCGGTGGGTTGGCGGGGGCATGACACCGGTGGCCGACTGCGCTTTGTGCGAGCTGCACCCCGGCGACGCCGATGGGCTCACCTGGGCGGAGTTCAGCGAGCGCTATGGGGAGCCCGATTGGGACGCCGACCCCGGCACCCCGCTGGCGCCCGGCGGCGAAAGCTGGAGCTCATTCGTGCAGCGCGCCCACCGGGCCCTGGTCGAGCTGGCCGCCCGCCACCAGGGCTCCACGGTAGTGGTCGTGTGCCATGCCGGAGTGGTGGAGTCGGCCATGCTCCGCTTCCTCCCGCTCGCCAGCGGGGAAGCGCGCCTGGGCCTTCGCACTGCCCACACTTCCATCACCGAGTTCGAGACCACCGACGGCGGGTGGCGGCTCCTGCGCTACAACGACGCCGCCCATCTCCAGGGCAGCGTGGACCAGCCTCAACAGGCGTAGTCGCCGTCGACCGACTGGCCGTTGCTCTGGGTGGCGGCGTTGTCGCTGTACTGCGTCAGCCATACCGGGCCGGTGGGAAGCGTGTCGTGGTTGGCGGCGGCATAGGAACCGATGTTCTGACAGTTGTAGGGGCCGCCCTGCCCCGAGTACCACGCCACCCATACCGGCACCGCCGGTTGGTACGAACCCACGATGATGTCCCACGTGTCAGGGCTCGTGTAGACCCCGACGTTGTTGATGCCCTTGTCGCGTAAGCCGTTGATGGCTCCTTGCACCACCTGGGCGTTCTCGGCCACATTGGAGGACCAGTAGTCGGTGGCGTCTTCCACGTCGAGCCACCACGTCACAAAGGGGTTTACCCCGTTTGTGTTTGCATAGTTGAACCCGTACAGGGCGGCGGCGTAGCCGAAGTTGCACGCTGGATCGTTGTTGCAGCCCGGTTCGCTGGCCTGGGATTGCCCATAGTCAAGGAAGATGTACAGGTCGAGGCCGGCTCCGGCCCATTGTGCCTCTTGCACGATGCAGGGATTGGCCGCCGAGCCGGCCAGCCCGGTGGCCTGCACCACTCCGATGGTGTGACCGCTGGGCAGCGTCATCGAGCATTGTGGCGGGTTGTCGTTGAAGACGGACACGTCATAGCCGTACGAACCTGACGGGTAGATCCCGTTCCCGTTGGCGTCGCCATTGCCGGGGCCTTCGGCCATCCCCACCACGGGGGCGGCCAATTGCTGAGGGGTCGATCCGAAGTACCCGCCGTCGCCGAAGGCGGTGACCGCCCCGTTGGTGTCGGTGGTCCAGTAGCCGCCCGCATCGGCGGCCGCCATGGTGGCGATGGGGCGCGATAGGTCGTGTCCCCCGAGGGACCCCTGGTACTGGGCATCGCCGAAGGAGAAGATCCCCCCGTCCGATGCCACCAGCCAGTATCCGCCGATGTCGGGCGCCGCCGCCCCCACGATGGGCGCATTCAAGGTCGATCCCCCCATCGAGCCGTGGAAGGGAGCGTCGCCGAAGGAGAAGATCCCCCCATCGGAGGCGAATAGCCAGTACCCCTTGCCGTCGGGCGTGGCCGCCATGGCCATCACCGGCTGGTTCAGGTGAGTGCCCCCCATCGAGCCGTAGAAGGGAGCGCCGAAGGAGAAGATCCCCCCGTCCGATGCCACCAGCCAGTATCCACCGGTCACGGGGTCGGTGGCCATGGCCATCACCGGCTGGTTCAGGTGAGTGCCCCCCATCGAGCCGTGGAAGGCGGCATCGCCGAAGGAGAAGATCCCCCCGTCGGAGGCCACCGTCCAGTACCCCTTGCCATCGGGCGTGGCGGCCATGGCCACCATAGGCTTGTTGAGGCGCTTACCGCCCATGGACCCGTAGAAGGGAAGCCCACCGAAAGCGAAGATCCCGCCGTCGGTGGCCACCAGCCAGTAGCCGGGGATGACCTTCGGCTTCGTCGGGGTGGAGGTCGTGGTGGTCGACGACGTCGACGTGGTACTTGACGTCGTGGTGGTGGCAGCGTCAGCCGCCCGGCCCCCGTGGGACGCCACCACGGGGACGACGACCAGCAGGGCCACGATCAGGGTAAGGGCCGCTCGGTGCGTCAAAAGGCGCGGTGGGAAGAGCGGCGGGGAGTTCATGACGAAGCGCCATTGTCGTGCACATAGGCACCACGGGGCAATCACCCCCCTGCCCGGCGCCCTCACCAGGCGCGACGCGCACACCGGGGGCAACTGCCCGTGCCACTAGGCCCGCAGTAGCTCCGCCACCCGGAAGGCCAGGTCGATGGACTGGCGCGCATTGAGCCTCGGATCGCACATGGTGGTGTACCGCTCGTCGAGTTGGTGCTCGAGGATGTCGCCGAAGCCGCCGAGGCACTCGGTGACGTCGTCGCCTGTGAGCTCGACGTGCACACCTCCGGGCCAAGTGCCGATCTGGCGATGGGCTTCGAAGAAACCCCGGATCTCAGCCAGGATGTCGTCGAATCGCCTGGTCTTGCGCCCACCGTTGCTGAGGAACGTGTTGCCGTGCATCGGGTCACAAGCCCACACCACCGGGTGCCCCTCGTCTCGGACCGCTTCGAGCAGGGGAGGCAAGGTGTCGGTCACTTGGGCCGCTCCCATGCGGGTGATGAGGGTGAGCCGGCCCGGCAATCGGTCAGGGTTGAGCTTGCGGCATAACGAGAGCAACTCCGAGGAGCTGACGGTGGGCCCCACCTTCAACCCGACGGGATTGTGGATCCCCGACAGGAACTCGATATGGGCACCTTGGAGCTGGCGTGTCCGCTCGCCGACCCACAGCATGTGGGCTGAGCAGTCGTAGTGGTCGCCGGTGAGCGAGTCGACCCGGGTGAGGGCCTCCTCGTACCCGAGAATGAGAGCTTCGTGCGAGGTGAAGTAGTCCACCTGGTGCAATGACGTCTCTGTCGCAAGTTCGATGCCGCAGGCGGCCATGAACCGCAGGGCGCGGTCGATCTCCCCGGCGATCTGCTCGTACCGACGCCCCTCCTCACTTGACGCCACGAACTGTTGGTTCCATTGATGGGCTTGGGACAAGTCGGCGAATCCACCGGTGGTGAACGCCCTCAGGAGGTTGAGCGTGGAGGCCGACTGGTGGTAGGCAGCCACCAGTCGTGTGGGGTCCGGGATCCTGGCTTGGGGGTCAGGGGCGTCGTCGTTGACCATGTGGCCCCTGAAGGAGGCCAGCTCCAGTTCGGCCACCATCTCGGTGGACGCCGATCGGGGCTTGGCGAACTGGCCGGCGATCCGGCCCACCTTCACCACCGGGACCCCGGCTCCATAGGTGAGGACGACCGCCATCTGCAGCACCACGCGGAGCTTGTCCCTGATGTTGTCGGCGCTGAACTCGGCGAAGGATTCGGCGCAGTCCCCGGCCTGCAACAGAAAGGCTCGCCCGGAGGCCACCTCGGCCAGCGAGGCCTGGAGCCGGCGTGCCTCCCCGGCGAAGACCAGTGGGGGCAGGGCGGCGAGCTCCTTGAGTGACCGGTCCAGGGCGGCATCGTCGGGCCACTCCGGCTGCTGCTTCGCCTCCAGCCGGCGCCAGCTCTGTGGCGTCCAGGTACCCATGGTCATGGCCGACAGCGTAAACGGTCGGGCAATAGGCTCCTGCCGTGCACCCTTTCCGCTTCGCCGTGCAGCTCAGCCGGACCGACGACGCGGCCTCGTGGCGCGACCAGGTCAGGAAGGTCGAGGACCTCGGCTACTCAACCGTCTACCTGCCGGACCACTTCGGCGACCAGTTCGCCCCCATGGTGGCGCTGGCCATCGCAGCCGAGGCCACCACCACGCTGCGGGTCGGCACGCTCGTGCTCGGCAACGACTACCGCCACCCGTTGGTGGTGGCCAAGGAGGCAGCCACCCTCGACCTGCTCTCCGAAGGACGCCTCGAGCTCGGCATCGGCGCCGGTTGGAAGAGGTCGGACTACGAGCAGTCGGGCATTGAGCTGGATGAGCCCGCCGTCCGGGTGGACCGGCTCGAGGAATCGATCGACGTGATGAAGGCGCTGTGGACCGGACGTTGCGACCACGCCGGGTCTCACTACACCGTGACCGGTGCCGAGGGAGCGCCGCTGCCGCACCGGGCCGGTGGCCCCTTGTTGCTGGTGGGTGGGGGCAGCCGCCGGGTGTTGTCGGTGGCCGGTCGCCGGGCCGACATCGTCGGTCTCAACCCGCGCTTGACCGAGGGGTTCGTCGGCCCACAGTCGTTGGCGTCGGTGTCCGCCGAACACTATGACCGCCGACTGGAGTGGTCCGCCAGGCCGCCGGTGACCGTTTCGAGGAGATCGAGATCCAGTGCCTCACCTTCGTGGTGCGGGTGGTGCCCAACGGCCGTCAGATCCTGGAAGAGACGGCAGCGCTCTTTGCCATGGACAGTGGTCAAGCAGCGGACGTCCCCATCGCCCTCGTCGGCGACACGCACGAGATCATCGACATCCTGTCGGCCCGCCGCCAGCGATGGGCCATGACGTACTGGGTGGTGCACGAAGCCGAGCTCGAGGCCTTCGCCCCCGTGGTGAGCGCCCTGGCCGGTCGCTGAGCGCGCCGGCTCGTGTCCCAGGGCGACGTGGAACGACGTGGGGAGGGTGGACGCATAGGCATCCTCGGGGGAACGTTCGACCCTGTGCACATCGCCCACCTGGTGGCGGCGGTGGAGGCCCGCACGGCCCTCGGCCTCGACCGTGTGCTGCTGGTGGTGGCCAATGACCCGTGGCAGAAGTCGGCCCGGGTGCCGGTCACGGCGGCCGAGGACCGCTACGCCATGACGGTGGCGGCCGTCCTCGGGGTGGAGGGGGTCGAAGCCAGCCGCCTTGAGATCGACCGGGGCGGCCCGAGCTACAGCATCGACACCGTCGAACACCTGGCCACCGCTTGGCCGGACGACGAGCTGTACCTGATCGTCGGCACCGACGTGGTCGGCGACCTGGGGACATGGCACCGGGTGGAGGACCTGAAGCAGTTGGTGACCCTGGTCATGGTGGAGCGCGCCGGGGTGAGGGCCACCCCCCACCCGGCAGGTTGGCAGGTCCAGCAAGTGGCCATACCCGCCCTCGACATCTCGAGCAGAGATCTCCGACACCGACTGGCCACCGGGGGCAACGTCCGTTTCCTGATCCCCGACGCCGCTATCCGTTGCATCGGCGACCGAGGTCTGTACGCTGAGAGCAGATGACGTCGGTCGACGTGCACACCACCGAAGGAGCGGGTCGCCCCGTGGCAGTGCCGACGACCCCTCAGCCCAGATGTCAGGGTTCCGGCGAAGTCCCCGGACCGGCCCCCCTCTCGGTCTCGGGAGGCCGCTGTTGTTCGCCATGACGGCGGGCACGACAATGGAGGTGCACGTGACGGACCGCGCCGCATGACCGCCGCCGCTGAAAAGGTCCTGACCCCTGCGAGTCGAGTGATCGTTCCCGAAGCTTCGTTGGTGGCGGCCCGGGCCGCTGCCGGCAAGCTGTGCGACTCGACGGTGGTGCTGGCCATGGGCGAGCTGCTCGGCGTCACCGATGCCTTCGTGATCACAAGCGGGCGCAACATAAGGCAGGTGCGGACAATCGTCGACGAGGTAGAGCTCAAGGTGAAGCAAGCGGTGGGCCGGGCGCCGTGGTCGATCGAAGGGCTCCACGACTTGCGCTGGGTGCTCATGGACTACGGAGACTTCCTCGTGCACGTGTTCCACGAAGAGGCCCGTGAGTACTACGACCTGGAGCGCTTGTGGGGCGATGCCGAGCGGGTCTCCTGGGAGGGCGAGGGCTAAGTCGGAGCCAGCGGGGCGAATTGCGACCGGTTGGCCATGGGCACATCGGCGCCGTCGGCCACCGGTACGGCCACCGCTTGGCCGCCGAGCTCGAAGGAGACGCCGGTCACGCCGGCCAGTGCGGTGGCGGTGAATACGATCTGAGCTACCGCTTCGATCTGGGCTTGGCCGACCAATTGGCCGAAGGTCCCCCCGAGGTCCACCGTGGCCACGCCACCGGCGACCGTGGCCGAGACAACCTGGGTCTGAGCCGGGATGGCGCTTTGTAGCCCGTTGGCCGCCTCGGTATTGGTGGGCCCGTCGACCAGGGCACCGAGCACGCCGGACATCGGCGCTGGGAACGGCACGTCGCGCCCCACCGCCACCAGGTGGCCCGAGGGCCCGAGCAGATAGACCTGGACCGTCACCTCGACGGGGGCCGGCGCGGCCGCCGTCGTCGATGTGGTGGAGGTGGATGGGGCTAGAAGGCCGAAGGGGACCCCGGCGCGGGCCAACGTGGTGGGGCCCCGGTCCACCGGCACTCCGCAACCGGCGGCGGCCATCGCTAACCCCAGGAGGCCGGCGGCGACCCCGTAGGCACGATCTCTCACGAGCGTCCTCCGTCTGCGGCCGAAGGCTCGGGACCGTCGGCGACGCCCGATGTCAGGGGCAGCTCGACGACGAAACGATTCTCCCCTCGCAGCCCGTCCTCCACCCAGACCCGGCCTCCGTGCAGGCGCACGTGCTCGGCCACCAGGCTGAGTCCGAGGCCGCTGCCGTCGCCACCGCCGCGCCGGCCCGAGATCTGGCCACGGTAGAAGCGCTCGAAGATCCGCTCCCGCTCGGCTAGGGCCACGCCGGGGCCTCGGTCGGCCACCACCAGCCGGACCCCGCCGGGGGCGGGCTCGAGGGCCAACCTGGTCACGCCACCTCCGTACTGTTGGGCATTGGCCACCAGATTGGCCACCACCCGCTCGATCCGCCTCTTGTCGACCGTGAGACGCCTGCCGGCCACGCTGGCGTCGACCTCGAGTGGCACAGAAGCCGCTCCGGCGGCGACGGCGGCATGGCGAACCAGCTCACCTACCTCCACCTCGTCCAGGGACAACTCGGCCGAGCCGGTGTCGACTCGGCTGATCTCGAGCAGGTCGTCCACCATGCGGTGGAAGCGACGGAGCTCGGCGGCCAACAGGTCCAAGGCCTGGCGGGTCCGCGGGGCGAGCTCGCTGCGGTGTGATTCCAAGATGCCGAGGGAGCTGGCCAAGGTGGTGAGTGGGGAGCGGAGTTCGTGGCTCACGTCAGAGGTGAAGCGCGCTTCGCGTTCGATCCGCTCCTGGAGGGCATCGGCCATCCGGTTGAACGAGGAGGCCAGGGCCGACAACTCGGCGTCCTCGGTGGCGAGCAGCCGTGTATCGAGGCGGCCGCCGGCGATGGTCTCCGCCGCCCGTGACACCTGGGCCAGCGGTCGCAGGGCCCGGCCGCTGGCCCAGCGACCCGTGACTGCCCCGGCGGCGGTGGTCACGGCGGCGGCGCCACCGAGGGCCAGGGCCAGGATGCGCAGTGTCCTTTCCATCTCGGCCAGGGAGAAGACCTCGAAGTAGGCCGACTCGACGCTCGGCACGGGTATGCCGACCACCAACTGGGGTGAGCCCTGCAGGACGAAGTGCTGCAGGGCCGGCGTGCCCGAGAGCACGACGTGTCGTAGCGCCGGCGGCACGGCGTTCTCGCCTACCGAGATCGAGGTGGCATACCACTGTCCCCGGCGCTCGAGGACCGACAAGGACCCGGGAAGTGTGTCGAGTGAGCCCAGCAGCTGGGTGATGTCGGGGCTCGGCGATCGCAGCGACGACCGGATGAGCGAGGCGTTCACGTAGGCCTGGCGCAGAATGGCCGTCTGTCGCTCGTTCAAGATGAACTGCCGGGCCGTGAAATACGTCAGCCCGGACAGCGTGGCCGACAGAGCCAGGGCCCCCAAGCCGAAGGTCACCGTGACCCGGGACCGGAGGCCCAGTCGCGAATGCCGCCGACCAGGTGTTTGGGGGCGCATCGGGTGGGCTACAGCACGACCTTGTAGCCCATTCCCCGGACGGTGAGGATGTGTCGGGGCATGGCCGGATCGTCCTCGATCTTGGTGCGCAGGCGGCGGATGTGGACATCGACGAGCCGGCCGTCGCCGAAGTAGTCGTACCCCCAGACGCGGTCGAGGAGTTGTTCCCGGCTCATGACCTTCCCCGGGTTGGCGGCCAGCTCGCAGAGAAGACGGAATTCCGTGCGAGTGCAGTGGACGTCGTCGCCGTCGCGCTCGACGGTTCCCTCGTCGGGTCGGATCTCGACCGAGCCGAGCATGATGAGGCTCGTGGCCCCGGCCGAGCGGGCCCTCCGAAGCAGCGCTCGGACCCGCGCCGCCAGCTCCTTGGCCACGAACGGCTTGGTCACGTAGTCGTCGGCTCCGGCCTCCAGCCCGGCTACCACGTCCTGCGTGTCGGTGCGGGCCGTCACCATGATGACGGGCACGGTGCTCGATTGGCGAAGACGGCGGCAGCACTCGAATCCGTCGATGCCAGGGAGCATGAGGTCGATCAGCACCACATCGGCGGGCTTCTCGGCGAAGCGGGCTAGGGCGATCTCCCCATCCTCGGCTTCGGCGACCTCGTAGCCCTCGTCCTCCAGGGCCAGCCGGGTGGAGGTCCGTATCCGCTCGTCGTCCTCGACCAGCAGGATCTGGCCCTTCATCGTCATCTCCCCGGGCTCGGCCGCATGGTTGCCCGGGTCAGCTCGAGAGCCAGATCTGCGGTGTCCACACCGTCCCCACGATCATGCCGTAGGCCTTGCCACCGACGGGGGTCGTGGGGTTGTTGAAGTTCTGGACCTTGGACTGGGCCACTACGGCCCACGTCGTCCGGTCGTTCCAGATGTACGGCAGGTCGTGGTTGAGTTGCATGGCGAGCTGCCGATAGGCGGCAGCTCGGGTGGCCGGATCGGTGGAGCGGCGTCCGGTCTGGAGCAGCGTCTCGATCTGGGGGTCGGTGTTGCGGGCGAAGTTGGGGGCGATCGAGCCGTAGATCTCGGTAGGGCTCCACCAGAGGTAGTTGAGGTCGGGATCGACGGCTGCGAACTGCCGCCACTCCACAGCCTGGAAGGAGCCGGCCAGCGCGTTGTTGATCAAGTCGGCCTGCTGCACCTGGGCCAACTGGACCTCCATGCCGGCGGCCTGGAGTTGGTTCTGGAGGTACTGCGCGATCTGCACGGAGTACGCGGAGGTGGTCGAGGTAAAGGTGAACGACACTGGTTTGCCGTTGTCGTGGGCGACCTCTCCGACGAGCGCCTTCGCCTTGACTGGGTCGTAGACGGGATAGCCGCTGTCAGAGGCGTAGTACGGGGAACCGGCCACAAAGGGTTGATTGCATGGGGCATTGACCCCTTTGTCGATGATGCGTGCGTATTGGCTCGAGTCGATGGCCATGGCCATGGCCTGCCGTACCCGCAGGTCATTGAAGGGTGCGGCCTGCACATTGAGCATGATGAAATTCATGTCCGGCTCTCCCACGACGTGCGCAGAATCGTCGAGGTACCCGAAAGAGTTGTTCGACCTGAACTGCACAATGCTCGACGGCAGGTCGGTGTGCATGATGTCGATGTTGCCGGCCAGCAGGGCATCGGCACGTTGTTGGGAGTCAACGATCGGCCGGTAGGTGATCGAGTCGAGGTAGGGAAGACTCGAGCGCCAGTACGAGGGGTTGCGCACGG
>Ga0307374_10007602_pt1 | contig 16423 bp, 16 predicted proteins | sample OX3MG_FD_202532 | JGI IMG/M metagenome (GOLD analysis project Ga0307374, IMG submission 202532) | Soil microbial communities from Risofladan, Vaasa, Finland - OX-3 | ecosystem: Environmental > Terrestrial > Soil > Coastal area > Acid sulfate soil | place: Finland: Risofladan, Vaasa | collected... | reverse complement strand
CCCATCCGGTCGCCGCGCACGGTGAGCTGGGCCGAGGACTCCAGCCGGATCCTCATCTCCACCCCGAGACCGCCCCGCCACTGGCCGGGCCCGCCGGAGTCGGCCACCAGGGCGCAACGCTCGACGACCAGCGGGAGCTGGACCTCCAGCGGTTCGATCTGGGGGATCACCGAACGGCCGCCGAGGAAGTAGGCACCGGTGGCATCGGGCCCGTCGGCGCCGTGGCGGGCCCCGATCCCGCCGAACTCGTAGCCGAGCGAGAGCCACCGCTCGCCGTCGGGGCGCAGCCCGGTGAGGGTGTACACGTGGATGAGGGCACTGGCGGCCACCGCCCGGTCGGGGACCGCCTGCGACAGCGCCTGGAGGATGGCCTCGACGGCGGCGATCACCGTCACCACCCGGCCGCCGCAGGCCGCCGGCGGGTTGGGGTTCACCAGCGAACCGGGCGGGAGGACGGTGTGGATGGCACCGAAGCACCCCTCGTTCATCGGGATCGAGGGGTCGACGAAACACCGGATGGCGTAGAGGACCCCCGACAACGTCTGGGACACCGACGAGTTGATGGACCCGGGGGATTGTCCGGCGGTGCCACCGAAGTCGACGGTGATGTCCTCGTCGCCCACGGTGACGGTGGTGACGACGTCGAAGGTCCGACCCGGAGAGACGCCGTCGCTGTCGACGGTGAAGCTGCCCCGGTAGGAACCGGCGGGAATGCGCCGGATCTCGTCGCGGATCCGGCGGGCGGCGTAGTCGATGAACTGGTCAACCTGGCGTTCGAGCTCGACGATGCCGTAGCGCTGGGTGAGCTCGTCGATCCGTCGGGCGATCACGTTCACCCCGGCCACCAACGCCTGGATGTCACCCACCACCTTGCTCGGGGCCCGGCTGTTGCGCTCGATGATGCCGAGGACGTCGCGGTTGGGCTTGCCCTCCCGGTAGAGCCACACCGGAGGCAGCAGGACCCCTTCGGCATAGGTGTCCCCGGCCAGCGACCCGAGGCCGCCCACCGCCGAACCGCCCATGTCGGCCACGTGGATGAGGGTCCCGCCGAACCAGCGGACCCGGTTCTCGGCGAAGACCGGGCGTAGCACCATGATGTCGTTGGCATGGATCCCGCCGCGGTAGGGGTCGTTGCAGGCCAACACATCGCCGGGACGCAGCTCGTCGAGCGCGATCTCCTCCAGGATCGACTGCAGCCCGCTGCGCAGACTGGCGCTGTGCATGACGCTGGTGGCCGCCGACTGGGCCACCAGCCGGCCGGCGGCGTCGAGCAGGGCCCCGGCGGCGTCGGCTCCTTCCTGGATGTTGGAGCTGTGCGATGACCGGACCACCACGATGCTGGCTTCCTCGACGGCCACCGCCAGCGCGTTGCGGACGATCTCGGCGGTGATGGCCGACGACGCCGCCGACTCCGAGCCCGCGTCGGCGCCGGCTCCCTCCTGTGACTCTCCCCGTTCTCCTGCTCGGTCTTGCTCCATGACGCCTTTCTAACGCTCTACCCGGTGGTGAACCGGCCGCCGCTCACCACCAGCGTCTGGCCGGTGATGTAGCGGGAGCCGTCCTCGCAGAGGAAGACGGCGGCGGGGCCGATGTCGAGCTCACTGTCACCGAGCCGCCCGAGCGGTATCAGGCTCCGAACCCTGCCTTCGAGGTGCGGGTCGGCGGCGAAGGCCCGGTCCATGGCCGGGGTGGCGGCCAGCGGGGCGATGGCGTTGACCCGGACCCCGTGCGGTCCCCATTCGCGGGCCAGGCTCTTGACCAGCCCCCGCTGGGCCGCCTTGACCGCGGCGTAGAAGGACAGCTGTTCGCTGCCGTCGACGCCGGCCGGTGACGTCATGAAGATCAGCGTTCCCCGGCGCTCGGCCAACCGGCTGAACGCGGCCTGGGCGATGTGGAATGAGGCAGTGATCGACACCGCGGCGTGCTCGTCCCACAGCGAGAGCGGTGCCGCCTCGAAGGGCACCGGCTGGCTCGACCGGGTGCTGACGGCGTTGTGGATCACCGCGTCGACTCCGCCGAACCGATCGGCGGCCATCCGGAGGGCCTCTTCGACCTGGTCGCTGGCGGTCACGTCGCAGGCCACGGCCATCGCGGTTCCGCCCCGCTCGCTGACCCGTTCGACGACCTCGTTCCCTTTGGACAGGTCCCGCACCCCCACCACCACCGAGGCGCCGGCGCCGGCGCAGGCCAGGGCCAGGCCCCGCCCCACCCCGCCCCCGCCCCCGGTCACCAGCACCGTCCTGTCCGAGAGGCTGCTCACGGCGCCATCACCGCGCCACCGTCGAGACCGACGGTGGCCCCGGTCACCAATCCGCCCAGGCCACCGGTCAGGGCATCGACCAACGAGGCGATTCCGATCGCCGGGTCGGGGGGCGTCAGCGCCGGCGGTCCGAGGCTGAGCTGTGCCGCTCCCGACGGGTTGGCGCCGGTGGCTTCGTCGGGGGCATCGTCGAGGGCGTCGAGCGGGACGGCGGCCACGTTCACCGTGATCCCCGAGGCCCCCCAGCGTCGGGCCGCCGACTTGGCCAGGATCCGCTGGGCCTCACCCGAGGTGGTGGCGGCCACATAGCCGTCGGCCCCGACCAGCGCCACCGTCGGGACGACCACCACCACCGCCCCACCCGAGTCCGACAGCAAGTGGTGGGCTTCCTGGAGCCCGACGAGACAGGAGCGGATCGGTGCTTCGCAGCCGGCGTCCCATTCCTCATCGGACAGGCTCACCAACTCCCGGGCCCGGCCGGCGGACGGCGGGTGGAAGGCGAGCACCACCGCGGCGACGGGGCCGAGCCCGGTGCAGCGGCCCAGCGCCGCCTCGAGGGCCGGCCGGTCGCCGGGCGGGGCGGCGACCCCGATGGCATTCCCGCCGGCCGCCTGCACCGCCGCCGCCACGTCCGCTCCCCGCGGGCTCACGATGCCGACCGGCCGCCCATCCTCGGCCAGGCGGGCGGCCAGCCGGTCGGCCAGACCGGTGGCGGGACCGCTCACCACCACCACCGCCGCCTTGGTCGCCCCCGATTCTCGGTTCACGGGTGGGCCGGCGCGGTGCCTTCGCTGAAATCGGACGGCAGGTAGCCGTCGGGGAACCGGTAGAAACCCACCGGGTTGTCCCAGAGGATCTTCCTCTTGCTCTCGAGGCTGATCGTGTCCGGGGCCAGCTCCAGGAATTTGACGCTGGTTCGCGGGAACTTGGAATCAGGATGGGGGAAGTCGGACTCGAAGAGGATCCGGTCGTCGCCCAGCCAACGGATCACATCGGCGACGTAGGGATCCTCGCACTCGGTGGTGATCCAGCAGTTGCGGGCGAAGTACTCCGACGCCGACATGGTGAGCTCGGGGAACTCGCGGGCCCCGGCCATCTCCAGGTGCTCGTCGATGCGGTGGAGCCAGCTCGGCAACCAACCGCAACCCGCCTCCAGATAGGCGACCCGCAGTCGGGGGAACCGCTCGTAGACGCCGTGGCAGATCATGGCCACCATGGCCCCCATCGCCTCGAAGGGGTGGACGACGGTGTGCCACTCGGAGTAGCCGCGGAAGCGGTCGCTGCCGAAGGAGTTGCCCCGCAGGCCCATGAACTCGTGGGTGGAGAAGGGGACGTCGAGGTCCTGGAGCAGCTCCCAGATCGGGTCGTAGTAGCGGTCGCCCAGGGTCCGATGGTTGAACTGGTCGGGGCGGGCCCAAAACGCCCGGATGCCGAGCTCGTGATAGGCGTACTCGATCTCGTTCACCGCCCGGGTGACGTCGTTGAGCGGGACCGGGCTGGCGGTGTGGACCCTGTTGTCCGAGGCCTCGCGCATCTCCGCGCCCCACCGGTTGTAGGCCCGGACCATGGCCGCCTGGAGATCCGGGTCGATGCCTTCGAACCACAGGTCGTACTCGGGCCCGTAGATGACCGAGAGGTCGATCCCGTCCTGGGCCAGGGCCCGCGCCACCCGGTCGCCGGTGAAGCCGCCGAGGACCAATTCCTCTCCGTACTTGGCGATCATGTCGTCTTTGGTCCAGTCGATGTACTTCTGGAACTGGCCGTAGAGGATGGTGTCGTGCTGGGTCCAACGGCCGTCCACGGTGACCGGGTTATAGGTCTCGAACCCGGGGACCGGCTGCCGGGTGCCCACCCGGTCGACGTAGCGGGGGTCGAGAAAGCGCGGCCACAGGTCCACCGGATAGAGGACATGGGCGTCCGCGTCGAAGATCTTGAAGCCGTCGCGCAAGGCCGCACCTCCTGAGCAGGCGCCATCGCCATCGGTCACTCTAACGTTTGTTTGATCAGGCTACCGAGCGACCCGCCCGGTGTCAACCGGGTTCCCGGTGATCAGCCGGCGACCTGGGCGACGAGGCATCGAACACCAGCCGGTAGGCGACCGTTTCATGCAGCAGGTCGGCCCCGCCGGCTGCCTCGGGACCACCAAGGGACCGGCAGTCGAGCAGGGCCACCAACGGGGCGTCGGGTCGATCCCCGGGCTGGTACAAGCAGACCCCGGTCGCCGGTCCGGGCCCGGTCTCGAGGAGCCAGTCAGCCAGGGAGGCCGGCCCGCTCCGCCGGTCGTGGACCAGACCCCGTACCAGCGCGTCGGCCCCGGAGGTGTCACCGGCCCGTCCGACCATTGTGGCCACCGTCCGCTCGAAGACCAGCGAAGGGCCCAGCGCCTCGGGCATCGGAATCCCCGTCCGGCGGTGATCGAGGAACGCCGGCGTGCCGAGCACCGCGGTCGATTCGAGGTCGTAGACGGTGAGGTAGCGCCCGGTGCCGCGCCGTCCGTCGGGCCGGCGGTACCGTCGCGCCCGCAGGACTCCGGGAAGCGACAAGAGCTCGCCATGGTGGTGGTCGCACCAGTTGTTGAACCGGTCGTCCAGTTCGGGGTCGAGGTCCGACCGCAGTTCGAGGATGGCTGTCGCCGACGAATCGGTCTGAGTGGTGTGGCCCACGTGTCTGGTGCCTCCGGGATTGGGGACGCGGGGACCTTCCCACAGGCTGTTGAATGAGTCAATGAGCAACGACCTCCTCGAGCGGCTGGGCCTCGGTGGCCGGGTGGTGGTGGTGGCCGGAGCCGGCGGCGGGGGGATCGGCACCGCCATCTGCCGGGTGGTGGCCGAGGCCGGCGGGAAGGTCGCCGCCATCGATGTCGATCGCCGACGCCTGGACGCGGTCGGGGCGGCGCTGGCCGGCACCGTCGGTCCGCATCGCCAGTTGGTGGCTGACGTCCGCCACTCCGACGAGGTGGAGCGGGCGGTGGCGTCGGCCGAGGGTCTCGGTCCGCTGCACGGCCTGGTCCATGTGGTGGGGGGACTGGCTCCCGACCGGTGGGGCCCGGTGCTGTCGGTCGACCCGGCGGCCTTCGACCAGGTGCTCGAGCTCAACCTCCGCTCGGCGCTCCTGACCTCGCAGGCCGTCGGGGCCCGGCTGGTCGCGGCCGGAGAGGGCAGCATCGTCCACCTCTCCTCGATCGTCGGACTGTCGGCTCTGCCGTTCGGCGCCGCCTACGCGGTGGCCAAGTCGGCCATGTTGGCCCTGATGCGGACCGAAGCCCTCGAGTGGGCCCGGTCCGGGGTCCGGGTGAACGCGGTGGCCGCCGGCACCATCCGCACACCGGCCAGCGACTCGCACCGTTCGGATCCGCCAGACGCCGACGCCGACGCCGACGCCGAGCGCCGGGCGGTTCCGCTCGGGCGCCGTGGCGACCCCGACGACGTGGCCGGTGCCGCCCTCTTCCTGCTGTCGGACCTGGCCGGGTGGATCACCGGGCAGGTGCTGGTGGTCGACGGCGGCTCGTCGACCCGGCCGTCGTTCCTCGATCAGGACGACCTCCCGGTCTTCGTTGCCGATTCTCCTCTCCGGCGCCGGCTGGCGGCACCGACAACCGGTCTTGATTCAAACGATTGACTTAGTTAGTCTGTGGCCGGCGCTCGCCGCGCCGCGGGTGCAGGCCGACGGAGGGGATGCAGGTGTCGCAAGGGATTCGCCGACCGTGGCAGGCAGTCGACTACGACAGCCTCAGCCGGCTGTACCCGCCCCCGCCCGAGTACTTCGCCACCGCCTGGTTCGACGACCCCGGGACGATCGCCCGCAAGCAGCTGGTCCGGGTGCGCGAACGGGCCTGGCAGGCCTACCGGGTTCCCTTCTTCCGGCGCCGGTGGGACGAGGCCGGCTTCCATCCCTCCGCCCTGCACACCCTGGACGACCTGTGGAAGGCGCCCGCCTACACGGTGGAGGACATCCGGCGCAGTATCGACGCCCATCCGCCCTGGGGTGACTATCAGGGCGTCGAGCCGGCCGACGCCCTCCGTGAGCCGATGCGGGTGTTCATGTCCGGCGGCACCACCGGGGTGTCCCGCCCCACCTTCTACACCGCCTGGGACCGGGAGGTCGGCGGTCTGCTGCTGGCCCGCCAGTTGTACATGCAAGGCGTGCGACCGGGGGACGTCGTCCTCAACTCCTGGGCCTACGGGCTCCACAACGGGGCGTTCTCGTTCGACGAAGCGTTGCACCGGTGGCTCAACTGCGTGGTGCTGACCGCCTCGACCGGGAACGTCACCTCCAGCCGGCGCCAGGTCGAACTGGCCATCGCCTACCGGGTGGCGGCGGTCATGACCACCGGCGACTATCTGCTCCGGCTGGCCGACGTGGCCCGGGACATGGGCCTCGATCCCCGCACCGACCTGAAGCTCACCGCCATTCCCAACATCGGCGACCAGGAGCTGCTGGAGGAGACCTTCGGTCTCGAGTACTTCGCCACCTACGGGTTCCATGAGGTACAGACTGTCGCCATGGAGTGTCCAGCCCACGACGGACTCCACATCTTCGAGGACGCCTTCGTTGTCCAGGTGGTGGATCCCGAGACCGGTGAGGCCCTCCCCGACGGCCAGTTGGGCTCCCTCTGCGTGACCGAGCTCTACAAGACCGGGAGCCCCCAGTTCCGGTACAACATCATGGACCTCTCGTCGCTGCAACCGCCCGGGCAGTGCGCCTGCGGGAGCTGGCTCCGACGGATCACCGGATTCGCCGGGCGGGCCGACAACATGGTGAAGCTGCGCGGCGTCAACGTGTGGCCCGAGGCATTGGGCGACATCGCCCAGACCGTGCCCGGGACCACCAACGACTTCTTCGTCCGGGCGGTCCGGCGAGACAACCGGGACGAGCTGATCCTGTCGGTGGTCAGCGACCGGCCCGCCGACTCGTTTGCCGCGGTGGCCGCCGGGGTGAGCGATCGCCTGAAGGACCGGCTCGGGGTCAGCATCGGCGTGGAGGTGGTGGCCCCGGGATCGCTCGACGCCTTCACCGAGGTCGACGTGGCCGCCAAGCTCAAGCGCTTCCGCGACGAGCGCCCGGGACCGGGCTGAGATCGATGCCCGCCGGCATGGTCGACTCCCTGTGCAACGCCTTCGGGATCGAGCGCCGGGCCGCCTGGGAGACGGCGGTGGCCGGCCAGGACCTCCCGCTCAGGGTGCGGCAGGACAGAGACGACAGCTTCGCCGACCCGGAGGCCATGGTGGAGCGGATGGACGAGCTCGGCATCGCCACCTTGCTGGTGGTCACCAGCGACGTGCACCCTCACGGGACCGCGTTCGATGTCTCCTCGGTCACATCCCGGTGGGAAGAGACCGAGCGGCTGGTCGAGCGGTTCCCCGGCCGCTTCGCCGCGGTCTGGGGCATCGAGCCCCAGTTGGGCATGACCGGGGTCCGGCGCGCCGAGGAGGTGCTCGCCGCCCCCTGGGTGGTGGGTCTCTATCTCCATACCCACAGCTTCGATCGGCCCCTCGACCACCGTGACCACTACCCGTACTACGGGCTGTGCGACCGGTTCGGTGTCCCGATGATGATGCAGGCCGGCAGTTCAGGGGGGAGGATGCCGAGCGAAGCCGGCAAACCGATCGGGATCGACCGGCCGGCGCTGTACTTCCCCGACGTCACGTTCGTCCTCTCCCACACCGGCTGGCCCTGGGTGGACGAGGCCATCGCCATGGCCCTCAAGTTCTCCAACGTCTACCTGGGGACCGGCTCCTATCCCCCCGCCCATTGGCCGGCGGCGCTGGTCGACTTCGTGAGGCGGCCGGGACGGCGCAAGGTGGTGTTCGGCACCAACTTTCCCACCGTGGGACATCGCCAGGCTCTCGACCAGCTCGATGGGCTCGGGCTTTCCCCCGAAGTCCGCGATCTGCTGATGGCCGGCAATGCCCGCACGGTGTTCACCCGGCTCAACGAACGTGCCGGGCCGGCATGAACCGTCCAGCCAGTCAGGAGCGACCGATGATCGGAAACGTCTACGCCATTCCCCCTCAGCCCCCGGTGGCCGAGCACACCCGTTACTTCGAGGCGGGCAACCTCTCGATCGGGGTGGAGTACCGCGACCTCGACCCCGAAGGGCTGGTGGACACCTACAAGGAGAATCCCGCCCACCTGGCCGAGCTCCTGGAGCGCTCCCCGGCCGGAGGGTTCACCGACGAGGGACTGTCGCTCCACGTCTGTGGGGCCGACGACGGTCATGAGTACCTGAGGTTCGACGTCTTCGAGAAGGAGCCTCACTACCACTACAACCATCCGGGTGCCGAGGTGGTCAACAACGTGATCGACTACGACACCGCCGCCAACGGCGACATGCTGCCGTGGGCACTCGAACGGATCGAGCACCACCTTCCCGACATGCTGGGGCAAGCCGGTGGCGGCCGCCTGGTGGCCGGTCTGGATCCGCCCGCCATCGCCAACGCCCTCTCCCAGGTGCGGGCGGTCGCCGCCAACGCGCTGGCCGGGGTCCGGTCGGGCGACCACTCCGGCGGTTGATACCCACCTCGGCACCGGGTGCCACGCCGGACGGGCTCAGCGGGTGAGGGGAGCCAGGTTGCGGAGCAGGGTGAGGACCGCCCGATTGTGAGGGGTGGCCACCCCGTGCCGCTCACCCAGGCGGACGACCGCGCCGGTGAGTTCCTCACACTCGAGGGGCCGCCCGGCCATCCGGTCGTAGAGCATCGAGGTCCCCATGGTCGGGCCCACCCGGTGAAGACCGTCGACGACACCGGTGGCCAACTCGTCGGTCATGGCCACCCCAGAGGCCCGGGCCACCGCCGCCGCCTCGCGCGCCAGGTCGGCGGCCAGCGCGGCCACCTCGGGCTCCTGCATCACCTCGAGGCGCCGGCCGGTGATGGCGGTCAGTGGGCCGGCGGTGATGTTCTGCACCAGCTTGCGCCAGCGGTCCAGTTCGAAGGCCGGCGAGACGGTGACGGTGGCCGGGCCGCGGCCGAACAGCCGGGCGGCCGCCTGCCCGGGCTCGGAGTCGGGGACGATGAGCGAGGAGAAACCGTGATGGCGGATCCGCCCGGGCCCGAGCGCTTCGGCCCCGCACAGCACGACGGCCGGCACCACCGGTATGCGCCCGACCAGGGGGGCCACCCGTTCGACCTGCTCGACCCCGTTCTGCAGCACCAGCACCCCGATCGTCCGGGGCCCGCACGCCGCCGCCAACCAGTCGGCGGCGCCCTGGGTCTGGTGCCCTTTGGTGGCGAGGACCAGCCAGTCGGCGGTGGGGCACTGCCCGGGGTCGGTGATGACCGGCGCGTCCACGGTGTACAGCCCGCCCTCGGTCTCCACCCGCAACCGGTCGAAGGGATGACGGGCGCAGAGGATCACCCGGTGCCCGGCCCGTTCGAGGGCGGAGGCGAAGTACCCGCCGATGGCGCCGCACCCCACCACCACCACCGTGGCCCGAGCCGGCGATCCCGTGGTCGCCCCCCGGTCATCGGCCATGCGCCAACCTATCGCCGGGTCGGCGACGCGTTCAAACGATCGTTTAAGTTGTAGCCTGAGGGCGATGTCCTTCCCCGACGATCCCCTCCGCTGCGACGGCCGGGTGGCCCTCATCACCGGAGCGGCCCGCGGCATCGGGGGGGCCACGGCCACACTTCTTCGGCGGTTCGGCGCCAACCTGGCCCTCTGTGACCGGGTCCCCGAGGATGGCTGTGCGTTCTCCCACCCGGCGGACGCCGACCCCGCCGCGGTGATGGCGAGGCTGCTCGATGTGCGCGACCCTGGCGCCGTCAATGACTTCGTGGACGACGTCGTCGACCGGTTCGGGAGGATCGATGTTCTGGTCAACAACGCCGGCGGGAGCTTCGCCGCCGAGTTCGTCGATGTGACCGAGAAGGGCGAGGCCATGCTCATCGCCGAGAACTTCACCCAGGTCGCCCACCTGGCCCGCCGGGTGGTGCCGACGATGGCCCCCGGTTCCTCCATCGTCAACATCACGTCGATCGAGGCGCACCAGGGGGCCCCCGGCTTCGCGGTGTACGCGGCCATGAAGGCGGCAGTCGACAGCCTCACCCGCACCCTCGCCCTGGAGCTGGCCCCTCGCGGGATCCGGGTCAACGCGGTGGCCCCCGACGCCCTCCCCACCACCGGGGAAGGCACGGCCCGCGACGAGCTCCTCGGCAGCTCGATCGACTTCGAGCCCGCGGTGATTCCGCCGCTCGGTCATTTCGGAACACCGGAGGACGCCGCCGGTGCGGTGCTCTATCTCACCAGTGAACTGGCCCGGTTCGTCACCGGCACCACCATCCATGTGGACGGGGGGAACCATGCCGCCGGCGGTTGGCGACGGAAGGTCGTGGCCGAGCATTGAGTCATCGACGACGCCGGACCGGGCTTCTCCGAAACCCGACGGCCTTCCCGTGAACATCGCCGTCCTCGTCAAGCAGGTGCCCAAGGCGGAGACGATGACCCTCTCGCCCGAGGGTCGTCTCCAGCGAGAGGGTGTCGAGCTGGAGATGAATGCCTACTGCCGGCGCGCGGTCAGCAAGGGCGTCGAGCTGGCTGCCGCCCACGCCGGCCGGTGCACCGTCTTCACCCTGGGTCCCCCGGCCGCCGAGGACATCCTCCGGGAGGCGGTGGCGTGGGGCGCCGATGAAGGGGTGCTGGTCAGCGATCCGGCCTTCGCCGGATCGGACACCCTGGCCACGGCCAGGGCGTTGGCCACCGCCCTCCGCCATCACGGAACCTGGGACCTGATCCTGGTCGGCCGGAACTCGATCGACGCCGATACCGGACAGGTCGGGCCCCAGGTGGCCGAGCTGCTCGACCTCCCCTTCGCCGGCGGGGTCCGCCAGCTCGAGCTGGCCGGGGGAATGGCCGAGGTCACCTGCGAGCAGGACGACGGCTGGCGCGTCGGCCAGGTCCGGTTGCCGGCGGTGCTGTCCACCGCCGAGCGGTTGTGCGATCCGTGCAAGGTCCCGCCCGTTGGCCGGGCCGAAGTGCCGTCCGATCGGCTCCGGTGGCTGCGGGCCGCCGACCTGGGACCCGGCCCCTGGGGGGCGGTCGGGAGCCGGACCGAAGTGGGAGCGGTGCGCTCGATGGACATCGACCGCCGGTGCGTGGTGCTGTCGGGATCCACCGGCGATCAGGTGGCCGAGGCGGTCCGGCTCCTCGACAGGTGGGGCGCGCTCCCCGCCATCGGTCACCGGGGCGGCACCGCCGAGGTATCGGCGGCACCGGGGGTCGAGGCGGTGGAGCCCCGCACCGGCGGCACCGGTCCGGGCCTCCTGGTGGTGGCCGAGCCCGGTCGCGCCCGGCTCACCCGGGAGCTCCTGGGGGAGGCTGCCCATCTGGCCGCCGGACTCGACGGGGTGGTGACCGCCATCGGACCCGCCCCGCTCGACCTGCAGTCTCTGGCCGAGTGGGGTGCCGATGCGGCCGTCGAACTGGTGGGAGCCGCGGTGGAAGAGGACGTGGCCGCGGCCATCGCCGGCTGGTGCGACCGGCACCAGCCCTGGGCCGGCTTCGCCCCGGGGACCCTCTGGGGCCGTGAGGTTGCGGCCCGGGTGGCGGCCCGGCTGGATGCGGGGTTGACCGGCGACGCCGTCGGGTTCGGGGTCGACCACGGCCGGCTGATCTCGTGGAAGCCGGCGTTCGGCGGCCGGATGGTGGCGGCGATCACCGCTCGCTCACCGGTGCAGCTGGCCACCGTCCGGCCGGGCATCTTCTCCCTCCGCACCCCCCGGCCGGTGGCCGGCGGGCTCCCGGCGACCCGCATCGACGTCCAGCCACGGGGCCGGTTCGAAGTGACCGGCCAGGGTCGCGACGATGAGGTCGAAGCCCTCCTCGCCGCCAACACGGTGGTGTCGGTGGGCACCGGGGTGTCCCCCGACGACTACCCGAAGCTCCAGCCGCTGATCCTCTCCCTCGGCGCCGAGCTGGCCGCGACCCGCAAGGTCACCGACAAGGGTTGGCTGCCGCGGGCCCGGCAGGTCGGCCTCACCGGCCAGAGTGTGGACCCCGCCCTCTTCGTCGCCATCGGCGCCTCGGGCAAGTTCAACCACATGGTCGGGGCCCGGGGCGCCGGCACCATCATGGCGATCAACCGCGATCCCGCGGCCCCGGTCTTCGACTGGGTCGACATCGGAATCGTGGCCGATTGGCAGGCGGTCGTCCCGCTGCTCACCGCCGCGCTGGCGGCGGAATGACTCCGGAAGAGCGTTGGCCGTCCGGCAAGGCGTCCAGCCAGCGGTCGGGACCCAGCGGGTAGCCTGAAGGCAGCACCGAACGCCCACCCGAGCCCACCGAGCGGCACCTGGTGTGCCGGGCCCGACACCCAGGAGGCATGCTTCGATGAACGCCGCTTCGAGCCCGGACGGACTGCCCATTCTCCTGTCCGGCAAGGTCCGGGAGATCTACGACGCCGGTGACGGGCACCTGTTGATGGTCGCCTCCGACCGGATCTCCGCCTTTGACGTGATCATGAAGGAGCCGATTCCCGACAAGGGCCGGGTGCTGACGGCCATGACCGTCTTCTGGCTGGACGAGCTCTCCGACCTGGCCCCCAATCATCTGGTCAGCGTGGACCCGGCCGATTTTCCGGCGGGCGCCGCCGAGCTGGATGGCGGGCTCGGGTACCTGGCCGGACGCTCGATGCTGGTCCGCCGGGCCGAGATGCTGGACATCGAGTGCATCGTCCGCGGCTACCTGGCCGGATCCGCCTACAAGGAGTACCAGAGCCAGGGAACCGTGCACGGCATGGCCATGCCGTCGGGATTGCGACATGCCGACCGGCTGCCCGAGCCCATCTTCACCCCGTCGACCAAGGCGACCGAGGGGCACGACCTGAACATCGGGATGGCCGAGGCCATCGACCTGGTGGGTAAGGAATCGGCCGAGGCCGCCGCCGCACTGTGCCTGGCTGCCTACTCACGAGCGGCCATCCGGGCCGAGGAACAGGGCGTGGTCATCTGCGACACCAAGTTCGAGCTCGGCTTCATCGACGGGAAGCTGTCGATCTGTGACGAGGTACTGACACCCGACTCGTCGCGGTTCTGGCCGGCCGACGACTGTGCCCCGGGGACCAACCCGCCGTCGTTCGACAAGCAGCCATTGCGCGACTGGCTCGAGGCGCAACCCTGGGACAAGACTCCACCACCCCCGCTGCTTCCCGCCGAGATCGTCGATGCCACCTCCAGCCGGTACGTGGACGCCTATGAGCGGATCTGCGGGAAGAATTTGATCGACTGGTACGGTGCCTGATCATGCCTCCTGCGGAGACGTTCTCGGTCCTGGTGGAAGTCCGTCTCCGTCCGGGAATCGCCGATCCTCAGGGCGCCACCATCGAACGGGCGTTGCCGGCGCTCGGGCTGAACGGGATCGCCGGCGTCCGGGCGGGAAAGGCATTCCGCTTCGACATCGTGGCCGACGATGAGGCCGCCGCCCTGGCCCAGGGGACGGTGGTGGCCGAACGGGTGCTGGCCAACCCGGTGATCGAGGAGTCGTCGGTGACCGTCACCGGCAGGGCGGTCGGCTGATGGCCGCCCGGGTCGGGGTGGTGATGTTCCCGGGGACCAACTGTGAACACGACGTCGTCCATGCCATCGCCCGCCTGGGTGGGGAGGCCGAGTTGGTGTGGCACGGCGATTCTTCGGCGTCCGGGTATGACGCCCTGATCCTTCCGGGTGGATTCGCCCACGGTGACTACCTCCGGCCGGGTGCCATTGCCCGGTTTTCCCCGGTGATGGAGGCGGTGGGCAAGTTCGCCGCCGACGGCGGGCCGGTGGTGGGGATCTGTAACGGCTTTCAGGTGCTGACCGAAGCCGGCCTGCTGCCGGGAGCCCTGCAGAAGAACGCCGGGCTCCGGTTCCTCTGCGCCACCGCCGCAGTCCGGGTGGAGACCGACCGGTCGGTGTTGACGTCGGGTATCGCCCCCGGCACGGTGCTGTCGATTCCCATCAATCACTTCGAGGGCAACTTCACCTGCGACGCCGAAACCCTGGCCCTCCTCCGGGGCGAGGACCGGGTGGTCCTCCGTTATGTCGACAACCCCAACGGCTCCATCGACGACATCGCCGGGGTGTGCAACCCGGCCCGCAACGTGGTCGGCCTGATGCCCCATCCCGAACGGGCCTCGGACCCGCTGACCGGCTCGGTGGACGGAGCGGAACTGCTCAGCTCACTGCTGGCGTCGGCGCTGACCGCCGCGAGCGAAGACGTCGCCTGATCGGCGGCTCGACCGCCGCCCTTACCGCCGGGTGCGGGCGATCTTGGCCTGTTGCAGGACGGTGGCGCTGACCCCGACGGTCCGCCAGGCGGAATAGGAGATTCCCTTACGGTCCCCGTAGACCCGGGCCACCTTGATGAAGTTCTTCTCCAGCGCGGGGAGATCGACGGTGGTACCGGTGGCGTTCAACTCGTCCTCGAGCCGTTGTTTCTCCTCGATGAGATGGAGCCGGGCCAGCGGGTCGGCGTCGCCAATGGTGGCGTCGATGGTGGCCAACCGGCGGCGAATGGAATCGGGGGTGCGCTTGCGACCTCGGCGCGGCTTGGCCGCCTCCAGCCCCTCGAGATAGCGGCGGACGATTCTTCCCTCTTCACGACCTTTGGCCAATGCCGCCTTGTGCGCCGCGGACATCGCTTCCTTTTTATGTCTTTTCTTCGGTGGTGCAGTAGCCATAGCCACAGCATCCCAGAGTCGGGCATAGGGATCAAACGCCCCGGTTTGCCTGCGCCTGACTGAGCTGATAATCGTCATCGGGCTTCCGGTGACCTCGGTCAAGACGGGATCACAATGCAGGGTTCTTCGCCGGAATGGGAACGCCACGGGGTCAGGCGCGCGCCGCCTGAGCCAGTCGGATTTCGCCCCACATGTTGCGGTACGAACGGCATGAGCCACTGAACCCGGTACGAACTCATAGAGGAAATGGTCGGCCGGATGCGACACGAATCGGGGCAGACCCCCCGTCCCAACCTCGGTTGTGGAGGAAGTCAGGAGACAGCCGGGGCAACCACATGAACCGGGATTCGCGGAGCGGGCGGGATCCACCTGAGTGGTCTGATTGTCCGGGTCGCGCCGGTTTCCGGACTGTGCAATCGGGTACCGCCCTGTGGTGGAGCAATCCGGTGGGGATCTAACGCCAAAACGATGGCACCGTATGGTCGGCTCGACTTCCGAAACCGGCCGCTATCAGCCCCGCCGGTCCAGCACATATCCTTTCGGATCGGACATGTTGAATTCGGCCGAAGAGGAAGTTCGCCCCCACCGGAATACCGGACGGGCCTTCACCGTCGCCCTGATCGCCGCCCTGGTCGCCGCGATTGCCGTCGGCGTGGTCCAGCTGAACCAGGGAGAGGCATCCATCGAGGTGGCGCAGCAATTCACCGGTCGAGATGTGTACTCACCCGACGTGCATGCGAACCCGAGTGGGAACGGGTATCTCATGTGGTACGCCGGATGGCAGACCCAACAGACTCTCGATTCCGGCCAGCTCGACACCATCTATCTGCGCACCTCGCCCACCCCCGACGGTCCCTGGTCCGCCCCGACCACCGCGATCATCGCCACCCAGGTCGCCGCGCGGATAACCGAAGTGAACGATCCGTCGGTCACCATCGTCACCGCCAACGGCACCCGGCAGTTCACCATGTTCTTCACCACCCTGGTCTGCCACCCGGGGGCCGCCGGATGCGCCACCACCGCGGAGCAGGCGGCCGACTCGGAGGTGTGGTCCGCCATCTCCGACGACGGCGTGCGGTGGGGGTCCTTCAAGAGGTTGGCGGTGCCGGACCCCGGGCGAAAGGGCATCTCCGGACCGTCGGCGGTGCTGCAGCCGTCCGGAGACCAACAATGGGTGGTGTTCTACGGCACCGGATGCCTCATCGGCATGGCCAGCGTCAACCGCGACCGGGTGGCGCTGACCTCGTCGATCGCCTACCGGGGCAACGGCATCCGATGCATGTCGAACCCGGTGGTGTGGAGATCCGGTTCGAGGTGGCACATGTTGGTCAATGTGCTGGAGCCGACCGGTGTGGATGCCGTGCGCTTTGACATATGGAGGACCAGTTCGGGCTCCTTGACCAACTGGCTGTTGGCCGGTGCTTCACCGGTCGTGGTGGATCAGGGTGGCCGCTCCTGTGGAGCGCTGACCCCGGATGTCCTGCCCGCCGGCGCAACCCACTAAGACCTCT
>Ga0307374_10007601_pt1 | contig 16425 bp, 12 predicted proteins | sample OX3MG_FD_202532 | JGI IMG/M metagenome (GOLD analysis project Ga0307374, IMG submission 202532) | Soil microbial communities from Risofladan, Vaasa, Finland - OX-3 | ecosystem: Environmental > Terrestrial > Soil > Coastal area > Acid sulfate soil | place: Finland: Risofladan, Vaasa | collected... | reverse complement strand
ATGGAATCCGATGACCGCCTGACGGTTCGGGCAGAAGTCCCCGGATTCACCACCAAGGAACTGGAAATCAATGTCGAACCGCGTCAACTGACGATCTCGGGCAAACACGAAACCAGGGAAGAAACCAGCAAGGGCAAGACGATCTGCTCGGAGCAGTGCGCGCAGGAAATTCTGCGGTCTGTCGCCCTGCCTGTAGAGGTCGACGGCTCGAAAGTCACTGCGACCTTGAAGGATGGAGTACTCAACATCGAACTGCCCAAGGCAGCGCGTGCCAGGACAGTCCGTGTCGAAACGAAGACGGCGAACTAGAAAAAAGGGAAGGGCGGACAACGTTTCAAACAAGTCCGCCTTCCTACTGTATGGCAATGCAAATGAATCGCAAGGCTGAGGGGAGAAAGTATGTTTATCAAGTGTTGTAATCCCGAATGCGGAGCGCCATTTGACTATCGCGAAGGCCGGTTAATTCGGTTTTCCAGGAATACGCCGAATGACTCCTCTTCTTATAACCGCAATACGAACAACTGCCAGGTGATTGAACATTTTTGGCTCTGCGGAAAATGTGCCGCGCTTTATGTGTTCGAAAACGAGCCTGGAAACCACGTCACGGTAAGGCCGCGCACGGAAGAATTTTCCCAACGCACGAATCCCCGCTCCACATTGGTTGCGCCCACACTGGTCGCGTAAGCGATGTTGGTTGGGCAGGTGAGGTTCGGGCAAATCGTTCAGAAGCTATCTCATTAACGCTCGCAGATGGTGCATGCCCCACGATTCGGGGGTAAAGCCCAGTCTTTCGTGAGGTTTTGATGTCGCGGCTGAAGCCGCAACCTACAATGCACATTTATGAGATGGCTTCCAGCATGTAAATCCTTTCGGAATGGTCAGGAAATAATAAGGCGGGCATTCCACACGGGTTTCTCTTCGTCAAGGTCGGCAATATCGACAAGAACGCCATTCCCGCGCGGCACGCAAATTTCCGGATTTTTTAAATCGTATTGAGGTAATCGCGCGTCGCCAGGATGGTTGATTGCGGACCTGCGGAACGATCTGCGGAAAAATCAGTCACGCACGGTCAGGACCGGGCACGTTGCCTGAATGACAACCTTGTAGGCAATCGATCGGGCAATGTGCGTCGCAGCGGTCACGTGTTGATCCGCGTTTCGCACTCCGAGGACGATCAAATCCGCGTTATGCCTTTTGGCGACGCCCAGAATCGAATGCGCGGGCTTGCCGCGTTCGACGATGCATGTCGGTTTTGAGAGGAGTCCCGCGCCGAGGGGAACAATGTCTTGCAGGGTCTCGAATGCGGAAGTCACTTGCCCCGGCTCCGCCTGATCCAGCGCCTGCATCAGGATAAGTTTCGCGTGATGCTCCTTCGCCAGACGAATCGCGTAGCGCACCGCCGCGAACGATTCAGGGCTGAAATCGGTTGCGTACAGGATGCAATTCATTTCCGGTGCCTGGACATGCGTGGCTTTCGCGGTCACGTGAGGACCCACGGTCAGAACCGGGCATGCGGCTTGCCGGAAGATTTTCTCGGCCACGGAACCCAATATCGCCTTTTTGACACCGGTGCGGCCGTGGGTTCCAACAACCAGCAGGTCAATATTCTTTTCTTCGATAATGCGGGCCAGGCATTCCCAAACCTCGCCCATGGGGAAAATGAATTCGTGGGCAACGCCCTGCAATTCCTGCTCGAGTTCCTGTTGTATCCGGTGCCGGAAATCTTTCTCCACACGATCGTATTTGGGCCACTCGCTGGGAGGCTCGAGGGGATAGAGGTCCGGTGAAATGACATAAACCGCATGGATGGTTCCCCTGGACTTCCGGGCAATCTCGACCGCATAAGGCAAAGCTGCATTTGTCGCCGGCGAAAAATCAGTGGCGAGCAGAATATTCTCGAAACGGGTTTTTGCGGGCATTGGCATCGTGTTCAATATTCGGCTCCAGGATTCAGCATGGGGAGCTTGCTGGTGGAGTTCGGTTCCTCTGGTGTGGGCCATTCGACGAACCTCCATGCACTTTTTTTACGCGGCTCAAGTGGATATGGCTATGAGCCAGGTCACTTGTCCGTGTGACCTGCGTCATAGGGCTCGCGGAGGAGTGCGCGGACGGGGAAAACCCTTTCCGGATTATTGATCTGAAAGCAGGGGGCCAGGGCCGAGGTTCGCTGCAGGCGCCGCCGCGAGTTTCGATAAGAGCAGGCGTTTGGCAATTTCGACAAGCAGCAGATAAGTCGCCGTGGAAACGGCCAGGAAGGCGAAGAACGGACCGGGGAGCGGCGTGAATCCGAGCGTACGCGCCAGCAGCGAGAAGGGAAGCAGAACCCCGACAAGGGTGACCGCGACGGTAGAAACAGCCAGCGGAAGGCTGGGGCGGCTGCGAAATGGATTGCCCTTCGTGCGGATGACGAAAAGCACCAAGGTCTGCGTGGCCAGAGACTCGACAAACCAGCCGGTGTGAAACAACGCCTCGCTTGCGTGGAAGTAATGCAGCAGCACGTAAAACGTCAGAAAATCGTAAATGGAGCTGATGGGGCCGATGAAAATCATGAAATTGCGGACTAGGCGGATATCCCAGCGTTGCGGGCTGCGGATGTAGGATTCGTCCACATTGTCGGAGGGAATCGTGATCTGCGCGGTGTCGTAAAGGAAATTGTTCAGCAGGATCTGCGTCGACAGCATGGGAAGGAACGGGAGAAACAGCGAAGCCCCCGCCATGCTGAACATGTTTCCAAAATTCGAGCTCGTGCCCATCAGCAAATACTTCAACACGTTCGCGGAGGCTTTGCGGCCTTCGATGATTCCGCGATGCAAAATACCCAACCCCGGCTGGAGCAGGATGATGTCCGCGGCATCGCGCGCGACGTCAACGGCCGTGGCCACCGAAATCCCCACGTCCGCCGCATGCAGCGACGGGGCGTCGTTGATCCCGTCGCCCATGTAGCCAACCACATGCCCGCGGTGCTGGAGCGCCAGAATAATGCGCAGCTTCTGCATTGGGGAAACGCGCGCGAAGATAGTGGCTTGCTCGGCGACATGATTGAGCGCCGTATCGCTCATTTGTTCGAGTTCGTCACCCAGCACCACGATCGGATCGGCCAGGCCGACACTGGTGCACACGTGCCTGGCGACGAGTTCGTTGTCCCCGGTCAAAATTTTCACCTGGACGCCGTCGCGCTTCATCGCCGCCACCGACTCGGCGGCGTCTTCGCTGGGCGGATCAGCAAACGCCAAAAATCCCGCAAGGATCAGGGAGTGTTCGTCGGCTGCCGAAAACCCCTCGCGATTCTGCACGGCGCGGGAAGCCACGGCCAGAACGCGATAGCCCTGACTGCTGAGTTCCCGATACACCTTGCGCGCGCCTTCGGCGGCAGCTGGATCGGCCATTCGCGTTTGCGCGCCGTCTTCGAGTGATGCACACAGGTCGATAATTCCTTCCGGCGCACCTTTGGTAATGAACAGTATTTCCGATCCCTGCGCGCCTTCGTGCTCGACGACAATGGAAAGGCGGCGCCGGTTGAAATCAAATGGAATCTCATCGCACTTGCGATAGCCGTCCAGATCATGGCGTTCGATGCTCAGGATGGCGGAGTCCAGCGGACTGCGGATTCCCGTCTCGAACTTGCTGTTGAGATAGGCGAGGGACGCCGGACGGTCCGAAGGCTTACCAGATGCGTCCACCGAATACGCCAGCGCCATCACGCCTTTGGTCAATGTGCCCGTTTTGTCGCTGCAGAAAACATCGATGCTCCCGAAGTTCTGGATCGCCGGCAGGTGTTTCACCACGACTTTTTCACGCGCCATGCGAACCGCGCCGCGCGCCAGCGTCACGGATGCGATCATCGGCAGAAACTCGGGGGTCAGCCCTACCGCCAGGGCGACGGCGAACACGAAGGATTCGAACGCGTCCTTGTGCAGGGCGATGCGCGTTGCCAGGATAAAGAAAACCAGAAAGAACACTGCGCGCATGATGAGCATGCCAAAACGCTTCATGCCGCGTTCGAATTCCGTTTCCTCCGGGCGAACCACCAGGCGCTTGGCGATCGCTCCGAACATCGTTTTTTGGCCCGTGGCAACGATTCGGGCCACCCCGGTGCCGCTCACCACCGAAGTTCCCAGAAAAACCAGATGGGGCGCCTCAGGAACGCTTGCGGCGCCGGCGTCTGACGGGCGGGCTTCTTTCTCCGCAGGCATGGACTCGCCGGTCAGCGCGGCTTGCTGGATGTAGAGGTCGCGCGCCTGCAGCAGCCGCCCGTCGGCGGGTACCAAATCCCCGGCGCAGAGCTGAATCAAATCTCCCGGAACGACCTCATGGCGCTTTACTTCCTGCCACGTTCCATCGCGCAACACCGTGGCCGTCAGGCTGACATGCTCGCGCAAGCGCTGGATCGCGCGTTGCGATCGATAGGTCTGCGCGAAATTCACCGAAATTCCCAGGATCACCAGAACAAAAATAATTCCGGCATCGGCTCTCTGTCCCAGAACGCCGGAGATTGCGGCAGCCAGAAGGAGAATGACGACGAGGGGATTGAGAAACAGGTGGAGCAATTCCTGGGCAATCGCACCTCTGGCCACGGGAGTGGGATCGTTGGGTCCATGCTCGGACAGCAGTTCCCGGGCCTGTTCGCTGGTCAGCCCGATCAGGGCATGGTACGGGCCTTCCGCATTGGTCTGCGTATCCGGAGAAACGGAGTTCATACGTTTACCCGATCTGTATCTCAAATTTATATATCAATAGCAGGTCATTCGGGCTTTTCTTATCTTTATTCGTTCGACGGACCCATTCGGCGGCTCCATTGGGCCTCGGGCGTGTGGCTCGGTGCGGCCTTAAACATGGCCGTGCCGGGTGCAAGCGAATGTGACCGCGCTCACGATCCCCTGTGAGAACCGTCACCGATACGCTCTGCTGAAGCGGATACGTTAAAGAGAGGGGTGTTGAAGTTTGGGGGGGGGGAATTTATGACCACGCAGCTGGCATCCAAGCGAGTTTCAATGGAGAATATTCTGTTCGCCACTGATTTTTCCAGGCATTCGAACCAGGCGCTCCCTTTCGTATTGTCCATTGCGCGCAAGTATGGTTCGACGGTATCGGCCGTGCACGTGATCCCGCCTTCAGGGCTTCCGCCGACCATGGAGGTGCGAGCCATCGCCGCGCAGGCGTTACGGGAAGCGGATGAGGGCATGAAGGCCGTGAGTTCCCGCTTGCAGGGAATTCCGCACACGTTGGTGGTTCGAAAAGGCGACGTTGGCGAGGAGTTGTCCGCGGTCGTAGAGCAAAACGGGATTGATCTGATCATCGTGGGAACTCACGGACGAGCGGGCGCCAGCAAGTTGCTGATGGGTTCCGTGTCGGAACGAATTGTTCGCCAGTCGAGTTGCCCGGTCCTGACGGTGGGGCCCAACGTGTCGGAAGAGCCGGAGGGCGTCGCGGACATCCATACGATTTTGTATCCCACCGATTTCAGTTCGGAATCCATGGCTGCTCTTCCATACGCGGTTTCGCTGGCGCAGGAAAATCAGGCACGGCTGTATCTACTGCACGTGATGCCCGCTTCCCAGGCCGATTCCTTCGATGATGCGCTGGGGGTTCGTTTGCGCGCACTGGTGCCGCCGGAAGCGAAACTGTGGTGTGAGCCGAAGGTGTACGTGGAATCGGGGGATGCGGCGGAGAAGATACTGGAGTTGGCCGAGGAGCTGGCGGTCGACCTGATTGTCCTGGGGACGAAGCATGTATCGAGATTTGCCGCGACGCGAACGCATCTGGGAATGGCCACGGCCTACAGGGTCATGATCCAGGCGCTTTGCCCGGTGCTCAGCGTCCGCGGATAGTCGTGCGGGATTTTTCGATCGCCCGCCGGATTGCCATTCGAATTTGACCATTCCCGCCTCGTATTTTCGCAACTGGAATGATATTTTGAAGTCTCCTGGGTAAATGACGATCGGGCTTGCCGATTTCGTTCCGGCATTGCCCGCCGGAAGCCAAACGGCAAAAGGAGTTCGAAGCTGCGAAATCGAGGGATAGGGCGGGGATTTGCGCTGATCGCTGCGCTTGCATTTGCGTTGGCTGTTTCCGCGCAAACTCCCAAGTCTTCCAGGCCGGCCGGGGCGCGGGCGACATTCTCTCCCCGGAATTTGTCCGGGGTGTGGATGGAGCGCCGGAATGAGATTACGTTCAGCGCCCAGGAACCTCCGCTCCGGCCCTGGGCAAAGGCAAAATTCTTATCCGCCAAGCCCGGATACGGTCCCCGCGCGACGCCGGACTCGCAGGATCCCATCCTGAGCTGCCTGCCTCCGGGCGTGCCGCGAATCATGTTGATCCCGTTCCCCATGCAGATCGTGCAGATACCCGGCGAAGTCATCATGCTTTTTGAATACGACCACTACGCGCGCCATATCCGCATGGACGAGCGGCAGCATGCCAAGGGGCTGAGCCTCACCTGGATGGGGGACTCGATCGGGCGGTGGGAGGGCGACACGCTGGTGGTGGACACGGTGGATTTGAACGATAAAACGTGGCTGGACCAGGTGGGTCATCCGCACTCCGACGCGTTGCACGTGGTGGAGCGCATACGCCGCATCGATTATGACACCCTGCAGGACGACCTCACCATTGACGATCCACGGGCTTACTCGAGGCCCTGGACCGGCCGGCAAGTCTACCAGTTGAAGCCGTCCTGGCATCTGCTCGAATATATTTGTGAAGCCAACATGACGGGCGGCAGGTAGAAATTCCGTCGCCGGCCGGCAAAGGAATTCCAGTCGCAGGCAAGCCATAGAAAATCTGGAAAGATATGAAGTGGACGAAAAGGTCGGGCGTGGAATTGATCGCGATTTTCGTGATGGTTGCGGTTGTCTCGATTCTCGCCGTCTACCAGTACCGCTGGACGGGCGAAATCAGCCGCACCGAGCAGGCGCGGTTGAAGGCCTCGCTTGCCGCGAGCGTGCAGAATTTCGATCAGGAATTTTCATACGATTTTCAGCGGCTGTGCGAAGGCTTTACGATGGACGTCCCGACGCCGCCGTCAGAACTGGAATCGCAGGTCGCGCGCCGATATGCGAACTGGATCAGGAACAGCGCGCGCGCCGGTCTGGTCTACGGGGTGTCCATCTGGAAGACGGATTCCGCCGGCGCGCAGCACCTGGAAACATTCGATGCGCGCGACAACCGGTTTCACAGCGCTGCGTGGCCCGCCGGATTCGAATCCCTGCATGCTTACCTGACGCGGCAGCGGGAACAGATGCCGCCGTCGATCGATGACCGCGAAGCAGTCTATTACCCGTGGACCATTTACGAAAAAATGCCGGCGCTGGTTCGCCCGCTGTTCCAGGATTCGTCCGACGGCGCGGCTCCGCCCTCATCGGTCCGTCCGATCGGCTTCCTCATTGTCGAGCTGAGTAAACAGTTTCTGGAGCGGCAGTATCTTCCGGACCTGGCCGACCACCACTTCGGCGCCGCGGGCCAGAAAAGTTTCGTGGTATCGATCCGGAGCGCAAAGCCTCCGTACCAGACCCTCTATCAATCCGACCCGAAGGTTTCCGTCTCCGCATCTTCACCCGATGCCGCGGTAAATTTAATCGGTCTTGTCGCCGAGGAAGCCAGAAGGCGGGGCCATCCCATCTTGCAGGCGAGCGATCCCGATCAACAGTGGCAACTGGTCGTGCAGCACCCGGCGGGATCGCTGGATGAGGCCGTGACCGGGTGGAGACGGCGCAACTTGGCAATCAATTTTGGGCTGCTTGCGGTTCTCGCGGCGAGCATGGGTCTGATCTTTTCCGTGGCGCGGCGGTCCAAAGCCCTGGCAAGGCAGCAGATGGAATTTGTCGCCGGCGTATCCCACGAATTGTGCACGCCTTTGGCCGTGATTAATTCCGCGGCGGAAAATCTGGTGGATGGCGTGGTCGACGGCACTGAGCAGATGCAGGAATATGGGGGAATTATACGAGGCCAGGGCCGCCGCCTGGAGCGCATGGTGGATGAAGTTCTGCTGTTTACCGCCGGACGCTTTGGTCTTTCCGGTTACGAACTCGCGGTGGTCGAAGTGGCTCCCGTCGTGGCGCAAAGCCTGGCCACCGCCGAGCCCGCACTGCAGGAAGCGGGATTCAAGCTGGAAAAAGACATCCCCGACGATTTGCCGCCGATCGTGGCCGATTCCTCTGCCGTGATCACCTGCATCGAGAATCTGGTGAGCAACGCGATGAAATACGGGAATTCAAACCGGTGGATTGCGATCCGGGGCCAGAGGCGCGCGTCTTCCGGCGCGCGGAAGCCGGAAGTGCTGATCATCGTGGAAGACAAGGGGATCGGAATCTCCGCCGCCGACCTTCCCCACATTTTTGAACCGTTCTATCGCGTGCAAACCGTGCGCGACAACCAGATTCGCGGCGTGGGCCTGGGCCTGCACCTGGTAAAACGCATGATGGAGGACATGGGAGGCAGCGTGAGCGTGTCGAGCGAACTCGGGCGGGGCACGCAGGTGATACTGCATTTTGCCGTGCCCGATTCCGACGAGCACAATGGAGCGGGCGCGGGATAGCGCCTGATTTTGAGCGGGGGCGCGATGCGCGGTTGCTGCCAGACTTTCGCCTGTTACAATTCAGGAAATGAGGTGGCATGGCTGCCAGGATTCTGATCGTGGAAGACGAAGCGGGGTTGGTCACGACGTTGCGCGACCGCCTGCGCAAACAGGGCTACTCGGTTTCCGTGGCCAGGGACGGATTGTCCGGTCTGGAGACAGCCGCAAACGAGCCGTTTGATTTAATCATCCTGGACCTCATGATGCCCGGACTGAGCGGGCTTGCCGTGTGCGAGAAGCTGCGGCAGGGCGGGTCAAGCACGCCGATCCTCATGCTTACCGCGCGCCGCCAGACAAAAGATAAAGTGGCCGGGTTGAAAGCCGGTGGGGACGACTATCTGACCAAGCCGTTCCAGATGGCCGAACTGCTGGCGCGAATCGAGGCGCTGCTTCGCCGCCCTTCCACCGTGGCGCCAGCCGCTCCGGCCCGCTATCAATTCGGGACGGTGCGCATGGATATGAGGCGCACGGAGGTGACGCGGGACGGCAAGCCCGTGCCTGTGTCCGCCAAGGAGTTTCAACTGCTTCGCTATTTTGTGGAGCATCGCGACGCCACGCTTTCGCGCGATGAGTTGCTGCGTGAAGTGTGGGGCTACGGTGAACTTCCCTCGACGCGCACGGTTGATGTGCACGTGGCCTGGCTGCGTCAAAAACTCGAAAGTGATCCCAAGAATCCTCAATACATTGTCACCGTGATTGGTTTCGGCTACAAATTCGCGGGCTAATGCTCATTCGGTTGTTCTTGGAAAGGTTTTACTTCGATTTAACCTCTCTGCGTCTCCGTTTGCCTCATGATTGTTCATAGCAATACGCAATCCGGGCTCAGATGCAGGTCTTGTGTGCATGAGGAGGTCCGATGCGATTGATGAAAATGGCTGGAGCGATGGTTCTTTTTTTTGCAGTGCCGGCGATGGCCCAGGCCCCCACGTTTCACCCGGTGGGCACCGTCCATCAGATCATGCTTGGAATTGTTGTGCCGACATCGGACGTCATCTTCAAGGTGCCGAACGAAGCCCCCAAGACCGACGCGGAATGGGCGACCGTGCAGAATAGCGCTTTGATGCTCGCCGAAAGCGGCAACCTGCTCCTGCTCCCTGGGCGCGCAATAGATACCGGAGAGTGGGCGAAGGATGCCATGGCGCTGGTGACGGCGGGATCGGCGGCCTACAAAGCGGCCAACGCAAAAGACGCCGACGCGGTTGCCGATGCCGGCAACAAAATTTATGACACTTGCGAGGGGTGCCACACGAAATATCTTCCTAAGCCGGCTCAGTAGGCGGCAGGAAATAAACAGGGACTCGCACTTTGCGGCGCGCGCCCGATCTTGCATTGGAGGGATGTTATGAAAGGCGGACTATTTTCCGCTCTGGCCGTTTTTGCCGGCCTGCTGACCTTCTCGTTGCCAGCGTTCGCGCATCATGGGCAGGCAAACTACGATCTAACAAAGATGGCCACGGTGAAAGGGACCGTGACTTCTTTCGAGTTTGAGAACCCTCACGTCCTCGTGCTTCTGGATGTGAAAACCGGCAACGGCAACGTCCAAAAATGGGTTGTGGAAGGCACCAGCCCGAACATGCTCGTCCGGGAGGGCTGGAACAAGAACACACTGAAACCCGGGGAGCAGATTACGGTTTCGGGACATCCGGCGCGCAACGGCTCCCACTCGATGCGCATGGAGAAGCTGGTACTGCCCAATGGGCGCGAGCTCACGTTTGAAGGGCCGGGGAATTAGCTCAAGTTCGAGGGAGGTAGGAGAAAGGCTATTTCACCATGAGTGACTGAGAGGTGCGAAAATATGCATGAAATTTACTTGATTTGTGCATGGATTGAGAAAACGTCGATCGGAACTGCGGTTCGGGATTCCACGTGGCTTTTTCCCATCATTGAGACGATCCACATCTGCGGCATCGTTGTTCTGGTGGGGGCCACATCGATTCTGGATTTACGCCTGATGGGGCTGACGCTCCGTGACATGCCTGTATCCAAGATCGCGCAGCGGTTTCTGCCCTGGGCCTGGGGCGGGTTCGCGCTTATGGCGCTTACAGGGGGACTCCTGTTTTCCTCAGAAGCCACGAAGATGTACGACAACATCGGATTTCAAATCAAGATGGCGCTGATTGTGGTGGCCGGATTGAACGCCTTTGTCTTCCACACGATTGCCTATCAAAGCGTCGGCAAGTGGGAGAACGATCGGGTCGCGCCGCTATCGGCGCGCGCCGCGGGATTGATTTCGCTCCTGCTGTGGTTCGGCATCGTGGCCGCCGGACGCTGGATTGCCTATGTGTAAAGCAGAATATTTTTGAAGCACGGCAGACACGCCGGGATCCGGCGGGGCCATTGTGAAGGATGGTTCGAGTGGATTTGTGTGAACCAGAAGCGGGTTCTTCGGGACAGTCATGACAATGAGGAAGGGGTGGGCGGAGTGAAGTGTATTGTGAAGGTGGCCGGGCGAATTTGTATGGTTGTATTGTTTCTGATGTCGGCGGCAAGCGTAAAGGCCGATACGGTGGGCAGTATTTCCGGCACGGTGAAGGATGCCACGGGAAGCGTGATCCCGGACGTCGCCGTGACCGTGCGCAACGTGGACACCTCCGTGCAGCAGACCACGAAAACGAATACGGACGGGGTTTATGCCTTCCCCTCGCTCGCTGTCGGAAAGTACGATATGGAAATTTCTCAAACCGGGTTTAAACCGTACAAGCGCACGGGATTGACGATCGACGTGAATACGAAACTCCAGGTGGACGTCACGCTAGAACTGGGCGTGCAGTCCGAGCAGATCACGGTGTCGGAATCCGCGGTGCATGTGGAGACGCAGAGTTCCCAGATGGGCGAAGTGGTGGAGAGCAAGCAAATCACCGCTGTCGCGCTGAACGGGAGAAGTTACACGGATTTGCTGGCCTTGCAGCCGGGGATCGTGCCCATGTCGACGCAGCTGCCCGATTCGATTGTCATGGCGGGCGTGCAGGTGGCCATCGCTCCCTCGGGTGGGCTGAACCCGGGCAACCAGTCCATCAGCGGACAGCGCGAGGACGCCAACGGCTTCGTGGTGAACGGCGGCGACGTCAAGGAGATGATGAACGGCGGAACGTCGATTGTGCCGGATTTGGATTCGATTGCCGAGTTCCGCGTTTTGACCAACAATTTCGATGCGGAGTACGGGAATTACAGCGGCGGCATCGTGAACGTGGTTACCAAGTCCGGCACGAATCAGCTGCACGGCAGCGCTTTTGAATTTTTGAGGAATACGAACCTCGATGCCAAAAATTTCTTTTCTCCTGAACGGAACACGTTTCAGCAAAACCAGTTCGGCGGAACCATCGGCGGCCCGATCAAGAAGGACAAGCTGTTCTTCTTCGCCGACTATCAGGGGACGCGAAATGTCGAGGGCATTGATACCGGCCTGATTTCCGTCCCTTCCACTTTGGATCGCACGGGAAATATGGCCGATCAAGCCAGCGCGCTGACAGGCAGCGTTTCCGGACCGTATCTGGCCAGCCTGCTTTCGCAGAAGCTTGGTTATTCCGTAGCTTCCGGAGAGCCGTACTACACGGCGGGGTGCACGCAGAATAACTGTGTTTTTCCAGGCGCCGTGATTCCGCAAGCCGCCTGGTCGGCGCCCGCCCAAAATCTTCTCCAGTACATTCCCTCGCCCAATCTGGGGTCCACGACATTTTCAACCGGGTCGCAATCCAAAAAATTGCGGGACGATAAGACCAGCTTCCGCGCCGACTACGACGGCGGCCGATGGGGCATGATGTCCGCGTACTATTATTTCGACGACTACAGGCTGGACAACCCGTATCCCACCGGCCAGGGCGGCGCCAGCGTTCCCGGCTTCAACGCTCTTACCCTGGGGCGGTCGCAGCTGGTTAATCTGGGGGACACCAAGACAATCGGGTCCTCTTCGGTGAACGAATTTCATCTCAGCTACATGCGCAACGCAAATGATATTGGCCAGCCCGTGGGTGGTTTGGGCCCGTCACTGGCCTCGCAGGGGTTTGCCCCGGGATCGGCGGGCGGCATCGTGCCCCTGGCGCCATCCATCGTGGGCGTCGAAAATGTATTCTTTAATTCCTTTGTGATGGGAGTTCCCATCACGAACCTGAAGCAGTGGAACAATACCTATTCCGTGAGCGATAATTTTTCGAAAGTCATTGGAAGGCATACGTTCAAGACTGGCCTGGAATTCAGCCTCCAGCAGGTCAACGTGAATCCGAATCCTACTTTTAACGGGTCCTTCGCGTTTTTTGGCTCGGAAACCGGATCGGATTTCGCGGATTTTCTGATCGGCGTGGCCAGCAACTACAACCAGGCGGATTCCCAGAGCTATTATTTGCGCCACAAGTATGCGGGAGGCTTTGCGGAGGACAGCTGGCAGGTAAAATCCAACCTGACTCTGAACTTAGGTGTCCGCTGGGAGTTGATGCAATACTGGTCGGAGAAATACAATCAGATCCCGGCCATGGTGGTGGGCCAGCAATCCCAGGTTTTCACAACGGCGCCCCTGGGACTCGTCTACCCGACCGACAAGGGCATTCCAAGCACGCTGGTGCCTCAGAGCAATCGTTTCTCTCCCCGCGTGGGCCTGGCCTATTCCCCCAGTAAATCGGGAGGGCTGCTCGGCAAAATCACGGGCGCCCCCGGCAGCATGAGCATTCGCGCCGGGTACGGAATCTATTATTCGGTGATTCAGGGAAATACAGCCGCCTTTGACCAGCCACAGCCGCCCTACGGCTTGAGCTATACCAGTCCGGGACCGCCCCTGTTTGCGACGCCGTTTATCAGCGCGTCGGACGGGACGACCCATGTCCAGCCATTCCCGTTGACCTTTCCTTCCTTGCACACTTCGGTGACGAATCCGAACTCGTCCATCAACTTTTCACCATTTATGCCGATTGCGGGCATGACCGGTCCGAACCCGAATAACACGTATCCCTACAATGAGAATTATTTCCTGTCAATCGAGCGGCAATTGAGCCCCAGCACGGTGCTGAGCCTCAGCTATGTCGGTTCCCAGGCGCACCATCTGCTTCTGGTTTATTCCGCCAACCCCGGCAACCCCGCGCTATGCCTCGCCCTGAGCCAGCCGAGCGCTGTAATGCCGGGAACGCCGACCTGCGGGCCCTTTGCGGAGGATGCCACGTACACCACGGCTGGCGGGCAAACGATCTATGGCACGCGCGGACCCTTGGGATCCGCATTCAGCAACAACGATTACGAGGGCAGCGTGGGGAATTCGAATTACAATTCGTTTCAGGCCAACTTTACGCATCGTGGCACGCAGCTGTTTTTTACCGTGGGCTACACCTACAGTAAATCAATTGACCAGGGATCCAGTCTGGCGGACGTTGTGAATCCCTTCAATTTCAGGGCCTCTCGCGCGCTTTCGTCATTTGACCTCAAGCACAATGTTGTCATCAGCTTCGATTATAAGCTTCCGTTCGAACGCCTCTTCCACCATGCCGGTGTGTTGACGCAGGGATGGTCGATCTCGGGGATTACGCGAATCAGTTCGGGCTTTCCGGTGACCCTTTCGACCAGCGGCGATAATTCCCTGATGGGCAGCATTCCCAACGGAGTCAATAATCATAGCCTGGATCTTCCGCAATATTCCCAGGGACCACTGAACATCAACCATAACCCTCAAAATGGGCAGCCGTATTTCAATACTTCGCTGTTTCAGGTGAATGCCCTGGGGACGCCCGGCAACTCTCCGCGCCGATTTTTCTATGGCCCCGGGATGTTCAATTCAGATCTGGCCCTGCTCAAGTCCTTCAAGCTATCTGAATCGAAGACACTGCAGTTTCGCCTGGAAACCTTCAATACGTTTAACCATACGCAATTCTTCGGACCGGCGGCGGTCAACGGTGACCGTTCCAGTAATCTGTTCGGGCAAGTCGTGAAGGCTTCGCCGCCGCGCTTGATGCAGGCCGCGCTGAAACTGACGTTTTAAATATTTGAAACAGCGGAAGCCTGTGCTACCCAGACCGGTGCACCGCCGCTGGTAGCACTGGCTTCAGCCTGTGTGCCTGGGGTTGCGCGACCAGGTGGGGCGTGTTCGGCCAGGCAGGATGTTCGTGAACGTTTCGGGCTAGTCCGTGCCGGGGGGCATGGTTTCCGGCGCGTCCGCCGGTGCGGTTCCGACGCGCTCGATGATCACGTGCTGGATGTGCACGGGCGTGATGGGCGTGTCGCCGGCGTCCCTGGGCACTTGCGCAATGGTCTTGACCACGTCCGCATCTCCGCACTGTCCCCAGATGGTGTATTTCCCGTTGAAAGACGGGAAGGGCGCTGCGGTAATAAAAAAGTGCGTGTCATTGGTGTCGGGGCCGCTATTTGCCATGGCCAGCCGCCCGGGCCTGTCGAATTTGAGCGACGGCACGATTTCACTTATGTACGGAAATCCCGGGCCTTCCGGATGTCCCACGCCGGTGCCCAGCAGGTCGCCCCCTTGCACCAAAACGCCCGGGATCACGCGATCAAACGTAAGGCCGTCAAAGAATTTTTTGCGCTCGACCTTTTTCGTTTCCGGATGCACGTAGGAGATTTTACCGATCGCCAGGCCCACCATCGTGTGCACGGTGACGGGCGCTTCGGCTTCGTAGAGCTTGCAGGTGATTTTTCCCTTGTCGGTCACGAACGTCCAATAGAGTCCTGGCTTCGGCTTGGCGGCTGCATGCAGCAGCGGGGATGCGGGCAGCGCGGCCAGGAGCAGCGCGGCGGCAAATCCTGCGATTCGAATTCGGCGCAGCGGAATCATCGGCATTGGATTTTCGTGCGCTCCCCGTCAAAGCCAGGAATGCGTAGTTTCCTGAGAACCGCGCAGGACGATAGGGCACGCGCGGGATTGTGTCAAGCGGCGGCTCGGCGTTTTCTTCGATTCATTGGGGAATATCCGCTTCAAACATCTGAACTGCCTTGCAGCGACGCCATGTCGATCACGAAGCGGTACCGCACGTCGTTTTTCAGGACGCGCTCGTAAGCCTCGTTGACTTTCTGTATGGGAATCACTTCAATGTCGCAGGTGACGTTGTGCCGGGCGCAGAAATCCAGCATCTCCTGTGTCTCCCGAATACCGCCAATGGCCGAGCCCGCCAGACTGCGGCGGCCCAAGATCAGCGAAAAAGCTCCAATGGGAGTCGGTTTTTCAGGGATGCCGACCACGACCATGGCGCCATCCACATTCAGCAAATCCAGATACAGGTTCCAATCCATTTCCGCTGAAACGGTGCAAATGATGAGGTCGAAATGGCGTTTCAGGCTCGAGAAGGTTCCCGGGTCCGACGTCGCGTGAAAATGATCGGCTCCCAGGCGCCGGGCGTCCGCTTCCTTTTTCAGCGAATGGCTCAGCACCGTGACTTCGGCGCCCAGGGCATGCGCGAGTTTCACGCCCATGTGGCCCAGCCCGCCCAGTCCGATCACCGCCACTTTCTTGCCGGGCCCGGCGTGCCAGTGCTTCAGGGGCGAATACAGCGTAATCCCCGCGCAGAGCAGCGGGGCGCATGCATCCAGGGGAAGATGATCCGGCATGCGAAGAACGTAGTTTTCATCGACGACGATCTTTTCCGAATAGCCGCCAAACGTCGGCGTGCCGTCATGCTCCCGCCCGTTGTAAGTGAGGACCATCCCTTCGCTGCAGTATTGCTCCAGCCCTTCGCGGCATGGAGTGCAAACGCGGCAGGAATCGACGAAGCAGCCGACGCCCACTTTGTCTCCCACTTTATATTTGGTGACTTTCGATCCAACCGCCGTTACCACGCCGGCGATTTCGTGCCCCGGAACCATCGGAAAGGTGGACCGGTTCCATTCATCGTGGGCCTGATGAATATCGGAGTGGCAGATTCCGCAAA
>Ga0307374_10007599_pt1 | contig 16435 bp, 15 predicted proteins | sample OX3MG_FD_202532 | JGI IMG/M metagenome (GOLD analysis project Ga0307374, IMG submission 202532) | Soil microbial communities from Risofladan, Vaasa, Finland - OX-3 | ecosystem: Environmental > Terrestrial > Soil > Coastal area > Acid sulfate soil | place: Finland: Risofladan, Vaasa | collected... | reverse complement strand
GCGGATTTCAAACACGGTTGTCGGCAGTGAAAACCTTCGCTTCCCGATGGCGCGGAAAGGGCGGGTTTTCACGGCGGCGGCGGCTCGTTGTAAAACAGCCTGGCGAAGCCCTGATTTATTTAACAAAGGTGACCTTATTGATTTCCTTCAGTGTTGTAATTCCCTGACGAACCTTATCGAGCGCGGCTTCGCGCAATGTCTTCATCCCTTCATCACGAGCGGCCTGCCGGATCTCCGACGATGGGCGCTTATCGAGAATCAGCTCGCGAATCTTGTCCGAAAGCGCCAGCAGTTCTCCAATCGCAATCCGGCCACGGAATCCCGTCTGGCTGCAATGCTGACAGCCCGCGCCTTCGTAGAAAACCACCTCTTGCCATTCTGCCGGGTCAATCCCCGATTCTTCAAACAATTCGCGCGGGACGACCGCCGGCCGCTTGCACTCCTCGCAAATCATGCGCAGAAGCCGCTGCGCCAGAATGCAGTTGAGCGCGGAGACAAAGTTATAGGGTTCGACGCCCATGTTCAGGAAGCGCCCCAGAACATCCACCACGTTGTTGGCGTGAACGGTGGTGAACACCAGGTGGCCGGTCAGCGCGGACTGGATGGCAATCTGCGCGGTCTCATTGTCCCGGATCTCGCCGACCATGATCTTGTCCGGGTCGTGCCGCAGAATTGATCTCAAGCCGCGGGCAAAAGTGAGCCCTTTTTTCTCGTTGACGGGAATCTGGGTGATCCCACGGATCTGGTATTCGACCGGGTCCTCGATGGTAATGATCTTGTCTTCATCGCTCTTGATTTCCGAAAGCGCCGCGTAGAGCGTCGTGGTCTTGCCGCTGCCCGTCGGCCCGGTAACCAGCACCATCCCGTAAGGTTCTCGGATATAGCGCCGCAACCGTTTGATTTCGTGATCTGAAAAACCCAGGATGTCCAGGCGAAGCTGCCGAAACTTCTCGTGCAGGGATTCCTTATCGAGAATTCGCAGGACGGCGTCCTCGCCGTGAATCGAGGGCATGATGGACACGCGAAAATCGATCGGACGTCCGCGGTAGCTCACCCGGAAACGGCCGTCTTGCGGAACGCGCCTTTCAGCGATGTCCAGGTCCGCCATGACCTTGATGCGGCTGATCACGTTGGACTGGTATTCATAGGACAGCGGGTTCATGGCCTGCTGCAGCGCGCCGTCGATGCGGTACTTCACGACCATGGAGTTGTCCCGGCTTTCAAGGTGAATATCACTGGCGCGGCGTTCCAGGCCGGCGAAAATAACGGAATCCACCAGCCGAATCACCGGGCTGCCGTCCCGTTCCCCGACCAGTTGCTCGAGCGATAAATTTTCCTGGCCATCCTCTTCTTCCCGGATAACGTCCAGGCGAAACTCGACGGTGGCCTCGTCCAGCACCCGCTGCGAGGGGTCCGTCTTGCTCAGAAATTCTTTCACCTGGCTTGGAGCCGCCACCTTGATGACCAGTTGGCGGTCAAGCCTCATCGCCAGCTCATCCAGGCGGGCAAGATTGGAAGGATCGCCCACGGCAATGGTCAGATGCTCGTCCGTGGACTCCAGCGGCAGAAACTGGTAATCCAGCATCACGTCAAGAGGGATGGACCGCAGGATATCAGGATCGGGACGCAATTCGCGCAGGTCGACAAACTCGAAGCGGTAGCGCTCGGCGGCAAGCCGCGCCGTTTCAAGCTCCTGCTCGGGATCGACGAGCATTCCAGGAAGCGGATTATCGCTCATTAATGCACCTGCCCGGCCAGCGAAAATAGCGGCAAATAAAAGGCCACCAGCACGAAGGCCACCACAATGGCGATGGAGGCGATCATCACCGGATCCACCATCGCCACCAGCGTTGAAAGATCAATGTTCACATCCTCTTCGAAGAACTCCGCAACCGACTCCAACATGCTCGGGAGCGCTCCCGTCGTTTCCCCCACTTCGATCATGTCCAGAGCCATGGGAGGAAAGAAGCCGGTCATGCGCAGGCTCTCGCTCAAGGGACGCCCTCCCATAATCTCTATCCTGGCCTGCGTCAGCCCCCGGGCCAGCAAGGGACTCGATACCGACGCCGCAGAACTTTGAAGGGCCGTGACAATCGGAAGCCCGCCTTGAAGGAGCGTCGAAAGTGTCCGCATAAATTCCGCTACAGAAAACTTCAAGAGCAATTTTCCCGCCACGGGAAGGCGAAACTTCAGCCGGTCCCATTGCAAGCGCGCCGCCTGCGACCGGCTCGCGGTCCGCAGACCCCAAATGGCAAGAGCAATCCCGATCAGCAGAAATAAGCCCATCCGTTTAATCGCTAAGCCCAAGCTGATGACAAACATCGTGAGCGGGGGCAAGGGAACGTTCAATTCTTTGTACAGCTCCGAAAACCGGGGGATGATAAACGTGTCAATCAGCACGATAAGCCCGGAAAGGAAGACCAGCAGGAACGCCGGATAGATCAGTGCAGACAGGAACTTCTTGCGGAAGGATCGCGCGGTTTTCTGATAGGTGACATATTGGCTCAGGACCTTATCCAGGCTGCCGCTGCGCTCGCCGGCTCGAAGAGTGGCACAATAGATTTTCGGGAACTTGTTGATCGATTCAAACGCCTCAGAGAGCAAGGCCCCGCCGCGAACTTTTTCCTGTACTTCCTCCACCGCAGCTCGGAGGCCTTCACTCCGCGTCTGGCGGGCCAACATTGCAAGCGATTTCTGCAGAGGCAGGCCTGACTTCGAAAGCGTCATGAACTGCTGATTGAAGATCAGCAGATCGTCTTCCTTGATCTTGCCGCGTCGCGGAGGGCCAACCCGCATGGACAGAATGGACTTGGGCCTGACCGAAAAGACATAGTATCCCTGCGAAACCAACCGCGCGCGCAATTCCCCTTCAGAGGATGCTTGATGCGTCTGGTTGATGACTTGACCGGCTTCTGTCCCGATCCTGCAAACGTAATCACCCATGCCTACCAACTGCTATATGGAGTTCCCTCAAGGGATACTGCATTCGATCCGCTGTGGACATCCACCACCCCTGGAACGGTTTCTTCCGGACTCAAAGGAACTTCTTCGATGTCCGCCTGCCAGGTCTGGGTTGATCCGGTGAAAGGGTCAACCGGCAGCCCTCCGCGCAAATAGCCTCCCTGGACCAGGTCGTCCAGAGATTCCGGAGGCTGGTTCTTATCCAGCGTGTATTGGTCAATCAGCTTTCGCATCGTGAACAGATCGTCCTTCAGGACGGTCTCACGCGCCCTGATGATCGCCACCTGGTAGCTGGGGGCGGCAATCGATGCCAGGATCAAGATCAGCGTGAGAACCACCATCATTTCGAGGAGGGTAAAGCCCTTCGCCGCCGACTCCTCTTGAGCGGTTTCCGATGCCAACCGTTCAGACCTACCAATCCGCATAAGGGATTCCATCCATTCCAGTTCCCTGGCTCTTCGAAAAAACGTCAAAGACGTCCTGCCCTCCCCAGCTTTGAGAGTCTGCTGAGTCCTGCATGGAGCGCATTCCCCAGTTGGTATCTCCCGTCATCGGATCAACCGGAATCTTTCTGAGGAATTTGTACCGGGTTTTACTGCCCTTTAAGGGGACCCCTTTCACCAGGGTCTCCAGCGTGGGCGGATAGCCAAAAGTATCCATGTCGACGGGGATCATCCCCCTGTCAGCAAAGTCCTTATAGCGGTCAATGGCGCTCCGCATGGTTCTGAGATCACGTCTCAGATCCAATTCCTTTTGCCGCCTGACGGCCACCGTGGCAACAGGAAGCGCAATAGTGGTCAGGAGCATCATAATCGCCATGGCGGCGACCATTTCCACCAGAGTAAAACCCCGGTCAGCAGGCTGGATCTTTGTCCGATTTCTAAGCAAGCCTCTCATTGCTGTTGGTGTGGCCCCTCGGGTGAAGGAGGCGCGGGAAGTGGCGCAACGCGAGGGGCGAGGACTGCAGGCGCCGCAGCAGGAGGAGTTGAAGAATTTGTGACGGGCTGCGCGGGGGCCTGCGTCGCTGCGGCTTCCACGTTGGGTCCCGGCCCCGGCAGACGCACGATCCGCGGCGTCAGCATGATCAGCACGTCTGTTTGCACCTTTTCGTGTTTAGTATCGCTGAAGAAATACTTCAGTCCCGGAATGCGGCCCAGTCCAGGCACGCCCGAAACACTCGTGGTGTCCGTCGTCTGGAGCATGCCGCCCAGCACACTCGTTTCCCCTTCCTCTAATCGAATATCGTGTTCAATCTTCCTCTGGCCAAAGGTCGGTTCACTGACGCCGGCGATGGTGACCGAGGGCTGCACCGATGAAATGTCAATCTTTGCATGGATTGCTATTTCTCCATCGGGCAACAGATTCGGTGTCAATTCCACATTGACCCCGACGTCCTGGAACTGGAATTGCGTGCTGGCAATCAGCCCGCCGAATCCTCCGGCTTGGCCGCTTGTGGACCCTCCTACGCCGAGCGAAGGCAAAAAGCTGCCGGTAGCATACGGGATGCGGCTCCCAATTTGCAGCGTGGCCGTATCCCCGGCGGTGACACGGACTTCGGGATTTTGCAGGATGCGCGTGGCGGAGTCGTTCAGGATGGCGTTCGCTACCGCACTGGGAACGACCAGGCCGTAGTCATTCGTCGAAAAATGCCCGCTGAGAGTGGCCGGGCTTGCCGGGTTGTACAACGCAGCCGCTTGAAGTCCGTTCGTAATGGAACCTGAAGGAGACACGGTCGCCGGCGTCAACCCCAGTTCCCGCACCCGGTCTGCGTCAGCTTCCAGCACCGTAATGTCAATCATAATCTCGGCCTTGCCATGATCGAGATCGTGAATCAGGTCAACCGCTTCTTTTACCTTGTCAGGAGTATCCCGGATGATGATGGCATTGGAGCCGGGATTATCGATGATCCGCTGAATGCCCAGAATCTGTTTCAGGGCCGTCGTGATCGCGGTCCGGTCAGCGGGCTTCATGGAATTGTCTAAATAGACCGTTTTCAAAACTTCCGTCTGATAATCACGCACGTTGGCAGGATTGTTGGGGACAACCAGGATCGTATTTGCGGTTACAACCCTCCAGAACGTGTGGGTCTGCAGCGCCAGGATATGCAACGCATTCTGAATCGTCACATTGTTCAGGTCCAACGAAACAGGCTGCGCCTGAAAGTCGGACGTGAAGGCCACATTCAAGCCGGCGAGTTTGCAGAGCGTTTCATAAACCCGCTTGCTGTCGGCGCTGATACGAAATTGCGTTAACGGTTCCTGGGGCAACGGTTTAAGCTCGACTGATCCAGGCGGAGCCTCCTGTTCGCTCGCCTTGATGGCCTGTTGAAGCCCCTTTTCGCGCGCCTGCTTGTCTGAGATTTCCCTGGCCAGCAATTTGGCCAGCTCCTGTTTTGCGGCCTGATTGCTGGGGTCAATACTCGTAGCCTTTTGAAATTCCCCGATCGCTTGCGGCACTCTCTGCTCGTGAAGAAACTCTTTCCCCTGTTCCATGTGGAACATCGCCGCTTCGCTCCGCGCGTGCTTCTCCCGAAGCTGGTACTCGGCATTTTCGGGCCGGGCCTGCTCAGCCTTTTCGAAATTAATGAGCGCCGTATCCCAGTCTTTCCGAAGCTCGGCACTGCGGCCCTTCTCGAAGTAGACGTTACCCGGCGCACAAGCTGTGCAGATCAAAAGTGCCGCCAGCGCTGCTACCCCCGCAACATGCCGCCTCATCGTTGTTTGTCCATACAGCTTTACCAGCATACGTAGAATGTATTATCAGCGAAGAAGTTGCCTGAAAGCAAGCATCGTGCCCCGCCCATTCAAAAGTGCAGGAATCATCTGCTGTTCTGCGCAACCTCCAGAGACTTCAACTAATGGCCTCAAAGGGATCATCGGAAGGAATGAAGGCCTGCGTTAAAATATCGGTTTAGATTCGAAAACGGCATCGTGCCCCGCCCATTCAAAAGTGCAGGAATCATCTGCTGTTCTGCGCAACATCCAGAGACTTCAAGCGATTGCCTCGAAGGGATCATCAGCGGAAATGAAGCCTTATGTTAAAATATCGGTTCAGATTCAAGAATGATAAGGAGGCCGACAATGACAAAAGTATTGCGCTGCCGTGATTTGGGCACCAATTGTCCCAAGGAGATCCGGGCAGAAAATGAAGACGATCTCATGAAGCTGGCCGCTGAGCACGCGGAAAAGGACCACGGAATCAGCGCTTCCAGCATTCCCCCGGCCATGCTGGAAATGGTTAAGGCTGCCATCAAGGACGAGTAAACCAAGATTCCCAGCTTCCAGCCCCGGCAAGGATAACAAAGATCCTGGTGATCAACCGCACCGTCGGGGAGACCGTGGGTAACGACGGTTTCTGAAGCCGGACATCCAGCCCAGTTTCCATCAGGTCATAGGTGACCGGCTGATCCCAAAAAGAAAGCCCCTGCCGGATCCCGGCAGGGGCTAAGTTTCCTTCAAGCTGCTACGCCATTCAATGGCCGCAGCAGAACTCCAACCTTAACTGACCCGAACCTTACGCGGGTGGCGCATTCTTTTCTTTCTTCTGTTTCTTTGACGTCTTGTGTTTCTTGCTGTGCTTCTTCTTTTTCTTCGTCTTTGGAGCAGTTTCCTGAGCTGGAGCCGACTGAGGTGCAGCTTCAACTGCCGGGCCTTCCTGTGTATTTTGAGCGAATACCGGCATGGACAGGGAGACCGCGATCGCCATGGTAGCCAACAGTGTCAAAAGTTTCTTCATACTCGGAGGTTCCTCCTTCAAATTAGATCTTGCATGTAGGTTCATAGCACGGCTGTGGCCAAAGATGACCCCTGGAAATCAATCTCTCCAACTTCATGATGTATAAGGAGTTGAATAGCATAAAATAAAAAAGGCCCCCGGACCGGCCCTGCCCGCTCCGTAGAAATATACGAGTTGGTGCGCGGGCATACCAACCGGTGTAGGCTTTTTGCCTGAAACGGTCAGCGGCCGCGAGAACTTCAGAAGCTGAGTTCCCACAGATCCCGAATTACAAAAACCGGCATAGCCCCTTTGCTTTTTCCATGACCCGTCCCGGTTTTGATACAATCCACTTCAGCGATGCCTGTCCAAAGCGGAACCAATATTCGCCGGATCTATCAAGCTCTGCAGCGGGAAAAGCGTTTGAAGCTGGTTATTTTCTTTGTCACCTCGGTATGTAACGCAAAATGCCGGACTTGTTTCTACTGGGAGGAGCTTAACCAGAAGGGGGACCTGACCTGGGAGGAGATCCAGAAAGTCTCAGCCACCATGCCGCCCTTCACGGACTTGTGGCTCTCGGGTGGGGAACCCATGCTGCGCCGCGAACTTGCCGACATCCTCCATTTGTTCTATGTTCATAACGGCGTTCGGTGGGTCAATTTGCCCACCAACGGCTTGCTTCCCGAACGGACCGCCGACCGGGTGGCCAAAATCTGCACCGACAATCCGAAACTCCAACTCGATCTCAATGTCGCGATGGACGGGCTCTACGAAGTTCAGGATTCCATCCGTTCCGTCCCGGGCAATTTTGAGAAGACGCTGAAAACCCTTGAGGCTCTCCAGCCCTGCCGGCAGAAATTCGCCAACTTGCGGGTGAATATCAACACGGTGATCTGCGCGGAGAATTTCGACGGCATCCTTGATATCGCCCGCTTCGTTCAGCAGAACTGCCGGGTGGATGGTCACTATTTCAACATCATCCGGGGCACGGCAAAAGATCCGTCACTCAAGCGGATTCCTGCCGAGCGCCTGCCTGCGCTCTACGGCGAAATCCGGAAGGTTTACGCCCATTATGCGCGCGTTGCCACCCGGCACTCCAGCGGGTTAAAGAACCGATTCGGCAGGGCGTATTACGAGGGCGTTCTTGCCTTCCACAACAAAGTCCAGCTTGAAAACATGGAATCTCCGCACCCCTGGCCTATGCCCTGCACCGCCAGCGAAACGTCCGTGGTTATCGATTACAACGGCGACGTGCGGGCTTGCGAACTGCGCGGCAAGCTCGCGAACCTGAGGGATTTTGATTGCGACTTCCAGAAATTCTGGCAGGCCGGCGCGCGGCGGGACGAACCCGCCTCCATTGTTCATGACCAGTGCTGGTGCACGCACGTCTGCTTTATCCACGATAGCCTGCGCCATTCTCCCAAGGCAATGCTCTACGACGTTCCTCTGAGCTACCTGCAATCGAAATTCTCGCGTAGTTCCGACGGCCGTTCGCCTAAGTTGTAAATGAATTGGCGGGTCCTTCAGCACGGCTGAAGCAGGCTGCTGAAAAATGTCTCAGGACCGTGCCATTCCGAGCGCAGCGAGGAATCCCGCTCATGCTACAATCCGGCCATCCATGAATGGAGAGCCTTCACCCGTTCCCGTCACAGAGTCTTCGGGCGCGCCGCCGCTGGCGATGCACCTTCGCTACCTGTTGCTGCTGCGCTCAAACACGAATTTCCGCCGGCTGTGGCTGGCCCAACTGATCAGCGAGATGGGCGACTGGTTTTACAGCGTGGCCATTTATGACCTGCTGCTCGCCAGGACCCACCGAGGCTCAGCCGTCGGCTGGGCCATCATCATCGAGACTTTGCCGTGGTTCCTGATGACGCCGCTTGCCGGATACGTTACCGACCGCTTTCCGCGCCGCAGGTTGATGATTGCCGCAGACATCTTTCGCGGATTCATCGTCCTGGGAATGCTCCTGTCGCTCGTCTCCGCGGACGTCCGGCTGATCTATCTGCTGCTCGGCACGGAAGTCATCTTTGCCTCTCTGTTTGAGCCGGCACGCAGCGCCATTCTTCCCAACGTTGTGTCGGGTGACGAGATCCTTCCCGCCAATGCGCTTTCCTCCGCCACCTGGGCAGTTGCCCTGGCCGTGGGAGCCGCGCTGGGCGGAGCGGTCACGGCGCTGCTCGGCCGCAACGTCGCTTTTGTCGCCGACTCGGTTTCATTCTTTGCCTCGGCGTTGCTGATCCTCCGCATCCACGTCCACGAACCGCACGTCGCCACCATGCGCAAAGTGGCGCAAAGCGTCTCCCAAGCCACCGCCAGCGTACGCGAGGGCCTGGCCTACCTTTGGAGCAACGGCAAAGTCCTGACGCTGGTTCTGGCCAAAGCGGGCGTGGGATTCCTGGGAGGTTCGCTTCTGCTGCTGGTGATTTTTGGCGAGCGCATTTTCCCCATCCAGGGTCAAGGCGCCCTCGCGGTCGGGCTGCTCTATGCGGCGCGCGGCGTCGGCTCCGGAATCGGTCCTCTGATCGGCGACCGGCTGACCCGGGGATTACAGGGTCGAATGTGGCGAAGCATCGGGATCAGCTTCTTCGTTACGGCTGCGGCCTACATTGCGTTCAGTTGTTCGCCCAGCCTGCTGCCGGCGCTGCTCTGCCTGCTGGTCGCGCACATGGGGGCCAGCAATATCTGGGTGATGTCGACTTCTCTGCTTCAGATCAACACCCCCGATCACGTGCGGGGCCGCATCTTCTCGGTCGATTTCGGCGTGTTCATGCTGATGATTGCGGTTTCCAACTACCTGATGGGCGTGGGCCTGGACACCTGGGGACTGACGGCGCGCCAGCTTGCCGCCAGCCTCGGATTCGTTATGATCGTTCCGGGAATCCTTTGGATGGTTCCGCTCCGCATCTGGAAGCGTGAGGCTGCCTGAGCGTCAGGCTGCTGCTCCCGGTCACGGCGTAGGAAGGGCAATCCTTTGCTTCAGTGAACAAGCCGACCCACGCTTCTGCATCGCAAGGGGTGAGAGCATCCCGGTGCGCGCACCCCTCACTTTGGATGACCGCATTACCGCTCCTGGCTTCACCGCCGGTCCCGCGGGCAGGGTCCGGCAACCTTGCTACTGAGTGTCGGCGGTGGGACCGTAGATGGACGGATTTTTGCCGCCCATGGGGCGCAGGTAAGTGCTGAGCTGGCCGCGGTGGTGAACCGAATGTTTGAGTGCCATCGCTAGAAAGTTGATTCCGGGCATCTGGATCATGCCGAGCAGGTCGATGACGCCGGCCAGCTTTTCGCCGGACATGGCGCGCACGCGACCAAGGGCCGCCGGAACCTTTTTTTTGTACCGCGCGATGGCGTCGGCCGGATTCATGATGCCGCAGGCGTCCGACTGGTCCGGCGGAGCCGCAAATTGGCCGTCCGCGATCGAATTCAGCAGCCACTCGTCTTCCAGCGTGATGTGCCGGACGAGTCCCAAAGCGTCCTTCGACTTCGGGTCCGGGCGGTAATCGAGATGGTTGACCGGAACCGCCTCGAAAACGCGCAGGGTGGTCTGCATTTCGCGCTCAAAATCCGCAGTGAGAAAATCCGCTATTGTCTTGACTTCGTTCGAACCCATTGGAATGCTCCTTTTTGTTGATGAATTAGTGTTCCCGTTGTTCGTGCGCGGACCACCTGCTGCCCCACGGTTCGCGTTCGATACTGGGAAGTGTAACATGCAGCCCCGGCGTTACACTTGAACAATCATTTTTCCCTGCGAATCGCACGGATCTGTAGCGGCGCTCTATGCGCGCCGGCTTTTGTAAGGACCGGCGGTCATAGACGGCCGCGACAAAGAGGGCTGAAAGTCATTGGGGATGGAGCCTTGCGGCGCCGACGAATCTGTGCTCTTCCACGCAGGGCCGCCCGGCGAATCGCACACGTTGCAAAGAATTCCATGGAGGCACCATCCGCGCGATAATTGCTCCGGCGGCGAAAAGCTCTGAAAGTGGTAGAATGCTTGCGGCTCGCGCCGTGCTGTATGCCGGTGTCAGGGGCGTTCGAAATTCAAGGAGGCAGGGATGAAGCATTCCAGGTGGCAGCTTGCATTGATGGTGCTCGCTTTGGGAATAGCCCAGACGGGCTGGGCGGCGGCGAAGAACTTTTATCTTCATGATGGCGAACGAGTGCTTTTCTATGGCGACAGCATCACCCAGCAGCGGTACTATCCCGTGGCGGTTGAGACTTACGTGCGCACACGGTTTCCCAACCTGCAGGTGAAGTTTGTCGATTCCGCGGTGGGCGGCGCGCGGGTGACCGGCAACTGGGCCGTCACCTCGGAAGATCAGAGCCTGGAACGCGACGTTTTCCCTTTCAAGCCGAACGTCGTCACCATCATGCTGGGCATGAATGACGCGTCCTACCGGCCGTTTGACCCGACGGTCTTTGACACCTACGCGAACGGATACCGGCACATTATCCAGTCGCTCGAATCGCACCTGCCCGGCGTGAAGATCGTGCTGATCGAGCCGTCGCCCTATGACGACGTGACCCTGAAGCCCTTCTACCCGCACAACCCGGACAATCTTCCCGGCGGGTACAACGACACCCTGCTGCATTACTGCCAGTTCGTGCGCAAGCTTGGCGCGGAGCACCACTTGATGGTGGTTGACTTCAATACCCCGATGGTGAAGCTGCTGGAGCAGGCCGAGAAAGAAGATCCCTCGCTAGCGGAGAAAATTATTCCCGGCCGGGTTCATCCCAGCGCCAGCGGGGAACTGGCCATGGCCCAGGCGCTGCTGAAAGCCTGGAACGCTCCCTCGACGGTGACTCGCGTCGCCCTGAACGCGCGGAGCGGCAGCGTGGCCGGATCGGTCAACACCGCGGTGAGCGGCTTGTCGGCCACCGGACAAGACATCACCTGGACTCAAACCGATGAATCGCTGCCCTATCCCATCATGACTCTGCATTCAACGAAATGGCCGCAGTTTCCGCCCGCCCCGTTCGAGCGGCAGCGGTCCGACATCTTCTGGAAGCTGCCCCCGCTTGAAGGGCCTGAGGTGAATCCGGTGGCCCAACTGGTGGTGCGATTGACCGATATGTACCAGAATCTCGACGCGGAGATGCTGAAGGTGACGGGCCTTACAGCGGCCTCCTACTCGCTGAAGATTGATGGAAGCGCCGTGGGAACCTTCAGCAAAGAACAACTGGGGCAGGGAATCAACCTGGCCCGCTACGACACGCCGATGATGGAGCAGGCCGACAAGGTTCTGACGCTGGTCTGGCATCGGGTGGACGTGCGCTTCTATGGATGGCGCGGCGTCCAGTTGCCGCTGAGAGATAACACGACGCCCGGCATCCAGGACGACGTCAACCAGATCCTGGCGAAACTGGACCAGTGGCAGAACTCCCTGGTCGCCGAAACACACGCTGCCGCGCAGCCCCAGCCGCATCACTACGAGTTGCAGCCGCAGTAGATTCGCGGGATTGCACCCATCGCCACAGGAGCAGCGTAGCGCAGACCTGCTTTCAAAGTCTGCGGCTTCTGTGTGATGTAGAGACGCCTCGGTGAGGCGTCTCTCGTCGCAGACACGAACCAGACGTTCCAGCGCAACGTCTTTACGAAGTGGAAAAATCCGCAGAGCTTCGGTCGCACAAAAGTCCGCGCTAGGCGCCGCTGCTTCGCGCCTGCTTCTCCCGGCCGAAAACTTCGCGATACGCCACGTTCAGGTCATCAAGCGCGCGGACGCAGTCACCCGTAAAACTGGAGCCGTGCATGATGGCAAGTGTCTTTGGTTGCAGCGCGGCGAGCTTCTTGAGGTTCTGCGCGGTGAGCGGCGTGTAAGGAACGTAGTCCGCCAGGATACCCGCCTGATAAGCCTTCATCGCCTCATACGAACGGCCCACCACGTCATCGGAAGTGATCGGCGCAACGTCGCCGGTCTGGTGGAACAGGTCGGAGCAGAGCAGCGTTTTCTGCGTCTCTTCGAAAAGCACTCCGGCATCCCAGCCATGCGGCAGATGGGGCGTCTGGCAATAGCGAAAGCGGTACTTGCCGGTCGTAAAGCTTTCGCCGTCGGCCAGAGGGCGTGCCTCTCGGCCGATAAAATCATTCACGCTGACGAGCGCGCCGACCTGGCTGCAAATTACGTCCGCCTTGGGCGCCGCGGCCAGCCATTCATTGAGCGCGCCGCACTCGTCGGACTCAAAGTGGCTGAAGCTGATGTGGCGCAAATCCGATGGGTTGATGAGCTTGGAGACCGCTTCGCGAATCTCCGCATGCATGCCGCGAAGCCCGGTGTGGAACAGCAGCGGTTCGTCGTCCTTCACCAGAAAATGGTTGAATTGCAAATCGCCCCATTGGGCGTAAATCGAGATGCGATAAACGTCCGGAGCAATCTCTGTCGTCTTGGCCATGCTTTCATCCTCCTTGTTTGTTGCGGACCGATTTCTGTACAATAGTCCCCGTTTGATACCCGGAAGTGTAACAAGAAGCTTCCCCGTTACACATAAAAGATGTGTTGATGGAAATTGAACTGAACGACGCGGAGTTAGTGCAGCAGATCAGCTCCGGAAATGACCGGGAAGCTGAAGCCGAGCTGTTCCGCCGCATGGCGCCGCGAATCCGGCTCTATGGCTTGCGCCACCTGCGGGACGAGCACGCGGCCGAGGACCTGGCGCAACAGGTGCTGATCACCACGCTTGAAGCGCTGCGGGCGGGCCGGCTGCGTGAGCCGGAGAAGCTCGCATCCTTCGTGCTGGGAACGTGCCGGATGACGGTGCTGAACCTGCGCCGCGGAGCACTGAGAAAGGAACGCCTGCTGGAACAATATGGATCGGACCTGCCGGCCACCGTCGAGGCCCCCACGCTCCACCTCGACCACGACCATCTGCTGCGCTGCGTGCAGGGCCTGAACGAGCGCGAGCGCTCGGTGGTGGTGATGACCTTCTATGACGAGCAGACCGGGGCCGACGTGGCCCATTTCCTGGGCCTTTCTGAAGCCAACGTGCGGGTGATCCGCCATCGAGCGATTCGCCAGTTGCGCGAATGCATGGGGGTGTCTGTATGAGCGGAGATAGCGTTCGCCAATCGAACTGCCCCAACCCCATCGACGCAGCCATCCTGGCCGATTACTGGATGGGCGTGCTGCCCGCATCCGAAGAAGAAACCGTCGAGGAACATCTGCTCGGCTGCGACGCGTGTGGCGAGCGGCTGCGGGAAGTAATCGCGCTGGCCGAAGGCGTCCGCAACCTGGCGCGCGAGGGAAGCCTGCGCATGGTGGTGAGCGACACGTTTCTCGAGCGCGCCGCCCAGGAAGGGTTGCGCATCCGCCAATACGCGCCCCCGCCGGGAGGCGGCGTGCAGTGTACCGTAACCCCTGAAGACGACCTTGTGATCGGGCGCCTGGCCGCAAAGCTGGAGGGGGCCAAACGCGTCGATCTCTCCATCTGCGACGGGCAGGGCACGGAACAACTGCGGCTGAGCGACATCCCCGTCAATCCCGGGGCGGGCAGCGTCATCGTTCAGGAGTCCATCACCTTCCTGAAGGCCGCGCCAAACAACACGATGATCTTGCGCCTGGTCACCGTCGATGAATCGGGCGGCGACCATCTGCTGGGCGAATATACCTTCAATCACACACGCTCAATGCCCGGCCCGGCCGCCTGGTAGAACCCCCAACTTTCCCCGTCATCTTCCCCGCGAGATCGCCGAGGCTGCAATCCCGGCCTCCGTACCAGCCGCAGATCCCGGAGCGCCAAAGGCTAAAGACCCCTCACCCGGCCCGGTGGTGGGGATGCGCAGGTTGTAGAGACGCCTCGGGGAGGCGTCTCCGGATGGGCCGCGGTCCAGAACGGGATGTTCCCGGTGAGGCGTTTCAATAACGCGAAGTTCACGCAAACCGAGACGTTCCACCGGAACGTTTCGACAACGGGCGAAACCCGGCGGGGGCCCGGAGGAGTCTTCTGCAGTGACGTTCAAAAAGCGATATACTTCGCTGTCTCTCGAAAAAGAAGGTGGCGTGATGGTGCTGAGTTCGGACAAGCAATCTTATTCCCGGAAATCAATAGGGCTGGTGGCAGGCGTGCTGATGATTTTCTTTGCGGCGGGCGCCGCCGTGGCGCAGGACCCGGCGGCTCCGGGTCCGCCGCCCGCGCCGAAGCTGGTTCCCAGTCCCTCCGGGACCATCCCGCTCAGCGCAGTAAGCCGGAGCGCTCTGCGCAACACGATCGAGGGGCTGGTTTCCTGCGGTACGCGCCATTCGCTCTCTTCGTGGACCAATCCCAAACGCGGCATCGGCTGCGGGCGCGATCATATTGTGGCGGAATTCAAAAAGATCGCCGCGAACACGGGCGGGCGGCTGCGCGTGGTGGTGGACCGCTTTGAAGTAAAAGCTCCGCGCACCGGCAACAAGCTCGTCCCGATGGAGAATGTGTATGCCATCCTGCCCGGCAGCGATGCGGCGATCGAGAAGACGGTTTTCGTGGTCTCAGGCCACTTTGATTCCATGCCGACCCACATCATGGACCCGGCTTCCGACGCGCCCGGCGCCGACGATGACGGCTCCGGCGCCGCCGTGTCGATTGAATGCGCGCGCCTGCTGGCCCGCGGCCATTACCGCGCCACCCTGGTGTTTGCCACGGTTTCGGGCGAGGAGCAGGGATTGCTGGGCGGCACGCGGCTGCTTGAATACCTCAAACAGCAGGGCTACACGGTGGGCGGAATGCTGGACAATGACATTGTGGGCGCGGACTTCGCTCCGGGCGCTCCGCATCGGGTGCGGCTGTTTTCAGGCGGCGGGAAAACCGACGATGCCGATTCGCCCTCGCGCGAACTGGCGCGGCGCGTGGAAGAGATTGACGGACGCGGCAACATCCGCCTGATCTTTCGCGAAGACCGCCTGGGCCGCGGCGGCGATCACATGCCTTTTGTCAAAGCGGGCCTGCCCGCGGTGCGCTTTACCGAGCCGCTGGAGAATTACCACCACGAGCACCAGACGCCGCGCCTCGAGAACGGGGTCCAGTACGGCGACCTGATGAAGTTCCTGAATTTCGGTTTCATGGCCCGCGTGGCTCGCGACAACGCCGAGGCGCTGCGTGAACTCGCCATGGCTCCGGCCGCGCCCTCCGACGTCGAACTTTCCGGAGCGGTCACGCCCAGCGCCAAGGTCAGTTGGACTGCACCGGTGGACGAGCAGCGCGCGGGGTTCGAAATCCTGTGGCGGGAAACCACTGTTCCAAGATGGTCGGTGTTCGGCTTTGCCGAATCGCCGGAGACATTTGTCTTCAAAGGCATTTCCACCGACAACCACTTCTTCGCCGTGCGCTCGGTGGGCAAAAACGGATCGCGGTCGATTGCGGTCCCGGCCGTGCTGCGGAGAAGGAAGTCGGGGCGGGTCCGAGACCCGCTCCGGGCAGGCGCGTGACCGGCATATTCTTTCGTTGCCTGTGGCTTCAGGAGAGATATAATCTGGGGTTCTCCGGAATCATGCCAGTGCGTTGCCCGATTTCAGGTCTGGCCTGGCTTGCATAAGAACCAAATCGCAAGTCACCACAGGAGCCCCAAAATGCCAAACTGGACAAGACGTGATTTTCTGAAGAGCGGTATCGCCGCTTCAGCGGGAGCGGCTTCGCTGGCGCCGGGAGCGGAGGACCTGCTGGCGGCGCCGGGCCGCCCGGCTTCATCCGGCGCCGCGCAGTCTGGTTCAGAAAGCTCGCCGCGTGAACGCTTATTGCTCGATTTCGGATGGCGTTTCCACCTGGGCCATGCCAGCGATCCCTCCAAAGATTT
>Ga0307374_10007598_pt1 | contig 16439 bp, 14 predicted proteins | sample OX3MG_FD_202532 | JGI IMG/M metagenome (GOLD analysis project Ga0307374, IMG submission 202532) | Soil microbial communities from Risofladan, Vaasa, Finland - OX-3 | ecosystem: Environmental > Terrestrial > Soil > Coastal area > Acid sulfate soil | place: Finland: Risofladan, Vaasa | collected... | reverse complement strand
ACGGTGTGGTCGTCCATCATGACCAGGCGGGGCTCGGACCGGGGGCCGGCGAGCGTCCCGGCCACCGAGTGATCGCCGCTCCGCAGGGTGATCAGGTTGACGAAGTCGTGGGCGGTGACCGTCGACGTCTCCCGGACCTCGAGCCCCCGCTCCGCCGCCAGCTGGGGAGCGTTGACGTAGCTGACCGGCTCCTCGGTGGCCGCACCGAAGAGCCCCTTCAGCACCGACAGGGTGAGGATGCCGGTGCCGGACCCGGCCAGGCCGCCCTGGTACTCGATCTCCAGGATGTCGGGCAGGCCGTCGTTGAGGCACGAGAGGATCTTGCCCAGCTGCTCGGACAGGCCCATGAACGGTCGGACGGTCTCGGAGACGTCGGTGGCGGCCACGTTGACGGCGAAGGGCACGAAGTCGCCGTTGAGGGCCAGGATGACCTGCTCGGCGATGGTGACCCCGGCCTTGTCCTGGGCCTCGGCCGTCGATGCCCCGAGGTGGGGGGAGACCACCACCGACGACAGCTCGAACAGCGGCGACTCGGTGGTCGGCTCCTTGGCGAACACGTCGAGACCCGCCCCCTGCACCTGGCCGGACCGGATGGCCCCGGCCAGGGCCTCCTCGTCCACGATGCCGCCCCGGGCGGTGTTGATGATCCGCAGTCCCGGCTTGGACTTGGCCAGCAGGTCCTTGCCGATGAGGCCCAGGGTGTCGGCGTTCTTCGGCAGGTGGACGGTCACGAAGTCGGAGGTGGCCATCAGCTCCTCCAGTCCCATCAGGTCCACGCCCATGTGCCTGGCCCGGTCGGCCGACACGAAGGGGTCGTAGGCCACGAGGCGCATGCCGAAGGCCATCGCCCGCTGGGCCACCAGGGCCCCGACCCGGCCCAGGCCCACCACACCGAGGGTCTTGCCGTGCAGCTCGACACCCTCCCACTTCGAGCGCTCCCACTTCCCCGCCACCAGGGCCGCGTGGGCCTGGGGGATGTTGCGGGCCTGGGCCAACAGCAGGGCCATGGCCTGCTCGGCGGCCGAGAGGATGTTGGACTGCGGGGCGTTGACCACCATCACCCCGCGCTCGGTGGCCGCGGCCACGTCCACGTTGTCCAGTCCGATGCCGGCCCGGCCCACCACCACCAGATCGGTGCCGGCCGCCAGCACCTCGGCGGTGACCGTGGTGGCCGAGCGGATGACCAGGGCCTCGGCTCCGGCAACCGCCGTCACCAGCTGGTCGTTGGTCAGGCCGAGTTGCACATCGACCTCGTGGCCGGCCGCGTCCATCAGGTCCAGGCCCGGCTGGGCCAACTTCTCGGTGACCAGCACCCTACCCATGGGGTTCCTCTCTGTGGAAGATCGAGCCGGCCCCCACGCCGTCGAGGCCCGACCGGTGCCGGGGCACGCCGGCCGTCACGAGGCCTCGCCGAACAGGGTGGCCAGGCGGCCCACCCCTTCGACCAGGTCGTCCTCGCCCAGGGCGTAGGACAGCCGGAAGTAGCCCGGGGACCCGAAGGCCTCACCCGGCACCACCGCCACCCTGGCCTCCTCGATGGCCAGCTCGGCCAGCTCGGCGCTCGACCGTGCCGTCCTGCCCCTGATGCCGCGGCCGTAGAGGCCCTCCACCGAGGGGAAGGCGTAGAAGGCGCCCTCGGGCATGATGCAGCTCACCCCGTCGATCTCGTTCAGCATGGTGTGGATGGTCAGCCGCCGGCGGTCGAAGGCGTCCCGCATCATGGCCACCGCCTCGAGGTCACCGGTCACCGCGGCCAGGGCCGCCCGCTGGGAGACGTTGGCCACGTTTGAGGTCTCGTGGGACTGGAGGTTGGTGGCCGCCGTCACCACGTCCACCGGGCCGACCATCCACCCGACCCGCCAGCCGGTCATGGCGTAGGTCTTGGCCACCCCGTTGACCACGATGCACCGGTCGGCCAGCTCGGGGACCAGCACCGGCATCGAGTGGTGCTCGGCCGTGCCGTAGACCAGGTGCTCGTAGATCTCGTCGGTCAGGACCCACAGCCCGTGCCCGTCCGCCCACCGGCCGATGGCCTCGATCTCCTCTTTGGGGTATACCGCCCCTGTGGGGTTGGACGGTGACACGAACAACAGGACCTTGGTGCGCGACGTGTAGGCCGCCTCGAGCTGGCCGACGGTGACCCGGAAGCCGCTGGCGGCGTCGGTCGGGATCACCACCGGCACCCCCCCGGCCAGGGCGATGGCCTCGGGATAGGTGGTCCAGTAGGGGGCCAGCACCAGCACCTCGTCACCCGGGTCGCACAGGGTTGCGAAGGAGTTGGCGATGGCCTGCTTGCCGCCGTTGGTGACCAGGATCTGCGAGGCCGTCACCTCGTAGCCAGAGTCCCGCTTGGTCTTGACGGCCAGGGCCTCCCTCAGCTCGGGCAGGCCACCCGTGGGGGTGTACTTGTGGTTCCTGGGGTCGCGGCAGGCGGCCTCGGCGGCGGCGACGATGTGCTCCGGGGTGGGGAAGTCGGGCTCCCCGGCCCCGAAGCCGATCACGCTCTCCCCTTGGGCCTTCAGGGCCTTGGCCTTGGCGTCGACGGCGAGCGTCGCCGACGGCGAGACGGCGGCGATCCGCTTGGAGATGCGTTGCCCGGTCATCGCCGCCGGGCCCCCTGGCCGCGGCTCCGGACGGGGCCGGTTTCTGTGGGCTGGGCCATGGTGCCATGATTCCATACGTGACCGACACCCCTGACATCGTCATCCCCCCGGATCTCCTGCCCGGCGACGGGAGGTTCGGGTGCGGGCCGTCCAAGGTGCGTCCCGAGGCCGTGGCCGACCTGGCCGCCTCGGCCGGGCACTTCCTCGGGACCAGCCACCGCCAGAAGGCCGTCAAGTCGGTGGTGGGGAGCGTGCGGGAAGGGCTGGCCCGGCTGTTCTCGCTGCCGGACGGGTACGAAGTGGTCCTGGGCAACGGGGGCACGACGTGCTTCTGGGACGCCGCCACCTTCGGCCTCATCGACCGCAGGAGCCAGCACCTCACCTTCGGCGAGTTCTCGTCCAAGTTCGCCACCGCGGCCGCCGACGCACCCCACCTCGACGACCCGGAGATCATCGCCTCCGAGGTGGGAACCCACCCCGACCCGGTGGCCCGTGACGGCATCGATCTCTACGCCCTCACCCACAACGAGACCTCGACCGGGGTCATGATGCCCGTCGCCCGTCCACGCGGTGCGGCGTCCCCGTCGGAGGGTGGCGGCCTGGTGGCGGTGGACGCCACCTCGGGGGCCGGGGGCCTCCGGGTCGATCCGGAGCAGTTCGACGCCTACTATTTCGCTCCGCAGAAGTGCTTCGGTTCCGACGGCGGGCTGTGGATCGCCCTCCTGTCCCCGGCGGCGCAGAACCGGATCGCGGCCATCGCCGCCACCAAGCGGTGGGTGCCGGCGTCGATGGACCTGACCGTCGCCCTCGACAACTCCAAGCTGGACCAGACCTACAACACACCCGCCCTGGCCACCCTGTTCCTCCTCGACCACCAGGTCCGCTGGTTCAACGAGAACGGCGGGATGGAGTTCTCCGCCGGGCGGTGCGACCGGTCGGCGGAGACCCTCTACACCTGGGCCGAGAACTCCGACTTCGCCTCCCCGTTCGCCGCACGCGAGCAGGACCGGAGCCACGTGGTGGGCACCATCGACTTCAGCGACGCCATCGACGCCGCCACCGTGGCCGCGGTGCTGCGGAAGAACGGCATCGTGGACACCGAGCCCTACCGCAAGCTCGGCCGCAACCAGCTCCGGATCGCCATGTTCCCGGCCATCGACCCCGAGGACCTGGCCTCGCTCTGCGCCTGCATCAACTACGTGGTGGGGGCCCTCGCCGCCTGACGGACGTGGCGTCGTGGCCACCGGGTCCCCCGCTACGGCTCGGCGGCCACCACCTGCCGGCCGGTCCGCCGGCCGGTCTCGTCTTCGGTCCGCCTGTGGGCCACCGCTTCGGCCACCAACCGCACGAGCTCCTCGGCGGCCTCCGGGCCCACGATGGGCCGGAGCCAGAGGGTCAGGTCGATGGGCGACAGGTCGGTCCTCGGGGCGATGGCGGTCGTGCGGAGCTCACCGTCGGCGTCGAACACGCCGATCCACCACGCCGGGACGAGCATCTCCTCCGAGCCGTAGAACCGGAGGTCGAACACCTCCGATCCCATGTCGAGGGTCGCACCGACCAGTGCTCTTCCCGCGGGAACGGCCACGGAGAGCGAATGTACCGGCGTCCGAATTGCTGCGCCAACGGAACCCCGACGAGCGTTCGACCGGCCACGCCTTGTGAGGCTTACGGTCCATCCACGTCGGTCTGCCCTCCCTCCACCACCCACCGGGACCGCAGGTCCACGAGCCATTCGGGGAGGTCGATGTGGGGGTCGGGAAGCGGCTCCGCACCCCGCCGCGCCAGGGCCTCGACGAAGAGCTCGGGCTGGTCACCCCACGACCGGGGGTCGCCCATCATCACCTCGAGCAGGACGGTGCCCTCGGGCCCGGCCAAAAAGGGCCCGAACGCCGCGCCCATCGGCAGCTCCACATGGGTGCCGGCCGGGCAGTGGCGGTCCCCGCACCACATCTCCCCGCCGATCACGAAGATGACATGGGGGCTGTAGTGGCCGTGACGCCGGATGACCATGCCCGGGTCCCACTTGGCGTACAGCGACAGGTACTGCGGATCGGGTGAGAAGGCCAGCCACTTCTCCCACACCGACGAGGTCGACCCGTCGGCGTTGCGTATGGACTTGACCTCCTGCCATCCCATGTCGGCATCGTCGAGGTGTCGGAAGGTGGGCTCGAGCAGCGGGACTCCCACGTCCTGGTCAGAGGGATCCGGCCGCGACTCAGGTTGGTTCACAACGCCCGGGCCCGGTTCTCGTCGAGCGCATCAGCAGGTAGATGGGCAAGGCCGTCCACCATGACGAAGCCAATCTGACGGTCGTAGACCAGCCGCGACAGGTCCCTTGTCGGAAGCTCTCACCACGGCGGCGATCTCAGCCCCCCGAGACGTCCTGGATCTTCTGCTTGCCGGCGGTGACGAACGGCATCATGTCCCGCAGGTCGGCGCCGACCTTCTCGATGGGGTGGTCGAAGCCGGCCTGGCGGAGGGCCTTGTAGTTGGGACGGCCGTTGGCGTTCTCCGCCACCCACTCCCTGGCGAACGAGCCGTCCCGGATCTCGCCCAGGATACGGCCCATCTCGTCGCGCACCGCCTGGTTGATGACCCTCGGACCCCGGGTGAGGTCGCCGTACTCTGCGGTGTCCGAGATGGAGAAGCGCATGCCGCTGATCCCCTGCTCGTACATCAGGTCGACGATCAGCTTCAGCTCGTGCAGGCACTCGAAGTAGGCCGACTCGGGCTGGTAGCCCGCATCGACCAGCGTCTCGTAGCCCGCCTGGACCAGAGCGGTCAGCCCACCGCACAGCACCACCTGCTCGCCGAACAGGTCGGTCTCGGTCTCCTCGGCGAACGTGGTGTCGAGGACGCCGGCCCGGGTGGCCCCGATGGCGTGGGCGTAGGACAGGGCCAGGTCGTGGGCCTTGCCCGACGGGTCGGCGGACACCGCCACCAGGGAGGGCACGCCTCCTCCCTCGGTGTAGGTGCGACGGACCAGGTGGCCGGGGCCCTTGGGGGCCACCATGGCCACGTCCACGTCGGCCGGAGGGGTGATGAGGCCGAAGCGGATGTTGAACCCGTGGGCGAAGAGCAGGGCGTCCCCGGCGGTGAGGTGGGGGGCGATCTCGGCCTCGTACACCGAGGCCTGCTCGGTGTCGGGCAGCAGGACCATGATCACGTCGGCCTCCGCGGCGGCGTCGGCCACCGACAGCACCCGAATTCCCGCCTCCTCGGCCTTCTGCTTCGAGGATGAGCCCTCCCGGAGCCCGACCCGCACGTCGACCCCGGACTCGGACAGGTTGAGGGCGTGGGCGTGCCCCTGGGACCCGTATCCGATCACCGCAACCTTCCGGTTCCCGATGAGGCTCGGGTCCGCGTCCTTCTCGTAGTACAGCGTGGCCATCGTGATCAACCTGCCTTCTCTGTGTCGTGTCCGATCGGGGAGCCCGCCAGGTGGAGCGACCCGTGGTCTCCGGACCGGTCCAGCTTAGGCAACGCCACGCGGCCGGTCCGCTGCATCTCGACGATCCCGTAGCCCCGGATCAGGTCCTCGAAGTCGTCGAGCTTGGTGGGGGCACCCTCCAGGGCCACGGTCAGCCGGTCGTGGCCGACGTCGACGATCTTGCCCTCGAACACCCCGACCAGCTGGATGATCTGGCCCCTGGTGTCAGGACCGGCCTCGAGGGTGGCCATCAGCAGCTCGCGCTCCCGGGCCATGGCCGGGTCCAGCTCGGTGATCGCCACCACCGGGATCAACTTGTCCAGCTGCTTCATGATCTGGTCGAGCGGGGACGACTCCACGTCCACCACGATGGTGATCCGGCTGAACCGCTCGTCGTCCGAGGGGGCGACGGCCAGGCTGAAGATGTTGTAGCCCCGCCGGGAGAACAGCCCGGCCACACGGGCCAGCACGCCGGCCTTGTTCTCCACCAGCACCGTCAGGGTGTGGTGGCGCCTGTCGGCCCCGTAGACGCTCATCGGTCCTCGTCCCGGGTGAGGGAGGGGTCGACCACGATGTTGTCGTTGGAGTCCCCGGCCGCCACCATGGGGAAGACCTTCTCGAAGGCGTCGGTCCGGAAATCGATCACCACGGGGCGGTCGTCGACATCGTTGGCCTTGTCGATGGCCGAGGACACCTCCTCGGTGGACTCCACCCGGATGCCCACGCACCCCATGGACTCTGCCCACTCCACGTAGTCGGGCAGGTCGGGTGACAGGTAGACCTCGGAGTAGCGCTCCTCGTAGAACATCTCCTGCCACTGCCGGACCATGCCCAGATAGGCGTTGTTGAGGATGGCGATCTTGACCGGGATCCGCTCGGAGCTGGCCGTGACCAGCTCCTGGGCCGTCATCTGGAAGCACCCGTCGCCGTCCACCGCCCACACCATCTTGTCGGGACGGCCCACCTTGGCCCCGATGGCGGCGGGCACGGCGAAGCCCATGGTGCCCAGTCCCCCCGAGTTGACCCAGGTGTAGGGGTAGTCGAACTGCCACCACTGGGATGCGAACATCTGGTGCTGCCCCACGCCCGAGGCCACGATGGTGTCGTCGGGGGTGGCGTCGCGGAGCGCCTCCAGCACGAACTGCGGCTTGAGGGCGCCGGAGCCGGGCTGCTGGTCGTAGACCAGGGGGAAGCGCCGCTGCCACTCGCCCAGCTGAGCGCGCCACGGGGTGAGCCGCCGGCGGGGATGGGAGTCGGCCACCGATCCGGGGACGGCCGGGGCGCCCGGCACGGCGTCGCTCGGGGCCCCACCTGCTCCACCCCGGGTCGCTTCGGAGTGAGGCAGTCCCAGATCGGCCAGGGCCACCAGCAGCTCGTCGATGACCAGCCGGCAGTCGCCGGCGATGGCCACGTCGGCCCGGCGCACCTTGTTGTGCTCGGCGGGGTCGATGTCCACATGGATGACCTTGGCCCCGGGGGCGAAGGCGTCGACCCGGCCGGTGACCCGGTCGTCGAACCGGCTCCCGAGGGCGATCAGCAGGTCCGAGCTCTGCATGGCCGTCACCGCGGTGTAGTTCCCGTGCATTCCGGGCATGCCCAGGCACAGCGGGTGCGAGTCCGGGAAGGACCCCCTCGCCATCAGCGTGGTCACCACGGGGACACCGGTCCGCTCGGCCAGCTCGCGGAGCCCGTCGGCGGCCCGGGCCTTCAGGATCCCGCCCCCGGCGTAGACGACCGGCCGCTCCGCGGCCAACAGCAGCTCGGCCGCCTGGCGGATCAGCTTTGGATCGCCCACCGTCATCGGGTGGTAGCCGGGGAGGTCGAGGTCCCCGGGCTCGGGCCAGTACCACTCCATCCGGCTGTTGGCCACGTCCTTCGGCATGTCGATCAGCACCGGTCCGGGACGGCCGGTGGTGGCCACGTGGAAGGCCTCGGCCACCACGCGGGGGATGTCCCGCACGTCGGTGATCAGCCAGTTGTGCTTGGTGATCCCCATGGTGATGCCGGTGATGTCGCTCTCCTGGAAGGCGTCGGTCCCGATGGCCGTGGTGGCCACCTGCCCGGTCACCACCACCAGGGGGATGGAGTCCATGTAGGCGTCGGCCAGCGGCGTGACGATGTTGGTGGCCCCGGGCCCGCTGGTGACCATGGCCACGCCCGGTCGCCCGGTGACCTGGGCGTACCCCTCGGCCATGTGGCCGGCACCCTGCTCGTGGCGGACCAGGATGTGCCGGATCGACGAGTCGAGGATCGGGTCGTACACCGGCAGGATGGCACCACCGGGGAGACCGAACATCACCTCCACCTGCTGCATCTCCAAGCTCTTGATCAGGGCTTGTGCTCCGGTCAGTTCCATCGGGTGCTCCCTTGTCGTCTGTCTGTGCTGCGGTGGTCGTACTGCTGTCGGTCTGAGTCGGTGGTGCCGGCGCCCGTCCCGGCGAAGGGTGCCGGGACATGAAAACGACCTCCCGTCTGGGAGGTCGGAAAGCGCACACGGCGGGAAGGCGTCGTGTGCGCTACGAAACGAGTACCAGGATGCTGAAGTCGGCCGGTCGGGTGTACATGATCCCTCCATTGTTGCACGTCCGGCCGGAGGGGGACAAGTACCTCGTGCCGAGGAAGGGTCCGGGTGCACGGGTGCCAACCGCCGCATGTGGGAGCATCGACGGCATGGTCAACGTCGGCCGACAGGCGCTCGGCCACGTCCGCCGTGCCTGCCTGGCCCTCCCCGAGGTGACCGAGCGGCCGAGCCACGGCGCTCCCGCCTTCTTCGTCCGGGACCGGTCCGCCTTCGTCAACGCCTGGATCGCGGGGCACCACGACCACCACTTCCCCCATCTGTGGTGTGCCGCCGGGCCGGGGGTGCAAGAGGCTCTGGTGCAAGAGGGGCCGTCGACGTACTTCCGTCCACCCTACGTGGGTCATCGCGGCTGGGTCGGGGTCCGCCTCGACTGCGGGATCGGGTGGGAGGAGGTGGAGGATCTCTGCGAGGACGCCTACCGGGCGGTGGCCCCCCGGAGGCTGGTGGACGAGCTGGACGCCATATGCGGCAAGCGGTGCTCGGAGTGACCGGTGGGTCGTCCACCCCGGGACGACCCTAGGTACCGATCCCCATCAGGGACCGACCAGGTGGAAGGATCCTCCGGCTTCCTTGTGGTCATTGCCATTCCCGACCAGCACGATGTGGCCACTGCCGAGGTCGGGCGTCTCGTCCCCGTAGAGGTAGAGCCCCTGCCCGTCATAGGTGACCTGGCTCAACCCGTCGGCGACCTTCCGGGTGCCCACCCCGCTGGCTCTGACGTGGCCGGAGGTGCCGGGTGTTCCCGCGGTGAGCAGCGGTGGCCACGTGCGAGCACACGCACCGGTGCACTCGGCCTTGGTGTAGCGGTAGACGGGGAAGGCGTTCCATCCGGCGACCGTCTCCATCTGGGCGGCAAGAACGGTTCGTCCGCCGACGGTACTGGTGGTCAGCATTCCCGCCCAGGGCACCGGTGTTCCCGTCGGCGACACCAGGTACCACAGTCCATGCCACGGCGGCAGGCCGGGCTCGTCCCAGCCCTCGCCGGTGATCTGTCCCGCGCTCGTGTCGAAGAGGTACAGGGGGTGCCCCGCGTAGGTCACCTGATTGGTCCCGAGGTCGGAGCGGAAGACCATGCCGAGCAGGCCCTGCTTCACCCCGTCCCCGGCGACCGGTGCCGCCGTCGTCGTGACGGCCGGCCATTCGGACTGCCCGCCTTCGGGCCCGGTGCACGCGATGGGGCCGGGAGGGAGTTGCTGAACGGTCGTCGTACATCCGAAGGAGGGCGGATCGTCAGAAGTGAGGAGGTAGACGGAGTACCCCTGGTACTGCCCCGATCCGACGACGAGGACCTTGCCGAATGCGCCGCTCGTCATCGAGAGCACGGTCGCCCCCGGCGGGGTGGCGGCACCGGCCCGGCCAGAGGCGACGGGCGCTGCCAGAACACTGACGGCGACAGCCGAGACGATGCATAGCCTGCGAAGCGCTCCCACGATTCTCCTCCGTTCTGGATACGGCTGATCCGAATATCCCTGACACCATCGTGATCGTGACTGACAGGCCGGCCAAGGGAGCAGACATGTGTCTTCACGGTGGTACTGCCACTCCCTCGAGCGAAGCGCCATCCCACGGTCGGACCGGCACTCACCGGCACGACGAGAACGTGACATGTGCCCGCAGACCGCTGGGATAATGGCCTCATGCAGGTCACCGTGGTCCGTGGCACGCACGCCCGGAACAGAGACAGGGTCCTCCTCGGGGAGGGCGATGACGTTCGACGGGTGGCGGTGCACGTCGTGCACGACCTGCCTCATCTCGTCGTCGAGTCGGTGTTCGACATCACCGACGGCTTGTGGGCCGAGCTCGCTGCCGGTGGGCACGTCGAAGCGAATCGGGCAGCTTCAGCCCGCGACCCGAAGCATCAAAAGCGCGGTCGTATCGTGTCGGGGGCGGTGACCGGAGCTGAAACAGGCGAGTGGCTCAGTGCCGGGCATCGTCTGGCCAAGACGGTCACGAATTGCGTGATCAACCGGTGGGGCGAAGGTCCGGACAGTCCCCACGGGGTCCGGGCCCGACTCGCCCAGCAGGACGATCCCGGCGTGGCCACACTCTTGGAGCGAGTGGACGACGAGACCATCGCCATCGCCATTCGAGGCGTTCGGGATGTCCAGCGTCACTGGCAACAGACACCGCCCGGGGGCACACTTCGACTTTCGTGGCCCCTCTCGTTCCGACGTCTCGAGCAACTGGCGGCACGTCCCACCGCGTCCCGCGAATAGTTCGGCCTCCGTTCGTCGGCAGCACGTACTCCCGACGATCACTCGCAACTGTGGACGTCAGTCCCCGAGCGGGGTGTGACCGGTCGCTGGACGCTTCCGATCGGACCGGACCACAGCCAGGAAGTCCTCCCACTCGACCTGGCGGGCGACGATGGCCACGGCGATGCCCCAAGCGGACCCGAGCAGGAGGCCGAAGGTGACGTCGCTGAACCAGTGGACACCGAGCACGAGCCGGGTATCGATCACGAACACCGAGCCGACCAGGGCAACGAGCCAGGGCCACCAGATCCGGTAGGTCAGCGCCACGCATCCCAGCAACGCGAAGAGGACAGCGGTCACGGCCACGGAATGGCCGGACGGGAACGAATAGCTCGTCTCGTGCACGCCGTTGACGGCTCCGGTGGCCGGGAAGTCCGCGGTCGGTGGCCGATGACGATGGATGAAGCTGCGGATCGCAAACACCTGGAACTCACCGCCGAGGTATGCGACCACGGGAATCAACGAGCGACTGGTGCGCAGGGTCGCCGCCAAGATGAGGGTCAGCGCGACGCAGATGATTCCCAGGGGCAGGGCATCGAGGTACGTGGCGACGACCTTGGAGATGCCCACGAGTGAGCCACGATGGCGGAGATACCAGCCACCGACGGTGTCGTCCCAACCTTGGATGGGACCTCCTCCGTGGCTCCCCACGACCGCGAAGCCGACGATGGCGCCGACCACGAAGATCGACGCCGCCGTCCCGGCGAGTACCACGGCAGCATGAACGACCCTCCGGGGATCGCCGACACGCTCACCGGGTGGCTGGACCGATGCGGACGGCGGCTCGGATTCTGACATGCGCAGATCATCCCATCACCGAGGGGTCTCCGCGATGTTCGGCGGCCCCGGTGCGCTGCGGGACGCCCGCGGGTCGGCTCGACGGGAGCACGTGTCCCCTGTCGAGGAACTCCAGGCCCCCTTCCGGGGTGCAGCCCCCGCCGGTGAGGTCGGAAGGGACGCCACGTCAACCCAAGCGGGTCAGCACGTTCCGAGTGATCTGCTCGACCTGCGGGTCACGCCCGGCCAGTCCGTGGGCCCAGTCGGTCGACCCCGACGTCACGACCGTCGCGCCCGCCCCGTTCGTGTACGTGCCCAGCACCGCGTGGCCGTGGCGGATGCGTTCCATCGCCTCGGGCTCACGCGTCCCGAACACGCGTGACGCGATGTACTCCAACTCACTCGGCTCACCCGGCCGGGGAGGCCGCGGTGCGGTCTGGCGCGTGAAGTGCTGCGTGGGGCACGTGCCGAGAATCTCGAACGTCGACGGCGTGCCGTCCTCGCCGGTCGGGTACGGCAGCCCGTCGCGGTAGGTGAACACGCACCCGTCGCACTCGTAGCCGACGACGGTCGCGCCGGCACCGAGCACGTCGCCGTAGCCGATCCCGGTGCCGTCGAAGATCCAGTGACCAGCGCGGTGCACGGTGTAGCCGCCGAGGCCGGCGGTCACGTTGCGACCTATGCGGTGATAGCCCCCGCGTGTGAACGAGACGCCGGTCATGGAGTTCTCGGGACGACCGACGACCACATCCGACCAGAACGTCGTCACCTCCGCCTCCCTGTCGGTTCCCATCAGCGGGTCGTGCTTGAAAAGCGCCTTGTACCCGACCACCACGTCGCGATCGTCACCCTCGATGCGCACCTGCCACAACGACGTGTTCCCCGAAAAGAACGCCGCATTCCCGCCGCCGGCGATGAATCCCTCGACGGTGTCGCGCATTCCCCGGGACCAGTACTCGTCGTGGCCGACGGAAAGGTACAGGCTGGCGTCGTCCAGGACCTCGGGGTGCTCCTCGAGATCGGCGTTCGTGCACACCGCGATCTCGAACCCTTGGCGTTCGGCCCATTCGACGAACGGCAGCTCCCAGTCGGGCCAGCCCGCCGAGCCGGCGTAGCCCGACAGGTGATTGATCTGGACGTAGCCGACGTGCGCGGCGTTCTGAGGATCGGGGGCGCCCGTGCCGGTCACACGACGGCCCTTGCCCGGCGGCTTGTAGAGGTACCCGGCCGACATCGGCCGTTGCATTGCGACGTGGGTCCCGCCCGTGTACAGGTTCTGTCCTCCAAAGTCGTTGTAGGCGTGCCACGTGTTGGTCGCCAGGGCGATCACGATGCGAGCGCCCGAGGCCGGACGCACGACGAAGAACGCGAAGTCGCGCCGCACCTTCTCCCCGACGTCGATCTCGAGAGCGACCTCGTAGTACCCCGACCGCCAGGTCGGGTCGACCTCCAGTGTGAGCGCGACGGGCCAACCGCACCCTTTCGAGGAAGCGTCTTCCGGCGCCTCGTGCTCGCCTGCCGCGACCGCTTCGGAACTGAACACGACCTCCCGCCGCGCGCCGATCCGTGCCACCTCGACCCGCACCGGCCGCCCTGCGGACGACGACACATGCAGGCCGACCTGCTCGCCCGGTCGCACCGATTGCGGCCAGCAGTACCCCGTCACCACCTCGCGGCCCATTTCCCGACCCTAATCCGGCCGGATCACCTGAGCCGTGGGCCTCCTCCGCCGCCGTCCCCCCGGCACCGTCCCCTCGACGACGGAGCTCGCTCAGCGTCGAGGGGGCCACCTGTCCCGGGCCTCCGGGCATGGCACGGCGTGGGAGAGGCCGCCCGGCTACGGCTCGGTGACCGCGCCCCGTTCCGCCCCGGTGACCAGGCGGGCATACTTGGCCAGCACTCCGGTGGTGTAGCGGGGGGCGGGATGCTTGAGCTGCGCCCGCCGGCGAACGAGCGCGTCGTCGTCGACCATCAGGTCGATGGTGTGGCGAACCACGTCCACCACGATGCGGTCCCCGTCGGCCACCAGGGCGATGGGCCCGCCGTCGACGGCCTCGGGTGCCACGTGGCCGATGCAGAACCCGTGGGTCCCCCCCGAGAACCGCCCGTCGGTGACGAGTGCGCAGTCCGCACCGCGGCCCACCCCCTTCATGGCGCCCGTGACGGCCAGCATCTCCCGCATGCCGGGGCCGCCCTTGGGTCCTTCGTACCGGATGACCACGACGGCGCCGGGCTGGATGGTGCCGGCCAGGATGGCCTCCATGGCAAGGTCCTCGCCGTCGAACACCCGGGCCGTCCCGTCGAAGGTCAGCTGGTCCAGCCCGGCCACCTTGACCACCGATCCCTTGGGAGCCAGTGATCCGGAGAGGACGGCGATCCCGCCCTGGGTGTGGATGGGGTCGGCCATCACGTGGACCACGTCGCCGTCGGGAGCGGGCGGGCCGATGGCGGCCAGGTTCTCCGCCACCGTCTTGCCGGTGACGGTCAGGCAGTCGCCATGGAGCAGACCGGCATCGAGCAGTTCGGCCATCACCACCGGTACGCCGCCGATCCGGTCGAGGTCGGCCATGTGATACCTGCCGTGGGGCTTGGTGTCGGCCAGGTGGGGCACGCGGGCCGCCACCTTGTTGAAATCGTCGAGGGCCAGGTCCACCCGCGCCTCGCTGGCGATGGCCAGCAGGTGGAGCACGGCGTTGGTCGAGCCGCCCAGGGCCATGGTGACCGCGATGGCGTTCTCGAACGCCTCCTTGGTCATCACCTGGCGTGGACGGATGCCGAGACGCAGGAGTTCCACTACGGCCTGGCCGGTGGCGAAGGCGGCGTCGTCGCGACGACGGTCCACCGCGGGCGCCGACGAGCTCCCCGGCAGCGACATCCCCATGGCCTCGGCCACCGAGGCCATGGTGTTGGCGGTGAACATGCCGGCGCACGAGCCCTCCGTCGGACAGGCGTTGTGCTCGATCAGGCTCAACTCCTCGTCGGAGAGGGCGTCGACGGCGTGGGCCCCGACGGCCTCGAACACCGAGGTGATGTCGAGGGCCCGGTCGCGCACCCGGCCGGGGAGGATGGAGCCGCCGTAGAGGAACACGCTGGGCAGGTTGAGCCGGGCCGCCGCCATCAGCATGCCGGGCAGCGACTTGTCACACCCGGCCAGGGTGACCAGGCCGTCGAACCGTTCGGCGTGCATCATGGTCTCCACCGAGTCGGCGATGACCTCGCGGCTGACCAGCGAGGCGCGCATCCCCTCGTGGCCCATGGAGATGCCGTCGGACACGGCGATGGTGACGAACTCGAGCGGGAACCCACCTGCCTCCCTGACGCCCTCCTTGGCCCGCTTGGCCAGTCGGTCAAGCGGCATGTTGCACGGGGTGACCTCGTTCCACGACGACGCCACACCGATCTGGGGCTTGTCCCAGTCCTCGTCGGTCATGCCGACGGCGCGGAGCATGGCCCGGGCCGGGGCACGGGTGGGACCATCGGTGACCTGGTGGCTACGGGGCTTCATGCCGACCAGCGGCTCGTCCGACGGGTCGGTCCGCGTCTCATCGCTCATCTCTGCATGGTAGGACCAATCGCGGGAAGGCCCGTCCGCGGCGGGCCCGAGTCGCCACGGTCGCAGCACGGTCACACCAGCCCGCCCGGTCGCCTCCTCGGGGGAACCCGGGAACGAAGCGCCGTCCGGCCGGTCGCGCCGTCCGGCCGGGAGCGCGTCCCGCGGGTCGGGCCCACCGGCGAAATGACCTGGGGCAACGCGTACCATGGCCCGCATGACGATCATGAAGCCGGCCGGGAGCCCGGAATGCCGAGCGTGACGACCGGTGAGACCGGCGTGTTCGGACCCGATGAGCTCGACCGGCTGGAGGCGTTCTTCGCAGACCACGGCTACGCCACCCTCCGGGGGGTCTTCGACGAGGCGGACCTGCTCGACGCCGAGGTGGAGCTGGTCGACGCCCAGCAGCGCCTGGCCGCGGGCGGGCTCGACCCGCGGCACGGAACGGTCGTCCTCGACGAGCCCGACGCCCTCATCGACGGGCGGCCGTTCGCCCACTACGTGTGCTTCGCCACCTCGGCATCGGCGCGGGCCGACGACCTCGTCCACCACCCGGCCCTGGTCGACGTGGCCTCGAGGACCCTGGGGCCCGATGCCTGGCTGCTCGACTACGAACAGTTCGGCGTGGTCTACCAGGATGCCCGCCCCGAACCCGGGTCGGGCTACTCCCGCATCGGGTGGCACACCGACCACCAGTCCGGACCGGACCTCGACGTCTGGCCCGGCATGGCCTTCACCATCCACTTCGACCCGACGTCACCGGCCAACGGATTCCTTCGCGTGCTACCGGGAAGTCATCTCGGCGGGACCGACGGGATCCCTCCGGGGTTCGAGCGGGTGCCGGGCGAGGTCGCCGTCTATCAGGAGCGCGGCGACGTCCTCTTCCACCACTCCGACCTGTGGCACGGCGCGGCTCGGGGGACGGCCGACGGACGGGCCGCCGTCCGGCGGCACCTGCGGGGCAGCTGGCACGGGGGCACCAGGCTCGACGTGGGCCACGGCGTCGACGACTTCGTGAAGAACGCCCGGCGGTAGCCGGACCGCCGGGCACCGGTCCCGGGCGCTGCTACCATCAATTGGCAGGAGGCTTGCCAGTTTCCTCCCGCGCAGCCGGCCTAGCCGCGTCCCGACCGCCGACCGACCACGAGGTGACCACCGATGGAGGTCCTCCGGACTCCCGACCGATGCTTCGAAGGACTGCCCGAGTTCCCCTTCGAGCCCCACTATGCCGACCTCTCCGACC
>Ga0307374_10007597_pt1 | contig 16439 bp, 15 predicted proteins | sample OX3MG_FD_202532 | JGI IMG/M metagenome (GOLD analysis project Ga0307374, IMG submission 202532) | Soil microbial communities from Risofladan, Vaasa, Finland - OX-3 | ecosystem: Environmental > Terrestrial > Soil > Coastal area > Acid sulfate soil | place: Finland: Risofladan, Vaasa | collected... | reverse complement strand
CGTCACCAACGCCGCCGGTAACGTCGTCTCCTCGTCGCTCGCGCCGATGAATCCGACCTACCAAGTTGGATCGTTGCCCGAGGCGAATCATCAACAACTTCTCGAGAACATCGCATTCGTGCCGGCAGGTAATTCCGGAAACGTGCAGAACCTGACCGCGTTCATGGTCGCGACGAGCGATCCTTCCGATTACGGTCAACTCCACGTTTATGTCACGCCCCGTGGCCAGTCGGTGACCGGTCCGGTACAGGCCGATTCAGAGATCCAGCAAAATGCCGCCACATCCAAGGCCATCACCCTGCTCAACACCAACGGTTCGAGCGTGCTGCTCGGCAATAACCTCATGGTGCCGCTGGATCAAAGCGTGCTCTACATTCGCCCGCTCTACTTGACCAGTACGTCGAACCCGCTGCCTCAGTTGAAATACGTCATCGTCGTCTTCAATCAGGACGTGGCCATTCAACCGACACTCGCGGGAGCACTTTCCCACGTCTTTGGAGCCAATGTCTCGACCGGTCAGAAGCCGCCGCCCACCAACGGCGGTGGCACGACCGGGAAGTCCGCTTCGTTTTACCTAAGCCAGGCGTCCGCGGACTACATCGCGGCGCAGGCAGATCTCACCGCGGGCAACCTCGGTGCCTATCAATCCGAAGTGAACGCGATGAACAAGCAATTGCAGTTGGCCCAGGCCGCACTTAACAAGAAATAGCTTAGAAATAGCTCAGTTCCGGCTTCCAAACTCGTCAAGTTGTGTGCTAAAGAATTAGGGGCTCTCTCCGACCTGAAGGTCTTGGCCAAGAGCGTTCGGGCAGACCTAACAAGGAGGAGTTCGATGCGAAAGTTCATTCTCACCGGAGTCGCAGTCATAGCCATCGCTGCTGTCGGCCTCGTTCCTCTATCGGCTGGCGCCTCGTCCGGCGCTGCCTTCGCCCCGGTCTGTCTTCCCGCGGCGGTGAAAGGTGTTGCCCACTGCGAAGCCATTCAACTCCTCAACCCCGCAGAGAACTGGCAGGGGTCGCACGAGCCGGGAGCGACGCCGGGTAAGAGGCCAGGCGGAGGTGGTGGGAGCACGACGCCCTCGGGCTACTACCCCGCGGACATACAGTCCGCCTATGGTCTCGGCTCTGCAATCTCAAGCTTCCCGAGTGGTAGCGAGACGGTCGCCGTCGTCGATGCTTACCACGACCCGAACGCGGCCAGTGACCTCAACAAGTATCGTTCGTCCTTCGGGATTCCGGCGTGCGGGAGTGGCTGTTTTACGCAGGTCGCCCAAGACGGATCAACGAACTATCCGAATGGCAACACCTCATGGTCGGAGGAAATCTCTCTCGACCTTGACATGGTCTCTGCCGCGTGTCCCGGCTGCAAAATCCTGCTCGTCGAAGCGAACTCGGCCAGTCTCGCGGATCTCGGGACGGCTGTGAACTATGCAGCCAAGCACGCGAACGCCGTCTCGAACAGCTACGGCGCATCGGAGTTCTCCGGGGAGACAGCCGAAGACAGCGCCTACTACGATCATCCCGGCGTCGTAATCACCGCGAGCGCGGGTGATAGCGGCTACGGAGTTGAGTACCCGGCCGCCTCACCGTTCGTCACCGCTGTAGGCGGGACGTCCCTCACCAAATCATCCACGTTGAGGAGCTGGAGCGAGACGGTCTGGTCAGGAACGGGCTCGGGCTGCTCGGCGTATGAGCCGATGCCGGGCTGGCAACCGATGACAGCGTCGTGCTCGATGCGCACCGTCGCTGACACTTCGGCGGACGCCAACCCAAGTACCGGAGTCGCCGTCTACGACAGCTATGGCGAGTCCGGTTGGCTCGTATTCGGCGGGACGAGTGTCGCCTCGCCAATCATCGCCTCGGTCTATGCGCTTGCTGGTAATACGGGCAGCGCGAGCGCCAGTGGCCTCTACACCGCAACGAACCTTAACAAGGTGACGAGCGGCACCAACGCACGCCGCTGCAGTAACTACCTGTGCAATGCGGCGTACAGCCTTTCCAGCGGTTACAACGGGCCGACCGGAAACGGCACACCGTGGGGGACGGGCGGCTTTTAGAACTAAGCGATTGCCGCACCATGCCGAGCCGACGTTGCGAGCCTTCTGAAACGACAGCTCAGCGGTAGACGGTAGTGACCGAGAAGGTGAACGAGGATTCGGTGCTGAGCAGTTAGGTGAGCCGCACGACCTATAATTTCGTCGTTAGTGCGGTGAACGTGAACGGTCCCGTTATGAGGTCGAACGAACTTTCCGCTTTTCCGGGATCGCGCTGATGCAGACCATCGCGAATGCAATTCTGGTTTCGATATCGCTGTGACAATTGGGTACCGATTTAACCGAGTCGTTCGATGTGGTGACTTCAGCCAATTTCACACTTGTTACCCCGCGATATAATGGGATCTCCATCGCGGGGTGGAGCAGTCTGGTAGCTCGTCGGGCTCATAACCCGAAGGTCGCAAGTTCAAATCTTGCCCCCGCCACCAAGTAAGGAAGGCCCCCAGCTGGGGCCCTCTTTTTATACGTTGTGCAATCGTTGCACGCATTTTGCACGGACGTGCCGTTTTCCTTATTTTTATGGCAGGTCAGTTGATCGAGAGAAAACCGCTCACAGCAAAGTGCCCGCAGTTTGGACGCTGCGAGTTGGCGTGACAGGTTCCAACGGAAACTGCTTGCAACGAGCGAAAACCATCAAAGGATCCCGGCGCAATGCTGAGCACGCTCTCAGGGATTTCGCCATTGAAGTCGAAGAAGAAGCCGAAAAGGCGGGAAGGGTCGGCGATCCGAAGCTCGATGGAGTGACTGTGTACTGAGCTATTGACCGAGGTTCAAATGGTTGTTGCCCCATCGCGGGTCTTTCACCGGCCCGCCATGACACTTATGTCATTGAGTTGCGTAGAACCTGTTCGACGTACCACCACGCAAAACGCTTGGAGTCGCAGCGAGGAGTGCGAAAAAGTCCACCCGTGTTACATTCCACGGGTGGTCATTCTTAGCGCGGATAGTGAAAACACGGCACGCCACTCCGTGAGCTTCAGGCGTTCGAGGGGCTCGTTTTGAGAGTTCTTGTCACCGGGGCCGCCGGCTTTATCGGATCGACGACCGCTGAACTCCTGCTCGCGAAGGGTCACGACGTCGTGGCGCTCGATAGCCTCGTTTCGGGTCGAGTCGACAACGTGCCCGCCGGTGCCACGTTCGTCAAGGGCGACTGCGGAGACGTCGAGCTCGTTCGTTCCCTTGGGAGTTTCGACGCTTGCGTGCACTTCGCGGCCCGTATCGAACCCCGTGAGTCAATGAAGTACCCAGAAGTGTTCTTTTCGAACAACGTGGCGTCGACCTTTCGACTCCTCAACGCATTGGTGTTATCAGAGGTACCTCGATTCGTCTTTTCGTCGTCGTGCGCGGTCTACGGCGACCAAGTGGCGATGCCCATCGATGAAGGCCGTTCAATTCAGCCCCAAAGTCCCTACGGACAGTCCAAACGCATGGTGGAAGAAGGTCTGAACTGGCTCGTGTCGTGTGAGCGCATTCGCGCTGCTTCTCTTCGCTACTTCAACGCGGCGGGAGGCACGTTGGCCCATCCCGAGCGTCATCGGCCCGAGATTCACCTCATACCCATTGCGTTGGACGTGGCCGCCGGAGAACGAAGCCACCTCGAAATCTTCGGCGACGACTATCCCACGCACGACGGAACGTGCGTTCGCGACTACATCCACGTGAGCGACCTCGCCGAAGCCCACGTGCTGGCCATCTCTGCGCTCGACGTCCACCCTGAACTAACCCTCAATCTTGGCTCGGGCGTCGGATACTCCAATCGCCAGATCGCCGAGACGGTGCAGCGGATCACCGGTGTCGACTTCGAAGTTCGCTATACCGACCGCCGACCAGGCGATCCGGCAGCGGCCATCGCGAGCAACGCGCGCGCTCGCGAGTTCCTGGGCTGGCGGCTCGAACGATCCGACCTCGACGTCATTGTCAGTGACGCGTGGGCGGCCCACCAATTGCTGTAGCGAAGAAACGTAACGGTCCGCTTCGCAGTCCTCATGGTTTGTCTCCTGGTGGGTCTCCTCCATGGGCTCCAACTACCGGATTCTTGGCCACACTCCTCGGCACCCAAGCGATGGCGCTCTCACCACCCTCGGCGCAATTACTCGATTTGTAGTTCGTTTTGGCGAGACGTTGATGGTGGGGGCATCCATCGAACTGCTCCTCTAGGTTTATCCTCGAGACCCTCAAAACGACGATTTGGCTATCGCAAACATGGCGAAGTCCTCATTTTTACCTTCCAAGGACCATCGATATTCCCTGTTCACACTTACGAACCACCAACTAACAACCAAAGTTGAGTGTTTGTTGGGTTTGAGGTGGTTGGGTGGTGATTTCGGTCTGTGAATTTGTTCAACGTGAACAAGGGCACACTCCATCAGTTTTTTAAGGGCAAAAGCACGCACCGCATCCCCAAGATCATGACGCTCGCCGTCACGTCTTGTCTTCTCGTTACGATGATCACGCTCGATGCTTCGGCGTCGAGCCACCACCTTGCCAAGGCGTCAAAACTCTCCAGTTCCGAATCGACTCTCTCAACGTCGCACTTGAGCAAATTGACGGGCTTCGCCGGACACTGGCATTGGGCTCTCCGGGGTAAGCCAGTGAAGAACTCGGAGCCCACGACGACCACGACGGTCGCCGCGCCCACGACGACGACCCCCACGCCGCCGACGACGACCTCGGCAGCCCCCACGACCACCACGACCAATGCTCCGTCCGGGTCCGCGTCCGCGTCCGCGTCGAATTCGGCGTTTCCGATTGGGATCTTGGACAGTTCCGAGCCGTCGGGCTACGCGCCCCCAGCCGCCGGTGCCCTCAGTGGCTACACCCAGACGTACGTGACGGACTTCACTGGTTCGACACTTCCCTCGGCCTGGGGTACCTACCAGGGACAGCCTGGTGGTGACCCGGGTGGCCAGTTCGACCAAGGACACGTGAGTGTCGGTGGCGGATTGCTCGACATCAGCACCTTCCAAGACTCGTCCTTTAACAACGAATGGGTCACCGGTGGCACCTGCCTCTGCAACATTGCCAGTCAGACCTACGGCGCGTACTTCGTGCGCTCTCGCCTGACCGGCGCTGGTCCGACCGGCGTTGAACTCCTTTGGCCCACGGCCAACGTCTGGCCGCCCGAGATCGACTTCAATGAGACCAGCGGTGGCGTCTCGAGCACCACCGCCACGGCCCACTACAGCTCCTCGAACAGCCAAATCAGCCACTCGTTGAATATCGACATGACCCAGTGGCACACGTGGGGCGTGATCTGGACGCCGAGCTCAATCACGTACACCGTCGACGGCAACGTCTGGGCGACCGTGACCACCGCTACGGCCATCCCGAACATCCCCATGCATCTGAGCCTTCAGTCACAGACTTGGTGCTCGTCTAACTGGGCTTGTCCGAGCTCACCCCAGTCAATGCAGGTCGATTGGGTCGATCAGTACAGTTCCAACTAGCCGACATATATTCGCCGTCAGCGTCGCTTAGAGTGCCGTGACTCGCCCAACTGAATTCTGCGGAGAAGTGGCCTACTTTTCAAGGCAGTTATGGACGCGTCGCGGGAAACCCTCGGCCCTCGTGAGTTTCCATTCTGTGAATATCCTCAGCAAATCGTCCGTTGTTGACGGCCGACGAAAGATAAGAAATACACCTCGTTGAAGCGAGACCTCGCGTGAACCAGCGAATCAACCGAAATATCACAAACCGCGGTCCCTCATGGCCGTATTGACAGGAAGCCTAGATTCTGGGATTCTTTTAGGAGCAAGGGCGGATGAGGAGGAACAAGGTGGATCCGTCGACCTTTGCGGCGATGACCGTTCATTCTGACGGTAGCCCCGGGGCAGCCCGCGGGACCTTGCGGCCGATAGCACCGACTATTTCGGTGGTGATTCCCACGCTCAATGAGGCGGGGAACCTTCCGTACGTCATCAACACCATTCCTGACTGGGTTGACGAAATCATCATTGTTGATGGGCGCTCGCTGGACGACACAAAGCGCGTGGCGAAAGTCCTTCGCCCCGACATCCGCATCGTGCAACAAGAGCGCCCTGGCAAAGGTGCGGCCCTTCTCACAGGCCTCGAGGCCGCTAAAGGCGACATCCTCATCGTCATGGACGCCGACGGCTCGATGGACGGAGCTGAGATCGAAGCATTTCGAGACGCCCTGATCGGAGGGGCTGACTACGTCAAGGGGAGTCGTTTCGCCCATGGCGGAGGCTCGGTCGACATCACGAAGCTCCGCCGGTTCGGCGACGGCGGCATCTGTTTTCTGATCCGACTGCTGTTCGGCGCGCACTACACCGACGGCACGTACGGCTTCAAGGGCATGTGGGCCGACCGACTCGACGCCTTCGATATCGACACTGACGGGTTCGAAGTCGAATTACTTATCGACATTCGAGCCCACCGAGCGGGGCTGCGCACGGTTGAGGTACCGTGCTTTGAATCACATCGAATTCATGGGAGTAGCAACCTCAATGCCGCACGTGACGGGTTCAGCTGTTTACGAGTCATTCTCCGCGAGAGACTACGGCGGTAACGTGTCGTATAGGGCTGGAAACCTCATCGAATCGGATCTTTATACCCCGAGAAACGGTCGTTCGGGCGTCGTTGTCGCCGGGCCCAGTTCGTTGTTGACCGTCCCGGGGGTCATCGTTTCCGAGATCACTCACGCGCTCGCGACGTTCACGCAAGTAACCCGTATCGAAGTGGACCTCAAGACTGACCTTACGGCCGGACTCCATCGTGCACCTTCACTGGCGGCCGCGCACAATACCTACGACGGTGGTCGGATCGTCCGCTATCGCGCGCCAACGAATGCTCGACTTCGAGCCCAAGAGTTTCGCGATCTCATGGCGCCCGGTATTGCTACGGCAATTGCCTACGCGTGGCCCGGTATCGACAATAGTTGGATACGCCAGTTCATTCACGCCGGTCGGTCCGCGGGTGCTTCGACGGTGGTGGCCTGCGCGACCCTTCCTCAACCTAGTCACGCTCGAGCGGTGAGTCTCGCTGGCACGTTCACTTACGCTGACGCAGTGCTCGTCGGTGACGACACACAAGCCAAAGAGTTGATGTCGGTCTTTGGTCACTCTGGCCCCTTCGTCGAGTCACACCCGGCGCTGTCGCTCGACGGCCGAGGTGGACGTTCACCACGACACCAAATCACCGCTTTTCTTCCCAAGGATGACGTCGCGTCACTAACCACACTGTTGGCAGCGTTCGACGCTATCCCTGAGGCGTGGATCGAGACGTACAACCTTCAAGTGGTGATGCGCTTCGAAGACCAGTTGGTGCCGAAGTTGGTCGAGGATACGTATCACAAGAAATACGTTCAACTTATTGGCGACAACATGTCATCGCTGGATCTCAAAGATCTTTGCACCGCGTCGTCGGCACTTAGCATCGCGGCCCCCCTCATTGATTCACGTGCGTTCTCTATTGCGATTGACTGCGGTGTAGGGACCGTCGTGCTCGGCAACGCTCAACGCCCCGATGTCGGACGAGGCTATGTCGGAGGGCTTTTAGCGAATCGCAGTCGTAGCGCGTCCGTCCACGTCGCGCTGATCCACGCGTTGCGACTCGCAGAACTCCAGTTTCCCAATCCCGACACGTGGTTTGACCTTGCCCAACGAGTTGTCGGCTCGCCGCATCCGTTCTCGATCGAAAGTGCGTCTTGAGAATCTCCGTCGTCATTTGCGCCTACACCATGGATCGGTGGAACACTCTCGTGGCTGCCGTACGCTCGTGCGAGGAACAGACACTGAAGCCCGACGAAGTTATTGTCGTCATCGACTACAACGACGAACTTCGAGTTCGAGCTGCACAAGAGTTCAAGGGCGTCTACGTCGTAGCGAACGAATCGACCAAGGGTGTCTCGGGCGCTCGGAACACGGGCGTCGCCGCCTCCTCAGGCGACATCGTTGCGTTTCTCGATGACGACGCTTACGCCGATTCAGATTGGCTCGAGCAACTCACACTACCGATGACCAATCCCGACGTCGCCGGTGTGGGCGGGTGGATTCTTCCCCATTGGCCCGCTAGTCCCCCCGCGTGGTTTCCCGAGACATTTCTTTGGATACTCGGGTGTAGTTACATGGGCCTACCAGAGACGAACTTTCCCATTCGTAATCCCATCGGCGCGAGTATGGCAATACATCGCCGAGTGTTCTCGACCGTGGGCGGATTCACCGAAGGAATTGGCCGGATCGGTGTCACGCCGCTCGGGTGCGAGGAGACGGAACTTTGCATTCGTTACACCGCCGCTTTCCCCGGTCAGAAGTTCGTGATGGCGCGCGACGCCGTCGTGCACCAGTGGGTGCCGGTGTCTCGCCTTACCTGGCACTACTTCTGGACGCGATGTTGGGCCGAAGGGCTCTCTAAGGCGGCTGTTTCCTTCCTGGTGGGTTCTGACTTCGGCCTGGCCGCCGAGCGTCAGCACCTCATGCGATCGCTGCCTCGCGAGTTCTCCTCGAGCCTTCGATCGCTCTTCGTTCATCCGAAATCCGCCGCGAGCCGCTTGGCACTCATCGTGATTGGAACCACGTGCGCTGCTGCTGGCCTGGTGTGGGGACGCGTCGCGGTGCGACTAACGCCAATAGCGTTCAGCAGTAGTGACCTCGCCCGGTTGACGAACGCGTTGCGCGCAAAGGGCGGACCAATTCCTGCCGATCTCAATGAGTCGGCTACGTCGGCCAACCTGGTTGAGCGCAACGTGAACACGTCGGACGTCGAGGACTGAGCTTCCCCAGAATTAGTGGACACGGTTTATGCGGCTAAAGCGACTTCGGACAATGCTAATTCGTAACTCACGGGACTGACGTTGCCAATCGTTGAGTAGCGGCGATCTGTGGCGTCGCTCCGAATCCGGCGTCGTCGGGGATGACCAATCGACAACTCCTCGCCTGGAACGGCCATCGTCAGGCCAATGCCGCGCTCTATCGAACGGCCATCGTTCGCACGCAACACCACGAGCCGACCAAGAACTACGTGGCGCGTCGCACGGAAGAAGGATTGTCCAAGAGAGACATCATCAGGTGTCTCAAGCGCTTCATCGCACGCGAGGCATAGGGGTCGAATCATGGTTGATTTCCGCACGAGAATGGCGTTGTTCGACGCCGCCTAACAACACTCTTGACATATAAGGGCATCAACGCGCTCGCCGAATACTCCAAGGTCTCTACAAGACCGAGCTGATCCGCCGAAAGGGACCCAGGCGCAAAGTCGAGCACGTCGAAATGGGCCACGCTCAACTACGTCGACTGGTTCAGCAACCGACGCATCCACGAGTCGCTCGACTACGTGCCGCCGGTCGAGTTCGAGGCGGCCTACTATGACTCCAGCGAGTCAGAATGTCTGGCCGTTTTGGGAATGAATTAGTCTCCCGATTATCCGGCACGATTCGGTTGTCCGATACGTTTGGTTGTTCTGAATTGTGAGGCCAATGACGAACGGTAGCGAGCCCAAGGAATCGCGGAAGCGTCGACGTCCCGGGCGTCTCGTTCGCAATGCCGTGGCCCTGATGATCTCGGCCGGGGGAACGTCGGTAATCGGGGTGATCTTCTGGGGAGTCGCGACGCACCTGGCGCCCGACGCTTCAATCGGGCGCGACTCGGCGGAAATCGTTGCGATGTCACTACTTGCAAATCTTGCCCAGCTGAGTTTCGGCTCGATATTTGAACGCTTTCTTCCGGTGGCCGGTACGCAGACGCGCGATTTCGTGAAGCGGGCGTACTTGATGTGCGTCTCGGTGGGCTTGGTTATCGGTATCGCGTACGTGTTACTCGGTTTCGGCAACAGCTTCCTTCCCCACGAGATCTGGTGGCGAATCCTCTTCATCGCTGCCGTTGTCTTGTGGACGATCTTCGTCTTGCAGGACTCGGTGCTCGTCGGATTACGGGCTTCGAAGTGGGTGCCGGTGGAGAACATCCTCTTCGCATTGGTGAAATTGGCCCTGTTGCCCGTTTGTATTGCGGTCAGCGCCACACAGGGGGTGTTCGTCGCGTGGATGGCTCCGGTCGTCCTGGCAATTGTGTTCATTACGTGGTACCTGTTCGGCAAGCGAATTCCCGATCACGAAGCATCAAGTAGCGCTAACGAGAAGTTGCCCGCGACCCGTGAACTCATTCTGCTCGCCGGAGCGCAGTACGCCACGCTGCTGTTGACTGTCTGGTCGCCATCGATAGTTACCCTCATCGTGATCCAGCGATTGGGGGCCGTGGCCAATGCACACTATTACGTCCCAACGCTGATCACGAGCAGTTTGGCCGTTCTGGTGTACAGCATTTCCCGGTCATTCTTGGTGGAGGCGACTCATGAGCCGTACGCGCTGCGACGTCACGCCAACTCGACGATTCGGGCGCTGCTCTTTCTACTTGCGCCGTGCCTGGTCTTTGGCGAGATCTTCGCACCCGAGTTCCTGCGAATATTTGGAGCATCGTACGCGCAACACGGCACAACTCTCTTGCGAATGCTGCTGTTGTCGCTCCCTCTCAGCGCCGTCTCGATCTTCTACACGGCGTTCGCCTGGTTGGACAAACGTGTCTGGTGGATGGCAATACGCGACGTCATCAGCGTGACGATCTATTTCACTGCCATTCTCACTCTCATTGGCCACTTCGGCATTGAAGCGATTGGCATTGCGTCTTTGATTTCCTCGGGATTACAGGGGATATTCTTCTTGCTACCTTCGATTCGACGCTACCGATTGACCACTAATTCGAGTCCGCCCGGTGATTCAGGATCTCTCGTCGCCGAGACGTGAGAAGGCTGGTGGACGTAACCAGCCGATCGCAACGATTCACCCACCCGGTTCGACGTGCCACCCCTACGGTTGCAGTCGGCGCACACTTTCCAATGGCATTCGGTGACCGACGCCAACGTCGTGCGTGCGCCATTGTCTGCCCAACTGTCGCGCGCAGCGATCGGTGGCTCGTTGGTCCGTCGAGACTCGGGGGTTCCTGCAACCGTTCGATTAGTACGGAGCGGTCGAGGTCCTCGACGTCGTTGACGCCCGTGAGGGCGAGCGCTACGAGCGTCTCTCCTCGAACGATGCGCAGAATGTGGCTCACACCCTCCTTCACCACGGGCGGCCACGGCGTACACTCACGTCCTCTCAGGCATGCCCGTGCACCGAGAGCCAGTGCTTTCACGACGTCGAGGCCGCTGCAAGGTGGATCGAATCCTCCTTCAATCGACGTAAAGAGAGCTTGGCAAGCTCACGCCGGTCGAATTCGAGGCCGTCTGCAGTGTCGCCAACGCTGCATGAATCAAGCAATCACACGAGTCAACCGATGTGGGGGGGACCCCACTGACTCGACACACCGATAAAATGCGCAGCATGGGAAGGTTGCACGACGAAGTTGGTCAACCAAGAATGGTCGACACCGAGGAATCGGCGCGTGAAATCCTGAGTTCCTCAGTCAAGCTCGTGATATGGGACTTGGACGAGACACTGTGGGCAGGAACACTGAGCGAGGGTGAAGTCAACCTTTATAGCGCCAGAGGTGATCTGATTCGACAGTTGAATCGACGTGGAATCATGAATTCGATCTGCTCGAAGAACGATTTTGACAAGGTCAAGGATCGACTCTCCCGGGAAGGAGGCCTTTGGGATGAGTTTATCTTTCCTAGGATTTCTTGGCAGTCCAAGGGTCCACAGATACTGCAGATCATTGACGATGCACAGTTGCGAGCCGAACAGGTCCTGTTCATCGATGACAGCGTAGGGAACCTTCAGGAGGCGAGGTACTTTGTTCCTGAGCTGCAGATCAGTGGACCCGAGATCATCGACGACCTTCTGTCGCTTCCTCAATTGGCCGGCCGTGCCGACCCAACGCTTGAGCGTTTGACACGGTACAAGCTGCTTGAGCAAAAGGCGATCGATCGGGAGAACACCGAGGGTTCGAACGAGGACTTCTTGCGGTCATGCAATATCAATGTCGTGGTTGGGGTCGATTGTCTCGCAGAACCACAGTTCGATCGAATCTCCGAGTTGATTGGTCGCTCCAATCAACTGAACTACACCAAGCGCCGCCTCAATGACGAGGAGCTGTTTGCACTACTCTCCGATCCCACGAGATCCAATGGTTACGTTTCGGTGAGTGACCGATTCGGCGACTACGGAATCTGTGGTTTCTACTCGGTACATGATGGTCAACTCACCGACTTCCTGTTCTCGTGTCGAATTCTCAACATGGGCGTGGAACAGTGGATCTATCGGCAACTCGGAAGGCCTGGGATCGTCGTCAGTGGTGAGGTGGCAACCCCCCTCGATGCCACTGGAGTAATCGACTGGATCAACCAAACGGGACAGGATTCACATACGTTTGCAGTGAGGCCCAATGCGCTGACGCCGAAGATCCTGTTAAAAGGGGGATGCGACCTTGGAGCGATCAATGACCTGCTCGGTGGCACACTCGACACTGAGTTGAACACTGTGACTTCGGCGGGATTGCTCGAGCATCGGGACAACCTTGAGATCGTGCGCCGGTCGAATCCGGAGACTCTGGAGAGATACGGATGGGTGATAGATAGATTGCCTTTCCTCGAGAGGTCTTCGTACGAGTCCATACTGTTTCAAGGAACGGAATACAAATACATTGTCTACAGCATCTTGATGGATTATTACCAAGCGTTGTATCGACTTCGGGGAACTGACTTCGTGGTCCCTTACGCTGCTTATGACCGTGATGTAACTGATACTGATCAATGGGAGCGATATCCAGATATCTTCCGCTGGCTGGGTCTTGAAGCCGCCTTCGTCAAGTGGTTCTCGGATAGTTTCGAGTACTTGGGACCGCTCAGTGCAGAAGCGCTCAAGCAGAATATTCGTTGGTTGGCCCAAACTGTACCTTCCGGGGCGCGTCTCGTGATTCTTAATGCTTCTGAGGTTCCGGTCGATGATCCAACCGAAGTCGGTCGAGATCTTCGGTTTCGTGAAATGAATCGAGCGCTTGAAGAGGTTGTGGCGGAGTTGCCGAATGCAGTGATCCTTGATGTGAGGAAGTTCATATCATCTCGAGAGGACATGACGGACAACATCCTCCATTACAGACGACGTATCTATCTCCAAATCGCGGATGCTCTTCGGGAGATGGTGGAAGGCAACGTTGAAGTCAAGAGGATATCCCGAAGATCGCTGAGGCTTGCTTTGAGGGAGAAGTCAATGGACTTCAAACGACGACTGCCGCCCAGGGTTCTGCATGCGCTTGGAGAAATCAAGAGGTCGCTGCTCCGTAAGCGAATCAGAATACAAGATTGAGGAAGTAGTGGGCCGGCGCTGATTTCAAAGGACGTTCAGTCCGGAGTTCGCAAAGGTTGCGCTCAACGGTGCCGGGGTCGTCTCGCCCGAGCTCGAGGACCATCTTGACGGCCCGCTCCTTCAGCTCATCGGGGTACCCCTTCGATGAATGGTTTGCCATGCTCCATCCTCTTCCAAGGTCAGAGTGACCTGCCTTGGGTTTTGTTACCCAATTCTTTCTTGAAGTCAGGCGACCTTCTCTTAGTTCCTCGACAACTCGGACTCGATCGGTGAAACACATTCGAGGGACGAATGACGACGTTGCCGATTGTAGAAGATCTCGATGTAGTCGAGCATGGGAAAATGCTGATACATCGACAATTGGCCAGGTTGTCAGATTGGGCTTCGAACCATCGTAGAGATGGTCAGTAGAAGACTATGAACCGTTCGGCTCGGTGCCCGAACCGTTTACCACAGATATAGGACCGTACGTCGTAGAACTCAGTGGTTCGTTGTCGAGGTACGTTCCTAAGGGAAGGCTGGGCGAGGCCATCTTGGGTATTGCCTGGAAGGTCTCAAGCAAGGTGCCCGTGGTTTGATTGATTACTACTGATCCTCCTGAAGCTGGTTGTTGGAGTAGCGATCCAACGCGTCCCAGCGCATCGGTGTAATTGCCATTAATAACGACTCCGGGTAAATCAGCGAGCACCTCGTAAAATACCGGTGCAAGACGAGCCGAAGCGTCTGGCAGCGACATAAGCATATTGCAAATCAAAGTGAACTCTGTCGATTGGACACCACTGTTGCTGCCCACGGCAACCAACGACGCCGGGCCGAACTGTTGAGCTAACTGCATTTGTAGTGTATTGGGATCTGTGGGCAGATTCTCAATCACGGAGTTGGAATCGTTGGAGTCAATTGAGTCGCTAGTGAGCGCCGGCATTGATATGTTGTCCACTCCGAGTGACACGACGGGCCCCCCTGTGTAGTTCGCTGGCTGAGCGTTGGTCGTGGATATCGGCGCACAGGGATTGTAAGGCGATCCTGCGACAATCCACTCTGACTCATCAGAAGGAGTGGCCCAACCTGCTCCGTTTGCCCCTTCGGATGAGGGCGTCGAGACGGTCTCAGCATCGCCCATCGCATTGGTCCAGACTTGCACTGTTGCGGCAGAATTGTAGTGGACGATTGTGGTGAGGTCTGGCAAGTAAAATGCACACTGAGCATTAACAACATTGTTTTGGTAGTCGTATTGCCCAACCGCCAATAAAGGCAATGTTGCAGCCGGACGAGAGGCCCTCGCAGCGGCGTTCAAAGTGGCAGCTGCCGCGCTAACTGGCGCGGATCCGGAAACTAGAACGATGACAGCAGCAGCCATTGAGACTGTCGCAGCCAAGGATCCCGTGCCAAACAGAAGCCGGCGATGAGTAGCCCGTCTCGAATGAGATCGGTGTTGTCTCACGTTTTCCCAAACACTCTCGCATTGGTTCGCGTTGCGAACCATCAACTCAGGGGTGAGCGGGTCAAGCGCTCGAAGCAACTCGTCAAGTTTCTCACTAATTGTCATTTGTGCTCCTTAGGAACTTCAATTTCACTGCTCGAGACGTTCGAGAAGCGGTGCAACGTGGAGGCGAGTTTGGCGACTGCTCGGTGATATCGGACGTTTAATGTATTCACCGAACATCCGAGCACCTCTGCTGCGTCTGAGCGTCCGAGACCTTCCCAATGTAGGAGGCGTAGCATCTCTACGTCATTCTCGGAGAGTTGGCCGAGCGCCGTCGAGAGGTCAATGACATCTTCGAGGGGATGACGATCGGTCAGATCCAGATCGTTGAGTTCCACAGTTACGGGGTGTCGAGCCACACGCCGGTGCTCATGAGCCACTTCATAACTGGCAATGCGGTACAACCATGGCAGTGACGGCTTCGATACCACGCTGTATTTGCGCCAGGCCACCACAAAAGTGGCGCTTACAACTTCGTCGTGAGATTCCGGCGACACACGACGGGCCACGAATCGCGAGATAGCGTCATAATTATCTCGATAGAATTTCTCGAACGTCTTCAAAGAAGGTCCCTCAAAAGAAGGGCGCTCAGGATTATGTCTTTCAGATTGGTTGCGTTTCATAGCTGTTAACTACTTACTCCCTCTTTCGATCCGTTTCTTACAAAAAGAGCCGTCCGACCTTGATTCGCCCCGGGAAAGTTGGAAAGTAACTCCTCTGAGAGAAATACTCCAGGCTTTCGCGTCCGTTGTGTCTGAATCGCGATGAGTTTTCAGGAGACTCTGACCTGCGCTGGGTTTTGTTACCCAATTCGCTCTTGAAATCAGGCAGTCTTTTCTTCCTTGAACGACAGTTCGAACTCGATCGGTGAGACATAGTCGAGCGACGAATGACGACGTTGCCGATTGTAGAAGATTTCGATGTAATCGAAGATGGCGTTGGACAGTTCGAGCCGCGTCTTCCACTTCTTTCGATCGAGCAACTCGTTCTGCATGCTCGACCAGAACGACTCCATCATGGCGTTGTCGAATGCGTCACCGACCGACCCGAATGACGGCATGAGACCGGCGTCTCGGATTCGCTCGGTGAAGGACCAGGAGGTGAACTGAACTCCGTGATCCGCGTGCACGATGGAACCCTTCTTCACTCGTCGCTGCTTGATGGCCATGTCGAGCGCGTTGACGACGAGCGTCGTGTCTTGAGCTGGATCAATAGACCAGCCCACAATGCGGCGACTGCACGTGTCGAGCACGCAACAGCAATAGACCTTGCCTTCTCGCGTCGGATGCTCCGTGTAGGGGTCGGACCGGAGCGCCCTGCCAACATTTCTGTCGGTGGGTCTCTCCGGCCCGCCCTCCGAACCGGACGTGCGACTTTCACCGCATCCGGCTCTCCACGGAGTTATGCCATTGGTGCGGCTGATCCTGACTGCGTCATCGTCCATGGTGTGGAAATTCGTGCGCCTCGGAATCGGTAGCGAACTATTGGAATCGACACGGGCCGGAACATCTCTGTTCGACCGTCTCGAATCTGCCAGTTCACCAAGTACCGTCGACGCAGCGTCCCCCAATTCAGCCCGGCATGTCGCTTGCGCAACCACCCAACCACTCTCCACCACACGAAGTGGTCGAGGTAGCCAAACGTCGCGCTGC
>Ga0307374_10007596_pt1 | contig 16439 bp, 15 predicted proteins | sample OX3MG_FD_202532 | JGI IMG/M metagenome (GOLD analysis project Ga0307374, IMG submission 202532) | Soil microbial communities from Risofladan, Vaasa, Finland - OX-3 | ecosystem: Environmental > Terrestrial > Soil > Coastal area > Acid sulfate soil | place: Finland: Risofladan, Vaasa | collected... | reverse complement strand
CGCGTGCGGATCGAGCAATCGCGTGCAGGACGCGGAGTACGCCCTAAGACAGACGAGAGGGGGCTTGCCTCTTTGGACGTCGTGTACGCCGATGCGGCGGCTGCGCACGGGGGCGCTCATCTCCCGCCCGCCGGCTCGACCGGGCAATTGTCGATGAGCCGTGTCTGGCCCAGCCGTGCCGCCACGAGGATGCGCGCCGGGCGGTCAACCGTCGGCAGCGGGGCGAGCGTCTGGGCGTCTCGCACCTCCAAGTACTCGACGCCCGCAATTCCGCTCGCCCTCAACTCGGCGAGCCCTCGCATCACCTCCGCGTCGACCCGCGCGCCTTGGACGGCCAGACGCTGCGCCATCGCAGCCAGCGTCCGCGCCAACGCCGGGGCGACGCGCCGCTCTTCGGGTGAGAGAAAGAGATTGCGCGAGGAGAGCGCGAGCCCGTCCGCCTCGCGCACCGTCGGAACGCCCTCGATGCGCACCGGAATGTCGAGATCGCGCACGAGACGCTTGACGATCTGCAACTGCTGGTAGTCCTTCTCGCCGAAGAAGGCAACATCGGGGAGGGCTTGCAGCAGCAGCTTGGTTACCACGGTGGCCACGCCGTCGAAGTGCCCCGGCCGGCGCGCGCCGCAGAGCCCCTCGCTCAATCCCGCGACGCTGACGGTCGTGGCATAGCCCGGCGGGTACATCTCCTCGAGGCTCGGTGCGAAGACGAGCGCGGCGCCAGCCTCCAACGCCTGCGCCACATCGGCCTCCGCGCTGCGGGGATAGCGCTGGTAGTCCTCGTTGGGTCCGAACTGGCGCGGATTGACGAAGATCGAGACGATGACGCGATCCGACGCCCGTTTCGCCGCCCGTATCAGCGAAAGGTGCCCTTCGTGCAGGGCACCCATGGTCGGCACCAAGCCGATGCTCTTCTCGCCCGCGCGCCAAGCCCGCGTTCGTGCCCGCAACGCCACGACACTGCTTGCGATCGCCTCGGCCGCAAGGTCGACGCCCTCATCTTCCACCGCACTTCTCCATCGGACTCTTTGGCATTAGCGGTTGATCCCTGCCGGAAACCGGCCGTCTTTGATCATTTGCGCAAGTGTTGGGAAGTCCGCACCAAGGCGAATCTCCGGCTCTTCCTGCCGTGTTGGTACAGCGTGAGCCTTTTGTGGGCCTTCCGTAAACAGAATCTCGGCTTTGAGCGCACCGAAGGAGCAGCCACGGCCCGGCCGGTTCATGGCGCGAATGAGATTGCTCAGTGGCTCCGTGTCCGCATTCGTAATCGGGTGATCGAAGTACGCCAGAATCGCGCAGTGCCAGTTTCCCCATGCCGTCACGATGGCCTGGAAGGCCCCTCTCCGAGTGTGAACTCCAATTAGCTACCAGAAAGCGCTCCTGCGTCGTGAGATCGTGCGCACGTTTGAGCAAGATGAAGCGGTCGCGCATGAGGCCGCGACGCGGCTGCGGTGGCAGGCTCGCGCGCAGTTCCTTACGCACCTGTTCAACGGCGCCCTGGGCCAGTCGCAACACATGGGACTTGTCCACGATGACCGTCGCCTGCGGCACCACCACCTGCACTGCATCGCGTTCGCCACGATTTCGAGCAGAGCGAAGGCGAGGGAGGAAGAGGTGTACGCTACACTGAGACCGGGCGAGTTCCGGCGGCCGCCGGGCAGCTGAGCTCCTGGCCGGTGAATGACGCCGCCGCGCGCTTGCGCTTGAACATCCGGAAGACCGTCTCAACGCAAGGCGCCATGCTCAATGCGCCAGATCACCTGTGCGACCGCACGTGCACCGACGTCCCACGTCAAGCAACTCGCTTAGCACACGCTCGCCCAAAGCCTGATTGGGCTCGTGCAGCCAAGCAAGACCATCGCTCTTGCCCATCGCGTCGATTGCCAGCGGCGGCGATGCGGGTCACGCGCACGACCCGATCTGATTCGTCGCGCTTCAGGCGGGACGTGGCAGGCGCGCGACCCCTCGGATACTCGTATAGGGCACCAAGCGACCGGAGCGGACGAGGTTCGCACGGATGCTGCTCGAGTCGAGGTGAGCGCGAGGATCTTCGTGCCGCTCGCCGCGGCGCCGCGCACGGGCATCATGGGTGAGCGTTGCCGGAGCGGTCGTCCCCCAGTAGGAGGCGCAGGCGCTCGACGAAGCGCCGCACGGTCAGCTCGGCGACCAGGTGCCCGCCGATCGCGTCGATGACCGAACCGACGAGCCCCAGCGGAGGCGTGTAGTCGCCCAGGATCGCCAGATGGGTCCGCATGGAGGAGATGGGAGCCGTCTCGATCCAGCCGTGAAACTCCGGAAAGGCCCGGCTCTCGGGGACGCGCCATGAGATCGGCAACAGCGTCGCGTCGGGACGCTGGTCCAGGGCTCCCAGGTGCATCTGGACCTTGCGGCTTAACCTGCCGATCCGGGTGAGATGCCGGTTCTCGAAGGGCACCTCGAGCTCGTAGACGATGTCGGCCTCGCCCGCCGGATCCGCAGCCCGCGGCGCGAGCCCCTCTTTGAGCCGCTCGGCCACGTGGTCTGGCGCGCACGCGACTTCGACTTCGTAGAAGACATGCGCCATGGCCCGGATCATAGGGGGGCGATAAGAATCGGGGCGGAAGGAGTCGAGAAAAGCGGCTCATCACGCCGCTCAGCCCACGGCCGCTCAGGCTGCGCAGGGAATCCGTCCAGAATGGCTCCGCCTCGCTCGGATCGACCGCGATCCCCAGGACTTCGCGCGTGCCCTCGGTGTTCACCGCCACGGCGACTCTTGACCTGAGGGGGTAGATCGGCGCCGGTCGAAACGGTGAGATCTCGGGCGTGTGCGCATCCGCTCGAGTTGCGTCATCCGATCAACGTATGGTCAGCTCGCGGAAAGCGCTGTGCTTAGGCGCGCGGATGCCGATTGCAGAGCCGGAATAAGCGTGTTGAGCTCGGCAAATGGCCGCCGAGCGACCGGTACGGAGACGGCAAGACCCGCCATGAGTCGCTTTCGAGGCCCGTACACGGGAACGGCACAGCCAACGACCCCCGATACATATTCCTCGTTTGACGTGGCCCAGCCTCGCTCTCGCACGACGGCCAGTTCCGCCAGCAGCTGCCCCGGGTCCGTGATTGTGTTTGGCGTGTACGCCGTCAGGGCCAGAGCATGGACCAACTCGCCACGCAATCGGGGAGGCATGTGGGAGAGGAAGAGCTTCCCGGTCGACGTGCAGTGCAGGGGTGAGCGCTTTCCGGGTTCGAAATTCAGGCTGGCGGGACGCGCCGTCCGGATGCTGTCGACGTAGACGATCTCGTTGCCGGCCATGATGCCGAGCTCGCAATGCTCGCCGATCTCGTCGGCGAGCGATTGCAGGATGGCGTGACGCGGTGCATCGCGCAACAGAGCATTCACCGCATTCAGGCCCAGGCGCGCGAGCTGCGGCCCGATGACGAAGCGCCTTGATCCCAACGCGCGCTGGAGGTACCCGCGCTCCTCGAGTTGGACCGCGATACGGTGTGCGGTTGGAGGTGTCATGCCCAAGGCCGCGGCGATGTCAGCGAGCGATGCCGGGGCTCCTTGCTCGGCGACGTAGTCGAGGATGGCGAGCGCTCTCGCCGTGGGAACTGCGGTGTCAGATGCCCTTCCCGGCATAGTCTCCTCCGGTTCGGCGTTGCGTAGGCACGAATTTTCCAGTATAATATCGAAAACAGGAATATCAGATTCCGGTTTCCGGACTTTCTTGACATCCTGAGTTCGATCCTATCTGTTGCTGTATTTGCCGCTCGGCCGTGATGAGGAGAAGAGATGGCGAAGGTGATGTCGGACGTCGATCGCTTTGGCAACCAATACGCGCCAGGGCTGCCCTACGCGCGAGGGCGAATCCTCAGCACCACAGCGGACGACTTCACCAAGCTCAAGCGCGCCTGGCGGGTCATCCAGCGGCGCGGCGTGGACAATGTCTACATCTTTAGCGGGCTCGAGCACGGCTTGCCGCTGGAGCAAGAGGATTTGCCTGCGCTGAGCGACGAGATCGGTCCCGCGCTCTACTTCGAGCGGATGCGTGAAAAGGCGCTCGAGCACCTCGGCGGTGACCCGGCCGTGCACGATGTGGCGGTATTCAACCGCCTCACCGGCGCGACGATCGCCACGGCGCTGGTGCTGGTCAAGCCCGGCGACGTCGTGCTGGGCGTATCGGCGAGCCACAGCCACCCATCGGTATCCCGCGCGGTGAGGTACGCGGGCGGCACGCTGATCGACGTGAGCGGCGCCGATGCCTTCGAAGCGGAACTCGCTCGGAATCAGCGCACTTCCCTCGTCATTCTGACGAGACTCGCCGTGACCTATGAGCTCCTCCCGCTGAAGGACATCGAGCGAATTGTCTCGGCGGCTCACGCCCGCGGGATTCCCGTGTACATGGACGACGCCGGCGGCGCCCGTATCGGCCCGGCGATCTTCGGCCAGCCGCGCATGCTCGAGCTCGGCGTGGACGTCGGAGCGACCGGTCTCGACAAGTACGGCACGAGCGGCCCGCGCCTTGGCGTGTTAGCCGGGAGCCGCGAGCTCGTGAGCAAGATTCGTGCCCGTGGATTTGAGATGGCTTCCGAAGCTCGGCCCCTGCTTTATCCCGCCGTCTTCCGCTCGCTGGAGCGGTACCGGCCGGAGCGGGTCCGGGCGCTGGTGGATTGCACCAAAGAGGTTGCCGTCCACTTGAAGGGCATCTTTGGGAGCCGCGTCTACGAGACGCCGGTTACAGCGCAGCTCCTCGCCGAGGACATCCTTGACCTCGCGTTAGAACGAGCCGGCGCCAAGGCCGCGCCGATCGTACCGTACGAGGCGACGGCGGCGCTCTGCATGCTCCTCTTGGAGCGATTCGGAGTCTACACGGTTCACTTCGTCGGCGTTCCGCCGGGAACCGGAGACCTCCTCATCAAGTTCATCCCCCCGGAGACGCTGGCCCGCTTCGGCGGCGCCGAGAAGTTCGCGCAAGCCATCGACGGCGCCCTGGACGAGCTCGCGAAGATCATCACGCAAGAGGACCGCGTGCGCGAGTTGCTGCTAGGCCCCGCCTAGAGCCCCTGTGGTCGGAGACAGAAAGCCCGGTTGATCACTCTTCTGATACGTTCGCAGTTTCAGACGGAGGTATAGCATGGCTAGGTCCTGGAAGGCGAAGCCGAGAGCATCTGTGCTCCGCGTGCTCCTTGTCGCGGCAAGCATGTTACTCGCGCTTCAATCATCGTGCCCGCCGGCGGCGGCACAAGAACAGCAGTCGACCCTCCAAAAGGTTCTCGCGCGCGGAAAGGTCTTGGTCGCCGTGACCACGGCGTCGCCGCCGTTCGAATTCATCGACAAGGAGGGCAAACTCGAAGGGTTCGAGATCGACGTCGCCCGGCTGATCGCGAAGTCGCTCTTCAACAAGCCGGACGCCGTCGAGTTCGTTCGCACCTCGTTCGACGCGCGCTGGACGACCGTCAACACCGGGCGCGCGGATTTCGGCATCATGGTCACCACGATCTATCCCCCGCGTGTGCTTAACGTGGCCTTCACGGAGCCGTACTTCAAGACCGGAAACGGCTGCATGGTCCGTAAGGACTCTCCCATAAAGACGTTCGCCGACATCAACCGCCCGAATTTCAGCGTTGCTCTGCTGAACATCGCCGAAGACCACAAACGGCATGAGGAGTTCTATCCGAAGGCCAAGGCCCTGTACTTCGGCACGCAGTCGGAGCAGTATGCGGCAGTCCTCAGCGGGCAGGCGCAAGCGGCGTGCACCGATCGACCCTTCCTGGCATGGGTCGTCAAGCAGCATCCGTCCGAGCTGCGCATGCTCCCCGGGACCACCGCTGGAACGCTGAACAACGCCATCTTCCTGAAGCAAGGGGACTTCACATGGTGGCTCTATCTCAACACGATCGTGAACGAGATGAGGCATGGCTCGCTTTATCCGGAGTACGACCAGCTTTACGAAAAATGGTTTGGCGAGCACGCCCCACGCGAGTGAGCGGATAGCGTAGAGCTACGACGTTGGCCTTCATCAGGCTGTTCATACACGTTATCCCCCAGCTCGTTCCTGGGCTGTGGCTGACGGTGGGGCTGGCGGTCGGCGCGACCGTCATCTCCGCCGTCGTCGGATTGGCGTTTGCGTTGGCAGCGGTGTCGAAGATCGCGCCTGCGCGCCTAGCCGTAGCGGCGTACGTCGAGTTCCTGCGAAACACGCCACTACTGGTACAGATGTTCTTCATCTTCTTCGGACTGCCGTTCCTGGGGGTCCGAATGTCGCCGTTCTCAGCGGCGCTGCTCGCGCTTGCGGTGCAGCATACCGCGTTCTTCTCAGAGATCTATCGTGCGGGGTTGCAGGCAGTAAGCAAGAGAAGCCATGAGGCGGCCAAAGCGCTGGGACTCGGCTACTGGAAGTCGTTGAGGCTGGTTATCCTTCCTCAGGCCATCGTGAAGGTGCTCCCCGCGATGACGAACGAGCTCGTTCAGATCGTCAAGGACACCTCCGTTGCCTCGACGATCGCCGTCGCCGAGCTTACCCTCAGAGGTGGGACGATCGCAGAGCAGACGGCCTCGACGTCAGTTGCCTTCGTGGCGGTCGCTTGCTACTACCTCGTCTTGACCGGGATCGTCACCGTCGCGGCGAGGGTGGTGGAGAACCGCCTTCGCTTCGCGGAATGACCGCCGAAAGCTGAGCTGACGCGATGCACGTGATCGCCGACAATTGGCCGTACCTGCTCCGCGCAGCCGTCAACACGCTCTGGATGGCGGCCGTGAGCATTGCCGTCAGCACGGTGGCCGGCATGCTCTTCGGCATCGGGTGCGCCGTCGGCGTGCGAGTCGTGCGCGTCGTGAACGCTGTGGCCGTTTGGATCGTCCGCGGCGTGCCGCTGCTGGTGGTGCTCTTTGTCGTATACTACTCGCTGCCGGCGGACCTCAGTCCATACGTCGCCGCAATCGTGGCGCTCAGCTTCTATTTCACGTTCTTCGTCAGCGAGGTCGTCCGCGGAGCGATTCAGGCCATTCCCCGCGGACAAGTGGAAGCCGCGAAGAGCGTCGGACTGTCATTCTGGCAGCGTATGCGTCTGGTGATCCTGCCGCAGGCGGTTCGCGCGGCGGTCCCGCCATTGATGAATCTCTGGGTCATTCTTGTCAAAGGGACGGCATACGCCTCGGTCATCAGCGCCTGGGAGCTGACGACAGCCAGCACGGAAGTCGCCCAACGGACGGTTGCTCCATTCCCCGTCTATGGGTTCGCGATGCTCGTGTATTTCTTCATCTGTTTCGCTTTGACGAGGATCGGGCGCGCCGCCGAAGCAAGGCTACGCTACCAACATTAGGGAAAGGAGTTCGCCTCTTGCCGGAACGCATGGCCGCAGGCGTGAATGCGCCGTCTAGCCCGCTGATCACGGTACGCGGCTTGCGCAAGCACTTCGGGGAGCTGGAGGTCCTCCGCGGCGTGGACTTGGACGTGCATGCAGGCGAGGTTATTGCCGTCATCGGCGCCAGCGGATCAGGGAAGACGACCTTCTTGCGCTGTATCAACTTCCTCGAGGAGTACGACGAGGGGTCGATATCCGTCGGTGGGGAGACGGTCGGCTATGCCTTCGATGAAGCGGGCAGGCGGAGAAGACGGCCGGAGCGTGAGAACGAACGGCTGCGCGCGCGTGTGGGCATGGTGTTTCAATCGTTCAATCTCTTTCCGCACCTCCGCGTCATCGACAACGTGACGCTCGGTCCCATCAACGTTCTCGGGGAGTCACAGGCCGCGGCGGAGCGCCGCGGGAAAGCTCTCCTCGAGAAGGTGGGTCTGGGTGCCAAGGTTGGGGCCTACCCGGCCACGCTGTCAGGCGGCCAGCAACAGCGTGTTGCGATCGCGAGGGCGCTCGCGATGAACCCGACGATCATGCTGTTCGACGAGGTGACCTCCGCGCTGGATCCGGAGCTGGTCGGAGAGGTACTTCAGGCGATGCGCGATCTCGCGGACGAAGGAATGACGATGCTGGTCGTCACGCACGAGCTCCTCTTCGCGCGCGAGGTGGCCGATCGGGTCATCTTCTTCGCCGATGGGGCCATCGTGGAGCAAGGGCCCCCGAAGGAGGTCTTAGACAGGCCCAAGGACGAGCGCCTGCAGCGCTTCATGCGGCGCTTCACGCTCCTGCTGGGCCGGCCCGCAGACCTCCCGTTATCGTAGCGCGATTTGAGGGGCCAATGCCGCAGCAGACGCGACCAGCGCACGCGTCACGCGGAACTGCTCCACGTCGAGACCTCCGCCGAAGGCTTCGATAAAGGCCATGCGGAGCGGTAGTCTGTTCGGTCCTCTGCAGGCCATCATGGCCGAGTCCCCTCGTACGCAATTCCCTTCAGCCACGCCAACACGGAAGCCAAGACGAACTCCTGTTTGCCCGTATAGAGGTGGTCCCCGTCAGGAATCGAGACGTGCGTGAGGTTGGGCTTCGTGCCACGGACGTGCTCGAACGCTTCCGGAAGACCGTCGAACGCGAAGCGCCGCTCCACCTCGACGGTCCCGGTCAGCGCGAGCACCGGACAGGTGATCTTCCGGATATAGCGCATGACGTTGTACCGTTCGTCAGGGCCGTACTTGTCGAGGTAGTTGGCCGCCCCAGAGACGTATTCCATCGGGACCTTGACGCGGATGAGGCGGTCCGGCTCGCCCCGATCCACCCACATCTTCGCCTCCGCGAGATGCGATTCAAAGATCTTCGCTTGAGGGGACTTCATCCAGCGCGAGTACGAGAACCACGGCGGCGACGCGATGACGCAGGCAGTAACGCGCGGATCGTCCTCGACACCCATGTAGTATCCCGTCTTTACGGCGCCGCGGCTGTGCCCCCAAACGAGGATTTTCCGATAACCCCGGTCCCACAAGTAGGTGATCCACGCCCGCCAGTCCCGCCGGCAGTCGTCGATCTTCTCGTATGCCGTCCCGAAGAATTGCGCGGGCGCCTCGTGGAACGCCTCCACGGCGGATACGTTATTGCGGGCGCCGGTCGCCCGGCTCACCACGTCGTGCCCACGGTTGTTCGTCCGCAGGCTCGGGCACCCCAGCCTGGCGAGCTCCTCGGCGAAGTAGTGGTAGAACGGCTGGTAGAAGTTCGAGCTGTTTCCGTGCATCATCAGCACGACGTCGATGCCGGCCACCTCGTTTGCACGCTGCACGGCGTCCAGGAACGCCCCCGAATGCACCAGGCCGTCGTCGGTCGTGACTTCGACGATCTCGACTTTCATGCGCCCGATTCCTCAGCTAGCCACGCGGAGCGGCTTTGCTTCCCGTCCGCCCACCTTGCAGCTCGTCTGCGAGAGGTCGAAGAAGAGCATCGAGACGATCGGGATGATGAGCAAGAGCGCCTGTTGCAGGGTCGCTGCGCCGCCCCAACCGAACTTGCCCACGAGCAAGGCGAAGAGATAGCCTGCGAGCGCGGACGGCAGGTAGACGCAGGTCACGACGAGCCCCGAGGCGCGCCCCACGATCGTAGAGCGAACCGATCGCTGCATCAACGAGTAGTCGTTGACGTAGAGGAAGCCGCTCGAAGCCGTCCCCTCGAGAAAAGACAGGATGTCCTGCGATAGAGGCGTCTTCGCCACATTGAACAGCGCGTATCCGACGATCCCGAGCACGATCAGCGTGACGAAGTTGAGCCACTTTTGGTTTACGCGGTCTCCGAGATAGCCGCAAAGGAGCCCCATGATCGCGCCGGCGCCGAACATGCTCGCCGCCGTGCCAACCTGCGGCAGCGAGAAATTTAGCTGCGTGCGCAGGAACGTGGGGTAGAGTCCCAAGTACCCGAAGCTGGCTACGCCGCCGCAGATCGCCGCGATCCCGATGATGACCGTGTTGCGGTTGATCAGCCGGTCAGGAATGTGCTCCTCGGAGGCGGCTTCTCCCAATACCTCCTCCGAACGCTGCTCGGTGAAGCGCTTTGGTATCACGAGCATCACGACGAGGGCTCCAACGAGGCCGATGATCCCATAGAGGTAGAGGGGCTCGCGCCAGCTGCCGGTGGTAGCCAGTATGTGAGCTCCCCAACGCGGCCCGATGAAGGAGCCAAGGCCATAGGCGACGTTCAGTACGCCAAGCGCGAGGGTCCGGTTCCGTGAGAAGTACGCTCCGGCAGCGGTGAAGATCGCCGCATTCTGGAGCGCCTCACCCACGCCCGATATCGCTCGATAGGCGGCCATGTCGTAGAAGCCGATCGAGACGGCGGTTAGGATGGTGCACACGGAGTAGATGACGATGCCCACCACGGCCACCGTCTTGCGCGACATGCGGTCGAAGAGGAATCCACTCGGGACCCCGGCCACGCCGAGACCCAGCGTGAAGATCGTGGCAAGGAACCCGCCTTGGGCAAGTGTGAAGCCGTACTCATGGTCGACGGTGTGCAACAGGACCGGGAAGACGATGCGGTCCATCGCGTTCACGACATAGGTCGCCGCAATGATCAGGAGCGCAACGATGGCGATGGTCGAGGACGGCAGCCGTTCGTACTTGGTCATCTCCAGCCCCTCCTGGCGCGAATCGGAAGCTAGGTGGTCAAGAGCGCTCGCTGGTCGATGCCGAAGCGGTCCGCGAGCCAATCGAACATGTACTCTTCGCCGATGCTAGGATTGTCGTGCTGGCAGTGCTCCGCGCCGGTCTCCTCGGCGCTCATAAACTTCAGGGTGACATCGACGTCGTGGGCCTTGGCGTATTCGTACACGGTTGTGGCGCGGGAGACGCCGAGCACGTCATAGCCGCCATGCACGATGAGGTACGGGCAGCGCATGTGATCGAGCGCTCCTTCGAGCTTGAAAGGCCGCGCCTTCTCGATGGCCTCAGCCATGCTCTTCGCGCCGAAGACCCACTTGATCTGGCGCGCGAGCATATGCGTATCGGTGTGGTGGGCCCAACTCTCAGCGATATCCCAGATGGCGCCGTGCGAAATCGCCGCCGCAAGCCGGTGCTCGAACGAGGCGGCCCGTGCCGCGTAGTAGCCGCCGAGGCTGCTCCCGCATACGGCGATGCGGGACATGTCTACGTCGGTCCGCGTGGCCAGGTAGTCGATGCAGCGCCCGACCGGAACCTCGTAATCGTACCGTGTCACGATCTTCTCGCGGCGCAACGTTGCGCCTTGTCCCGGGCCATCAACCATCAAGCACGAGATTCCGCGGGCCAAGGCGCCGCGGGCCACCATGAAGTACAGCTCTTCCTTGAAGGAGTCCAAGCCGCCAAAGGCGATCAGCACCGGCTGCCGCTCGATGGGGTATGGCGCCCGCAGGAAGTAGGCGTAAAGATGGGTCCCCTGCTCGTAGGGGATCCGCACCGTCTCCGCTGGCGGCGTGAGATAGGGCGCCGCCTTCTGGAAGCACTGCTCGCATTTCGTAAACGTTTCCAGGCGGCGTGGGTCGTCGGCATCGAGCCAGAACTCTGCCGAGCGGTAGTAATCGACGGCGCGCAGCCAGCACGCCTTGGCCGTCTGGACGTGACCCGCGGCTTCCGCTTCGTCGCCGCGGATGCGGTTGCGCTCAGCAACCACCGTCCACTCCGCGTACCAGCTCTCGAGATCGCCTGGCACCATCCGGCTGGCGGCTTGGAAGCACTCGCTGACCGCGCCGCCTCCCTCCTGCGTCTCGCCCAGGCCGCGACGGAACTGGTACGACATCCAGGGGTGGTCAGGCCAATGGTGCCAGCCATACGGCTCGTAGTGGGGACCCTTTTCTGTGGTGGGAGCCTCGATCAGACCGTCCTTCATCCAGCCGAACCTCCGTTCTGTTCTGCAAATGAAAGCGACGCGCCCGGACGCCGTTATGCATTCAGGTATACATTAGAGACAAGTATACACCTGGTCGCGTGCGAAGTCTATCTCGCGCCGGTGCGATTTCGGTAACGTCCTGCGGACGGAAGACCCGGGGGAGGGGAGAGGCGCGCTACGGCCTCGTGAATGCTGCCTGGAATCCGGCTTTGCGCAGCTCCAAGATGTAGGCGTCCTTCAGCCGGATGATGTGCCGGAAGGCGGCGCGCTCAGCCGCCTTCGCATCGTGCCGTTCCAGCGCATCGATGATCTCCTCGTGTTCTTTGCGCGAGGGAAGCATCACGGCTGTGGCGCGAGCGGTGACGCGGCGGAAACGCTCGAGATGACTTTCGACCTGCGACATGAGGGCAGCAAGGAGCGGCATGTTCGCCGACTCGATGATCACGCGATGGAAATCGCCGTAGAGTTCACCCAAGCGCTCGCGGTGGCCTTGCTGGCGGTTGTGCTCGATCAGGATGCAGATCTCTCGCAGCCGGCGCAGCTGCTCGGCGGTGGCGATCTTGGCCAGCCTTGCCGCGGCATGCGACTGGAGCAACGCCGTAAGAGCGTAGACTTCTTCGACTTTATCCAGGTCGATCGGCGGGACGTACACGCCCCCCTTGGGACGCAGCACCACCAACTGCTCGGCGCGCAGACGCTTCAACGCCTCGCGCACGGGCGTCCGGCTCATGCCGAGGCGCTGAGCGAGGTCATTTTCCGTATAGTACTGTGGCTCCGTCATCGCTCCGTCGACGATCGTCTGCCGAATGAATCGATACGCCCGCTCTTCGAGCGGTAGGTGTTCCTCAGACCGCTTGGCAGTACGTGCGTCTGAGCTCTGCAGATCCTTGGCACGATGAGGTGCTTGAGGCATGCGACTCCATCCCGGCAAGCCCCGCCCCGGTAGGCTGGGCGCTCCATCCCGGTGGAGGAGTTCATCGGACCGACGCGTATACCTGCATATGTATACATACCACAGATGTATACATATGGATTTCGCGGCTCTGCGAGGATCCCCGATGCAACACGTGTACCGGTATATCGACGATCATTCGCAGGAGGCGATCGACCGGCTCATGCGCCTCTGTCGTCAGCCCAGCGTTTCCGCACAGCAGATCGGTCTCCATGAGATGGCCCGCTTACTGGAGGACGAGATGCGCGCGGTCGGGATCCCCGCGCGACAGTTGCCGACGAAGACCGGCGTCCCCATGGTCTACGGGGAGATCCGGGTCGAGGGCGCTCGCCGAACCCTGCTGTTCTACAACCATTACGACGTCCAGCCGGTCGAGCCGCTAGACGAGTGGGTGACGCCGCCCTTCGAGCCCACGATCCGAGACGGTCGTGTCTACGCTCGGGGCGCAACCGACAACAAGGGCAATATCGTTTCGCGACTGACGGCGATCAAGGCATTACTGGATCAGCGCGGCGGACCCCCGGTCAACGTCAAGTTCATCGTCGAAGGCCAAGAGGAGATCAGTAGCCCGGGCCTGCCGGCCTTCCTCGAAGAGCATCGTGACCTCCTCGAGGCTGATGGGTGCGTCTGGGAGGACACCATGGGGCGGATCGATGCTCCGGTCGTCTCTTTGGGCAGCAAGGGGATGTGTTACGTCGAGCTGAGCTGCAAGGTCGCCTCGGTCGACTCTCACTCGGCATACGCGGGAATCTACCCCAACGCAATCTGGCGCCTGGTGTGGGCCCTATCGGCGATCAAGGGTCCCGACGAGCGCGTACGCATCCCCGGATTCTACGACGACGTTCGGCCACTCGACGCGGCGGAGAGCCAAATCGTTGATCAGCTCCCCCCGATCGACGGCGAGGGGCTCAAACGCGTGCGAGGCTTGCGCCGGCTCGTCGGGGACCTGGAGGACGCGCAGATTCACCGGCGGCAGACCCTCGAGCCCACCTGCAACATCTCCGGCATCGTCAGCGGCTACCACGGGAAGGGCACCAAGACCGTCATCCCAGCCGAGGCAATCGCGCGCATGGACTTTCGCCTCGTGCCCGACCAAGACCCGGAGAAAATCGTCGCGCTCTTGCGCGCTCATCTGAGCCGAGAGGGCTTCGATGACGTCGACGTCGTTCTGCTGGGTGAGTCCCACCCTTCGCGCAGTCCGGTGGACACCCCGTTGAACCGTGCCATCGCCACGGCGTCGCAGAGCGTTTACGGCAAGCCGCCGATCTTCGAGCCGCACCAAGCTGGCAGCACCCCGCAGTGGGTCGTTGGGCGCTACCTCGGGATGCCATGCTCGGCCACCGGCGTCGGGTACGTGACGTGCATGAGCCATGCGCCCAACGAGAACGTGCGGATCGACCACCTGATCGACGGTGCCAAGTACATGGCGGCCATCATGGACGCCTTCGCCGATGCCTGAAAAGCTGGCTTCCGACATCCTCCTCACCACGTTCTCGATCGTCGCGCGCTGCGACCGGACCGGCATGCTGGGAGGCGCCGCAAGCACGGCGATCCCCGGCGTCGGCAGTCTCTGTCTCCACGTGCGAGCCGGAGCGGGCGCCGTGGCCACGCAATCCCGCGTCAACCCCTACTTGGGCATCGACGCGCTCTCCCTCTTGGGGCGCGGACTCTCGGCACGTGACGCGGTCGAGCGGGTCATCGCCGGCGACGAGCGGCGCGCGGTACGGCAGCTCGGCGCCGTCGACGCTCGCGGGGGCTCGTCTGCGTACAGCGGTGAGGAGTGCCCGGCCTGGTTCGGCCACCTCGTCGGCGATGCGTACTCGATTCAGGGGAACACGCTCGTCGGCGGCGAGACGCTGCGAGCTATGGCTGCTGCCTTCGACGAGAGCGCCGCGCTCGACTTACCCGAGCGGCTCATGCGCGCACTGGAGGCGGGGCAGGCTGCGGGCGGGGATCGCCGCGGGAGACAGTCCGCTGCGCTCTACGTCGTCAGCGGCGAGGAGTATCCATACGTCGACCTGCGCGTCGACGTCAGCGCCGACCCCGTCGCGGAACTGCGGCGCGTCTTCGAGATCGCAAAGAGGCAGCTGTTGCCGCTCATCGAGACCCTGCCGACGCGTGAGGAGCCCGCTGGCCGCATCGATCCGAAGGTGACGGCGTTGCTTAGCAAGCCGCCGGCGGATCGGTAGAGGTCGTCACCGACGGTCCAAACGACCGCGCCGGCGTGCCACGCCGTCAGGCGACTCCGGCGGCGAGTGCGTCCAGCGCCATCAAGTCTTCGCGTATCGCGAAGACGCGGCCGGGGTTGAGGTCGAGCTCGTCGAGCATCTGCGTAGCGTCGGGGCGGCATCGTCGCCGGCCAGATTCAGTTCGGCCCCCGATGCATGGCATCGTCCCGAGGACGCCGATCCACCCTGAGTTCGCCCGTGACGAACAATCGGTTCACAATATTCGTAGAGCATCTCCATTAGCTCTGCGAGGTCCAGCGGTTCCAGACGGCATGGTATCCTCAAGGACCTCGCCAGCGGTTCCGCAGAAAACCGGTCATATGGCCGAGTACGAGGCGCTCTCAAGGGGTTTCGACACTCCGCGGAGTTCCGCATCATCGAAGGCCCTGGCCACTGGCCGCCTCATGGGTCGCCGTGGCCGATCATGACAACAAACTTGAGCCAACCCGAACCTCACACCGGCAGTATCACCCATTGCCCCTGTACTCGCCGGGGTAAGAACGCCCGGAAAGAAACGCGCTAGCGGGTTCGATGACGCTCTACCGCCTCCCAATCGACCTCGATTCCCAGGCCGGGGCCGTGCGGCACGAGGATGTCACCGTTCTCCACAGTGAGCGGCGTGCGAATCAGATCGTCGGTCATGAGATAGTTGCAGATGTAGAAGTCGCTACCGTAGCGCACGACCGGCGTCGAGCAGGCAAAGTGAAGGCTTGCCGCGATCCCAATCCCGGATTCCCACATGGCGCCCGCGTAGCACGCGAGTCCGGCCGCTTCGCAGATGCCGGCCAACTTCTTCGACCGGATGATCCCGCCGGGCTTCATGATCTTGATGCTCACGATGTCGGCGGCGCCGCGCTTTGCCACTTGAAAGCCCTGCTCCAGGCTCATGACGCTCTCGTCGGCCATGATGGGCGTGTCGAGCGCTTGCGTCAGAGCCGCCATGCCGTCGATATCCCACGACTTCAACGGCTGCTCGATAAACGTCGGAGCGAATCTCTCCAGTTCTCGGCAAAGCCGCAGCGCCTCTTCCCGCTTGCAGCCCTGATTGAAGTCGATCCGGATGTCGAACTCGTCTCCCACGAGCGCGCGAATCGCGGCGATGCGCGCGATCTCTGTCCTCGCCGGCAAGACCCCGGTCTTGATCTTGAGAACCTTGAACCCTTCGCCTAGCAGCCACCGTATCTCGTTGAGATCCTCGTCGGTATCTTGGTTCGCCACTGAGTAGCTAAGATTCACCCGATCGCGAACCAGTCCACCGAGGAGGTCGTAGACGGGGCGTCCTAGCACCTTGCCCGCCGCGTCCAGCACGGCCATCTCGACGCCGGCCTTGGCGAACTGCGCTCCGTAGTGGGCCGCATCCATCGCTTGGACAATCGCCTCGACATCGGTCGGCGAGCGCCCGACAACGGCCGGAGCGAGGTAACGGTCGATCGTCTCCTTGATCGCGAAGGCATTGTCCGCGAAAACGGGCCAAGGAGAGGCTTCTCCGACTCCCTCGATCCCGTCGTCGGTCTGCAAGCGTACGATCACGTTGTCGATGGTCTCAAGCGCGC
>Ga0307374_10007593_pt1 | contig 16440 bp, 14 predicted proteins | sample OX3MG_FD_202532 | JGI IMG/M metagenome (GOLD analysis project Ga0307374, IMG submission 202532) | Soil microbial communities from Risofladan, Vaasa, Finland - OX-3 | ecosystem: Environmental > Terrestrial > Soil > Coastal area > Acid sulfate soil | place: Finland: Risofladan, Vaasa | collected... | reverse complement strand
CCGGCGATGACAGCCCCCTGGCCTGGGATGATGCCGAGCTGGCGAGGTTCTGCGGGTTCCTGCGCTCGATGCCGGACCGCCGGGACCCGCGGGGACGGCGGCTTCCCCTGGATTACCTGGTCGCGGTCGCGGTGGCGGCCGGCGCGGCCGGGGACGACAGCCCGGAGGGCGCCGCAGCGTGGGCCGCGTCCGCCCCGGCCCGGATCCTGTACCGGCCCGGCGCGCCCCGCGACGCCGCCGGGCAGCCCCGCCGCCCGGACGCCGCGACCTTCTCCCGGGTCCCCGGCGACCCCCGCCACGCGCAGCAGGCCGATGACGCGCTGTGCGCCTGGGCCGCCGCCCGTGCCCGTGACCTGCGCCCCGGCATGCGAAAGCACCTGCGCATCGACGGCAAGGCGCTGCGCGGCGCCGCCCGCGGCGGCCGCGCCCCGATGCTGCTGCCCGGCCTCTGGGACGACGGCACCACCGCCGCCCAGCTCCCCGTGAACGTGAGCAAGACCAATGAGATCCCCGTCTTCCGCGACCTCCTGGACAAGATCCCGCCAGGCGACCTGGAGGACGCCGTCATCTCGGCAGACCAGATGCACACGCAGCGCGGGCACGCGAAGAAGATCGAGGCCGCGGGCGCCTTCTTCATCTTCACCATCGGCGATAACCAGGAGAAACTGCTCGACGCGGCGGACGCGCTGCCCTGGAGGGCCTTCGCGGGACAGGCATGGACCGTCGACCGCGGCCACGGCCGCACCATCAAGACCCTCCCGCCGACGGCGCACATCCTGGAGAAATGGCCGGAGGTCCGGCAGGTGTTCCTCGTCGAACGGCACAGCTACGGCACGGACGGGGAACTGCCCGGCGCGGTCGCCGTCCCCGGCATCACCAGCCTCCCCCCGGACCAGGCCGGCGACGCTGACCTGCTCGCCTGCCTGCGCGGCCACTGGTCCATAGAAATGCATCACTACGTCCGTGATGCCGCGTCCGGGGAGGACGGGCGCCGCGCGGCTGCCGCGCACCAGGCCTTCGCCGCCATCCGCAACGCCGTCACCGGCGCTTTCCGCCTGCTCCGCGTCCCGGGCATTGCCGCCCAGCTCCGCGCCAGCCGCCGCGACCCCTACCGCTTGCCCTTCCAGCTCCCCGGCCTCGCAGCCTCCCCGCCGTCACCCGCCTGACACACCCCCGAGACACCGGCGAGACCAAACCGCCCCGGCCGCCGGCAGCAGGCGCAACCGCAACGCCGCAACCAATGGAAACATAGACAGCCCGGTCAGCCAGTCATCCAAGACAGGACTTTGCAGGCGCCCTGAATTTTGATGTTACTCATTGGTAGAGGATTCGGTGATTTAACAAGTTTCTGCAAAGGCCACGATCGTGTTCCCGCAGGTGGCGGCTTTGATCATCACTGACTTCCGGAGGTCTGAGCCTGCGACTTGCTGGGGCAAATATGATGCGAGAAGAACAGTATTGACCACCGTTACGCAGAATCCGGCGACGTTCAACTCTGTTCCGCCGAATTCAGCAACCTTCAGCGATGCGCCTCGTGCTCGCAGAATCTAAGCGGCTGGTGTCGTGACTCCTGGGCCAAGGCCGCCACTATTTGCGCCGCACCGGCGTCATCAACAGCAGCCTGCGCGCACACCGATGACCCGGTCCCGCTCAACACGATGACGCAGACCTCCTACGACCTGGCCCGACTGCTCCGCAACGGTCCCGATCACCCGCCGCCCCACGCCGACCCTTGCGACTTCACCGTCGGATGCCTCACCTTCGTGGTCCTCTTGAACTGACGAACAACTCGTCCACGTGATCCATCTAATGCTCTGTGGCGTGAAAAACCTTCACAGAAGCAGGGTATACAGGTAGCATGAGCCAAGGAAGGAGGCTACGTGCTGCTCAGCTTCCGCACCGCCAACGTGCTGTCGATCCGCGACGAGCAACGGCTCTCGTTCGTCGCCACTGAGCTTAACGACGGCTCTGCGCGCCCGACTCGCATCAAAGAGAGCGGTAAGACGGTCTCGGTCATCCCTGTCATCGGGATCTACGGGCCTAACGCGTCCGGCAAGACCAACATCCTCGCGGCGCTGAGGATGATGCGGACAGCGGTGCTGACATCGGTCGAGTGGTTCAGCAAACCAGACCCAGTCCGGCGCATTCCGTTCGCGCTCGACCCCGATGCGGCGGCGGAGCCGTCGTTCTTCGAGGTCGACATCGAGATCAATGGCACTCGTTACACCTACGGCTTCGAACTGGACGACGAGCGGGTTAGAGGCGAGTGGCTGCATGCCTACCCGCGAGGCCGCAGGCAGGTCTGGTTCAACCGCCGCGACGACGGCGAGGTCACCTTTCCCGGCGAGGGCCTCCGCGGTGAGAAGCTCGACCTCGCCAGGCGTACCCGACGCGACTCGCTGTATCTGACCGTCGCTGCGGGGTTCAACCAGGAACAACTCCTGCCTATCTTCGAGTGGTTTCGCGACAATCTGTGGCTGATCAGTCCTGAATGGCCTGACCGTGGGCAGCGGCAGAACTACACGAAGGACCGCGTGCTGCGCGATCCGGAGTTCCGTGAGCGGGTCACCAGGCTGCTGGCTGTCGCCGACATGGGCATTACCGGCATTCAGGTCGTCCCGGGTACCTCCGACCAGATCCAGTTCATCCACAGGGCGGGTGAACGCAAGATCGCGCTGGACTTCGAGAGCGAGTCGTTGGGCACCCGGACCTGGTTTGCCATGGTTGGTGCCCTGCTTGAGGCCTTCGGCCACGACCGGGGGCTCACGATCCTCGTTGATGAGCTGGACGCTAGCCTGCATCCAACGATGTGCGCCGAGGCCGTCCAGATGTTCGACGATCCAGGCGCCAACCCCCGCGGCGCACAGATGATCTTCACCACGCATGACGTCACCCTGTTGCGGACACTGATCGGCGGTGGTCGGGTGCTGGACCGCGACGCGATCTGGCTAACTGAGAAGACCGCTGATGGGGCCACGGATCTCTATCCGCTGAACAGTTTCGATCCGCCGCCGCGGAAGGACGACAACATTTTCCGGAAGTACCTGCTCGGTACTTACGGCGGTACACCACGAGTCTCATCAGGAGAGGTCGCGCAGGCTCTTGAGGAGGCGCTGCCGTGAGCCCGGATCGGGTCCGGGGCGCACGCCTGCAACGGGGCAAGAGCCTGACCGTCAAGCCACGTGTCCGCAGGCCACGCGAGGTCATCTATGTGGTCGCGGAGGGCGAAGTCACCGAGTACCAGTACTGCACCGCGCTCAGCAACGCCTTCGCCGAGCGGCTCGGCTTCCGGATCGACATTCCAGCCCTCCACATCCGCAAGAACGGCCTCTCGCCAATCGAGGTCGCTGACCACGCGCTCACCGTCGCAGTCGGTTCTAGAAGCGAGCGGAGCGGGTCCGCATCAGGTCCCCCCAGCCCCGTCAGCCAGATCTGGGCTCTCTTCGACCGGGATCAGCATCCCAGAATTCCGGAAGCCTTCGCCAAGCTTGACGGGCACGAACGCATCCACGTCGCCTTCTCGCATCCGTCCTTCGATCTCTGGCTGCTCCTTCACTTCACGGCAGTTACCGACGCACAAGGAGGATCGAGCGAGCAGGTGCATTCCAGGCTCAGGAACTATCCGGGCTTCGCCGGCTTCGGATCAGTTGAAAAGCGGATCACTGCTGCACGGGCGACCGAGCTGATGAAGCCGGACCGGATCGCGACGGCGGTACGCCACGCCAAGGCTCTGGTGAAACACTGTCCAGCACGTTGCTGCTCAGTGCCGGACGGACATGCGGTGCGCTGCGACCCGCTGAAGCGTGATCCGTCCACCGATGTATGGCGCCTTATCGAGTGCCTCGGCATTCCAGACGTGCTGACCTGAAGGGCATTCTCCGTGACCAAGCTGACCCTGTCTCAGCTCGAACGGCACCTGTTCGCCGCTGCCGACATCCTGCGCGGCAAAATGGACGCCTCGGAGTACAAGGAGTACATCTTCGGGATGCTGTTCCTGAAGCGGTCCTCCGATCAGTTCGACGCGGCCCGGGAGCAGGTACACGCGAAGGAGCTGGACAGGACCGGCGACGAAGCGAAGGCCAGCGCCCGGGCCGAGGACCCAGACTCCTACGAGGACGCGTTCTTCGTCCCGCGCATCGCCCGCTGGGAGGCGATCAAAGAGCTGGTCAAAGACGCAACACCACGTACTTAAGCTGTGCCGGTTCGCGTGATGCTGTGACCTGGGGTTTTGTGCTGGTTTGGGGATGGGAGGGACTCCTGGCAGGCGTTTGGGTGTCTAATCCGCGCCTGTCACAGGAGTCCCTTGTGCGATCTTCCCTGTCTTCCGTCGTTGATGCAATCCGGCCTGAGGGGTTCCCTGTGGCCGGGACCCCGGCGGGGACGGTCGTGGTGCGGGTTTCTGGCCTGCGGGTTCGCGGCGGGACGGCGACGGCGGCGGGAGACGCGGCGCCGGCGGCGGGTGAGCTGGCGGTGTTCTGCCGTCCGGTGGTGACCGCGCCCGCGGTGGTGCGCCGGGACGGGGCGGTGCTGGCGGACGGGTGGCTGCCGGACCTGGTGCGGCTGGGCGAGCTGGAATGTCATCTCGGTGACGGGGTGATCGAGGCGGCCGTGGACGCGGCGATCGCGGACGGGCGGCTGAAACGGCGGGAGCGGCGGCGGATCATGTCGTATCCGCTGGTCATCCGGCTGATGATCGCGATGGCTCTGATGCCGGACGCGTCGTACTGCGAGGCGCTGCGCAGGCTCGCCGGGCTGCTCGCGGACATCCCGTTCACCCGGGAATGGCACGTCCCGACAGGGAAAGTCATCACGGACTGGCGGCTGCCGGTCCCGCCGGAGGTGATGGAAGACCTGTTCTGGCAGGCGGCTGGGCCGCTCATCGGCGATGACGAGCCGTCGGCGGTGCTGCTGGCCGGGATGATGGTGCTCGCCGCCGACGGGATGCTGGTGAACCTGGCGGACACGCCGGCGAACCGGGCGTTCTTCGGCTGCACGGGCACCGCGGAGGAAGACGGGGAGGGCTCCGCGCCGTTCCCGCAGCTGAAGATCGTCGCGCTGACCGGCCGGGCCGGACGGGCCACGCTGGGCGCGATCTGCGGGCAGGCCAGGGCCGGGGAGCAGACCCTGCTGAAACGGCTCGTGAAGCGCCGCCCTGACCTGTTCGCCGGTCGCGTGACCTGCTCCGGCAGGAATTTCCCGGGCCATGACCTGATCACGGCGATCCTGGCGGCGGGCGGGCACGTCATCGCCCGCGTGAAAGAAGGGATCAGCCTCGGGTCCGAAGACGGGCCGGACCGCGGCTGGCTGCCCGACGGGTCCCGGATGACCTGGCTGAACGCCCCGTCCGGGAAGACGCAGGACAGGCTGCCCGTCCGCGCGGCCGAGCACAACGCCGTCATGCCCGCCGGAGACGGGACCGGGGAGGTCTCCGAGACCTGCACCGTCATCACCACGCTGCCAGACCACCAGGCCGCGCCCGCCGAAGCGGTGCGGGACACGTACTTGACCAGGTGGAGCGCGTCGGAGACCACGTTCGGCGAGGACAAGACGGCCATCGCCGGCGCCGGGAACCGCACCAGCGGCCCGGTCCTGCGGTCCGGCTCCCCGCGGCTGGTCATCTCCGAAGCCTGGGCCTGGCTCACCGCGACCCAGCTGGCCCGCGCCAGCGCCGCCGCGGCGCTGCGCAGCGAGCACGCCGCAGCCCGCGCCCTGCGCCGGGAAGGTGCCGCCCCGGTCACCGCTGACGAGGAATCCTTCACCGCCGCCCGCCACCACACCATCCGGTCCATGGCAACGACCCAGGTCACGGCCACCTCGTCGCTGGAAGCGCTCGCCGCCGCGGCCGATGCCGCGGCCCGCTCCGTCCTGCACACCCTCAACCTCCCCGGACGGCAACGGCACTCCAGGCGCGCGCAGAAAGCCCGCCCGAAATTCCCGCACGCCAGCGCGACCAAGACAACCGTCACCGGGAAACCCCAGGTCACCGTGTTCGCACCCGGCTTCTGCTAGCCGGGTATCCCCGGGCCGGCCATTAGGAGGAACCGCCCCGCCCGTGCGGGGCCGCGGACCGTGGAACCGCGCGCCACCCCCGCCGCGACACGCGGACCATAAGCATTCCCCCGCACGACCGCGAAACAGACTGCCGTGCACGTACGGAACACAACTACCTAAACACCCCAGCAAGCCTGAAACACCTAAAGTACGTGGTGTTGCCGGCACAGCCGGGGTTCGGGACGTTGGCCTCTGGCACCGATGTAGCCGCAGCCGCAAGGATTGAAAAGGAGGCCTGTGACGAGATTCTGGGGGCCGGTCATGAACATTTGCTATTACCACGCTTCAAAATTCGGCAATGGCGCCATGGTCGCGGAGGAGTTCAAGAAGATCATGGCGGCCAGGGGAATAACGGTCAGCGTCCAGCACATCCGGGATGCCAACCCGAAAGACCTGCTCAAGGGTGACCTGTACGTTTTCAGCTCGCCAGGCCGCTTCGGAAAGCCGAAGGGGAACGCCCGCAGGTTCCTGCGCAAGGTCAGCCTGGACCCGGGGACGAGGTACGCGATCCTGACCACCCAGGGCGCGCCGAAGCCAGACCCGAAAACCGGCCAGATGCCCGCCCAGGAGGAGCTGGACAGGTGGGAGCGGGTCATCCCGATCATGAATGAGCTGCTGCAAGCCAAGGGACTCGAGAAGGCCGCCGAAGCAGCCGTCCTGGTGACCGGCATGAAGGGGCCGCTGGAGGAAGACTGGCAGAAGAAGGTTGCGTCTTTCGCCGACCAGATCATGTCCTCACTGCACATCCAGACTGGCTGACCGGGACATCCGGGCAGGCGCCCCGCAGCTGGAAGCGCACACTGGGCCGCCGTTCGGCTCGCGGCCCTGCGATGCCGGGCGCCATCCGATAACCGGCGGCGGGGCCATAGGGAGCAGACTGCACGCTTGAGGCCACGGCCAAGCCAGGTCTGGCACGGGTGCGTCTTTGTACAAGGTGTGACATTTCATGGTGTTTCGGTCATGCGGTGAGTCTGAGGTCGGCGATGCTGGCGGGGTCGTAGTGGCTGAGGTGGTGCTCGTCGCGGTAGCGTTGCTTGGTTGGGTAGGGCCGGGGTGCCCTGCCGGGATTGCTCCTGGTGGGTTTCCCCGACCCCCCCCGCCGCACCCGGCGTGCGGCTCTCACCGCACCGGGCGCTCCATGTGTCTTGGCCGCCGGGTCAGCCGCTGGGGACGGCTGAGGGATCGGGGTAGGGGGACGGGATCAGCGTGCCGCGATAGCGGTAGCGGGTGACCGCGACGCTTGATGCGCCCGTGAACACCGTTTCCTTGTATGCGAACTTCCAGGTTCCCGGAAGGCAGAAGCGCCTCCGGAGTTCCGGCATCCCGATACTGGAGGTCTTGTGCGTGTACTTGTTCCGCAGCCAGCGCATGATGCGGTTCCATGCGTGGGAATCGACCGCGCTGAAGACGGCTTTGGACACTCCGTGCCGGTGATAGCCCGCCTGCCCTCGCAGGGTTTCGTTGATGCCCGCGATGAGCACCTCCGGCTCCTGGTACAGGGTTGACCTGTACGTTTTCACCGAAACCTTGTCCTTGACCGCCTGGATGGCGTTCCTGGAGGGCTTGGTGCAGACGTAGCGCTTGCCCGTTCCCCGTTTCCGCATCCGGCGGATGGTGATGCTGAGGAAGCCGGAGCCCTCGTCGATGCAGACCACGCGGGTCTTTTCCGCTGCCAGCCGCAGCCCTGGCGCGGCGAGCACGCCGGTGACTTCCTGGCGCAGTTCCCCGGCGTGGCGGCGTTCCCCGTGCACCATGACGACAAAGTCGCCGGCGAAACGGATCATCCGCCAGTTGCCTAGGCCGTGCCTGCGGCGTGCCTGCCGCTGGCTGGAGGTTTTCATCTGCTGCTGCCATTGCCCGGCGAAGTGATCGTCGAGCGCCGGCAGCGCGATGCTGGCCAGCAGCGGGGACAGTATCCCGCCCTGCGGGGTGCCGGAATAGGACCCTTCCTCGCCGTCCGGGGTCATGATCCCGGCTTTGAGGAACGCCTTGACCAGCGCCAGTATCCGCTTGTCCTTGATCCTCACCCGCAGCCGGTCCATCAAGGGGACATGCCCGATTTCGTCGAAACATGCCTTGATGTCCGCTTCTAGCGCCCATTCGTATCCGTGGGTAGCGAGGTGGTGGATCTCGGCTATCGCGTCGTGCTGGCGCCGGCCGGGGCGGAACCCGTACGAGCACGGCTGGAAATCCGCCTCGAAGATGGGTTCAAGCACCAGCTTCAGGGCTGCCTGGACCACGCGATCCTGGACGGTCGGGACGGACGATTCATACTGCCCCTCCTGCAAACGCGTGCCGGGATGTTTCCGGTGGACCTGGATGTGTGCTGGTCAGACCCGGTTTCGCGGGCCGGTTGTTTTGAGGATGCCAGTCGGTACTGACAGTTGTGGTGCCGGCGCCGTGCCGTTCAGCGTCGTTTCCGTGGCCTGGTGCGCCGGGCGGCCGGGTTGAGGTGCCCGGATTGCTTAATCCGGTTGCGGCAGCTGGCCTCGGTCTGGCTGTCCCATGGGATGTTCAGCCGGTTACCGGGGCCGCGGCGGACTGCGAGCTGAGCGGTCTCGATCCAGTAGTAGATGACGCCGATGCTGCAGCCCAGCCGGTAGGCAGCCTCGGTGACGCTGACCTCGCCGTCCGCGGCGGGAGACGGCGGGGCGGGGAGCGTCCGGGGCCGGGCGGTCCGGCCCAGGTGGGCGGATTGCTGGATTCTGGCCCGGCAGCCGGCCTCGGTCTCGTCGTTCCAGGGGATGCAGAACCGGGTGCCCGGACCGCGGCGGGCTGCCAGCTGCCCGGTGTTGATCCAGTGGTAGAGGACGCCGGTGCTGCAGCCCAGCCGCCGGGCGGCCCCGGCCACGGAGATCTCGCCCGGGCCGTACGGATCTGGCGTGGGGATCTTGTGGACGTGCCGGGCCCACTGGACGGCCTTGATGTCGAACGGCTGGCCGTCGCCGGTGACGATACCGGCGGCGTTCAGCCGGGTGACCAGCTCCGGGTTACTGGTGGACGGCCCGAGTTGCCTGATCATCGCCGTTGCTGCGGCCGGGGCGCGTCTGGCCGTGCCGGGGTGGACGGGCCGTGCGGCGGTGAGCTCGTCGGTGGCGCCGGTGTGCCAGCGGATCCCGATGCGCACCTGGTCGGGCCGCTGTTCGGGCAGCAGGGTGATGTCGGCGATCAGGGTGCGCAGCAGCCGTTTGCGGTCTTTGGGGCTGGTGGCTGGGGCGTTCCAGAGGGCGGGCAGGTCAGCGGCGAGTTTCTCCAGCTCCGCGCGGTCAGGAAGGGGTGGCAGCGTGTCGCGGGCGGCCTCGAGTGCCTGCTCAGCTTCGGTGAGGGCGGTGAGCTTGGCCTCCCACCGTGCCTCCAGGCTCCGCGCGACCAGCCGGTTTTCTGGCTCGACGGCGCAGAAGGCCCGCTCAGCCCGGTCAGCGTCGTAGCGGGCGCGTTCCACCGCGAGACCGGCGGCCCGGCTGGCCCGCTGGTGCCGGCCGGTGACCTCGCCGGCGGCTGACAGGGCAAGGGCGACCTGCCCGGGGGTGAGCGCGTCCAGCAGCGCGGCCGCGACGGCGGCATCGACGCAGGCCGCGGCGACCGGCCGGCACGACGGCGTGGTCAGCTGGTCCCGGCGGGAGCTGCACTCATAGGCCGGCCGCTGATCGGTGTGGTAGTTGGTCATCATCGGCTTGCCGCAGCTGCCGCAGGCGATGATGCCCTGGCACAGCGCGATGCCTTCCCGCGGCGGGCGGGCGCCGCCGGCGGTGTGATTGGCCGCCAGCTTCGCCTCGCTGGCCAGGTAGTCCGCCCAGGTGATGTACCCCTCGTGGTGGTCTTTGATCAGCACCGGCCATTCGGCGCGGGGCCGTCCGGTGATGGTGGTGTGCACCGTGCCGGACGGGTCGACGGTGCGGCGTGAGGCATACCGGCCGAACACGTACGCCCCGGCGTAGCCAGGGTTCTTCAGGACTCCCAGGACCCGGGCATGGGTGAGCCGCCCCCAGCGCAGCTGCCCGGCCCATGCCCCGCCATAGGCACGCAACGGGAACCGCCGCCCGGCGAACGCGGCGACCACCCCGTAGGCCGGCCCGCACGCGGCGAACACGGCGAACACGTCACGGACCGCGGCCTGGACCCCGGCATCGGGGCCGGTCACGACATCGCCAGCCTCGTCGTGGACCAGCCCGGCCGGCAGCGGGGTGCGCAGCTCGCCACGCCCGGCCGCGGCCCGCTTGCTGGCCTGCAGCCGCTGCGCCATCACGTGCAGTTCCATTTCTCCCATGGTGCCCTTGAAGCCCAGCAGGACGCGGTCGTTCACGTCCGCGGGATCGTAGACGCCGTCGGGGCCGGTCAGCAGCGTGCCGGTGATCCGGGCGAACTCCGCCAGCCTCGCCACGTCGGCGTTGGACCGGGCCAGCCGGGTGATCTCGATCCCGAAGATCGCCCCCACATCGCCGCTGCAGACCCTGCTCACCAGCTCGGTGAACCCCGCCCTGGCCACCCCCCATTTCCCGGAGATCCCCAGGTCGGTGTCGATCACCTCGATCGAGGTGCGCGCCCAGCCCAGTCCGGCTGCCTTGTCCGCCAGGCCGTACTGGCTCCTGGTCGATTCGGTGTGCTCGCGGACCTGGGCCATCGAGGATTGCCGCAGGTAGATCGCTGTGCGCTGCCGGTGGCTGCTGCTGATCTTGTGCTCGCCGTTCACCCGTGCCTCCCAGCACCGAGATGGTCATGTTGGCCAGCACCGCCACCGCCTCCGCCCGCGCGGGGCCGTCCAGCACGGCGGCGGCCACCGTCTACCTCAGCTCTCGCCGGGCCAGCAGCTCGGCGTTGACCGCCGAGATCTCCGCCAGCACCGCCTCGGCCGCCTCGCCGTGCTGCAGGTAGCGGCGCACGACCTCCACCAGGCCGGACGGCACGTACCTCGACCGGCCGCGGCCCGCGGCCCGCGGGGTGAAGTAGGAGTACGGGCCGTGTCCTTCGCCGGCAGCACACCGGCAGCCGGCCTTGCCGCACCGGCGCGACTGCTCCGCCAGTGACCCGGACAGCACCTCCTGCACGTCGCCGAGCCGGGCCGCCAGCGCCCGGCGGCGGGCCAGCAGCTGGCGCACCGACATCGAGGAAAGATTTTTCTTGTGGTTGCTCATCACACAAGAGCATGCCGCTGCCAGGCATCACAATCAACAACCCCGCAGCGCGCGTGTCGCGGTGCCGAGCGCCGCGAGCCCATCAGCCGACAACCGGTGCGCCTGCGCCGGCTCACCCCGGTCGGTCCACGACTCCGGCAGCGTGATCTGCCCGCTGAACCCGCCCGAGCAGACGAACACCGTGGCACCGGCCCGGCGCTTGGCGAACAAGACCTCCAGCCGCTGCCCGTTCAGGGCATGGAACGGATGCGTGACAACGACGAAACCCAAGGGATCATTGGGTGATGCGGCACTATGCCGCCTCCGTGGGTATCCCTAGTTTGCGGAGCTTGCCGCTTTTCTTCGGGATCATCACCTGCCGCACCGGCACCGGCCGGAACTCACCAGACTTCAGCAAGCCCCGGATCTCCTCCAGGAACACCCCTGCCCCGATCCCGTTCTCGATGTCAGCCACCGTGGCCTTATCGATCCCGGGGGTCCGCTTCCCCTTGTTCCCGGCCACGCGAAACCATGCCTCGGCCAGGAACTCCGGGTCACATGACACCGGTAGGCCGCTGGCGAGGTACTGTGGACAGTCCTTTTCCAGCGACCCCCGGTCCGAACCACGCGGGCACCTTTCGGTGCACGTAGCTCTCCAGCGACTACTCCGTGGATATCGCGGCTGGTTGCCGTGCGTGGATGGCCTGGTGGCAGGTAAAGCAGACCACGAGGGTCTTCCTGCGCATTCTGGCCATTAGGTGCGCCCACGCGGGCTGTGATCGCCCCGGCCGGGCGAGGTCGGCGAGTTTGCGGACCTGGTGAACTTCCACTAGGAGCCTGCTGAAAAAGGTCGGTTCCGGGGCGCTGGGTAACCGGTCTCTGCTGCTGGTCAAGCCCTGCGGTCGGCCCGGTCTGCGCTGAGATCCAGCCCCGGTAGCCCTGCCGCGCCGGGACCCGTGGCCAGCTGCGGGCCGGGTCCTCTGTGAGGATCTCGCCGGCCGGTCAGGTGGCCAGCGCCCAGGCGCCGTCGCGGCGGGCCAGGCCTTTCCCGAGCAGGTTGCGCAGGTTGAGCGCGGCGGTGCGGCGCTTGAGCCAGGCGTGGTTCTTGGCTGTCCCGCGGTAGCGGAGCTTGAGCCGCCGACCCCGCCAGGTGGCCACCTGGGCGATGACGCGTTCGACGTTAGGGCGGTGTGTCCTGTAGTCCTTGCGCAGCCCGCTGCTGGCGGCCCAGCCGGCCCGGGCGGCGCGGAGCAGGTCATCACGGGGGTGCAAGACGAGCTTGCGGCCGGTCTTGCAGGTGGTGCACCGCGCCCGCAGCGGGCAGTTGCGGCACAAGACGCCGAAGGTGGCGATCCGGGTCCGGCTCAGCAGGCCACGGTGTGCCCGGCCGGGCAGGTGACCGTGCCCTGCTGCTCGTCCACGGTGAAGTCATCGACGGTGAACCCGCCCTGCACCGGAGCCTGCAGCGGCTTGGGCTTGATCACCGCCTGATGGCCGGCGTCGCAGATCGCGCCGCGCAGGTCGCCGGTCCCGTAGGCCGAGTCGCCGTACCAGCTCAGATCCGGGCTTGCGGCAGCGCCGTCTCCTGGCCCGCCCGGGCCGGGAGAACCGGGACTGCCCGCCTCGGCGGCCAGGAATTCCTCCGCCACCGCCGGGTCGGAGTTCTCGGTCCCGGCGGCCCTGGTCAGCTTCTCATCCGTGATGATCCCGGTCTCCGGGCCGGCCGCCACATGCGCCCGGTACCCGTCCCTTCTGGCCTCGGGGGACTTGCGGGTGTGCCGGGCATCGGGGTCCACGGCCGGGATCACCCGGTCTTCGGCGACCTTGCGGGCGATCCGCCACCGCCCGCCGGTGCCGTCGCTGCCCTCGGCGGGCTCTACGTCCTGCCCGGCGACCAGGGCCAGCAGCGCCAGCGCGGACGCGGCCCGATCGTCAAGGTCGCGGTCTTGCAATGCCGTCACGAGCGCGTTCGCGTCGTTCACCAGGGCCGATACCAGCGTGTCCTTCGCGGCGGGATCATCCCAGTCGATCGCCGGCTTGCCCGGCCTGGAGTAGTCATGGCCGGTGCACGCCGCCGCGATCTGCCCCGCCGCGCCAGGCACCTCCCGGGCCACCTTGCGGATCGCCGGCACCAGCTGGGTCACGGTGTCCTGGGTCGCGACCGCATCCGCCAAGATCGTGGAGTCCACCGCCCGGCGGCGCCGGCCCCTCAGCACCCCGGTCTCCCGGACCACCTTCCTGACCGCGTCACTGATCCGGTCCGGGCGCTGCGACCTGGCGATCCGGTTCCGCCAGTACACCAGCGACGACGGATCGAACCCCGGATCATCCAGCGGCGCCCCGGCCGCTACCTTCCACCGCACATCGAACCGGGCCGCCCCGGCCGCCTCCCGGTCCGAATAATCATGCAAGACCTGCAAGGTCAGCACCGCGGCCATCCGGGTCGCCGGCAGCGAGGGGCGCCCTGCCCCCGGCGGGGCGAACAGGTCCGCGTAATCCGCATCGGGGAAAATATCGGCCCGGTGCGCGGCCAGGAACGCGAACATGCTCCCCGCCGGCACCAGCTGCCCCACCGCGCCGTCCAGTAACTCCCCGTCCATCCGCTCAAAGCCCTGCATGACCAAATCATCCCAGGCACCCGTCTGGCCGGCCAGACACGCCCACGGGCAGCCTGGCTTTTCAGCAGGCTCCTAGAGCGCGTTCCTCGCACAACTCGCACCGGCCTGCCTGAAGCCGGTTAATCAGCTCCTTGCGGCCGGTGACCGGGGCTGGCTGGCGGTCTTGCAGGACCGCTTTCTTCTGCCGTGTCAGGGGAATTCCACCGAACCTGGCGACCAGTGGTTTCCTGCCTGCTCGTTCGGCGCGGGCCTCAAAACATCGCCGTGGTCCGTGCGGAGTGCCGACGGTGGCCCTGTATTTGCGGGCCATCTTCGGCACCGACGAGCGATGCCTGGCGGCAAGCGTCTTGAGCAGCGAGGTCAGCATGACCCATTGCAGCCGGCTCAGTCTCCAGACGTCGCCGGCCAGCAGGTAATACTGGACAATGCCCCGGAACTCCGCTCCGTAGGTACTGATGATGACGTGGTCATCCCGGTTCATCAGTTCGGTGCGGCGCGCGGGTTTGCCGCGCTTGAGGTAGGGGCTGCATTTAGCCTTGATCACTGCCTTCGGGACACGCAGCGCGATGCTGCCATCGGCTCCGTCCCGCCCGCGCCTTCGGCTGGCGTTGCGCCTATCCGCCCCCGCCCCCCTGGCGGGGAGGAGGAGACGGAGCGGACCCGGGCCGTTCCCACGTTCACTGCTGACCGGTCAGCGGGCTAGGCACCCGGCTCTGTCCCTGCGGCATCGCCACGGCTACCCCGCAGCACCTTCGCCGTGACCTCCCATCCCAGGCTGCCAAGACCCGGACAGGAGTTCCCCCGCCCGTCATGAAGGACGAGGTACGCACCGCAACCCCGCCCATATCCGCCGGATTTGAGCTGGTGCATGATCAAGAGACGTAACAGCACCGGTTCCTCTCGTATCCCTTCCCGCTTCGCTCACCGCACCCGGCCGATCCGGCAGTACCCGGCCGGCGCGACTTCGTCGAGGCTGCTCCCGCCCTCCCCGCCAACCCGCGGCTCAGGCTGCCTCCAGCTTCACCCCTGCTGCTGCGACAGCAAGGCGACGGGGTCCTTCCACCCCCGTCCGGCCAGAACAGCGCCTCGTGGCGCACTAGTAGGTCATGTACTGATCGAGGTCGCCGTTGACGACGACGGCGCGGAGCTTGAGAATGTCCTCGGCGCCGTCAGGTGACCATCTCGCACCGGTGATTCCGGATCTGTCTTCGATGACGAATCTGCAGGCGCCCTCGATCATGCCGGTGGCGATCGGCCAGCCTTTCTCCAGTGCCTTGTCGTAGCGCATGTGCTGGTGGTTGTTGCTGAGGTAGGTGACGGCCTTGTCCATGTCGGTGAGGCCGAGGTTCCGCTTGCGGGGGTTCGCGCGGGTCTTGGCGGCGACGGAAGCGAGGGTGGCGGCGACCGCTTTCGCGCGGCCGTGCAGGACGCGCAGGAGCTGCCCGTCGGCCTGCTGGCCGGCAGTGACGGGGTCGCTGGGGTGCAGTGCGGCGGCGGCCTTGCCGATGTACCCGCTCACGTGGATGTAGTCGATGAGGACGGGGACCTTCAGCTTGCGCTTCGCGGCCTGGTCGCCGATGGCGGTGATCTGCTGCTTGTTCCCGTCGACGAGGAAGATGCGCTGGTGGGCGTGGTGCGGGTCGCGGCGGTCGGCCTCGTCGAACGCCGCGCTGATCATGGCGGGGATGTCGCTGGTGATGGACGCCGAGACCTGCTTGTCCCGGGCGGCGGGGCCCGGGTGCGCCTTGCGGCGGGCAGGCGGGGCTGCGATGTCCTCCGGCTCGCGGACGGCGGGGGTGAAGCCGGCGACGGCGACGATCCCGGCCATCTTCTTGATCCCCGGATGCGCCGCATCGCTGTCCTTTCCCGCGCTCTTGCGGTGCTCGGGCCTCAGGGCGATGCCCTTGCCGTCGGCCTGCATCATCAGCACGTCCCCGCCGGCCAGGCCCGCGTCATGGGACCGCTGCTCGTAGAAGTCGCCGGTCCAGCGGGCCATGTCCGCGGCCAGGCCGGTGAGCTGGGCCCGGCCGACGGTGACGCCGGTCCGCGCCTGGATGACGTCCTGCGCCAGCCCGTATCCTCCCGTGGCCAGGTGATACGCCGTCAGTGCGCGCATGCCCATGGAATAGGGGTCGTCGGGCAGGCCCCAGCGGGCGTCGGCGGGATAGAGGTTCGGTTGCGACACGAGGTCGCACGGTGTGAGTGAGCTAGCAGAGGAGGTCTGGCTGATGCCAGGGACGTAGCTACAGGTGGTGTTCGACCTGTCCCCGCCGTGACGTGCGTGGCCGGTTCCTGACCGGCTGGGTGCGGAGCTTACGGAAAAGCCCAAGGGCCGCCGCTCCAGCCATGGTGGCCACAGGCGCGGGGAAGGACCGGAATAGGGCGACTGCCAGGAAACCTTTGCTGATGCCTCGTCATGTATACATCCCGGGCTGGGTGGTGTCGCCGGGGTGACAGGGACCAGCCGCTGTGAGGCGGCAGGCGATGGTCGTGGACCGAACACGGCCGGTGAACACCGCTGTCCCCGGGGTAGAGAGGGCGTTGCGACACGAGGTCGCACGGAGTGAGTGAGCTAGTCGAGGAGGTCTGGCTGATGCCAGGGACGTAGCTACGGGGTTGTGCTCGACCTTGTCCCCGCCGTGACGTGCGTGGCCGGTTCC